>JAABUO010006185.1_pt1 | contig 13837 bp, 19 predicted proteins | sample 5559291 | NCBI WGS metagenome assembly JAABUO01 (sample SAMN10711878, study PRJNA513372) | rock metagenome | isolation source: Antarctica rocks | place: Antarctica: Victoria Land, Finger Mt sud | reverse complement strand
AATGCTGTGCAGTGGTACCATGGCTCAATGAGCCGCTTATCATTAGCCGATTCCCTTACATGTGATGTTTTATGCCCCCCTTTGCAAGCCACCTCCAGCTGATGCAGGGGTGATCTTGACAGTTACCAAGGACATTCAGGTGCATGAGCACTTGGTACATGTTTCTTCACAAATTAATGATACCATTATCATCATGAAACCATTTGCTACCGTGCATCTGCAGAGTCTGATGCAATTTGTGTGTTTCAGGGCAGTCTGGCAGTGGCCACACAGATGCTGATGAGTGAGGAAGCCTATGCCGTGCCTGGGCTGCGTGCAGCCCTTGGCCGCCTGGCAAACTCAGTTGTAGCAGTGTTGGGTCCAGAGCTGTCCCCTGGCACAGACGTGTACACTAAATGCAAAGCACTGATCAGAGAAGTACAGGTGGGGCTGCACAATATCAGGCTACTGTCATGGCAAAGCATGCTTGCACTTTCCAAAATGCTGAATGTGATTACAAGACCTACTGTTATACTAAGCTCTTTCGATCTCGAAATATGTATATATATTCACAGAAATGTCCAACCTACAGTGACTCAGAAATGCCTTGGGGACAGTAAAAACGTGTTTCTACATTGGGGAGATGTTTTACATGGAGCAGCATGGCAAAGAGGCGACTGTCAGACTAGCACAAGCATCCAATGCTATGATGAAGCTTTTTTATGATGCTGCTTGTGTCCTAGGGTTTTGGCTCAGCTGGCAGTGGGGGCTTGAGAGAAGAAGATTGGGTAGCAGGAGAGCTGGAGGGCGTGCTATACATTCAGAGCCTCATTCTTTTTGCCCCTCAAGCAGTTCCCGCCAGTGCTCATCTGCCAGTCTTGCTTCCGCCTTTGGCTTCCCGCCATCCTGCCTTGCGGCGGGCTGCAGCTGCTACCCTACGCCATCTTGCTGAGAAGAGCCCGTCTGTCATGCTGCCAGCTCGGCTTGAAAAGCTTCTGTTCAATGCTCTGGATGCAGAAGTGGACAGCGACATTGCGGCCCATATACAGGTGACGCTTTCTTCATTTTGGCATTGGCTGGATTGATTGAGCTGTACAGCCTTCCAGGACAAATGCCTGCCTTGGCTGTCAATAAGGTGCACCTGGACAATGTGATGCTGATCCTAAAGATTGGCGACTGGAGAAGTTGATGTGCAGGCCACCCTAACTCGTCTGCTGGAGACTGGCGCACCTGAGCAAGTCTCCTACTGGCTGGCAGTATGCTCTGAAGTAGCTTTAGCAGCTGCAGCATCTCCGACAGCAGACCAACAAGCCACCCAAGCTGGCCTGGACAGGGATGGCGGCAGCGAAGAAGGAGCTTCTGATACCGACGAAGAGGACCGCCACACAGCAGCAGCTCTGCCTACGCCAGCTTCTCAGCCTGGTCAGACGGCTGAGTCAAGCCCAGCCGCTGCGGTCCTCGCTGGCGCCAGGCGAGCAGCTGGGACGCCGCGCCTGCGCACTCGCCACTTCGCCATCTCGTGCATCTTGGATATACCCACAGCTGTGGGCAATGATCCTCGGCATTTTGACTTGAAAGCTGCTCAAACCTCTGGCACCGGCGATTGGATGGTTATCAAGCTGCAAAGCCTTGTGGACACTGGTTTCAGACTGGCCAGTGGTCAGCTGGAGAGTCTGCGGCCTCTGGGCCTGAATCTGCTGCAGGCAGTGTTGCATCATTTTGGCTCAGTGGAAGACCCCTTGCTAGAGGACCATCTGATCTTAGAGCAGTACAGAGCGCAGTTTGTGTCTGCCCTCAGGTGAATGGTGTTGCCTTGCAATGCAGAATTGCATGGTACACCAGTTGTAGTCTCGGCCAAGTCCCCCAGGTCAAGTGCCTTAGAGAATGTGTAGATCTGCATCTGTTGCAGGAGTGCATTGCTTTTGGCTGCCTGTAATGAAAACCTTGCTGCACCACAATATCTGGCAATGACATGCTTGTGTAGTGCTGTTGAATAAAAAGCTGACCAACGACTAAATTGTAAGTCTACAATGTATGATGTTGCACTGCAGGAGCTGTCTGGACAGTGAAGCGCCCCCAAGCCTGACAGCCGCAGCAGCAGCCTTAGCTGGCGGCTTTGTGGAAGCAGGTCTCGCAGGCTCAGACCCAGCCCTTCTGACACGCCTCATGGCTCAGCTCATAGCCTTGCTGAAGGCCAAAGCAAGTAAGCGGCAGCAACAGCTGTACAGCGAGTGGGTCCCCTTGCAGGCCTACCTGGCCCTGCTGCAGGCTCATGCTCAGTTTGCCACTGCTGGAGAGTCTGTCCTGGATGCTGACAGCAGACAAGTTGTGCAGTCAGCTCAAGAGCCCCACCACAGGTCTGCCTTCTTGCATGCCGCTGCTGCTCACTTTCCTGGAAGGACGTCTAAAAGCATGCATGGAAATGGCTGGCAAACATCATCTGCCTTTTGTATTCATCCAGCGCTGCAGGGAGAGCACCTTCCCTCTGGCTGCCTGTAAAGTCAGAGCTCACTCAGCAACTACTGACCTCACCAAACGTATGCAAGCAGCTGCCAAACCTTGAAAACGCATGCAGCATTCGGCGCATGCACCCCTGCTGCTTGTGTAGTTCACTATCTTCTAACCACTGTGGCTGGGCCATGCAGGCAATTGGTGGCTGCCTGGGTAGCAGTAGTGCAGGACTACGCAGTGCTGGGCACACACGGCCCTCTTGTACAAGCTGCGTACACACCTCGCCTGTTCCCAGCGCCTTCATTGTCCATCATTGCCCGGCTGCAGCCCAACCTGCACAGCTGCTGGCCTGCTGCACTCGCTGCTCTGGCTGTCACTCTGCCACAAGCTGCAGGTGCACATTTCAGCCCCGATCTGCATCTGCTATGATCTTCTGCCTGTTGTCCTGAGTTATTCAAGGTTAACCTCTTGACAAAGGGTCTTGCACCTGACCCCATCTGCTCACATTTGCAGTGCTCATGTATTGCACAGTCTCAGTCATCACCTTTGTTCCTAGGTCTTTATTTGCCAAAGTGTGAAGATGGCAGTGTGTCTCAAGCTTTGTCCTGCTGAGCAAGTAGCGTGTCAGATGTAGTAGCACATCATGCTTGCCGTGTTCCAGCCAGCTGTATCTCATCAGTGATGCATTACAGTTGAGCATGCAGCTTGTGAGGTGCATGCAGGCAACGACAGTCTGATGGAGGTGGTAAGGGAGGGTGACCTGACAGCATTGCTGCTGGATGTCTGCGAGCTGGCCCTATGCCGCGTCAGCAATCCAGAATTCCATGAAGACAGGTTGCTGCAGCCGGGATCAGATCTGAAGCAGCTGCAGGCGGCTCTGAGTGCCCTCCAGGCTGTGCTTGCACTGAAGCTGTCTTCTTCCCCGCTGTCCCTGGAGTTGTGCTGCGACCTGATGCTGCTGCTTATTGACATTGCACAGGTCAGCACCAGGCATTGCAGCTTGGAACACATTCAACTTCCAATGCCTACTGTTGCATCAGGGCCTTTATAAGCAACCAAAGGTCGCACTTGCTTATAATTGAACTCTCAGGATACAGCAAACACATGCTGCATGAACTGTGTTTGCTATTGCATGAGTCGATAACCTGCATTGTAGCAACAAACAATGTTCAGCAGTGCACTTGTACACACTTGCAAACTGTTTTTGCCCCAAACAGCGCTGTCTTCAGTCAGTGCCGTCCCCAAACAGTGCTGTGTAGTGCTCCGTGTCCACCCTTGGGATTTCCCAAAGCATCAGCTATCAGCAAACATGCAAAAGCCATGCACACCTGGGGCCACGCCTCCACTGCCCAGCCAGCCTATGGTCATGTCACACCTGTCTCGGTCTGCAGATGTTGGCAAGCACGCGACAGCAAGCAAGCAGGCAGCAGACCCCAGCAGCCCCAGCCTACTGTGCCATCACACTAGCTGTCTCCCAGGTCTTGCATGCAGCCTCCCATGCAGCCCCAGCATCAGTCCTATCACGCCATGAGTTTGTCACTCTAGCCACAGACGCCCTACTGCTCTGCCTGCCCCTGACAGCCTGCTTGGCCCCGGTCAGTGGCAATGGTTTCAGCAGCCATAATGGAGATGGTGTGGGGGTGGGACAGTATGAGCAGGTGCTGCCTGTTGGGTGCAGTGCACAGGGTGTACAGCAGCTTCAGACTGGGCTGGGGTTGGTGTGTCAGGCAGCTTGTCAGCTGTTGAGCAGCTGCTCACAGCCTCTGCAGGCGCAATTGGCCACATGCCTCATGCTGGCGGCCTTGCCAGTCATGCAGACTGTGTCTTCAGGTAATGGGAGTTGACATCGGCGTAACGGCTGAGTCTTGCATTGCATCACAAGATGGCATGTTTGCTCTTGATGCATGGGAGCCTGTGTTCAAGCACAGCGCTGGCAATGGTTGTTGTCAACTGGCATCAATGCCAGCATCCAGGAGATGGTAAGCCAGACATGCAAGCTCACTGAGCAAGCAATGGGCGCGTGCATCATGTGTCATTTCATCATCATGTCCATGTGCATTGGTCATCCTGAGAACTTAGGCGTGTGTTCTTTGCTTTGTCTCCTAAATTTGTGACACAACATCAAGCATAATGCAAGGTAGATGTTGCATGCGTGCCTACGAATCAGCATGGACTCTGAATCTGGTCACCTTGACCCAACATTCTCTTGATGTCTGCTGAATAGGCTGGAGCATGACAGGCTTGGACAGCCTACTACGTGCTGCGCTGACAGCAGCACAGCTGAGCAATCCACTGGCAGATCAGCCTGCAGCTGAGCCGCAGCATAGCAAGGCAACCTCACGCAACAGCCCATCAGCCTCCCCTCCAGACCTCCTTTGGTCCACAGTGACCACACTGGCTCACATGCTGGAGACTCAAGCCTCCTTTGACAGCAGCCAGAGCAACTTTCAGAGGGGAAAGCAACAGGGCAAGTCGGCGGATGCTGCAAGGCATCTGGGAGTTATCTTATCCCTTGTGGTGTTTGTTGGGAGCTTGTCTTGCTCATCTGGGAGCAGTGCTGCCCAGGCACTGTCAGCTGACAGTGATGCACAAATGCATGAAGATGGTTCAGCGGCCGAGCGTGGACAGGCGTCACAGGATGAAGCTGTGCCTGAAACTGGTGAAGCAGAAAGTCTACATTTGCAACAAGATATCAGCCTGGGTGTCAGCACACAAGATAGGCAGACGGTAGTGCAGCTGGATGGAGGTGCTCAGCCACAGCAAGCACAACCCGTGGCAGAGTCCCAGCGGGCTTGTCAAGAAGCGTGCTTGCAGGTGCAATGTTTTTCCAATGCGAGTGCCCTTTGTATGCACTTTTTTTTCCAACATGACCAGCTGGCTTATAGCATGTGAACAGCTGTTGTACCACAAGTCATGTTGATGTCCTGCTTCCTTTGAGAACACTAGGACATGATGATGTCACGCATGCATGCCCAGTATTGATAGCACTGGCTTTTGCCTGTGAGGCTTTGGACACACATCCACGGACGCACTCACATTTCAGCATTGCACAAGGCTTTACTGTCACATGATTCTGTTCATCCAGGATGATTGCTGGCTACTTACAGGTCCTCCAGCAGGCAGTTGGTGGCCACGATGCAGCACTTTTGCTGCAAGTGCTACGCAGCGTGCGGCCCGACACCAATCAGCAGGACAAGGTGGGGACAAGAGAGTGGTCATGTGCCTGCCTTGCGGCTGTGCTTCCTGGCGCTGTGCGTCTGCTTCACAAGCTGCTGGCTCCCTCCCAGGCAGCCCAATTGTCAGCAGATCAGCTTCAGGTAACCGTTCACTTTTCAATACATGTGGTGGGCCGGGCATACTGATGTTGCACTGTCAGTGCTATCATTTGCTATATGCAGCCTGATCTTTATCAAGCTCATCTAGTGCTTCTGAACCTCAGGAATGGCCCGTCTGATGCTCTGTGGCCGTCACTTTTCTTATGCCTGCTGATGTCACAGGCTTCAAATTTCCCATGTGAGTGAGACCGGTGTTGCACTGCGCTCATTTGGTTCGTGCAGGTAGTAGCAGAAGCAATCAGGCTGCTTCTAATAGCCATCAGTCTAGTCAGCAGTGTACAGAAAAATGAGCTGGAGCAAAGGCTGATGGCTGTACTGCTGTCTGTGCTCATCACAGATATTGCTCCAAGTGTGTCAGCTTCGCGCGCCCTTGCTGAGGTGGCTGTCAAGCTGGTCACACAAATTGCATCAGGACCTTCAGCTGCTGCTTTCAAGGCTGTTGTGACCAGTCTGCCGCCGCAAGACAAGCTCAGACTACAGGTACAAAAACGCAATGGCTGCTATGCAACATTGACAGCAACTGAATGGATTGAATATGTACTGATTGATTCTTGGTCTCCTCCATTCTCACATACAAACATCTTTGTGATCTTGCAGTTTGGCAGCCAGGTTTGCTTGCAATTTGCCCTTGACAAAATGTGTGTTTGCGTAGGCTGCAATGCAAGCTGTGACACAGCCTGCGTCCAAGTCAAGTCAGTCCACCTCACCACAGCCAAAGTCCAAAACAGCCACCATTACACTGAAGAACTTTGCTGCTTCCAACCGAAGCTGAGCTTTTCAAGGTTCTATCTTGACATGGATCTGTACCCTGAAGATGGAGATTCTGTGCCCTCGTTTGTGTTGCCTTGAGGGTCTCACCGGATTTCTGTTTTCTTGTTTAGAGAGAAGACAATACCATGCAGGCTCGTGTTTGTATTCACGTATAAGATGCACGCCAGATAAAGCCAATCCTCTACTTCACTGTCAACACCAGTCCAATGGCATTACATGTAGTGAGGTACGGACACTGATTGTGAAAAGAGCGCAGCTTATGCAAACACTTCGTGCCCTTCCAAAGAAGGTGTGTTGTATTGTGTCACCAAGTTGCAGCAGCATACGGCAATGCAACAGGCCTAGCTATCTATCCACGCAGGCAGCAAGCCACGTCAGTGCCTGTTCTGATAGGCAACCTGTGCATTCAAGTACATATTGTGCTCAGCAATAACGAGGCACAGGTGCGAATGATATTATGTACAGATATGCATACTGGATGCACGAATTTGCCCTATGTCGTATTCGTTAGCGTGTTGCCAGCAAGTGCCTGGTAACTTAATGCCAAGCCAAGTCACCATGGGTTTCATCAGGCCTGGGGTCGCATTAGGCATATATTTACGTCCAATCTGAAGTCTGAGATTTTGACGGGCTTGTATGATGAACTGACGGGCTTGACCACAATGATACAAATTGGTCGAGATGTCCAGAATTGAAAGGCCTGAATTGGTGAATTTGATGGTGTCACAGAAGTAGATACATGACTCACAGACCTACATGCAGAACCTACAGCAGTTCTCTCGACCTGACTCGAATCAAGCACAACATGCAAAGCTTTTGATTTGCTGTTGCATAAACGCCTGTGAAGCGACTAATCCAGCTGAAGCAGAGCAGTTTGGCACTAGCGCACACACTGTACACAGGTGTATCCTGTTATCACAGTCAAGCCATTCAGAAAATAAGAACACCGTCTGCTGTTAGCAAAACAACGTCAATGCTGCCGGTTGTCTAAAGAACTAGAAGAAAACATTAGTAAGTACCCTTCACGCTGACTTCTGCTATTGCTGAGCAACAGGAGGCGGTGGCCGCATTCCTGGAGGCAAAGCCCCTCCAGGGAAGGGCGGTCTGCTTCCACCAATGCCAGGTGGCATCCCAGGGAAGAACTGCATGGGAGGTATGGGCTGCCAGCCTGGTGGAGGCATACCACCATGGGGTGGACCTTCATTGCCATTGGCATCTCCATGACCTGTACTTCTTCGTGCACGCTTCTGATCCTGGCTGTCGCCGTCATTGCTTTCTCTGGCTTCCCGCTGTGCATGGCTGCCCATGGCTGATGGGTCCATGGAGGGGTACCTGGGACCTGCCCCAGGCCCTGTTGGGGGGAGGTTGAAGTAGTTGACTGGTGCTTGAGGTGCAGCAGGGCCTTGTCCATGTTGTAACTGCAGTGACACCATATACTTGAGATCCACTCATTGCACAGCAAGCAAGAGCTGGGACTGTTGCCACAAAGCTGGACAAAGATACAATTGCTCTGCCATGTTGCCACTGCACATGCCCATCCAAACACACAAGATGGAGTACAGCATCATGTACAACAGCTTGACATGTTTGAGAACTGCAACTGAGCAATCACAATATCATAGAGCCGATGCCCCCTCACGTGGTAGGGCCTGAGCCTTGGCAGGAACATAATTTTATGCCAGCAACGATCAGGGTATGCCAAGTACAATAGGCCAATCACGACTAAACTAAAAATCACAATATCATGCAAGTAAGCCCTGCAGGTGATTAGTATCTGAAACATATCTACAAATCTGTGTCACTCACAGTGACAACCTGATGTGTGGTTTTTGCAGAGTCCTTACCTGTGATGGCAGCATGCTCAGAGCAGCTGCGGCGGCTGCATCTCTCTTCTCCTGTGGCTTGCCCCACAGAAGCCGGCATCTGTTGCCCTTGATGATCAGTCTGTTGCTCATGGCTTCAGCAGCAGTCTCAGCTGCCTGCCTGCTTGTGAAGGTCACAAAGGCACATTGCTTGTGCTCAATCTGCATGACACAGGCAGGGTCATTACTCTGTGTTGCAGGTGCACCTGCCTGTTGTGCTATGGGAACTGGTAGCACAGTCACAAGACAGGCTACAGCACAAATATAGATTGATGTTCCAAAGGTGTTGAGGACTTGTGGACTTGTGCAGTGCAGCTGATGATGTATCACACCAATGCAGGTGGATACGCATTTGACATACCTTCTTGACTGACTGCAGCTCTCCATAGCTGTAGAACTGATCGCGTATGTCATCCTCTCCAATGACAGGAGTAAGGCCGCCAATGTATAGGGTGGTGATGGAGGCATCCTCTGGGGGAGACAGTTTGGGCAGTGTATCTACCCTTTGCATCATCTTCCTTGCAACTGGGTCATTCACACCATAGTACCTGAAGGCACACAATAGTTGGTAGATGTGCATGCACATGCAAGTGTGACCTTGAGCAGCACATGAGGGATCAGATAGAAGGAAACTCTATGGCAGCAATAAGGATGGAAGTTGAGGCGCACCTGTCCTTGATGTTCTGCTCAGCAAGCTCGCCAGTGCTCGGCATCTCATGTCGATATGGACACTCAGCACCACGTTTGCACTCGCCTTTGACAAAGAAACTGCAGATGGGCGCTCTGTTCCTCTGCACAGCAGCTTATCATGCTTCAGTGCTCATATGTGCCCCGTGATTGTGCAATGACAGCAGTGGCCTAGAGGAGTGCACTACACAGCCACATCTTCATTGGCTGCAACCACAGACCTTGTAGTAAGGTGTTGTTCTCTGCAGCTTGAGTATAGTGTCATTTGCTCGCTGTTTGTTGAAAGAAGAATCCAAGTCGCCATCCTCTGATAGCCTTTGCAGAACATACTCTTTGTTCACGTCTGACTCTGGCAAGTCCTCAACCTCCTTGCCAGTTGCACTGTCTCTGACTTGGACTGGCAAGTTGTAATCCAGGTCCAACAAACAAACCTGGGAATACAAATGACATGTTCCTATCTGTATGTGCTGCAGCATGAGCTGTTCCAGGCCCAGTGTGGTGCTGTTAAGTTACCTGGCAAACGTTTTTGGCTTTCGCCACCTCTTGACATATGATCGTTTTCTTGTACCTGCAGCATGAGAGGAGAGAACCTGGGCATGCGGTGATCAACTGAATCAGCAGAAGCTGTTTCGCGCCCAACCTTGTAGACATACCTGGCATCATTGCCTGGACGCCAACGAAAAACAGTGTAAGGTCGACCAGAGATATGGCACTCACCACCATATTCCATCTGCACAGTATGCAGTCGTCGTAATCACAACACAGAATGTCTGCGAATACGTATGCATCCAAGCTTGCGTCTTTGCCGATTGCAGCCAGAGAAAAGGTACTCACCCTCTGCATCCGCACGTACGGATTCGGCCCCAGACAGGTTTCGCATACTATTGGAAAGTCTGCTCGTTCCCAACCGTCGGCTTCTGGATCTGCCAACAACCGGTTTGCCATGATCGCGTGGTTCGCAGCGGGTGTAAGATTCACAAGTACACTGCCACAAGAATGAAACCCTGTCAAAGCCCTAGAACCCCATCGTTTGGTCTCGGAGCCTCTGGAAGCACAATTCCGCATCTTGTAAATGTACGTTTCTGAGTTTAGATTTCCAGTGTAGGGATGACGTTTCTGAATTAAAATTTGGTAGACGTTTCGGGATTGAAAAGAGCCCCTGCTCTTCAAGCACCACTGCCAGTATTTGCAGTCACAGCTGCAAGTGTTGTTGTCATGGATATGCTCCAGATGTGTACTAGAGTGCAGAATCGCAGCTGAATAGAGCTGCACCTCGGGCTGACAGCTACCTTAAGCTTGCGTCTGGGTTTAGAGGTTGCAATAAGGTCAAAGTTAAGACAGTGAGGCTACATCCTTGCATATTTTGCCCCGCTTGTACTGTGTATGCGAGGTGCCATGAATAAGCCCATTTCAGCTGTGCCATATATGACAAGTCAAACTAGTATAATAGTCGGCACACATCGTAATTCATACAGAGTATAGACCTCAAACAGATGTCATTGACATGATTTTGAACAAATTATGTGCCCTTAGGCATTCCTTGTGCTGTACAATCACAGCAAACATGCAGCCTGCTGACATCTAAGGGTTGGCACTTGCTTGGCAATCAAATTCCAAAATCTGCTCACATGGTGCTGACGTACGATGAGAGACCAATCATGCACCAGTTGCTTTTGCAAAGGCGAAATTGGCCAGTGGTGCAGCCAACTATTTAAGTCATTTTTGCATTGTTTGTGGCAGTCTTAGCCCGCGACTTATCCGAAGCCAAATCCAAACTCAAAGCAGACAGTTGCATGCAAGTGCGCATTGCTAATTTCCAAGTGACAAATAAAAGAATCCGATCATTCTTTGCAGGTGATACAGGCAGGGAGCGTAATGGCGCTTGTCACCATGCACCTGACTCTATACCTCTAGCTAGCAGGTATGCTGCACCACCTGCTCCTATTAGCTTTGGTTTCGGCAACTGCATTGCCTGACTGACAATGCGAATGGCAGAAATGTGCCTCTGGATCTCACGCTTGGAACCCTTCCAATCAATTTTTGTTCTTCCTTGCGAATTGCATAGCATGACCTCAGATAAGCGAGGCCATCTACCGTGAAAAATAGTGTCAATGTCATCTGCAGTGTTGATTGACACGCGCTGAGCATTGTCACGAACGAATTGTCTCCACTGCCTGTTGCATGCCAACAACCCTGCCCATCCTTCAGGGGTGATTGCTTTCACCAATTCAGGTACTGCGCACATCAAGTCAACCAGATCACAGCTCGATTCAAAACTGCCCTGCGTACAATACATGTTTGAGTCAAGCTCAAACTACAGAGACGGTGTGGCAAGCGTGTAGGAGAACGGTGGAACTGCTGCCAGTAACGTCTTGTCGGTAGTTTCAAGGCCATTTGATAAGCTCAGGCTAAGAGAACACCTCAGTGAAAACAGGTCAGCACGTTTGAACACCATGGCTGTTCAAGTTGTTCCTCCACAAAACCACGAATATGATGTGATGCCTTGCTCTGTGCAGTGAACACTGTGTGTCAAATTTCAAGCTTGTCAAGAATATTACAGAGCTGGGTGTTCAAACCACTGTTCTACTAAGGCACGTGCCACGTGGTACCACGCCACGTGGCACCGGACCACGTGGAACACCCTGCAACTTCGTCGGCAAACAGCTGTACTTATATTGCTACTACTTCAGCACCCTGTGTCACCGGCAATGCCAAGTGTCACCATCTGACAGGTCGTAACCTGGTCAAATCGCTGAGGCCTGCCGAGGTGGTTTAGCCCATAAGCTTTTGTTTACCTGAAATATATTCCAATGTGTACAAGGTAAAAAACACTGTAAGGCTGTGCATAGGTCATCACATGTCCGTATGAATGCCCTCTCAGGCTTCATTATATGGAAGAGTACCCTGCACATTACAAACCACAATAATGAGCATTAACGAGCATTTTCTTGTGGGCAGGCATATATGCCAGGTATATACCTTCATATTGGTTTGAAAGGAGCATCAGCAAAATTGGCCTATGGCTATCATGTTCTGTTGATCGTGGAAGCAATCTTTCAGGAATACTATAGTTGACTGGGTAACACTCTGTAATAAGTAAGTCATCACCAGTTGCAATTGTGAGCACACAAAGCAAACAACACTGTAAGCAAAAATGAACGTTTGCATGGGAGAACCTGAGTCAGTTTGGGTTCTTGAAGCCAGCTGGCTTGCTTGATTTAATATTAAGCCTTGGTTGTTTCATTAACCAAATTAGAATTAGTTGTTGGTATCTGGCTGTGACATTCACGTCATCGACATCTCACAGAATGCTACAGCCCCAGAAGAAATTTGCAGCTTGTATTTGATGCAATACTGTAAGAAGCTGTTACTCATGCTGTAGTCTGCAGAGCCACCAGGGACTTCACTGTTTAGATAACTTCATTCTAGAGGTCAACCCAATTTCGATGTTTATCAGACTGAAGTTGTGTATCCAAAAAGGTATGACAACTGCCAGATGTCACGTGATATCAATGCGGTTTAGCTTGCTGGTGCTATCAATGTCTGAAGTGGCGTACACCAGTAGTGACTAGTGCCACCCCATATTTGTTGCAACAATCAACGGCATCCTGGTCACGCATGCTTCCTCCAGGATGTGCAATAGCTTTCACCCCAGCCTTGCAAGCCATCTCTACTGAGTCATTCCAGGCAAACGGAAAGAAGGCATCGCTGGCCATCACAGAGCCCTGTTCAGCCACAGCAGGAAATGTCAGTTTGTGGCCATGAAGATAGCATTGACATTTTCCTTGCATGATCACGCTTCTTGAACACACAGATGTTGCAGCACGACAGCTTGGAAAAGCAGACTACCAAATCAATCTCATGACTCAACCTATGCAAAGCCCCTAGGTGACGGTGCATCTAGCTTCCACTCATCATGAACTAAGCATGCACCTGCATGATCAGCAGCCAGCTGCTCAGCAGCAACCAAGGCATGTGTGTAGCATACCTCCACATCCTGAGAGGCTTTCTCAAGAGCTATCTGGACACTCTTGACCCTGTTAGGCTGTCCACTGCCCATACCTAGCAGCCGCTGCTCCTTGGCAATCGTGATGGCATTGCTCTTGACGTGCTTCACACATCGCCAGGCAAAGGCAAGGTCAGCCAGCTGTTGCTCTGTGGGCTGTGTCTCAGAGACAGGTGTGAAGGTGATGCCATCTGGCCCCAAGTTGTCTGCCTGCTGCCATAGCCAGCCACCTGTAAGGCAGATGGCTTAGCACTTTAGGAATCTGGGAAGGAAATCACCTTGTGAGCAAGGTTGCTTAACACTGCCATTGATCTTTTGTCTGGTGCTAGCTCTGTCTCAGAGGGGCTGGGCAAGGACAGAACAGAGAAGGCCGTGTGCAGTCATTTGATGAACTTGTGCATGTATGCATCTGCTGTTTGCTGGCCCACACTGGCATTGCAAAACACTCAAATAGCACTGGGGGCTCTTGGGACTGGCCGAGCAGTTATCTAGCGCAACTTCTGTATGAAAGACAAAAGCTCATGGCCAACATTGTGCAGCTGAGAATGTGAGATTGGGCTTCTTGACAATCCAAACATGACTAAAACTGGTGCGGTGCAGTGCAGTCACAATCTGTCTTGATGCTGCCAGCAAGGTGCTTGTACCTGCGATCTGGCGCAAGGATTGCCCCTCTGGCGCTCTGGGTTTTGCTTCCAGAATCCTCAGGGTCTTGGACTTGCCTTTCAGCTTCTGCAGGCCCTCAGGCG
>JAABUO010006183.1_pt1 | contig 13838 bp, 27 predicted proteins | sample 5559291 | NCBI WGS metagenome assembly JAABUO01 (sample SAMN10711878, study PRJNA513372) | rock metagenome | isolation source: Antarctica rocks | place: Antarctica: Victoria Land, Finger Mt sud | reverse complement strand
TGTTCGAGGACCACACCACGGGCGTCATGCTGCTGCAAGCGCCCGGCAGCATCCCGTCCTCTTTCAACGTGTACCTGGCCGGCGTCAACGCGACGGCGGGCGCCGTGCCCGCCGCGGGCGCGTGCATCCAGCACCCGGGCGGCGGCGGCAAGCGCATCGCTATCGCGAGCGGAGCGTGCGCGCCCGGCGCCTTTGCCCAAGCGGCGTGCCCTTATCGCAACGCCGCGCGGCGCCCGCAGCCCTGGCACCTCGGCACCGCACGGCCCGGCTGCTGAGCGGCATGCTGGCAGGTCCGAGCGTGCGCCCGCGCGCGCAGGAAGAACATCACCGCCAGCTTTGCGCCAGTCACGCTGCCGGGCACCAATGCCACGCTCGTATCGGCCATGCAGCTCCAGGCGCGCCCAGCCGACAGCAGGCTCTGGATGCAACACTGCTCTGGGCGCTCTGCTGCTGTCAACAGCAAATCGGCGACTTTGCAAAACGATTCATGGCATGTTTACTTGGGAGCTGCTCAACCGGCGGGGCAGCCGCATATACCTCCCCTGCTGCTGCGGTCGAGACAGCAGCGGCGCGCTGCCCGGCAGGTCGTGTGGAGCAGCGGCGCGACCGCGCGCGTGGGCTCGCTGGGCGCGCCCCTGCTTGACGCCGCACGGCAGCAGGTCGTCGGCGTGCTCGTGGCCGGCACATCGTCCTGCGCCAATGGCGGCCGCCCGGACTACTTTGGGCGCCTCAGCGCGGTGCGCGCCCGACCGAAGCGGCAGGGCACTTTATTTCTTGGTTTTTTCTTTGTTATTTCTTGGCAGAATGCACGGTTCTCTTGTCTTGGTTTTCGACGAGCTTGAGATGCATGCATGAGCGCTGCGCGCGCCAGCCAGCCTGTCCCGCCTGCTGTGCGCGTGCGCGCCTGCAGGCCCCGTGCAGACTGCCCAACCAGAGCGTGACTGCATGTCGCAGTGACGCCTGGGGTGCCCGGGACAGGCGTGGCCGCGCGGGCTGCAGAACTACCTGGGCGCCCCGGCGGTGGCCACAACGGCCTTCACGGTGACGTCGGGCGACCCGGTGCGCCCGCGCAGCCCGCCGCGCCGAGGCTGCAGGCGCAGACCGTGCGCGCCATGCCTCCAGGCTCCCTGTACATATGCCAGTGGCGGCTCCGCCCATGGCAGGCATGGAGTCAGGTGAGGCAGAGAGAATGCACCGCGCCAGCCCAGATTCAGCGGCAAACAGCAAATCGGGGGGCGCGCGCGCGCAGACGGCCAGCCAGGACTCCGGCGCGAGCATCGGTGGCGGCGGCGAGAGCTCGCTCGTCAGCGCGGGCGCCCCGAGCACGGTGCTCTCGGTGCCGGGCCGGCGCCTCAACGCGACCGGCCCCGGCCTGGGCTTCCTGCCGGACACGCTGATCATGGCCGGCAACGACACCAGCGGCGTCATCAACATCTTGTGCGCCGCATGCGCACCCCCCCGAGGCGTCGCAGGGAGCCTGCTTGCACCAAGCCCTGCACGGAACAGCGCGGTGATGTGGGCGTCGTCTCAGCACCCATGGGTGGCAGCCGCCTTGTCACAGCTGTTCTACGCGCTGCTACCATGTCACAAGTCAAGCTGCTGCCCCTCTGCGCCGAGGTGCCAGCCAGCTTCACGAACGGCCAACTCATGGAGCAGCCCTGCCGTCAGGCGCTCATCGTCTTCGTTCAATGGGCAGCAGCGCTCAGCTGTGCTGTGCGCCGAGCGCAGCCTGACCGACCCGCCGGACGCCAATGAGACCATCCTGGCGTCGGCGGGCCTCACGTCCATCGGCGGCAACGGCGTCGACGCCGGCAGCGTGATCAAGCTCTCCCCGCTGACGCTCTACTTCAGCGCGCTCAACTACAGCACGCCGCAGCAGCTGACCGTCACGCGCAGTGCGCCGCAGACATGCTCTGCATGCGCACTGCGCGCTTGCCGCTAGCTCGGGTGGCACGCTCAAATGCACCCGCTGTTTGATCTGCTGGAGCTTGATTGTAAGTGCCAACAAAGCGCTGACAAACCAAGAGATGACATGCTAGTTGAGAAGCATTGCATGCCCATCGCATACTGAATTTCTCACATGGCAGCACATGTAGGCCTGTTGCCCCGAATGCTTTCATGAGTCCTAACATGACGGTGCATGCTGCATGCAGTGGTGTAGCACTCTATGCGCATGCAGGCCTGCGCAGCAAGTGGTCTCGCCTGGCCACTCACGACATGGCACAATCATGTGGCACATGGGCGCGCAGGCAACGCGAGCATTCCCGGCAACCTGCTGCGCTTTGACGCGACCGTCAAGCTGAGCAGCGCTGCAAACCGCACGCGCTTTGCGCAAGACGCCGTCAAGGGCATTGTTACAACCGATGCGGCCAATCGCTCCTCGTACCAGCCCATCGCCATCTCCGGGATCCCGTACACCGCGAGGACACCGGTGCGGGCCGGCTTCGTTCTGGCACGTTATCCCTCTCCACACGATGACGTGACAGGCACCACTGTCACAATACACTCTGGACCTCTGCCAACAGGTAAGATGCTGAGGCCTTTTCAGGCTCGCTTGCCCTAAAGCCCCTGCGTTGTGGCGGCAGATCGCAGCGTCGTCGGGGCGCGCGCTGTGGCGCTACGCCGTGCCGGCGAGCGCGAACGCCACGCTGGTCTTGGTGCAGGTCTGCGTGAAGCAGAACGTGCTGCAGGAGGCCACGCTGGCCGTGTATGAGGACGGCCGCCTGGCCTGGTGCGCCGCCGCGCCGCCGCGGCCGCTCGCTCTGCACACTGACCGGACTGACCTGCGTGCTAGGAGCAAGCGCCTGGGCCTCTTGCAGTAAGTGTCTGTGCCTGTGCCGGTCAGGCACCGCAGTTCTCCGGGTAGAAGAGCGCCAGGCATGCCATTCTTGCTGTGTGTTGTGTCCATAATGCTGAACTGGAGCCTGCATACGCAGCATGCGGTGCAGGCACGCCCCTGCCGTCGCCACACCGCATGCCCCAGGTGGGCTTGACTCCCAAGGCATGAGGCGCTGAGCGACCTGCCCAGTCACCATGCAGGCCGCATGCCGCATGCATGCTTGGTTCCCCAGATGCCAGTGATGCAGGTGTGGCTTGGTGGCGGCGTGCAGGGTGCTGGAGAGCGACCCCAACAACGAGCCGGGGTGCCTGTCGCTGGACACGGTCGCATGGCAGCCGGGGTCCGTGTACGATGTCACGGTGCGCGCACGCCCCCGTGGTCACAACACTGAGCTCACCGCACGCCCCACTGCGGCCACCTTTTGCGCACACGTGGAGAAAATCTGCAGCTGTGATGAGTACATGGTTTCACACTGAAGTTGACGTATGATCACTTTGTGACTGTGTCAAGTAACCACTCAACAAGTGTCTGGACCTCACACGCTTGCGCTGCGGGTCACAGGTCAGCGACGCCGACTACCTGGCAGCGGTCCTGCCCGTGTCGCTCGTCAGGTCGGCAGTCATCGCGCCCTCTCTCTAGACGCCCCCACATGTACTTTTCTTCGTGCCCTGATGCCCTCTTTTTTGCTCTGACGGACAGAAGCCTCACGGAGCAGCACTGCTGAAGTACCAAAGTATGATTGCTGAAGTGTAATAAGCGCGACAAGGCGCCGCAGCTGACGCTGTCTGTAAAAGTAGCGCACGCTGCATGACCGTCCCACACCCGACACTCCCCGCTCACAGCTGCGCCACCTAGCTGGTGGAGTACTTGGCTACCAGCTCAGCCACCAAGGCGACGTACTCCTTCTGCGCGGTCTCCTACGGATAGGTGCACATGGTGTATCAGTTCCTGGCCCTGTATACCAGCAACACTCATGCATGCATGGCCAGAGTGAAACTTACCTTGTCCTTGCCCTTCTGCTTGGTCCACGCGTCCCACTTCGCGCGGCCTGCAGAGGGCACAGAGTCACTGAAGCTCGCCTACGGCGTTGGCCATATGGCGGCGCGCACACTCAGGTCCTCACCTTTCTGGTCCAGGAAGCCGGGCTTGCTCGTTGTGTTGTCGCCGACCGTGGCCTGCTTGAACAGGCCATACAGCGCAAGCTTGTCGTCGTTGCTCGCCCTGTCAGGGACTCTGTCCTTTGCGTCCTGCGTGCGAGGCAAGCAAAGCGTCGGCGAGACTCAGCAAACCTGTGAGAGTCGAGCAAGGTGAAGATGTAAAAGGCCAGACGCATGCACGCGCACGCGTTCTCGGTTGTGCAGCTCACCTGGGCGGCCTTGTCAAAGTCCGCCTGCGACCAGCACAGCGTTCAGAAGGCGAGCAGTCGTCCAGGGCAGGCTTTGCACACACACAGGAGATAGCATTATTGCCAGTAAAAAGGGTATGCAATGCAGCACGCTGCAGCCTTGCAAATTAACAGCGGGCAGATGCACCACCAGGCATTGAAAGCACATCAATGCATCACGCAAAGCGTGCCGCCCAGGCATGCATTGCGAGGCTGCAAGTACCTGGAGCGACATGCTGTCAAGCTTTGCTGATGTGCTTGCGCGCCGGGGACGATCACTGTGCACTTTGTAAGATCGCCTGTCTGTCGACAGGCACTGACTGGGATGAGTGACTCCTGTTACCTGTAACGTCACAAGCGGGGCCGCTGCTGTCCTCCGGAGAGCAAAAGCATCTAAATCTGGCCAATGCAGTCACAACTTGAGTCTCATCCAGGATCAGGTACACACAGCGCTAGCCAGCTTTAAGTGACTGCTACGCCAGATCGTCAGGCATGATGCTCTGCCAGAGTGCCGCCTCTCACACACGGCCAATCCGTCACAGCCAGCAGCTGACTGGCCGCACGTCAGCACACCGGCGCCCCCTGCCTTTCAAGTGCTGCTGCTCTGCGCCGGGTGCGCCTAGCCTCGGCCACGCCTGTCCCACGCTGAGTCGTAACCAGCATCGGGTGGTTGTTGCACAGCACAGGCGGCCAACGTGACTCCCTGGTCCCGCAGGAGCCGCCCCGCAGCTCAACAAGCAGCACTGGCAGGCAGGCATTGCCGCTGGCTTGTTGGCTGCGGCTGTCTCACTGGCTGGCCCTCTGGCAGCGGAGGCAGCAGCCGTGCGCCTCCCGCCGATCGACCGCGGTGCGCTGCAACGGCTGCCCCGCCCCAAGGTTTTGGGGAATGCACCAGTGCAATCCGTGCTGACGCTCGCGTGCTTGGTGCAGACCCGCAGAGGTGTGAGCGCGCCTTCACTGGCAACACCATCGGCCAGGCAGGCCTCTCACTGGTACCCGCTTTGCTTCGCGTGTCGAAACAGAAAACGCGCTGACATGTTGGCTGCCACAGGCCAATGCCGTGTCGGACAAGCTGCTGGACCTGCGCGAGTGCAAGCTGCAGGGCAGCGACCTCAGCGGCAAGACGCTGTCGGGCGCGCTGTTGCTGGGCGCAGACCTGTCCGGCAGCAACCTGAGGGAGGCCGTGTTCAGCAAGGCGGGCCCCAGGCCTTGCAACAAGTGCACATTTTTTGCTTTTCATATGTTTCACGACTGCTCACGTGGGGCTGCCTTGTCTACAGGCTTACGCAGTCAACACCAACTTCTCAGGTGCGGCCGGCCTCGACCTGAACATGCTGGGAGTGGCCGTAGTGTCTTTGTTGCAAAGTTCATGATCAGCGTACTCGTCTATCAGACTCCCGCTGCAATACAAGCTGAGGACGGGGACCTTGCGCTGCAGGCGCTGACATGACCAACGCGGTGCTGGACCGCGTGTCCTTTGACGGCGCCGACTTGACGAACGTCAAGTTTGTCAACGCCGTCATCACAGGCAGCACCTTCAAGGGGGCGAACCTGTCCGGGAGCGTGTTCGAGGATGCGCTGATCGGCAACGAGGACGCCAAGCGCCTGTGAGCCACCTCCCAGTCTGACAGCTTTCTGGCTTTGCAGCTGAACAGGTGTCAGCGCTGACCCCTGCGGATGCGCGTGCCAGGTGCCTCAACCCCACGCTGACGGAGGAGAGCCGCCTTGGTGTCGGCTGCAGGACCTAGCGTGTGGCCTGACAGGATTGACCTCTGTGTGCACCCAAAAATATATAGCAACGCTTCAGGATGTGGTCTTTCCAGTGCAGAATGTGGCTGTCAGAACCGCTGACACAGGGATAGCTTCGTGAAGTGCCAGCAGCTCGGTCAAGTGTATACTGCAGAAGCGGTCTCGCTGCTCCTCCATCACACCCTTGAGATAGACATTATATGCAAATGCATGTGCATGATTAAACATCATGCCGTAGCTAGGTTACATGCACATGCAGAGCACATGCAGAGCACACAGTGCGTGAGCAAGTTGATTGGCAAACTGAGCAACAGGTCACAGCACAGATCCTGGACAGAAGCCGCAGAGCACATGTGCTTTGCTGTGCAGCTTCACCTGCTAGCACTTAACTGGCAGGATGTCTCAGGATGCTGCACAAGAGCAGGACGCCCCGCAAACATACATGGCAGTGGTGTTGAGCAAGGGCACTCTTGGCGTTGCTTGGTATGACAGCATTTGCTCAGAGGTGACGTGCCGTTCCTTTCTAGCACTGAATGCACCTCAACCCCGCAAGTCTGTGCTGAGACCGTTTGCTTGCCTCCGCTGCAGCTGTACGTGCTGCAGGCGCAAGAGGAGTCGTTCGGCTCCTTTGCCTTTCAGCTGCTCAAGCTGGCCAGGCTCCACGCAGCCCCAACGGTGCCTTGCCTGTGCAGTGCACTGCAAGCTGTACACGAAGATGCGCAGACAGGCAACGACTGAGGCGAGCCTGCGCCAGGTCATATATGCAAGCGCAGTGTCTGACCAGGCCCTGCTAGACTGCCTGCGGGAGCGCGACGAGCACGACCCATCGTGCGGCCCCGACGTGCGCCTGGAAAAGAGCAGGCTGTTCATGTACGACGCCGCGCTACAGTGCATGTCGCTCCTGCACCTCCCGGGCATGCCACGCTTCCTGGACAGCCAGGAGCACTACAACTGGTGCGCCGTGGCGTGCGGCCTGCAGGCAAGCGCATGTGCCTTTGCCTGAGAGCACCTCATGAGGTTGCGGTGGGCTCGGCAGGCTCAACTCCGTTATCAGCCTGTCAGCAATCCAGCAGGCGTGCGCCGCTGGGGCGCTGGTTGCCATCCTGCAGCGCGACGGCGTGCTCAGCATGTCCGCGGTGTCTGACTCGGACAGCAGCGCCATGAGCCTCGATGGTCGGCAAGAAACTGCACTGCATGTGGAGAGCTTGGCCGAGGCACGTGCACGCGTGCTGGTTCACGCTTGCCTGCGTCATGCATGCCTGTAGCCTGGCTTGACATGTCATGCACCGCAGGTGTCTCTGAGTGGCTTCCTCAACATAGACCAGGTGTCGCAGCGGGCGCTCAACATCTTCCAGGCGCGGGAGCCAGCCTGCGCAGCGGCCTGCACAGCCTGCAGCTCCCCATTCCAAGACGTGCTTGCGCACCGCAGGAGGAGCAGCACCCTGGCTGCGCCATGGGTATCGGCAGCAACAAGGAAGGCTTCAGCGTGTTTGGCGTCCTCAACAAGTGCGTCACCAGCATGGGCCGGCGCCTGCTGCGCCTGTGGTTCATGCGCCCGCTCACCGACCTGGACGCCCTCGCCGAGCGCCAGGACGCCATTGAGGTGGTTGCCCGCTGTGACCACATGCTGACACGCCTGCGCATGGCCATCCACGCGAGGGCGCGGCTGCGAGGGCTGCAGGCTCTGGCTGGCGCGCCGGACGCATGCAAGACGCTGCGCAACCTGCTGCGCCGCATCAAGGACGTGCCGCACCAGCTGCAGCGGCTGCAGGCGCAGAGCGTGCGCGATGCCAAGGACTTCAGCGCGCTGTCGGACAGCCTGGCCAACCTGCTGATGCTGCGCAGCGCGCTCGCAACGTCGGGGCTGGCTGCTCCGGCTGGGACGCCTGGTCTGGCCCAGTGTTTCCCACCAAGTTGTCTGCTGGCTGGTAGTTCAAACTCTCAGTCCGCAGTAGGTGTTGCTGCAGGTGATCGTCAGGTTGCTCGCGACCTCATGAGCGAGAGCTATCCCACTGGCGACACGGGGGGCAGGACGCGCAGCAGCACCTTGAGCGTGTCCCAGGTAATCGCATGCGCATCGTGCAAGTGCAGCAGCACAGCGTGCGCATGTCATGCACCTTGAGCAAATGGCACAGCCCGTGCAGCGGCGGCCCGGCGGAGCAAACCAGGCCGGTGCAACCGAGGCTGCTGCGTGCAGCCTCGGCCTTGTGCAGCGGGCAATCTCGCGCATCGGCGGCGCCGTGCAGGACTGTGCGCCACTTCCCTCGGTAGAGTGAAAACAGAATTAGTTGTTTCTGCATGCAAAACATTGCAAGGCAACCTGGTGCTGAGTGTGCAAGCTCGGCAGGCCACGGCCTGGTCGCAGACATCATCGACACGAGCCAGGAGGAGGGCAGCCTGGTGGCGCCGGGGGTCAGCCCACGCCTGGACGAGCTCAAGGCGACGTACCACGCGCTCCCCGGCCTGCTCACGCGCGTGGTGGAGGCGGAGCTGGCGCGCATCCCCCGCGCGCTCAGCAGCAGCCTGTCGCAGCAGACGTGGACGTGCGTCTACCTGCCGCAGGCGCGCGCCCAGCGCGCCTGCCTTGGATTCAGAGTGCCTGGCCCTCACCTGGTCAGTCCCTGGTACATGCCATTATGAAACCAGGACAATAGGCTTCCTGCACTGCCCTCGCATGCATGTTTGATGAAGATCAGTCAAGCCAAAAGCTTGTTGCATTCCTGCACCATGTGCGTGCAGTCGTCTTGATGCCTGCGCACCCTGCAGGTGGGCTTTGCAATCCGCGTGGAGGGCGGGCGGCTGACAGCCGACCTGGAGGACGTGTTCCCCGACCTTGAAATGGCGTTTGACGGTGATGAGGACGGCAGCACCTTCTACCGCAGCGACCGCACGCGCGCGCTGAACGACGAGTACGGCGACATGCTGCACAAGATCCTGGACCTGGAGGCATGCGCGCCTGCACTGCCTCATCGTGCCACGCACACACGCCGCAGCCGTTTGTGGTTGTTGCGGAACAGATGCAGCATGCAGGCTGCATGATGCAGCCATAGACTGTCCTTTTCGAGCGGCTTACGATGCACGCATGCGTATTTGTGTCACACTGCGACTGCCAGGCATGTGCCACTTGACGTCAGGGGCCATGCGCATATGCGCCCTCCTGAATGTATAGAAGCTTAAGGTGTGCTGCGGGCGCAGGCCAGCATCTGCAGCGAGTTGCTGCGCCGGGTGGCCAAGCACCGGCCTGCACTCGTGCGCGCCATGGCAGCCGCGGGCGAGGTCGACTGCCTGGTGGCGCTGGCGACAGCTGCGCGCGAGCGCACCTGGTGCCGGCCAATGCTGACAGCTGACAACGTGCTTCACATTTCGCAAGGTGCAGACTCCCTACTGGGGATTGCATGGGGCCAAGCTGGCAACCACTTGATTGTGTGGTCCTAAGAGCAGTTTCATGCATGACTCTGCAGGGAGGCACATGCTCACAGAGCTGGTGACAGACACATACATCCCCAACGACACGGACATGACGCCGCATGAGGGCCGCGTGCAGGCGCGCACATGCTTGCGCCGCAGACAGCTCGCCAGCAAGGGGCGCATGAAACATGTGCCAAAGTGGTGTGCTGCGTTGCAGGTCATCACCGGTCCAAACTTCTCAGGTGCCTGTGGACATTGGCAATATCGTCTGCTTTCACAACACCAAAGCAGCAGCGCGCGACCTGGTGCCTGCTGGCCCAGGGAAGAGCTGCTACGCCAAGCAGGTCGCCCTCATCGTGTTCCTGGCTCACGTGGGCTCCTTCGTCCCCGCCAGGGCCGCGCGCATCGGCCTGACCGACCGCATCTTCACGCGGGTGCATGCACACTCTGCATGGCAAGCGAGCGACCAACCTGTGCACGCCGCCCGCATGCCCATGGCACCGGTTGCGCGCGGCGCAGGTGGCCTGCCGTGAAGCCGCGACCGTGCCGCAGTCGGCCTTCCTCATCGACCTCTCGCAGATCTCCAGCATGCTGCGCAACAGCACGCCGATGTGCGCACCCTCACTTGTCATCAGATCTGCATCCTTTGCTGCTCTGCTGCTACTGCTCCTACAGAAGTTTATGAGTTGCTGTCTCTGCCGCGCCACCAGCCGGTCCAGCGGCTTGCGTGCGATGCGACAGGTCTCTGTGCATCATCGACGAATTCGGCAAGGGCACGCTGGCCTCGGACGGCGTTGGCCTGCTGTGCGCGGCGCTGCAGCACCTCGCGGACCGGCGCCCGCTGCCGCCCAAGGTCATCGCCTGCACGCACTTCAGCGAGATGATGCACGGCGGGCACCTGCGCAGGCGCGCGCGCCAGCATGTCCCCGGCCTTGCGTGCGCTGCCGCGCCGTCGCATGCGGCGCACGCATGCACGGGCGCGCTCCTCGCAGGAGCCCCCAGTTGGCGTTCCTGACCATGAACGTGCTGACGGAGGCGGCGGGGCCGGCCGACGCTGCGCGCGACCAGGGCATCATCTTCCTGTACCGCATGGTGCCAGGCAGGGCCTGGCTGCGCCCTGCCTTTTTAAGCACATTGTGAAGTTGCACCACACATGTGCAGGTCAGCGCTAACTGGCCTGTTTGGTATCTGAGAAGAGCTACTGGGCGCAGGCTGCGCGGCGTCCAGCTTTGGCTTGCACTGCGCACGGCTGGCAGGCCTCGATCTGAGCGTCGTCAAGCGCGCCACGCAGGTGCCTCCTGGTCAGCATCCAACGTACTTGCCCATGTCATGTCATGGATGGGGTGTTGTAAGGAGCCATCCACATGCACTGAATGCACCTCTGCATATATAGCAGTGAGCGCTTCACAGGCCTTGCTGGCCGGCCAGGTGCTGGAGGCGCAGCAGGCGGGCGAGGCAGTGGCGCCGCTCGTCAGCCGCGAGCAGGCCGCGCGGGAGGCGCACTTCCGACGCCTGCTGGAGCGCCTGGGGAGCGTGCGGCTGCAGGACGGCGCGCAGCTGCATGCCTTTGTGCAGAGCGTCCTACAGGATGAACAGGCGCTTGGGTGACGCAGTCAGGCGGTGCATGCTTGCCATTGAGCATAGGCGTTGTCATGTTTATGCGCGCCAGTGGGCAAGGTCTGGTCCACCGCCCAAGCCACTTCACCCACAGCATGCAAGCAAATCTCAGGGGTTCGTGATCACAGCAGGGCGAACAAAGGACAAAGGGATACATTTACACGCCCTGGGCCAAAATGGCTCTTTTGGCACACATGTTGTTACGTAGCAGTGAAAAACAGCACAAACAGAGCAGGCAGCACTGAAAAACATGCAAAGCAGCCACCCGCACAGGGAACACACCGCATGGCATGAACACAACCCAAGTCAAGTCTGTTTGCCTTTGCTGCCACTGCCATTTGTATATACGGCAGTGGGCAGCGGCGAGCTGCGCCTCCGCGGCAGCGGCAGGCCTGGCCCAGACGCCACGCTCTCATGCAGCGAGTCTAGCATAGGCGTGTCAGGACCGAGCGCCGCGGGGCCGCTGGGATGCCTGAAGTACGCCCACACGTTCGCCATGTCTGCGCGCGCCCGGAGCAATTCACGGCCACGAGGCTAGTTGAGGACTGCCTGAGGGGCACATGGTGAAGAATGCAAGGACAGGAAGTCAGGACAGGACAGTGCTCAAGGGCATCCACAGCACCTGAGGCCTCCCTTATCTGAAACCGACAAGCAAGCACCTTTTATGTTGACCTAAAAAACTAGGTCTGTGTCTGTTCATTGCAAGAGTGGTGCCTCGTCCAGGGCAAGACCCAGGTTGTGCTGCAGAGAGTGCTGCCCTTCGGGGCGCACAATTGCTCAGGCTCCACACAGCGAGGAAGGCGCCTGCCCACAGCACGCCCAGCGCCGTGTGCGTGCCCCAGCGTATTGCCTTGAGGCTCGCGGGCGTGCTGCCCACCAGGATCTCAGCGCGCTGCATGAGCAGCAGCGCCGAGATGCCCACCATCTGCGCAAGCGCGCTAAGTTCGTCAGCCGTGCCGTCCGCTCACTTGCACATGCACTGTGCAAGCCATTGACAAGGGGCATGCAGCGTGTCAGTGCAGCCATGGGCCATGTGGGCGGCCTACATGCACACACCACAAAACTGTAGCGTGCACACATCACTCACCCTCCACAACCAGCTAACTGTGTCAGCACAGTGTCTCCTGAGCACACATAGATCGTGGGACTAGACTGCCCTCACAAGACACCAACTGGTGCATGCACTGACTTTCTGCAAGCGCATGTCCCTCCTGCACAGCATGTACCTAGGCAATGCCAACCCATGCCAACCCATTGCAGGGTCGGCTTCCCATTGCAGAGTCTGGGTATCCAGCGCATCGCTTTTGTCTGAGGCGGGCGGCAGAGAATGTGCGTGCGCGGACCTGCAGCGCCGTTTTGTACTTCCCAAGAGTGTTGACTTTGACGGCGCGGTGCGCAGCGCTGCCCGACGCGGCCGCCCACTCCCGCAGCGCGCTCATCGTGATCTCCCGCCCTATCATGATCACCACCGGGATGGTCACGTCCTTCTGCGACAGCGGCGCCGGCGGCCGTACCTGCCGAGTGGCGCCTGCCAATTCAGCGCACAAGCACGTGAAAGTTGGCATTCTATACGGCGCTCTGCATCTCCGAGACTTGCCTCAACAAGGAGATGGACAGACAGAAAGAGCTTGCAAACAGGCTGTCAGGCCCTCGCGCTTCCCGACAGACTAGGCACGTGTGCCGGCACCATGAGGAGCACGCTGCGCTGTCGGCAGGGCAGGCGGCGAGCCCTGAGCACGCACCGCCAGCAGGATGAGCACGGTCGCCACCATGAGCTTATCCGCCACCGGGTCCAGGAACGCGCCGAACGCGCTCGTCAGCTTCATCTGCGCACGCCGCGGCGCGTCAGCCGCGCGCCTGCTGCCCTCTTGCGCTCAGCGCTCCTTTACTAAGCGCACGGAGCTGCCTGCAGGCAAGCATGCACTCTGCAGGTGCAAGCCAGTGGGGCGTGCCTTCCGAGCGAGAAAGCCATCCGCCCAGTCAGTCACGGCCGCCCCGACGAACGTGCCCGCGGCCGCCAGCGGCGCCAGCCGGTGCGTGCTAAACCAGAGGCCCACCACGACAGGGACGAGCACGATGCGGAGCAGCGTCAGCGCATTCGGCGGCGTCAGCAGAGGCTGTAGTGTGGGCGCTGACGGCGCGCCGGGCGCGCCGGGCGAGCGCTCCTCGCGCGCGCGCTGGCGGTAGTAGTCGGAGCGCCGGTCGATGGGAGAGTCCAATGACTCCTGCAGGCAACCTTGCAAGCATCTTGCGTGTGCTTGCCGAGCAGGCCCTGGTAACGCAGGCCGCTGCATTGGCCTTTAAAACACATGCAGCATACAAAGCAACAATACAGCAAAGCTGCAGCACATGAACAATAAGTCGCAAGACTTACTACAATCAGTGTGTCGGCAGAGTCTCACTTCCTGGCTGGCTTGGGAACGGCCTGCGCAGCCCTTGCTGGTGTGCACTAGCAACAGACACACGCAAAATATGACACAGTCAGACCTGGCACACCTGTGACGCAATGCGGAAGAGTGGCACACGCTTGATGACAGGTGGCCCGGCAGCCCGCGGCCTCATCAGGAGCGCTTCCAGGAGCGCTTCCACACAGGCACTCCTTTGTTGTGCTGGTCACTCAAAGCGACTGATGTGCAGTGGCCTCCTCGCTGCCTTGCTGGGAACGGGCTCCAAAGCTGGCCAGGATAGCAGAGGTCTCTCAAGGGACCCTGCCCTGCATAACCGCCTAGCTAGGCCTGCTTGACATCGGCTAAGAAAAGAAGGCCAGCGCCTTGAGTCAGTGTGTCACACCACGTGCAGACACTGTCCAGAGTGCAATGCCCGCCCCCGGCTGCCAGGTGA
>JAABUO010006182.1_pt1 | contig 13839 bp, 9 predicted proteins | sample 5559291 | NCBI WGS metagenome assembly JAABUO01 (sample SAMN10711878, study PRJNA513372) | rock metagenome | isolation source: Antarctica rocks | place: Antarctica: Victoria Land, Finger Mt sud | reverse complement strand
CCTCTGAAAGCCACGTGACCATGTCGAACTCATGCGTACCCGCGGTTGAGCGCACGCGCTGTCCCATCACCCTCCAACCTTCGGCCAGGATGACGTCGATTCTGCGCTGCGCCTCAAAGTGCGTCGCGATCTGAGCCTCGGTCAACACAGCTTCAAACTGGCTCACCAGGTCTGCGGAGCTGACGATTTGCTTGCCCATCTCGCGCAGGAGCTCAACCGTCCCGGCGTCCACCATCGAGACGTACATGATGGCGTTGCGCGGCGAGTACTGCATGGCAATTCGACCCGCGCCCGAAAGCATCGCCTCCAGCTCCGCCTCGAGCTCCTGCCACGAGGAGTAGGCCACCTTCGATCCGGGAAGCGGGTCGAGCCTGCCGGATTCGATCCGATGGACCAGCTTGCGCGGCTCTCCCGTGGCAGGGACGAAGTAGAACCATCTCCGCGTGATGTGGAGGTTGTTGGGAAGACCCAGGATGCGGTAGGCAAGGGGATCGCGATAGTGGTGGTCGTAGAACAGCCAGCCGTCGAGGTGCTGATCCCGAAGAGCGGCCTGTATAGCGTGGAAGTTCACGTGTCCATACTACTGTGCCCGCACGCCTCGGCTCGGATCGGATCGGGGACAAAGCAAAGGGCCGGGAGCAGATCCCGGCCCTTCTTCTGCCTTCAAGCCGGATTACGCGTTGGCTGCAGCTTCAACCTGCTTCTCAGCAGCTTTGGCCTCAGCAAGCTCCGCAAGCTGCTTACGCTTCACATCGGCCGAGTTCTGCCCCAGCTCTGCAGCCATCGTCTCGGTGGTGAAGGATTCGATCATGTCCCCGACCCGGATGTCCTTGAAGCCGTTCAGATCGCACTCCACGCCCTGGCGAACCTCCGAGACGTCGTCCTTGAAGCGCTTGAGCGACCCGATGCGACCGCGCCAAACCTCCGTACCCTCGCGCATCACACGGACCTGGTTCTGTCGTGTGATCAGACCGTCGGTCACCTGGCAGCCGGCGATCTGGCCGACCTTGGTGATCTTGAAGACGCTCAGTACCTGAGCGCGGCCGGCATAATTTTCCTTGAAGACCGGTTCGAGCAGGCCGTACATCGCCTTCGTTATCTCATCCTGCAGCTCGTAGATGATCGAGTGGAGGCGAACCTGGACGTTCTCGCGATCGGACAGCTCCTGTGCCTTGCGCTCCGGTCTGACGTTGAAGCCGATGACCACAGCATTCGACGCGGAGGCGAGGAGGATGTCCGATTCCGTGATCGCGCCCACACCGGAGTGCAGCACACGAACTCGAACCTTCTCGGTCGACATCCGCTGCAGCGAGTCGGCCAGAACTTCGACCGAGCCCTGGACGTCGCCCTTGAGGATGAGGTTGAGATCTTTCATGCCTGCCTGCTTGATCTGCTCGGCAAGTCCTTCGAGCGAGACGCGGCTGCTCTTTGCCAGCTGGGCCTCGCGCTCCTTCATCTTGCGGTACTGCGCAATGCCCTTCGCCTTGTCGCGATCCGCCATAACCAGGAAGGTGTCGCCCGCATCCGGCATCCCCTCAAGACCCAGGATCTCAACCGGTGTCGACGGTCCAGCCTCGGTAATCGGCCGGCCGCGGTCATCGAACATGGCGCGGATCTTGCCAAAGGTATTGCCGACGATGTAACTGTCGCCGGTGCGTAGCGTCCCGTTCTGCACCAAGATCGAGGCCACTGCGCCGCGACCGCGATCGAGCTTGGCTTCGATCACCGTTCCAACTGCTGGCCGCTCCGGTGTCGCCTTGGGAGCGTTGATATCGGCAACCAGGCAGATCATCTCCTCTAGGAGGTCCAGGTTGGTCCGCTTCTTCGCCGAAACCTCCACGAACTCCGTGTCGCCACCGGCGTTCGAGGGCTGGAGACCGCGGGAGGAGAGCTGCTGGATCACCCTCGCCGGGTTAGCATCCGGCTTGTCGATTTTGTTAACCGCCACGATGATCGGCACCTTGGCCGCGCGTGCGTGATCGATCGCTTCCAGCGTCTGCGGCATCACGCCATCATCCGCCGCAACCACGATCACGACGATGTCGGTGATCTTTGCGCCGCGGGCACGCATGCGCGTAAACGCCTCGTGTCCCGGGGTGTCGAGAAAGACAATCTCGCGACCGAACGCCGGCGAATCCGGCTTGGTGACATGGACCTTGTAGGCGCCGATATGCTGCGTGATTCCGCCCGCCTCACCTGCCGCGACATCCGTCTGCCGGATGGCGTCGAGCAGTGAAGTCTTTCCATGATCGACGTGACCCATGACCGTGACCACCGGGGACCGCGTGATCTCGACCATGCCGCTCGTGTCTTCGAGGAATCCTTCAATCGCCTCGTTCTCAAGCTGCTCTTCGACCGTGATGACGGTTGCATCCGCCCCGAACTGCCGGGCGACGTCCTTCACCAGCTCGCCGTCGAGCGACTGGTTGACGGTCACGAAGACACCGCGCATCAGGAGGATCGCAATCAGATCCTTGCCGCGCACATCCAGCTTTTCAGCGAGATCTTTGACGCTGATGCCTTCGGTAACGGTGATTGTCCGCGTAATTGGAACCGGCTCGCTCGACTGCGAGAAGGAGGCTGCTCCGCCGAAACGTGGTGGCGGGGTGAAGCCCTTCATCGGGCCTTCTTTACTCTTCTCGTAACGTTGGCCGCCGCGACGCTGCCCTGGGCGAGCTGCCGGCCGCGGCGCTCCACCTGGAGCCTCACCCGGCCCGGGAAGCATCCCCGGGGCGCCACCCGGTCCACCAGGTCTCGCTCCAAACCCGGGACGAGCCCCAAAGGGAGGACGTGCGCCGCCGGGAGCAAACCCGGGACGGCCCGGAGCTGCGCCCGGACCCGTTGGAAACGTGCGGGTGGGGTGCATGGGACGGCGTGCGCCGGGAGGGAGGAACCCAGCGCGCTGCCCGGGAGCTCCCGCTGGAGCACCGGGTCCGCCACTGCCCTGCGGTCGGGGGCGTTCAAAGATCGGACGTCCCCGCGCCGGGGCGCCTGGAACTGGGGGAGGAGCGGTGTAGATGGGGCGCGGACCCGTCTGCGGCATGATGACGCGCCGTGGCGGAGGTCCCGTCGGTGCGGCGGGTGCAGCTGCAACCTGGGTCTCTGCCCCGGTCGGCTCTGAAGACGCGGCGGAAGCAGGCTCCGTCTCAGCAACGTTGGCCGGTGCCGGGGTCGGGGCTGTTGTCACCGGAGCTGCCGTTATTACCGGAGCCGAAGCCGCAGGTGCCGGGGCAGGCTCTCTGGCTGGCGGAGCAGCGACAGTGGCAACTGGCGGAACGGCGGGGGCAGTCACAGAAGGAGTTGCGGAGGGTTTCGCGACCGCTGCTGGCGCAGGCACAACGACGGGCCGCTCTGCCGGTCGGACAGGCGCGCCCGCAACGGCAACGGGTGGCCGGGCGATTACGGGGCCGGACGGAGGCTTACTCGCGATCCCCGGAGGCGCTGGCGGAGCGACGATGTTCGCCCCCTGACGCGGCAAGGGAACGATGCGGCGAGGTGCCGGCGGTGCTGGCGCAGCAACAGCGACCCTGGTCGGTGGCGGCGCATCTGGCTGCGAACCAGACACCTGCAAACCAGACACCTGCGAACCAGATGCCTGCGAACCAGCTGCAGTGGCAGGGGGTGCCGGAGTAGCGGCCGCGGCAGACATGGCCGGTCTGGCGGCAGGTCCAGCAGCCGGTGCGCCCGGAGCTGCAACAACCGTCGGCTTGTTCGAGGGCGGAGGGGCCGATCGGACGGCAGCCTCGGCCTGCCTGCGCTCCAGAATCGCCTTCAGAGCATCCCCTGGCTTTGCAGCCTTGGAGAGATCGATTTTTGCAACGGTAGCCTGTTGCCGGCCGCCGTTGCTCTGTGACCGGCTGCCACCGTTGATGTAGCTACGCACCTTCTCGGCCTGATCAGCCTCAATAGAGCTGGAGTGAGTCTTGCCTGTGACGCCGATCGCCTCGAGAGCATCCAGAATGGGTCTGCTCTTAACCTCCAGCTCTCGTGCCAAATCATTGATTCGAACTTTGTTCATCCGTCCCTTTTCGCTTCCCCTGCGCCCTTAGCTGCTCATATCAGCCTCATCGTGGGAATGTCTATTGTACGTAAAAACCACTGCTTTGCAGCAATCTCAAGCATGTCGAACGTCCGCCCGACCAAGCCGGAGCTAGCCACGATCATGACCGTCAGTGTCGATGCCCTCGTCGGCGGTCTCGTTGGCCTGTACTGCAAGGTCGTCGATCATGTCATTTCGCAGCTCGATCTGCTCCTCGCGTGCATCCGCATCGTCGTTCGCATCGCTCAGGCTGGCCCGATCCTCTGCCGCAATCAGATCCTCTGCAGAGACGCCGTTCAGCTCCTGCGCCTCCCCAAACTCGGCCGCTTCCTCCGCCAGCCGTTCCTCCGTCGTTCCTGAAAGCTTGTCTGTCGTCAAGGTCTCTTCCGCCTCTCCGGTGCCGTCGCCCCCTGCACCATCTTCTGTCTCTTCCGTAGATGTATTGGATGCTTCAGCGGGGGGCTCGGGACGCTCTTCGCCCTCCTCGTACTGGCCGAAGTAGTGCCGCACGGCCATCGAAATCTTCTCAACCGTCTTCTCGCCGATCCCGGGGACCTCTTCCAGCTGCTCCGGCGTCATATCCGCAAGCTCCTCGATGGTCGTAATGCCCGCCGCGATCAGCTTCTCGAGAATCTGCTCCCCAAGCTCCGTTACCTGTTCGATCGGCGTCGTTGGTCCGCCGCTCATGGCGGTCATCTGCTGCTCGACCTCCTGGCGCTTCTCCTCTTCGCTCTTGATGTCGATCTTCCATTGCAGCAGCTTGGCGGCGAGACGAACATTCTGCCCTTTTTTGCCGATCGCGAGCGAAAGCTGGGTATCGTCGACGATGACCTCGATCTGCTTTTCTGCCAGGTCGATGATCGAGACCCGGCTCACCTTCGCAGGCTGCAGCGCCTTCTCGGCAAAGGTCGTGATCTCCTCCGAGTACTCGATAATGTCGATCTTCTCGCCGCGCAGTTCGCGGATGATCGACTGGACCCGCATGCCCTTCATCCCGACGCACGCGCCTACCGGATCCACATCCTTGTCACGGCTCATCACGGCAATCTTGGTGCGTTCGCCGGCCTCGCGGGCGATCGCGCGGATCGTGACCGTACCGTCGTAGATCTCCGGGACCTCGCTCTGGAAGAGGTTTGAGACCAGCCCTGGGGCCGCCCGGCTCACAATCACCTGTGGTCCCTTAGCTGCGCGATCCACCCGCAGCAGAACCACGCGGACACGCTCGCCAACAGCAAACTGCTCCAGTCGCGATTGTTCGCGCTTCGGCATCCTCGCCTCCGCCTTGCCGAGATCGAAGATAGTATCCATCGGCTCCAGACGCTTCACAGTGGCGTTCAGGACCTCGCCGGCGCGATGGTTGTACTCGTTGAAAACGGTGTCGCGCTCAGCCTCGCGCACCTTCTGGAAGATGACCTGCTTCGCCATCTGGGCGGCGATGCGTCCGAGCGGGGTCGTGTCCTTGTAAAACCGCAGCTCTCCGCCTATCTCCACCTCGGGCGCAAGCTCTCGCGCCTTCTCAAGCGTGATCTGATTGGTCTCGTCCTCGACCTGCTCAGGCGTCTCGACAACGGTCTTGAAAACATAAGCCCGGATCTCGCCCGTATCGCGATCCATCTCGGCGCGCATGCTCTCCTGCGTCTTGTAGTATTTGCGCGTCGCCAACGCGATCGCATCCTCGACCGCGCCAACGACGATCTCCGGGTCGATTCCCTTGTCCTTGCTCAACGTCTCAATTGACTGATACAGAACACTTGCCATTGCTCTCTCGTCCTTCTCGATTGCCCGGCCGCCTGCCATGCCGCCGCAGCTTGTCGTGGGCCAGTTCTTGTGTGGCGTTCCCTAGATCTCTGCGACCAGGTTCGCCTTTTCAATGTTTGCCAGCAAGATGGCGATCGAGATCTCCTCGGCCGCCTTCTTCGCCTTGCCTTTTTGCTTCACGGCAGAAAGATCCAGGGTGAGTACGTCATCCTGGAAGCTCTTCAGCCGACCTCGCCATTGCCGGTTTCCATTCACTGGCGTAAAGGTCTGGAGCTTAACCAGACTTCCCGTAAACCGGAGGTAGTCGGCGGATTTGGACAGCTTCCGTTCGAGCCCGGGAGAGGATACCTCCAGGGTGTACTCCGCGCCTGGCACCAGGTCTTCAACGTCCAGCACGGTGCCAAAGTCCTGGGCAAACTGACCACAGTCTTCGTGGGTCACACCGGAGAGCATCTCGACCGGAACCCCCCTGGGCAAGACCGGAGCCTCTTCGCTCCCTGCCTCTTCAGCCAACTTTGCACGGCCCGCAGCGTCCTTCTCGAGGTACACACGGAGGGTACGGAATTTGCCGCTGCCCTGCAGCTCCAGATCCACAATCTCCAGCCCGAATGAGGCTGCGATTCGATCCGCCGTGCTCCGAATTTGGTCCAGCTTGACTGCCATCGAGACCCGCAACGCCCCGGTCCGTCCCTTAAAGGGCAACCGAAAACGCCTTTGAAGCAAATAAAAAGTGGGCTTCAGCCCACTCATCTCTTCCGCCAACGCCGGGCAACACACAGCTCAGGTGCAACGGGGAAGCGCAAACCAACTACAGCAATCATACATCGAAACGGCCCAGCCTCAAAGCCGCGAGTTGTCAGGGGGTGCCCGTCTGCCGTTACCCGCCCAAGGGCTCCAGACCGCAGCTGAAACGTGAAGATTGCATCGCGTCCCTGCTTCGAGTACCGCATCGTTCCAAATCCATCAACGTGCGACAACAGGTAAGCACCTGCGAGCCCACTCCGCATGGACCGATTCACCGGCCTCGATTCGGGGCTGATCCTTGGATTCCGCCAAGGATTCCGCCAAGGTCCGTAGTTGATCTCCGATCACCCAACACCCGTAGCTCTATCTCCAGACAATGCAGCTCTATCCTCAGGCAATGCTGTGGAGGCCCATATGCTCCATCTCTTCGCCATAGGGGCGAAAATGCGTGGCGCAGACGCCCTCCCCGGTCACTTACACTGGAGTTGCTGGCTCATATCACTGGAGTTGCTGACTCTGATCCCCTAATCTGAAGCAAAGGTCAACTGGCCGGACTGCATGGCCTTTGTAATGAGGAATTTAGCTCTAAGTCCATTATTAGGAGGAATTTGGCGGCAGCGAAAAAGGGAACTTCCACTTTCTATGAGGTTTACCTAGGGCTACCCCAAGGGGGTACCCCTCTCGTCCTGAGCAGGGGTGGGACGCAGGGCCCATCATTTGCCCTCCCTCCCAGCTCTCTCTACAATCGAGTGACCCGAGGCGATCTGAGCTAGCATCCTCCCGCTCCCGGCCAGACCCTCATGATCAACTCCCCGCTCCCCGAGGCGCTTACCTTCGACGATGTTCTGCTCGTACCCGCCTACAGCGAGGTCGTTCCGACACAGGTAAGTACACAGACCAGGCTGACCCGCGACATCACGCTGAACACGCCATTGATGTCCGCCGCCATGGATACCGTTACCGAATCACGCCTCGCCATCGCCATGGCCCAGCAGGGGGGCCTGGGGGTAGTCCACCGCAATCTCACCATCGAGCAGCAGGCAGGTGAAATTGACAAGGTGAAACGTTCCGAGAGCGGCATGATCGTGGACCCGGTCACCATCGCCCCCGACCAGCCTATCTCCGCTGCGCTCGACGTGATGCGTCGGTACAAGATCTCCGGCGTCCCGGTGACCAAAGACAAGAAGCTTGTCGGGATCCTGACCAACCGCGATCTGCGCTTTGTCTCGCGAACCGATCTGCGCATCGACGAGGTCATGACCAAGCAGAACCTCATCACCGTTCCCGTGGGGACGACGCTTGAAGAGGCCGAGCACATCCTCCACCAGCATCGCGTCGAGAAGCTCCTGGTGGTGAATGATGAGTACGAGCTCAAAGGCCTGATCACGGTCAAAGATATCCAGAAGAAGCTGAAGTACCCCAACGCCTCAAAGGACGCGCAAGGCAGGCTCCGTGTGGCCGGCGCGATCGGTGCGACCGGCGACTACATGGAACGAGCCGCCGAGCTCGTCGAGAACCGCGTTGATGCGCTTGCCATCGACTCCGCGCACGGACACTCGTCGCGCGTCCTCGAAGCCGTCGCCGAGGTGAAGAAGCAGTTCCCGCGGGTCGCTCTCCTTGCCGGCAACGTGGCCACCTACGAGGGTGCAATGGCATTGATCGATGCCGGCGCTGACGCCATCAAGGTCGGCATCGGTCCTGGATCCATCTGCACGACTCGGATGGTGACCGGTGCCGGCATGCCGCAGATCACCGCAATCGCGGAGGCCTTTCGTGCAGCCAGTCAGCGCGATATTCCGGTCATCGCAGACGGCGGCATCAAGTACTCGGGCGACGTCACCAAGGCCATCGCCGCCGGTGCCAGCGTCGTGATGATGGGTTCGCTCTTCGCCGGCGTCGACGAGAGCCCGGGCGAGACGATCCTCTACCAGGGCCGGTCCTTCAAGGCCTATCGCGGCATGGGCTCGCTCTCCGCCATGGCCCAGGGCTCAGGCGAGCGCTACTTTCAGAGCAGGGACGATATGGACGAGGCCGGCATCGGCGAGCGACCGTCCCTTACTGCCCGTGAAGGCGCCGTCTCAAACCGCCTCGCGAAGTTCGTCCCCGAGGGCATCGAAGGCCGGGTGCCCCATCGCGGACCCCTCGAAGCCATGGTCTACCAGCTCGTCGGTGGTCTGCGGTCGGGCATGGGGTACCTGGGTTGCGCCAGCATCGCCGATCTGCAGAAAAACGCGAAGTTCATCCGCATCTCCAATGCAGGGCTGCGCGAAAGTCACGTACACGATGTGATGATCACGCGCGAAGCGCCGAACTACCACATCGAATAGAGACTAGAAACGCCGGGATGGCATAGATGACTGGCGTCTTCAAACGTTGATTTCATTCGCCCGCAATCGCAATGAGGCGCTCGTTCTTCTCCAGTACCATCCCGTCGAAGCGATGTCTTGTGAGGAAGCCGTGCTCTTGGTACAGCTTCACAGCGGTGTGGTTCTCTTCAGTGACGGTAAGGCTGATCGCTTCGTAGCCGGTTCTCCTGAGGTGGCTCATGCACTGCTGCAGCAGCAAGGCTCCAAGACGCCCGCCGCGGCGCTCGGGGGTTATGCAGAGCTGGGTGACGTGAGCCACGTCGTCCGCGACCCGAGAGCACAACACCACGCCCGCGAGCTTACCCGAGGTGCCCTCCTCAATGACCCAAGATTGATCTCCCTGAAACACCCCACAGCCTGGAAATCGCACGATGTTGTGCAGAAATCGAAATGAACCGTGGAGGGAGCGGTACTGGTCGTTGATGCGCGCGTCCACGTGGCCCGCGTAGCAGGCGTGGATCAGTTCCGCTGTCGGCTGGTAGTCGGTTGAGGACCATCGTCGAACGGACAGGTCGGAAGCAATCGGAGCCGTGTTCAGAGCAGTGGCGGCAGAGCTGAAGTCGTGTTCCATAAACAGACGCGGAAAGATCGCGAAGCCCTCGCCTCGAAAGATCTCATCGAAGGTCCGTGAGTCGTACAGAAGCAGCTGCGATTCGATGCGCTGCACCGACGGGGATGCACGGAGAAGTTCCAGAAGGTGCCGGAGCAGTGTCTGCGTGACCTGCTTTGCGCTGTGGTGTGGGGCGTCGACGGCGAATGCATCGCCTACTACCGCCTTGATCCCCTCATAAACACAAAAGGCAAACCCACAGACTTTGCCGTTCTCGAGCGCCACGAAGCCTGGCAGGACGTGGGTGTCGAGGTACTGCAGCAGCAGCTCCGTAGAGCTGCGGTAATTCCACCGAAGGCGTTCCTGCCAGACCCGTGCCTCTGCCTCCAGCAGCGGCCGCAGCTGCCTGGCCGAGAAGTGGCGCAGATCCAGAATCTCAAGATTTGTCGAGCCAGTCATGTGATCGAGGTTTGAACGAGCTTATACGAAGGGAGGTGCGAAGAACCAGAACGCGGGGTGGCCTGCCATGATCACTGCTTCGCAGCGACGCGGTAAACGGCCAGTCCTTGGGGCTCAAACAGAAAAAGCGGCTGATACACGCGACCTGTAAGCCAGCGATCCAGATCGCCTGTGTCGCTTGAGCGGATCACGAGGATGTGGTCCTGCCGGGGAACTCCATCCGTGCTGTAATGCGTGGTCGGGCGATTGCGGTAGAAGGCGATACCGTAGTCCATGTCTCGCTTAACCTCCTCCGTCGCCACGATCTCTACACCTGGTGCCTGACGGGCGATCTCCGCCGCGAGTGGACGCGCAGAGTAGTTGCGATCAAGGTCCTTCCCGTGGAGGCCCAGGAGAAAGATGAGGGCGCCCAGAACCGGGATCAGGGTGGCTGTGAGTACCTGCGAGATCCCCCAACGACGAATGATCATAAAAACAGCGGCGCCAATCACAAGCGCTGTCCCAGCCCCGGCCAACAGCCAGGCACGTGGCGGAACCAAGGTCTCGTACTTCATATGCTGGGGCGCCAGGACGATAACTAAGGCCAAAACCGCGCAGATCACCGCATGGGACCAGAGCAGCCAGGACGGAAGCCCCTCCCTCCGGATGCGGTTCAGGTAATCGCCCGTCAAAATCGTCAAGGGCGGGATGGAAGGAAGGATGTACCCGGGCAGCTTCGATCCGGAAAAAGAGAAGAAGACGATCGGAAACAGGGCCCAGAGAACGAGGAACTCTGGGAAGGCGTCGCCTGCGCGTGAGTGTCCCAGGTATCGTTGCGGATTGTGACGGACCTTCCACTCCGCCACCGAGACCTGGATCGCATCGACCAACGCCCGGCCAGCCAGCGCCACCCAGGGCATAACCCCGAGCACTAGAACGAGGGCGTAGAACCAGAAAGGCTGGTGGTGCTGATAGCGGTTGGTTGCGAACCGTTCCAGATTGTGTTCGAGAAAGAACAATCGATAGAACGTGGGATTGCGGCGTTGGACCTCGATGTACCACGGCAGAACCATCAGGAGGTAGAGCACTACGCCCGGCATCCAGATTGTCCGCCGGAGGAGTGACCATTCGCGGCGCAGAGCCGCGAAGAGCAGGATAATGCTGAGAGCTAGAAAAGGGGCAACCGGGCCTTTGGCGAGAGTCGCGGCCGCGCCGAAGAAATAGAGGTCGAACAACCAGAACTTCTTGCCGGTCTCATACCATGCATACCAGCCCAGCATGCCGATACAGAATGGTGCCGCCAATTGCATGTCCGTGGACGCGCCCCGGGCAAAGCTGACGATACCCACGCACGAAACCTCCGCATGTGGAGAAAGATGAGGACGATGAGGGCAAAAGCACCCGAAGAGGAGGGCAGACGTGCTGACCAGTCGGAGACGCCGAACTCTTTGAAGAACCCCATAGCTCTCCAGTAGTAGAGCGCCGGCTTTTCCAACCACGGCTTTCCATACAGAATGGGTGTGACAGTACCACCGACGAGGCAGTGGTAGGAGTTGCGGAGATCGACCAGTCTGGGGCTGTGTGGGAGAAGGCTGGCGTGAACCTCCGCGCAGATCGCCGTATGAGACTGAAGCATCTCGCGCGCGATCTGGGCATACCTGGGTTCATCCGCTCCGACTAGACCGAGTTGGTCGCCGCCGAAGAGCGGAACGAGGCCGTAGAGGAGCAGGAACAGCGAGACCACGCAAAGGATCGCCAGTTCGCGAAGCACCGTTGTACTAGGGAGCTTCATGACAGCCTTCAACCTGCTCCAGAGAGCATGAGGTCCGCTCGCTCCGGAGGCTGAATTCAAGAGGTCTTCTTCCATGGTGGAGGTGCCGAGGGGCGAAACAAGCTTAACAGAGCGCCTTCCGAAGCTGCGCCACAATGCGGTCGGTCGCGTTCTCAAGTGGGCCTTGCAGAGTGCAGCCGCTGGCTGTGCGGTGGCCGCCGCCGCCGAAATGCTCGGCCACCTTTGCGACGTCGAGTGTGCCCTTGCTGCGGAGGCTGAGACGGTACCGGTCAGAGTCAGGAACCTCTCGCAGGAAGGCGGCCACCTCTACACCGGTGACGCCAATCAGGTGGTTCACGACACCCTCACAATCCTCCACCTCGGCGGAGGCGTGCTGGAGGTCGTTCACGGTAACCCAGCTCCAGGCGATCGCACCCTCCCGCTTCATGCGGGATAAAGCCGTGCCGAGGAGGCGGACCTTGCCTTCCGGGCTGGAAAAATAGAGGTCGCGAGCGATCTGTCCCGGATGCGCACCGGAGACAGCGAGGTCGTGAGCCAGAGCGAACGTCCCGGCGTTGGTGCCGCCGTAGGTGAAGGAGCCGGTGTCGGACAGGATGGCCGTGTAGAGGCAGGTTGCGATGGCAGGAGTGATGACCACCTCCGATGTCTGCGCAATCTCGTAGATCATGGCGCCGACGGCGCATGCATGAGGATCGATCCAATTCAGCGCACCGAAGGGCCGGCCTGACGCGTGGTGGTCGATGTTGATGAGCAACCGGTCTCCTAAACCAGTCAGTCCGGTTCGCTCGATGCCATCACACTCGAGCAGGATGCAGGGGGTCTGGGATGGAACGTGCGAGGTGTGTCGAATTCGATCGACCCCGGGCAGAGACCCATAGATGAGGGGGACGGGATCGGCGAGCACGATATCCACCTCGCACCCGATCTGTTGAAGGATCGCCGCCAGCGCGAGCACGGAGCCCACAGCATCGCCATCCGGGCGAGCGTGGGAGGTGAGGAGGAAGCGAGGAGTGGAGCGAAATACCTGGAGGAGGGGTTCAATCAGGAGAGCGTTCGGAGTCATTGTGCGGGTGGCCCGCTCTCTGGTGGCTGGGCGGTTCCCTTGCGTTGCTCGCGTTTCCGCATCCGGGTAAGCAGTTCATCCATTCTTCCGGTCATCTTTTCGGAGCGGTCGATGGCGAAGGTGAGGTCAGGCACGTGGCGCACTCCCATACGGGCACGCAACTGCGACCGGATGTAGTCGCGGGCGGTCATGAGGCCTTCGAGAGTGGCGTCTTCCTCCGGTTCGTCGCCGTGTACGGCGATGAAGATACGGGCGGATTTGCCGCCAGGCGCGAGGACTACGTCCGTGACGTAGCTCGGAGCTATCCGGGGATCCGAGAGCTCGCCCTCGAGCATGGCGCCAATCTCCTGAGAGAATGTGCTGGCGACACGATTGCGGTGATGCGTTCTTGCACGATGTTCAGGCATGGCCCTCTTCTATGGAACAGTCGAGGATATCAAAATGGCGGACGGGATGGCGGGATTGAAGAAGAATGAGCGGCACCGTAGTTTGCCCGGTTGAAAATCAGGGCGTTTCCGTGAACTCCGAGATGATTTCCATATAGGAATCCACGATTTCCGCCCCAAGAGTTGTAGCAATTCGCTGGGCGGCGCGGTCGATCTCGTGGTTCTGGCCGGTGAGGTACCCGGTGGAGGACGAGATGGTCGCAATGCCGAGGGTGGCGCGGTTCCAGACGAGGCCTTCGTCCAATTCGGCGACCGAAAGGTTGAAGCCCTGCCGGAGCTTGTCTTTCATCGACCGGACGACCTGTCGCCGATCCTTGAGGGATTGGGCGTGAGCGATCTCAATCTCCAGGATGAGCTTGGCTACCGGCATACCCCCTCCCCCCCGGGAGGTACCCTGCCCGAAGTCTTTCATTTTGTTCAGTTTGAGTGACCTACTCCCCGCAAATTCTTCTTCCAGAAGCAGTTACGGGTAAATTCGTGCATCGCGGAGGCTTAGGCGCTGCGAACCAAGGCTCCAGGTCCTCTCCCCTCCAGTCATTGTAGCGATGCGGGAATGGAGGTTGCGCCACGTTGAAGCTCAATGAGCCGTGAGCCATGCGCGTGGGCGAGGGACGTTTGGAGGGCGGCTATAAGGCTTCCCCGG
>JAABUO010006181.1_pt1 | contig 13841 bp, 10 predicted proteins | sample 5559291 | NCBI WGS metagenome assembly JAABUO01 (sample SAMN10711878, study PRJNA513372) | rock metagenome | isolation source: Antarctica rocks | place: Antarctica: Victoria Land, Finger Mt sud | reverse complement strand
CCCCCTCTGCACTTGCCTATACTTCTCAAGCGCTCTGTCCAAATGGTTGCCACGCTCATAGAAAGCTGCGAAATCGTGACCGATTTTCATGATCGTGCAGCTTGTCCAACCAGGTCCCTCGACCTCACTACTGAATAGCCTTTCGTATTCTGCTTGTGCCTCTTCGAGTTGACCAAGCTCTTCTCTGCACTTGGCCATCAGCAAGCCCAATGTGTTGCCCACTTCGGTACGGGCCGAATGGCCGGCTCGATCTATGCAGCGCTCTAAGACATCGAATGCTGCGGCCCAGGCTTCATGGCGCATGTGGAAATGTGCGAAAGCGCTGGAAATCTGAACTGCGGCGCTGCGGTCGATCGTTGGAAGTTGCTCGAGATGAGCGCGCATGCTGGATGCTAGGACCACTTCTGCCTCCTCTAAGTCGCCACGATCTTCGAGCATTCGAGATAAGATCTTTACAATAGAAACTTCCGGCGTGCCTCGGACCTGTGACTCAGCGAAAAGCTTTCGACAGAGCGTTTCCGCCTCATTGGTCCGGCCTTGCCTTGAATGAAAATCCAGAACAGAATTCACCTTCTCTATAGTGTTTGGGTGGGTTGAGCCAAGCGTCTGCTGATAACCGTAGAGCTGTGACAATAGATTCCTCTCAGCCTCATTGCTATGGCCTATAGACTAGTACGTCCGAGAGAGTTCATCAGCTGCAAGCCTCGATTCGCAGTGCTCTGGCCCAAGTAGCTCTCTCCCATCGGCATAGGCTTTCTCGTATTGCTCGACAGCCTCAGAGAGGCGACCCTGGGCTTTCAATACCCATGCAAGACTGTTTTGTGTTTCTATATTGTACACCTGGGCTAGCGGTCCCGCCGAACCACCGTCATCTAAACAACGTCGATGTTGCTTATCAGCATCTTGACAGCGGTTTTGCCGCTCGTATGATCGGGAAAGACCGCTCAGAACCTGATATCGGATGATGAAGCTTAGGCCATTGAAGACCGATGTCACTCAGATTTGTTCGAAGAGAAGCTGCGATTTGATCACGTTGCCCCGACCTTGAGCGTCTAGTGCCACTTCGATCATGGATGCAATCGTCTCTGGGTCGTTGTCACCTTTGACAGTAATCTTGCCTTCATATTTTTGCCTTTGTAGTCCTCAGAGCGGTTGTCTCTACTGTCACTGGCGGCATAGCTTCTTTCCATTCACGCAATTCGTTCAGCTTCGTTCAGCCGCTGTACTGCAATTTCCCCATAGCTTTCTGTTTGACTGCGAGTTCGTCTCAAGAAATGACATGACCAGTATTTAATCGCGTAATTCAGAAACGGCTGTGCGTTGCAAAAGGACTGGAATCTATCATGTGCCAATTCAGTCTCAGCATCGTGAATGGGAGCAAATAACTCAAGCGACGCGTATTTCAAGCACGCCGCGGCGAGGATGGCGTGACATACGTCGAGACTCAGCTTCTGCGTAGATAAAAGATACTCTCTCACCGCTGGGTGATAGAATTGTACAACGCCGTGTCTACATGTAACAACCGGACCACAGGCATCCTGAATATACTTCTTAACAGACATTCGCAGACTTATTCGAGGTAGACGTTTATCGCTTCAAGATCCGATCTCAAACATCGATCTGATGTCCTGCGGGCTAAGTTTATCTTCTGACGCAACAATAATGCTGGCTATCAAGTAGCCAGGACTCCCAAAGGCCAAACACGCTGTGAGATCATGCAGAATTTCTTTCATGCCGGTTGGGATATTCTTGATCTGGTGGAACGTTGCATCACTGACGATTCCCTCTTCTATGTCTGTGATGGCGTATTTTGCCCACAAGAATATCCCTCCTAAACTCTCTTGTACCTCAGCAGCAAGATCGTTCATTGACTGTGTACTAAGCTCACTCAATTTGGGGGAATTTTGAAGACAGCTACGGACGTATAGGTCTATGTCACGCTTAATTTGGCTTTCTTCGGCGTTCAACAGTCTTATCGACGTATTCTGTTGATGACGGTCAACTTCATGTACAGCACGGCTTGCCACCAATATTCTGACGTTTCCAGAATGATTTGGAGAGCTCGACGGGAGTGAGAGAAGATCACCGACGAAGCATTTCTTGTCCTCTTGGTTGAAGCTATCTAGCGCATCAATAACGATTAAGATAGGTGTATTGATTAGAGTGCTCAGCACAGAATAAAATACTTCCCAGAGCAGATTAGTCTCATTTTGAGCATCCCAAGACCCATCAAGGAAGTGACGAACGGTCGAAATAAGTTTTATTGCATCTTCATTATCTCAACAGGAATTAAGCAGACCCAGAAGGAGCTGTCTTAAAGTATTGAGGCCAGGTTTAAGAGACACTTCTCCTCTGCCTATCGGTCAAGTCAGCAAGAATCGCATCTCGCATCATGAGTTGCAAAGGAGGGATACAGTACAAAAGACAACGGTCAAACGGTTTTTGTCTGAAGACTGGGCTTGCACTACATGATTGGCTGCAAAGGATAAGAGAAATGATTTTCCACACCTTGGGGGTCCTTCGATCTAGAAACATGGAGTATCAGGAGCGCTCAGCCAGGCTTTCAAGGGCGGTAAGAGCCACTCGCAGGTTCCAGGACATAACTTCCCGAGGCGATTATTATGTACTGATATCAAGCTCGATACGCTGCCTAGACAAAGCCATTTTTGAAGGCTCTTCACTCTCTTAACATTGCGGCGCTGCTCGATAGCTTCATCATGTATAAGCATTGTAAATTCATCGGCTAAATAAGATGATTGTTACCTGCTGCTCGCTGCCGGTCCAGGTCAAAGTATGCCAGCAATGCTTGATCTCTGACCAAGTCACTGTGCCGCTGGAAGCTAGCAATAGTAGCGTCGAATTTGGAGTGAGAATTGCCCCAGAGATTGGTTACAAAGATTTCTGATATCACGGTTATTAGCGTTGCAGAAAGCTATGAAATCCTTGGCATCGCAATTGTCGCGCCCCCCATCAAATTTAACACTGAACCTCGACATCCTCGATATCTTCGCTATCACCAAGCCTGTTTTCGCTTTAGTAAAATCAATTAAACAGGTAAATATGAAGCTGTTCAGGGCCTTCAACTGCTGATCTTCTGTAGCTATGACGGGTTCACTGGCTCCGGCCCTTCGCTCGAAGATACTACGTCTTCTGCTTTTACATTGATGTCTTCTCGTCATCGTCGAAGAGATTCACTGTCATCAGAATATCGTTTATACTATGCAAGAGAATCTCTTCATGTATGACTCTTCCTTTAGGCCTCAATTTCGTCCGAAGGACGCCCCTCGAAAGATCTGTCCGATCGCTGAAGACTTTCTAATAGCTTATCTGAAGCAACAGCCATGGGCTATGCAGAAAGAAATGACGTGATTTCTATGAAAAGAGTGAGATTTACACGTGCATCAGTTCACGATATTCAGAATTCTGAAGAGAAGGCGCTGAAGTGAAAAACAAGGTCAGCGAGTAGGAATCAGACGGAACGATGAGCTACCGCTTAACTGAATAGCGGAGCTGCTGCATATAACGGTTGAGCAGCTCGTTTTCGTTAATGAGACTCTTTTTAACGAGATTACGAGCTGACGTCATAGAGCGTATGCATCAGTTAATGAGTCAGCTCGCTATCATGCGAATAGAAGACGTGAGCATTCCTGAAGTGTTCTTTCGACGTATACAATCGACGATTATCTATCCTGCACAGGAATTCGTGAAGGCTGATTTAATGACGAAGCTTTCTTTCGATGAATATTGAATGAGTTGTTGTCTCATTGCAACGTTTTTTCAGCAGCTTGGAGTGTGATCGTCATGAATAACGTCAGCATACACTGTAATGCTCGTATTGAGAAACTCATTATCTCACACGGGTGTGAGATTAGATATCTGTCATCATACTCTCCGGACTTTAACCCCATTGAGCTCAGTTTCAGTGTGCTGAAGGCCTGGGTCAGACGGCACTTTCAGGAGATACGGCCTAGCTTCGACGGCTCCTTCGGTGAGTTTCTGCACTATGCAGTAGCTAGAAGTCGCTGTGACCGGTTTCCAAAGCAGCATTTCAAGCATAGCGCCGGTGATTATATATTTGAGGCTGATATCAAAGCGTTGGAAAGAGAACTGAAAACGGATAGCATAGATTTCGATTCTATTTAGATCTAAGCTTGTCCTAAACGGCTCGCCTAAGGCACCCCACATTTACACTTTGAGGCACAATCGACACAAACATAGCCATGACAGACTTCTCCAACGTTGCCAAAATCCTCCGGTCCCCAGCTCCACCCCAAGGGTAGCGCCAGAGTGCTCATTCATTGAATCATCTCTCAAGCAGAAAAGCTTCACTTCTCTGAAAATGCCGGATACGACGGACACAGGTCGCCCACTGGCGGACGACGGCGCTGCGTACACTAAGCCCCCAGGTTGGGATTCCATGACCCACGAAGAAAGATATGCTGCCCTGCAAGCTGCGCCAAAGCCCGAGTCTAAAGAAGCGCGAAACGCCCTTTTGCACGCCAAGCAAGCCGTTCTGTACGACCAGAATGCGGAGAGAAAAGCTCGCAGACAAGGCCGCGAAGCAGCAATCCTCGCCGCCAAGGCACCTTGCTTCAAACTCACCATCAGCGCCCCACCCACGCTATCACTGTCTCAACCGACCTACCCAATCAGGGCAACCTTGATTCACGCCTCCGAACCATCCGATGACGGACGCACTGTTCTGTTCCGCCCAACCCATGGACCCCTCTCTCCCGATGCCGTCGACATGGCCAATCTCTATTCCGTGTACACGGACTCTACCTGCACACCGTTGACGCGGATCTCTCACATCCGACCAAATGCATCCATGCGTCCGGCGCGCGAGGCAGATGGATCTTTCACCAAGGAAGCCGAAGTCGACAGTTGGGACGGATGGGAAGAAATGGACGTTGGCGACGAAGCGGTGAGGACAGTGGAGTTAGGCTTAGACGAACGAAGCGGGTGGAGGGAGCACTTGGATCGAGGGAAGAAGTACTGGATCAGATGCGATGGCGCGGGGCTGTTCGGAGAGAAAAAGGTAGGACTAGATAGGCATTGGTTGTATGGAAGGAAACGCGACTTCGAGCTGCCGATGAAGATCAAGTTGCGAGATCCGGAGGCGATAGCAATTCCTTTAGAGGCGAGCAACAGCGTAGAGTTTGATGTTGTAGAGTGAGAATGGTAGTGGTAGCTGTGAGGGCAGGCGAAACACAGGGGGAGCAGAGAGAGAGTATAGGGGAGCAGAGAGAGAGTATAGGGGAGCAGAGAGAGAGTATAAGGGAGCAGTGAGGGAGCACAAGAGAGTAGAGAGAGCATGGGGGAGCAAGAAGGGGGCACGGGGGAGCCAAAAGCGAGCGTGAGGGAGCTAAAAGCGAGCAGTGGCACGAAACGGGCTTTAGCGGGGGAGCAAAGCGGCGGCCGCTGAGTCAGCGACGGGTCACGTGCTGCCCTCAGTTCGAGGGTATTATATATAGGTAACCCCTAGCCGTACACCACCCTACTTTGCCTGTACACCACCCACACTTTGCCTGTACACCACCCCCAGCGCTAAGCCTAATCGGGTAATCGATCGACCCCGTAAACAAACCAAATCAACAAGATTCAGGGAGGCGATGCGAAGTACATGATTTTCTGCCTGTTTACCATCAAATTTGATGTAGTTTCTCATTAACCTCCCGGTGCAAATTTGAACCTGAAACATAACTTTCGCATGCTCAGAACTCGCCTGCATTTGCACCTCTAATTTACATCTGAAAACTGCTCATGTAGAAGGTCGAACACCGCCGACCTGACTGTTTATAGTCCCCCTCGTCGCTTCACCTCGTCCACCGCGTCCACCTCGTCCGCCTCCTCGCTGGCTCCGCGGTGGTTGACTGTCGGGAAAAGTGACGACGCGGACGCGCAATCATAAACATTGGACCCTGGAAATTACCCGATTAGGCTTAGCGCTGGGGGTGGTGTACAGGGGTGGTGTACAGGCAAAGTAGGGTGGTGTACGGCTAGTGGTTACCTATATATATATAGGTAACCACTCCATGGACTCCACCCTACTTTGGGTGGACTCCACCTAAACTTTGCGCGGACTCCACCCCCCCGTTATGCCTAATCGGGTAACCAACCGACCCCGTAAACAAAGAACATCAACAAGGCCGGGGGAGCCCCGGGGGAGGTACTTGATTTTGTGCCTGCTTGCCACCACATTCAATGTATTTTCTCAACGATCTCCCGGGCGCAAATTTGAATCTGAAACGTATCTTTCGCAAGCTCTTTCGCATGCTCAGAATCAACCTCTATTTGCACCTCTAATTACATCTGAAAACTGCCCATGTAGGAGGCCGGAACATCGCGAATTTGACCCCCCGCAGCTCTCCCCCGGGCACCTCCTAGTCCACCTCGTTGACAACCTCCTCGACCGCCGCGTTGACTCTGAATAGGCGGCGGCGGTTGACTGTCAGGTATTTAAGTCTGCGCATACTCAAACCCGGAGGGCTCGCGCTGTGTAGACTCGTCAAAAGCTCGCTGTCGTCGCTGTGCAGCAGTAGGACGCTGCGAAGCTCCTGCCCATGCTCGATTTAATGCGCCCGGGGGTCGTCCTTTGGCTTTCACCACCGGTGCAAGAGTCATAGGCATTGTAACTGTAGATGTTAATGTAGGAGGTGGAGGTGGATGGTGGAGGAGAACGGCCGCGGGTCATGTAAACAAAGTACGCGGTGGACCCTGGAAATTACCCGATTAGGCATAACGGGGGGGGTGGAGTCACCGCAAAGTTTAGGTGGAGTCCACCCAAAGTAGGGTGGAGTCCATGGAGTGGTTACCTATATATATAACTTCGCCGAACTGAGTGCAACACGTGACCAGCTGCTGACTCGGGCCTCGCTGCTCTGCTCGCGCGCTAACGCCCGTTTCGTCAGTATACTCCCTCGTTGCTCCCCTATGCTCCCTCATTGCTCTCCCTGCTCCCTCACTGCTCCCCCGTGCTCCTTCGTTGCTCCCCCGTGCTCCCTCGCTGCTCGCCCGTACTCCCCCTCAGCTCCTTCCTACTCTTCCGCCGTAAGTGTGTTCTTGCAAGTCTAAACGAGAATGTCCATTCAGCCTGTTAGGGATACTGATCGGAGTGGAGCCGGTTATGGCTCACCGACTACCTACTATATTGTTTTCTGCTCTTGCTTACTTACTCTTTCGCTCCTGCTCTTTCCTTTGGCTCCTTTTTATTTGCGACCTCCTTACCGCGTAGGCAATATCGACTATTCTTCTGCCTCGGAGCCAAAGACAGCAATTCTTTTTGCGCGCTTAAGGATGGCTTCCTAATCAATCTTAATACTATCTAGGGTCGCGGAGGGAATGCTGCAAAGCAGTGAGTACTTACAGGAGATGTATTTCTAGAAAGTAGACGTCATTGTAATAGCGGCAACGACTTGGTCATTCAGAATCGTTGATGAAAAATTTAGGATAATCTATTCTCGAAGGAGCGAGTCGACGGCGTTCTTCTTGATTAAGTAGCTAATCTTTATAGGGCTTGATCACAAGTCTCGGTATTACCGAGCGTAGTAACCTCGAGCTCTTTTTATCCTCTACGCACAACAGAAAATAAATATAGAGCCTCGGTATTAACGTTTATATAGAGGTGAGATTAAGTAAGGACAGCGAGCTAAATATTATTACGGCGGAGGTAAAGGTTCTTATACTCGTTATAGGCGAGTTAATATATATTAATAAAGCCTTCTACCCTAGAAGAGATTAGTAAGGTTTTAAGATTAGTAAAGGAGGATTAAATAATACGATTAAGCTGCTTAAACTCTACGGAAGTAATAGTCTATAGTAAAGATTTCGCTATTTAGAGAAGCGATAGCTGTAACTTATTCGCCCTATAGGCGACGACTTTAAACGTTACTAGAATATTAAAGCTACTTATAAAAGTTAGCTTCTTCGACTTAAAAGAAAGAAAAGATATAACTCGAATTATAGTAAATATATTTTATAAACTACGTAGAATATACTTTAGGTTTAAGTTATATAGTAAGTTCGTTTTAAAATACTATAAATCGAACGTTAAAATACTTTATACTATCGATAACTTTAAGATTAAAAAGACGCGTTAACTTTATTTACTTTATTAAAAGATTTAAAACTCTTACAGAGATTAAGCCTTAAGTATTAAACTTAATATAGATAAAGAATATTAGTAAACGATATTTTAAGCTCTAATATTATTTAAACTATCTTTAGCGTAAGTATAATTTTATTTAGTAAATACTTATATTTATATAATAAAGAGTTTATTCGACGAATCTTATAAATTAAATAATACGTAATTTAGTAAATAGAAACTTAATTATGTACTCGATAAAATTAAGCTAAACTAATTTAGTCGAGAAGCTTTTAGAAATAACGAGAAGCTACGACTTTCTTCGCGTATTAAAGTCTTAAATTAAATTTAACGTTACTACTTTTAATAAAATATTTAAGACTTGCAGATTAAACTTTTTATATTAATATATTAAAAATAACTTTTAATTTTAAATTCATATCGTAAAATCTTTTTAATTATATTCTTTAAATTAGTTAAAATTAATTAAAAGTAAATAATAATTAAAGAAGCGTACTACGAGTAAAAAAGAAATACGCGTATCTTAATTTCTTAAAAAAGATTTCTGCGATTAGTCGTAAATCTGCGGTTAGAGTATTTAATATATTTATATAAATACGTTATAATAAAATTAATTCATTTATATATTTACTTTTAATATCGTTCAGCGATAAAGTTTATAATATCTCGAACTTATATATCGTTTTACGTATAAAAAATTCTTAAATTCTTCGCTAAATAAACTTTAGTAAACGTTTTATCTTTATAAAAGGCTAGCGAGTAAATATAAAGTAAATAAATCTTAATATATTATTATAGCTAATTACTATTTAAAAATATAAACGTATATTTTAAATATAAATATATAAATAAATTAACGCTTAATAATCTTTTAATATAAATTAGTATTATTATTGAAAATAGTACTATATTCTTTTAACGTATCGAGATTCGCTTAATAACGTAAATTTAATAGTAGCGAAAGAGAGACTGTATTTATTTCTAAAGAAGTCTTATCGAGTAACGTTTAGTAAGATTATTTAACTTAGCTTCTAGTATTACGAGATATTCTTATAGTAATTTACGTTTCTTTTAAGTAAATTTTATACTTAACGTTCTTACGAATATATAGCTCGATCTTGCCTTAGGCTAAACTCTTTCGTTAAAAGTATAGATATATTATTTTCTTCTCTTTCAGCGTATACCTCGCTTATTTAGTAAGATAAATCTCTACCGTATCTTTTTATACTAGGTAAATAGAATATCGAATAACTTTCTAGCTAGTAATAAACGAAAGCGTTATATATAGTTTCGTTTAAAATAAAGTTACTAATTAAATCGATATAGCTTATAATATATATCTTAGCCTCTTTTTAAGTCGTATAGAGAACTTTAGCTAAGTAATCTTTATAGCTTTTAAGTAACCTTTCGCTTAAAGATATATTAACGACTATTTATATATTAAACGCCTTATATTTATCCTGAAGATACTACGCTAAATACTCGTAGCTGGTAAAATTCGCTTCGTTAAAAGTTCTTTCGTATAATTCGTAATAAGCTTTTCTATTTAAAATAATATACGTATTAGTAGTAATATTACTTTTTAAACTATTTTATATAATTTTTATATATAGTATATATTTAAATGGCGAAGTCGACTAGATAAATATATTTCGATATTAAAGATTTAAAATACTTTTTAAGAACTAAGTTAATAAACTTCGCGAAATTAAAGACGCGATATATTATAAATTTACTAGTATTAGCTAAGATATAAATAATTAAAAGAATTGACTCGGTAAGAACTTTAATAATATATTAAACTACGATGAGACTCGCTGAGACGAAAATATAAAATAAGTATTAAACTGCTTTTAGCGTCAGATTATAAACCTTAGCTATCTTTTCTTTATCGATTTTATTAAAGTCTCTTTTTATTACTTCGTATTATAAACGTATAAGATATTTATTACTTTATTTTCCTTCGCTAAAGTTAAAATAGTAAGCTTTATAATCGTTAATTTCTTAAATATATTAAATCGGTTTCTAAATTAAGTATTTAAACGTCTTTAAGAAGTCTTTAAGGCTAATATATAATCTTATATTATAAGACTTTTTATACTATTTTATTCATAATTTATACTACTTATAATCTTTATATTTAGTAAGAATCGCTTATATAGTAAAGCTATATCAGTCGAGTTTTAAGATAAAAGAATAGTCTTATTATCTTTAGTTTAGAATACTGACTAGCTTTTCTAAACCTTATTATATATTAGTAACTTCGATAATTTTCTTCGAGCTAAAGTTACTAACGAAGGTAAAATACGTAAAGCTATTTTAGACTAGAAATACGACGTTATTAGTAGCTTCTTATAATTTTTACGTATATTAAATATCGTTAGTGTACTTTTTAATTCCGTAAGGCTTATGTTAATATTTTTAAATTTCTTTCTTTTAGTAGTCAGTTTATGCAGATTTCTTAGAATAAGAAAAGTGCTGTCGATATTAGTATAATTTCTCTTTCGTTTTAGCGATTATATTTAAGATTAATAAAGTCGAATCGAGTCGACCTTCTCGAAGTTTAAGAGTTAATAGAAACGAGGTAAAATTCTAGTAGCTTTATTAAAATAGGCTTTATAATTAAGACTATTAGCTATTAAAATAATCGACGGCTTTTAGTAAGTATATAAGAGTTACTAAAGTTTTCTACCTTTAGGTAGTTAACTTAGTTTACTAAATTTACACTCTAGCTTTAAATAAGTATCGAATTTAAATAAACTAATACTAAATTACCTAATAATAAAAGCTATAGTAATTTCGCTATAAGACGTAGCCTTACTAAGATTCGCTTTAATTATTTATGTATCTTAATTATCTGAGTTGAATAATTTATACTCTTCTATAAGAACCTTATTAAATCTAGGCTTTAAACTACGGCCTATTCTTAGTTCGAAGCGAGATTTAATTAAAGACTTAAGATTCTTTTATTCGTTATTCTTAAATCTTAAAAGAAGAAATAAAGACTTAACTTACGTAAAGATTATACTTTTGAGTAAATACGATAATTTCTTTAAGAGTATTCTCGAATCTAATTAGCGACTGAAACTAAATATGATTTATATCTATTAAAGAGCGTTTTAACTAAGAATTTACTATTAAAGTAAGTATTTATATATTTTTCTTACTATTTACTAGTAAGTACGCAGGATTTTCTACTCGAAAAGACTATCGAGAATACTTATAGTATTACGTTTATAAAGTTAGCTATTTATTATATTTATAGTATAAATTATATACTTAATTTAGTAAGTAGTATAGCTTTAATAAGAAGAAAAGCTTACTAGCTAATCGTATAATTAACTTCTCTTACTAAAGATTTAGTATTCTGTAAAGAGCTTACTTATAACTTTAACTCTTTTCTTATTATACTTATATTAATATATAAATTAGTAAAGAGTTCTTTTAAAGACTTTTAATTTAAACGAATTTATTCTTTTACGACGATAGTATTATTTCTATTTTATATTTAGCTACTCGTTATTACATTTTAATTCGAGAGTTTTAATACTGTCGAGCAGTATTAAAACTTTTACTCTTTCGCGTTTTTACTATTATGCTTAGTTACTTAATTAAAGTAAGTAATAAAGTAAGTTACTCAGTTAAGAAAAGTAGTATGCTTAGTTACTTAGTTAAGAAAAGTAACAGAGTATATAAATCTTAGCACGATTTTCTTCTACTATATAAACAGCGTGCTTTTTTAGTAAATAAAAGCTTCGTGCTTAACTTATATTAACTACTTCAGTAATAAACTTTATTGCTTAACACTAAATATAGTCTATATTATATTAAATCAGTTAAGACTTTATAATTTTTAAATATCTCTCTTTAACGAGTACTAATCTAAGTCTAGACCTAGAGCTAGAACTTTAAGTACTCTTAAAATAAGTACTTTAAAATTACGTAACTCAGACTCGCGTCGTTTAACTACGAACGAATTAAATAATAAACTTAAGATTATATAGTTTAACTTTTACTATAAAGATAAAGATAAGCTCGAAGATTAGTTAATATAATTCTAGATATATTTTTAATTTAAAGAGAAAGAAGTACTAATAATAAATTATATAACTATTACTATTACTTATATAAGATAAAGAGCGTAAAAGTAAACGTACTCGTTTTTAAAAAGATACTTAACTAACCTAAACGATAAAGAAACCGCGAAAATTAAACGTTAAATAAAAAGCTTTACGCGTTTTAAGATCGAGATACGAAGAGTATTCGAACCTATAAATAAAGAGAACGCGGCTATACGTATTATTTAGCACCTTAGTTAAAAGAAATCGGTAGTCGAATACTCGATATAGTTTTAATAATACGCTACTAAAAGTAAATAAAAAGATAAGTCTTTAATAATAATATATTAAAGAAGACTAAAGAATACCGTAAAGAACGAGCTTATAAGAAACGAAGCGCTAATGAATATACTAAAGCGACTTATAACTTAAATTATTAAGATAGACAATAAGTTATACGAACGAGCTATAAAGAAGAGGCACGACGAAGAAGCTAGTAAGAGAGAAAGATCGAGGTTTATAAAAAGTAAATTTAAGCGATAAAACTATAAATAACTCGACCTTTATAAATACTTACTAATAGAGCTTAACTTTATTTAGAAAAAGCTTAAATTTAAAGAGTTTACAGAAAAGAAGAAGTAGAGCTAAAAGAGAAATAAGAAGATATTAACGTATTACGAATATAGTAAATCGAGTCACTTCGCGAAAGATTACAGATCGAAAAATATAGTAAATTAATAGTAATTAAATATACTGAAAGAAATATTTATAAAAGAAATATAAACTCTAGAAGATTTAGTATCTTAAACTGAGTCTTAAATAAAGTCGATCGTAGCTAAGTATAATAATTAGCTATTCGACGACTTCGAGAAGATTAATTAATAGTTAAAGAAGCTATAAAAAGCGAAGAATAGTTATTTAAGAAAGAATAACTCTAATAAAAAGTAGAAAGAAATTAAAGGCGATAAAGATTAACTTAAAGATTAGAAAATTATAAGTAATAACGAAGAACTCGATACTACTATATTTAAGGAAAAAGAAGCTTAAGAAGAAACTAAAGAGAGAAGAAAATACTAGAAAGATTAAATATATTTAAGATATAAAAAAGTAACTCTGAAGAAATATAAAGAAAGTTATTATCTATAATATAATCTAGAATAGATTATAAGAAAAAAAACTTTAAAAAGTATTAAAATTAAATTACGAATACTTTAAATAGAACTAGTATCTCGACGATAAATATTCTTAATATTTAGCGATAAAAAGAATATATAAACTAGACTAATCGCGTCGAATCGATACATCGAGCTCGAGCTAAGTTCTCGACTCGTTAAGACTCGATTCGAGTCACGATTTTAATATCGAGTATTTAAATCGAGTCATAATATTAATATCGAGTATTTAAGTCAAATTATGATATTAATATCGAGTATTCGAGCTAAGTCATGATGTTAATATCGAGTATTAACTCGAATTCTTAATTCGACTCGTTAAGACATGAAGCGATATAACATTTAACTTTTTGCATAATAATGTAAGAGAATAATGTAAGAGAGTAATGTAAGAGAATAATATAATTAATTATTTAAAATTACTAATCTGAGATCTTAATGATCTTATGATTCTCTTCGTCTTTCTTCTCTTCTTTCTTCTTCTTCTTTTTCTTCTTCTTCTCG
>JAABUO010006180.1_pt1 | contig 13841 bp, 14 predicted proteins | sample 5559291 | NCBI WGS metagenome assembly JAABUO01 (sample SAMN10711878, study PRJNA513372) | rock metagenome | isolation source: Antarctica rocks | place: Antarctica: Victoria Land, Finger Mt sud | reverse complement strand
GTGCGTTTGATCAGGTACTGGAAAGCACACGGTGGCCCACCCGTCACGCGGGCCGCGCCCCCGCCCGGGCGGGGGCGGTTTCTACACCACTATGTGGGACTATATCAATAGCCCCACTAGGATGCTAGCCGACTTTATAGTCAAAACCACCCCCTGACCGCCGCATCTTCGCCCGGTAGGCTGGTGGCAGGGTCTGTGAATTGTTGGAGGTCTGACCGCGCCCGTCGATCCCCACGCGCCCTTGGCGGGGGTCTGGGGGATGCTTGGCAGGCGTCTTTATGGCGGAAGGTCGGCAAGCAGCGTCTTTATGGCGGGGGTCTGGGGGGAGGCCTCTCCCCAGGTTCCCCCGGAGGGCTCACAAGGGGGGGTATTCAGGGCGAGCGGGACTGCTGGAAGGTGAGGCGCAGGGACGGAGAGGGAGCGGGACGCGGATCGGGGGTGAGCCAGAGGACGCTCCAGAGCGTGCGCCGGGCGAGATGGAGCCGGAGCCAGGCGAGACCGGAGGCAACGACACTGACCGCGCGGGGCGGGGGAGCGCTCGGCACGGGCGGCGCGGCCCGCAGGCGGGCGGGGGAGACCGCCACACGCGAGGCATCGTCCACACGGGCGCCGTCAGCGACGGTCCAGAGCGTGGCGACGGCGAGGACAAGCCAGTGGCGTGCGGCGCGGACGCAGTCACGCCGCCGCGTCCGTTCCCATTGCCAGCCCAGACTCTTGAGGACCCGAAACCCCAGCTCGATCCAGACCCGCAAGCTGTACCACCAGACGCCGACCGCCTCCGGAGCCAGGGACGTAACCAGGGTCCCGGGCGCCGTTTCGCCCTCCTCCCAGACAACGAGGACCGTACACCACCGGCGGCGCTTCTTCGGGGTGCCCAGCCGTGCCCGGCCAACCCAGGCGTGGCCTGGTCCGCTCACCAGGGTGTGGGCCGGACGTGGCGCCTCTCCCCGCGGCGTCACGATGACGTGATTGTGGACGCGCAGGAGCGGCGTCCAGCCGTGGGCACACAACGTCTCCCAGAGCGCCGGACTCCACAGGCCCCGATCCGCCAGGACCAGCACCGTGCGCGCGGCCGGCCGCGCCGGTTCCAGGGCGGCAAACAGCCGGAGGATGTGCGGCGCCCCAGCGCCCGGTTGATTCCCCGGGACGATGGCCCAGGCCACGGGCAGCGCGGTCCCGCGGTAGAGCACACTCACCACCAGCGCCACGAGCGCATCCGTAGGGGCCGTGGCATCAAGCGCGAGGGTCATCTCTTCGCCGCCCCAGAGCGTCCAGACCCAGCGCCACAGCGGCGCACAACAGGCCTCGACCTCGATCTGTGTCCGGCACGGCGCTGCTTTCTGCGCGCCATCGTAGAGCCACTCCCGGATCCGCGGCCAGCTCCCGGACCCGCGGCCAGTTCCCCTGCACGCTCAGGGCTGTCACCACCGCATTGTGGCAGGCACTCCCCGCCCTAATCGTTCCGTACACCCAGAGCGCTAAGCCCCGCGCGGCCGCCGGGCGCAGGCACGGCAGTTGGGTCTCAATCGTCTGGCTCATTTGGTCGCATGGAGCGGGAAAGCGCATCTGTCCTCCTTTGACATCGCGTGGCTTGATCACCTCTATGATGCCAAATGGGGCAGGCGCTTTCTCTTTACCCCCCCTTGTGAGCCCCGCAGGGGGCGGAGGGGGCGAAGAAGGCGACTTTTCACAGACCGTAAGGCTGGTGGCCCTCTTCTTGCGCCTTTTAACGCGCGGGCGCCTTGCCGCGCTAGCGTGTCTGAGATCGCTAGCGTTCAAAAACGCGGAGGAATCATCATGCGTATCGTCGTCATCGGAGCGAGCGGACATGTGGGGACCTATCTCGTGCCCCGGCTCGTGGAAGGCGGGCACGAGGTCGTCGCCCTTTCGCGCGGCCAACAGGCGCCGTATCAGCCGCACGCGGCCTGGCGCGAGGTGCGGCAGATCGTCGTCGACCGCGCCGCCGAGGATGCGGACGACCTTTTCGGTCGGCGCGTCCGTGCGCTGCGTCCCGACGCCGTCGTCGACATGATCTGCTTCGAGGAGAGCAGCGCGCGACAACTCGTGGAGGCCCTGCGCGGCGATGTGCAACAACTGCTCCACTGCGGCACGATCTGGATCCACGGACCGAGCGCCGTCGTCCCGACGACGGAAGACCAACCGCGCCGCCCCTTCGGCGACTACGGTGTCCAGAAAGCGGCGATCGAGGCGTATTTGCTGGATCAGGCCCGACGCCACGGCTTCCCCGCGACGCTGCTGCACCCCGGCCACATCGTGGGACCGGGCTGGAAGCCGGTCAACCCGGCGGGGAACTTCGACCCGGCGGTCTTCACGGCGTTGGCGCGGGGCGACGAGCTTGCGCTCCCAAATCTGGGCATGGAGACGGTCCACCACGTCCACGCCGACGATGTGGCGCGGGCCTTCGTGGGGGCGCTGGACAACTGGAGCGTCGCCGTCGGCGAAAGCTTCCACGTCGTATCGCCGGCCGCCCTCACCTTACGCGGATACGCTGAGGCCGTTGCCGGTTGGTTCGGACAAGAGGCGCGGCTGCGCTTCGTACCGTGGGAGGAGTGGCGCGAGGCCGTCCCGCAAGAGAACGCCGCGGCGACATGGGATCATATCGCCCACAGCCCCAACGCCAGCATCGCCAAGGCCGAGCGCCTGCTCGACTACCACCCGCGCTATACCTCGTTGCAAGCCGTCCACGAGGCGGTCGCCTGGCTCGTCGCACACGGCGACGTCGACGCGCCGCCGCTGTCGTCGTGACGCGAACGACGATCTATTAGGCCAATGTCTATGTAGCAGGTATATATCTAGTAGGGATGGCGAGACGGCGTGGGCATAGGCGGGGATCGGCGTCTCTGTGCGTGCCCCTTTGGTATCCCGGCGGTTTTTTGGTGTTGTAGTTTTATTAGGAGATAGTTCATGAAGCGTACTCTACTCGTCGCGGCGGCCGGCGCCCTGGTCGCCAGCAGCACACTACTGGGAACGGCCAGCGCGGCGCACAAGACCGGCGCCGCGTCGCTGGCCGGCTCGACGGATGCCCACACCACTCTCTCCATCCGCGTCTCGATGGCTGCGCACAAGACCGGCGCCGCGTCGCTGGCCGGCTCGACGGCTACCCGCACGGTCGCGATCAACGCGCTCAACGGGAGCGGGGTGAGCGGCGTCGCCATCTTTACGTACAATTCGCGGACCGGCATTACGACGGTCGCGATGAGCGTGAAAGGGATGGCGCTCAAGGCCATGAGCATCCACCCCGAGCACATCCACGCGGGCAGCAGCTGTAGCGCCAACGGCCCGGTCATCTACCCGTTCAGGGCCGTGAGCGGATCGATGACGACAGAGGCGAACGACAGCCATGTCGTCCAATCCGTCACGGCGTTCACGGGCACGTTCGTCGGCAAAGCGTACTACATCAACGTACACACCGGACCCGGCCTGGCCACCAAGGCGCAGTTCAAGGTTCTCGCCTGCGGCGCCGTCTAGGAACCGGCCCCTCGACGTTCCGATGAGCGCCCGACAAGGGCTTGAGCGCCGTCTCCACCGCCACCGCTATCCCGATACAGGAACACGATGACGACGAGAGGGACCCGCCGCGACAGTCGCAGCGGGTCCCTCTCGTCGTCACTGCGCTCGTCGTCACTGCGCTCGTCGTCACTGCGCTCGTCATCACTGCGCTCGTCATCACTGCGCTCGTCATCACTACTCTGAAGGCCCGCGTTAGCGACGCCCACGGACGATCGTGAAGAGAGGCGCGCCGCCGCGCGTCACCTTCAGGACGTCCCACATCCCCGCATGCTCGTGACCGCCCACGGCGCACATGATCGCGTAGGTCCCCACCCTGTTAGCCGTGAATGAGAAGCGTTGCGCCGTACCGGTCGCGACGCCATTCGCGGGGTCGGTTGACGCCGCGCCGCGGAAGGCCAGCGGAAAGTCGGTCAGCGCGTTCTTCTTAGCGTAGGGTGTGATCACCACGCCGTGCGGGTACTGGCCCCTGTTACTGTAGACGACGGTGACCCGATACCCGGACGGCACGCCAACCACCATCGCGCCGTTCGCGTAGCCGTCGAAGTTGAACCCGCCCCGTGCGTTGTTGTACCCGGCGATCAGGGTGAGCGTCGCCGTGCGCGCTTTCGTGTTCGCGACCAACCACTGGAGCATTTTCGAAACGAGCGGCGCCGCGTGACTGGCGCGTGGCGACCCCCAAAGGGCGGCCGCCATGAAGGCGAGGGCGAGGGCAACGGCGCGCGCGCGACGGGGCGCAAAGTATGGCGAGTTCATGAGATCTCCTTCTACGTTCTACCCTCCAGTGTAGGCCGGCCGACGTCATGCGGGTTATGTGGCAACCGACGATGTATGACCGCTTTACCGTCGCGAGAGATAGACCTGGGCGCCGGGGACGGGGCTCGGAACCCGGCGATACCGCCGCGCGACCCACGACAGGTACGCGGGCGGGAGGGCTGCCTGGGGCGGGTGCGACAGCACGATGGCGGCGGGACGGTAGCGTCGTGTCGCGGCAATGGCCTCCGGGGCGGTGAGGTAGCCGGCCGCCGCGCGCACGAGGGAGAGATCTTCCAGGCCGGGCGGCGTCAGGCGGCGCGCGCCGAGCGCCACTATGGGGTCGTCACAGACCACGAAGTCGCCCGGCCGCGTTACGCGGTCGAGCAGCGCGCTTAACGCGGCGCGCCGCGGCAGCGGCTCCCGGACGAAGAGGCTCGCGTCGGCCGGCAGCGCGCGGACGCACAGCAGCGCGGCGTACACCGCGACGACGAGGGCCGGCCACCAGCGCGCGAATCGTCCCCGGTCGCGACGCCAACCGTGCGCCGCGTTCGCCTCCTGTCGCGCGAATAGCGGCGCCGCGGTCCTCCTACCAGTTGACGGTCCAGGCGCCCGGTCTAGACCTGTTACGAGGGCCGCGCCCAGCAGGGCCAGCGGCGGCAAGAGGGGCAGGAATTGGTGTTGCGCGAGGGGATGGTAACGCAACAGAAAGACGAACTGTGTGAGAGCCCACAGCGCATACACCAGCGGCAGGTAGCGGTCGCGCGCGCGACGCAGCCCCACGACCGCGCCCCCGCCGGCGAGGACGAGCAGGCCGGGATCGTACCGCGAGAGGAATCCGCCCAGGTGATCCCAGTTCAGCGCGGGGTCGAGCGGCAGCGCCCGGCTGGCCGCGAGGTGGAAAAGAAACACCTGACGCACCTGGTCGGCCGGCGCGACGACGGCCAGAACGAGCAGGATCGGCGCGACCGAGGCCAGGACGAACGTCCCCACGTCGGCCGCGAGGGCCACGCGGGATCGCCCGGCGCGACGCCCACGCCAGGCGCCGCCGAGCAGCAGCAGCGCCAACGGCGGGACCACGACCGCCGAGAGAAGCTTCATCTCGGTCCCGGCCGCGAGCAAGACGCCGGTCAGCGCAACCGTACGACGCCGGGGCGAGCGATAGTAGGCCTGCGCCGCCGCGATGGCGAGGACGCAGAGACCGAGCATCGGCGTCTCGGCCACCACGGCGTGCGCGTAGAGCAGGAAGCCGGGCGTGACGGCCAGCAACGCGGCCGCGAGCGGGCCGGCGAGCGGGCGATACGCGTCCCACGCGAGCCAGTAGACGCCGATAAGCGCAACGGCGCCCCACAGAGCCTGATAGAGATGACCCGCGGTTAGGGGATCGTCCACGAGACGCAAGGCGACGGCCAGGCTGGAGAGAAACAGGGCCGGTTGCGATGAAAAGACGTCGCCGAAAAGCGCGTACCCCCGCGCCAATAGCCGCGCCGATAGGGTGTAGATCCCCTCGTCCGAGTCGCTGGCGTAGGGCACGTAGGTCACGCCCGTCGCATGGCGCGCTTCCCAGACGCAGAAGACGAGCAGGATCAGCAAACCCAGGAGTAGAGCGGCGCGCGGCTCGACGGGACGAGGCGCCCGCGTATGGCCGGCGTCCAGAGGAAGGGGACGCGCCGCTGGGAGCGCCGGTCTTCGTACTCGCCGACGCCGCCCGCCGGCTCTGGTGATAGGAGGACGTGTGCGGGCGCGCGAGGTTACCGTCCGTCCGGGCGGCGGCCCTGCGCCTTGCCTATGTCGTTGAGCCCGATCATGGAGCCCAGCAGCGCGGCGCACGCCGCGCCCAGTATGGCGCCGAACAGCGCGATCTCCCAGGGACCGGTGGTGATACTGCCCAGGCCATCCGCGTGCGGCCCTGAGCCGGTGACGATGCCCATACCGAGACCGACGATGCTGCCGACGATGGCGCCGGACAAGATACCGAGCGCGGCCCCGCGTTCCGCCGTATTATCCTGACCCAATTCGATGCCGTTCGCGTCGGTTCCGCCCAGCGCGCTAAGCGCGTAGATCCTACCCAGTGTGACGCCGAACACCGCGTGCAGCACAAGGTTACCGATGATCGGCAGCGGCCCCGCGTTCAAGCCGAAGCCCAGGATACCGGCGCCGACGAGGGGGAAGAAGATGAGGATCGAGAGTAGCCAGGGGACGAGCAAGAAGAGCAACCCCTTGCGCCATCCCGGACCGGACAGGGCCGGTTCGACGTAGTACGCGTAGATCCCGGCCCACAGCAAGCCCAGCGCGACGTTGAACAGGAGCGCGCCATAGAGGCCGTCGGTCGCCCGCGCCGTGAGCGTGTTGTGCGCCAGCCCGTATAACCAGTGCTGGATCGTGTTGGCGCCGCCGTCCGTATTCACCCCCGCGCGGTCGACGGCGTAGACAATGGCCAGCACGAAGGTCGCGGCGGCCGTCGCGATGAAGCCAGAGACAATCGCCTGTTGCGGCCAATCGTGGCGGCGCACATGTGTTGCCGGGAGTGGGACAGCCATGGTCGTTCTCTCCTCGTGTCTCGCGGTCGTGCGCGGCGCCCGCTCACCGCGCCCCTATGCCTGATTATACTCCCGGCGCAACTACATGTTCCGTCAAACCACGCGCCATATATAAAAGGGCGTCTCACGCGCGTGTCCGGTACCATAAAGGGGAGAGACAGGATGGCACGGCTCCTGCCACCCCAGAGAGCGCGAGCCCAAAAGCGCGCGAGGAGGACGCCACACGCTATGAAACGGTACTGGAACACGCACCGCGGCTTCCGGGACGCGATTATGTCGTCCCTGGGTTTCGGCGCCATCGGGTGGATCACCGGCGGAACGATCCCCGGCAACTTCAACGGGGCTAACGCCGCGGGCGGCCTCCTGTTGTTCTCGGCGCTCTTCGGGACGATAGGCTGGTTCGTCGGCTACGTAATCGGCAATACGGTCGAGCGGTCCATCCGCTATTATCAAGGCGAGGTCCCGGCGGACGCCGCGCGGGAACCGACCGCGTAACGGCGACCGAAGGCCCCTTTGAGGAGACGAGAATGCACAACCGCTTGATCGGCTTCAACCTACGTCTAGCCGTGGCGCTCGGTTTGTCCGCGGTGCTCATGTTCTTGGTCGCGTTTCTATGGGGCATCCTCTACCTACAGTAACGAGGGGGACGAGTGAACGATTACGCGGGACAGGCGCCGCCGCCTAGCACAACCAGTACCATCGGGACGCAAAACCCCGCCCTCCACGGCGGCCACGGGGCCGACGAGATGCATGTCGTCGAGCCGAGTTGGCAACCCCTCCTCCTCGCCATCGGTCTGACCGCGCTCCTCGGCGGATCGATCATTTCGCCCTGGATCTGGATCCCCGGCGCGGTTCTCACCATCGTCGCCATCGTCAACTGGCTGGGCGAACTCCGGCGCGAATACCAGCCGGCCGGGCTCGACGACAGCGCGTTTCTCGACTGAGCGCGCAATGTCGCGCGGATGACAGGACGACAGGACGACAGGACGACAGGACGACAGGACGACAGGACGACCGAGGAGGGGAGGCGATCCCGGGATCGCCTCCCCTCCTCGGTCGTCCGCGCCTTTTTAATCCTCGTCGTGCGCGTGCCGCGAGCGCAACAGGCCGACGATAGCGCCGAGCGCGATGGCGGCGACGACGGCCACGCCGGCCCGCCGCTTATCCTCCGCATCATGCGGCGACGGCGTGACGCGCCGCAAGCCGGACGCGGCTGTTTTCCCTCCGCCAGCCGTCTCACGCGCGCTGCCCGCCCCAGCGCCTGCCGGAAGGGCGCCGCGCGCGGTCCGCGCGGGCGCCGCGCCCCCCGACCGCGGCCGCGCGTCTACCCGCGAGACGACAGGATCGCCGCCGCGCACCTCACGCGGCCTGGATCGATTGAGGATAGCGCGCGCCTCCTGCGGCCGGTCCATCGCCCGCACCGTCACCGTCATCTGGGGCTGCTGTAGAGTCGTGTGGGCCTCCGGTTCCTCGTCCTCATGCGTCGTCTCGCCCAGCCCCAGGATCCCGCCCAAGATCCAGCCGAACGTACCGCCGAGGAGCGAAAAGAGCAGGACGGACGACAATTGCCAGCCGAAGCCTTGAACAGTAAGGGTGTGCGGCGCGAAGCGCGCCGATAGAATGCCAAGGAGCGCCCCGCCGACGATCGAGGTCAGGAAAGCATAGGGGAGCGCGCGCGACGGCGGGGCCATCGGCACGGGCTCGCCACTCTCGACCACGTCGATGGTCAGGCTCACGACATCCCCGCCGAAACCCGCGTCGTGCAACTGAAACACGGCGTGTTCGGCCACGCCGATATCGTCAAAGATCCCGACGACAGGCGTTGTCTGCGTCGCGTTCGCGGGTGTCGCGATGGTCGTCATCGTCCTCATATCTCCAATGGCTCGTGGTCGGCGCCGGCCGGCGCGCCAATCACTAGCCGCGACGCGGCCTACATCCTCGTGTCGGGCATATCCGGCTTGGGTCCGACGCTCTCGACTTCATGGCCGCCGGCCCCGAACTCATCGCCGCCGCGTTGAGGCGGATCGAGTCTGCCGGTCAGGCGCAGGTCGCGCACCGGGCGCAGCGAGGTTACCACCGGCAACTCCGCGAAGTTGTACCACGGGGGCGGGGACGAGGTCGCCCACTCCAGCGTGTTGCCCCGCCACGGGTCGTCGCCCGCGATCTTGCCCCGCTTGAGGCTGTAGAAAAAGTTGATAATAAAGAACCACACGCCGATAGCCAGCACGTACGAGCCGAGCGTCGAGAAGAAGTTCATCGGGCCCCAGCCCGTCGCCGCCAGGTAGCTCGCCACCCGCCGCAACATCCCCGACATGCCCAGGAAGTGCTGCACCAGGAACGTCATGTTGAAGCCGATGAACATGAGCCAGAAGTTCCACTTGCCCAACTTCTCATCGAGCAGCCGCCCACTCATCTTTGGGAACCAGTAGTAGATCGCGCCGAAGACGCCGAACACCGAGCCGCCCATCATGACGTAGTGGAAGTGCGCCACCAAGAAATACGTATCGGTCACCTGCTGGTCGATCGGGATCGTAGCCAGGAACACGCCGCTAATCCCGCCGAAGAACCACTGGAATAGGAAGCCGAACATGAACAGCAGGGCGGTGTTGCGGTAGATCTTGCCGCCCCACAGCGTGGCCGTCCAGTTGAAGGCCTTGATGCCGGAGGGGACGGCGATGGCGTAGCTCATCAGCATGAAGCTGCCGCGCGTCACGAGCGGGGTCGGCGTGACCAGCATGTGGTGGCCGAAGACCATCATACCCATGATGAGGATCGTAATCGTGGCGAAGGCGATGGCGCGATAGCCGAAGATGGGCTTGCGGCTGAACACGGGGAAAATCTCCGAGGCCATCCCGAAGACGGGCAGGACGAGGATATAGACCTCGGGGTGCCCGAACCACCAGAACAGGTACTGGTAGAGCACCGAGTCGCTGTGCGCGCCGACGAAGAAGTGCGTCCCGCCGACCCGATCGAGCAGATTCATCATCTCGACCGCTCCCAGGACGGGGACGGCGGCGAGGATCATGAGCGAGGTCGCCAACATGCCCCAGACGAACAGCGGCATGCGGAAAAAGGTCATGCCCTTGCAGCGCATCGTCGTGATGGTGACGAGCATGTTGATCGCGCCGACGAGCGAGGAGATGCTCAGAATGTGGATGCCCAGGATCCAGAGATCCTGCCCGTGCCCCGGCGAAAAGGCCGCCGAGGAGAGCGGTGTGTAGCCCCACCACGAGGACTGCGTGCGGTCGCCCGCGGGCAGCAGATAGTTGGCGAGGATAACGAGGCCGCCCAGCGGGAGGAGCCAATACGAGAGAGCGTTGAGGCGCGGGAAGGCCATGTCGCGCGCGCCGATCATGAGCGGCACGAAGTAGTTGGCGAAGCCCGTGAGCACGGGGACGAGCCACAGGAAGATCATGACCGTGCCGTGGAGCGTGATCAGATTGTTGTAGTGCGCCTCGTCCACGACGGTGTTCTGGGGCACGGCGAGCTGCGTGCGGATGGTCAGCGCCTCGAGGCCGCCAATGATAAAGAACACGAACGTGGTGACGATGTACAGGATGCCGATGCGCTTGTGGTCGGTCGTCGTCAGCCACGACGTAATACCGCGCAACTCAGGGCGCTGGGCGGCGAAACGCGGGAGGGCCGGTGGGGCCGGGGGCGGAGCGCTAATCGTTGCCATGTCCCTGTCATCCTCCTGGAACGGGAGTAGTGCCGCTGGTCTCCCCGCTGGCCTCCCCGGTACACACAAAAGTGTCACGAATGTCACGCGTGTTGACAGCCGGCGCGTTCGGGGCTACGTTAAACTGTACATGGATAGCGCGCCGCACGCAAACCGGCGGCTAGTGTGACGGACAGCGGTAAAAACCAGAGGAGGCGCACGAGTGTCCATTCCATCGCGGGCGTGGCGGGTCATCGGCATCGCGGTCCTGGTCCTACTGGTCCTCGCGACCGTGGCGCCCTTCCTCTTGCCGCATCACACGCGCTTCCCCTTGTGGCCGATCGACCCCGCATCGGAGTACGCCACCCGCCTCGACCGCGTATGGATGGTCGTGATGATCGTGGGCATCGGCGTCACCCTCCTCGTGGGGAGCCTGATGGTGTACGCCGTCACGCGCTTCGGCACGTCCGACCCCATGAGCGACGACGAACCGCCCCAAATCCACGGGAACTCGCGCCTCGAACTGACGTGGACCCTCATCCCCATCCTGATCGTGACGGTGCTCCTCTTCATCGCCGTGTCGACGCTCCAACTCAACAACGCGCCGTCCATCGACACGCGCAACGCGCTCGTCTTCAACATCCGCGGCTACCAATGGGGCTGGTCGTACACATCGCCGCAACTCCCTGGGCTTCTCGTGCCCTCGGGCGACCTGCACGTGCCGGTCAACCGCCCCCTGGACTGGCGAGTTACCTCAAGCGATGTCGTGCATGACTGGTTCGTGCCCGCTCTGGATGGGCATATGGACGCCTACCCCGGCCACATTGTGCGGGTCGTCTTGACCGCCACGCGGCCCGGCGTCTACTACGCCCAATGCTCTAAGTTCTGCGGACTGCGGCACTGGCTGATGCACAACAACGTCTACGTCGAGTCGCCGGCCGCCTTCGCGCGTTGGGCGGTCTCGAAGGGCGCCAACCGTACCGCCGTCGCCTCGCTGCTGCATCTCTCGACGCGGCAGTTAGCCGCCCTCCCGGCGCCGGGACACGCCGCGGCAAACCACTCCGTGTGATGAGCGCCGGGACGCGGAACGTAAACAAGCCCCGCTGTATAACGAGCACGGGGACATACAAAGGGGCGGTGGGCTTTTGGCCCACCGCCCCTTTGTATGTCCCCCAATGTCGCTATCCCATGGGGCAAAAGTGTCCTATTGCGCGGGGGCGAGTTCAACCTTGATCCAGCCCGGTTGGCGGGCGTCGAAGGCCTTGTAGGCGTCGAGCGCCGAGGTCAACGGCTCGAGTTGCGTCAGCACGTTGAACGGGTCGATCTCGCCGCCCTGCACGAGGTCCATCAACAGGGGGATGTACTTACGGTGGTTGCAGTTGCCCATATTGACCGTCAGGTTCTTGTTCATGGCCGCGCCAATGGGGAAGAATGAGTCGGCCGACGGGTAGACGCCGATGATCGAGAGCGTCCCCGCCTTGGCCAGTCCCTGGATCGCCCACTCCGACACCTGTGAGGGCGCGTTACCGGGGACCCAGTTCCCTCCCTGGGGATTCTGCTCTGGCGCGATCTGCCGCACCTCCTGCTGGAACTGCCCCTCCTCCTGTTGGGCTTTCCGCGCCGCCGGCCCCGACTGCGCGTGGTAGGCGTCGACGCCGACGGCGTCGATAGCGCGGTCGACGCCGATCCCGCCGGTCAGGCGCTGCAGCGTCGCGATCGGATCCTCCTCGTTGAAGTTGATGACCTCGGCCCCTTGAGCGCGAGCCATGTCGAGGCGCGAGGGGATGGCGTCGATGGAGAAGACACGGCCGGCCCCGAGCAGCTTGGCGCTGATGGCCGCGAAGACCCCGACCGGACCGGCGCCGAACACGGCGACCGTGTGTCCGGGCTTGATGTTGGCCATGTCGGCCCCGAAGTAGCCCGTGGGAAAGATGTCGGAGAGCAGGATGGCCTGGTCGTCGGTCACCTCATTGGGAATCTTGACCAGCCCGACATTGGCGAAAGGAATGCGCGCCTTCTCGGCCTGTAATCCATTGAAAGGACCGGTTGCCTTAGGACCGCCATAGAAGGCGGTGCCCGCGCTGGGTCCATTGGGATTGGCGTTGTCGCACTGGGCGTAGTAGCCGGCGCGGCAGTAGGAGCAGTACCCGCAGGCGATCGTCGATGCAATGACGACGCGGTCGCCGACGTTCAGGTTACGGACGTCCGGGCCGAGTTGCTCGACGACCCCGACCCCCTCATGCCCCAAGATCGTGCCTGGCTCCATACCCGAGAACGTGCCGCGGACAAAGTGTAGATCGGTCCCGCAGATGGCGCTCGAGGTCAAACGCACGATCGCGTCGGTCGGCTCCTGGATCCGCGGGTCGGAGACCTCGTCGAGACGGATGTCGCCAGGTCCATGAAAAACAACGGCTTTCACGCTAGACTCCCCTTCGGCGCGGACGCGCCGTGTACGGTACCGTAGGTGATGGGAAGCTCATCGGTACACGGGTAGCGATGCAGAACACGTGCCAGGGAGCGCAACGCCACGATCTAAGCGAACAAACCGTATATCAGAGCCCGCCACGACGTCGGCGTGTTCAGGCCATAAAGACGCCGACGTGTTCAGGCCATAAAAAAGCGAGGGCGTCGAGCACAATGCTCGACGCCCTCGCTAGCGCTTCGGGCTATAGCGCTGTTTTAGTAGCGGCTACCGCCGCCGCTGCTGGCGCGGTTACGGCTGAAGCAATCGCTACAGTAGACCGGCTTGTCGCCGCGCGGGACGAAGGGTACGCGGGCCACGCCGCCGCAAGAGTCGCAGGTCGCCTCGTGCATTTCACGGGGGCCGCGGTCACTGTAGCCGCCGCCGCCGCCACTGCTGTAGCCGCCGCTGCTGTAGCCGCCACCGGCGCCGCCGGACGCCTTGCGCGACGCGCGGCACTCAGGGCACCGGCTGGGGGGATTCGAGAGCCCGCGGGAAGCATAAAACTCCTGCTCGCCGGCTGTCCAGGTGAACGGGTTACCACAGTCGCGGCAGGTGCGGGTCTGATCGGTATAGGTCATCGTTGCTTGTAAACCTCTCCATGTGCGCTTATTCGCACTGAACCATGTGTCTTGGGCGGTAGGCCAGCCAGGGTCTCGCGCTCGATCCCAACAGCCAGCCCGAAGCATCATTGGGAGAAAAGACGACGAAGGAACACCGAAATCCTACCGAACCCAGTAATGAGTATACCACGCGTTTGACGGTATTGCAACACACATGCATAGGGACATCAGGGCAATCGCATTATAAAAAGGCTTGCCAGCGCGAGGACAGGAGGCGATACGGGGGCCAAAAGGGGGAGGGGGCAACGATGGACGGGGCGCGACGTGTACGATCATGA
>JAABUO010006171.1_pt1 | contig 13856 bp, 17 predicted proteins | sample 5559291 | NCBI WGS metagenome assembly JAABUO01 (sample SAMN10711878, study PRJNA513372) | rock metagenome | isolation source: Antarctica rocks | place: Antarctica: Victoria Land, Finger Mt sud | reverse complement strand
ATGGGGGGATGACGCATGCAGATTTTGACGCATGCACTACACGCAAATGCATAGCCTAAGTAACAAAACAGATCTCGATGCATTGTATGTTTTGTCATGACCAAACAAGCTGCAGCCAGATAAATGCAAACAGGAGACCTCACATTCAGCATATGAGCTGGCTGTCCTTCTTTGAAACATTGTATGTTGTGATAAGGCTTGTCAAAGCCAGTCAAGCCCAGAGCATCTATTGTTTCACACATACAGGCCAAGCTCATATCTACTGGTTCCTTGTCACCCAGTAGCTTCAGGGCATCCACTAGCTGCCCTCCCACATGGGCAAGCTTTGGATACACAGTCCTGCATGTCAAATTTCATAGAAAAACTTTTGCAGGGAGTCCATGTGAAAATTGAGATGTGAGCAGTACCTCGGGTCTTTGGGTGTACCTGATGATCCCAATCAAATACGCGGTCCTTAATGCAAGCATCATCTTTGAAGTATTGCTAGCATGACATGTGATAAGATGCATGTGTGAATTTGCCAAAGGGCAGGATGAGTTCAAAGGATGGATCTGAGCAACATAGCATGACAAAGTTGCCCACACAAGCTTGCAAGCTTGAGGATGCATGATGCATCCTGCCTGCAAAAGACCAGTCCAGAAATTTGTAGATACATTCTGCAATCAACTGTTGATGCGTTGACCCGCAGCTGCTGGAAAGCCAGGATGCTGACCCATTCCTGATGGGCAAAGCTCAGACAGTCACTGGCCTGTGGCACAAAGGCAACAACAGCAACAGTAAGCAAGAGGAGATCTGACCTGAGGGCTTGTGGAGCAAATGCAGGAGCAACTCCCTTCCTCACTGTCTTCCAAAGCCAATCCTCAGTATCACTTTGTGCAGTCACCAAATCTGCAATCCCTGCAGGGCCCATGAGCTGCAGCGCAAGAAGCTTGTTGTTTGTGTATATTTGCCAGTTGTCAGGAGCAATGCAAACAGAAGGAACATCATCGCTGGTGTATTCTGCATATAGCAAGCTATCAACAGCAACAGATACAAAGTGGGGAAGGGCAGACTTGATGATGTGTGCTGACCTGTCGAAAGTGAATGTAATCGGGACGAGCTGGTTTGTATAGACTGTTGTCGTGAAGCAGCTGCGCCATGAGGTGAGGATCCGAAACCACAACCGTCTGCAGTGCAGTGAGGGTTGCAGAAGAGTCAGCGCTGGTGATAGATGCATGTGCAACGCGCACAAGGGTCAAATAATTTTGAAGATCGTGCAAGTCATGATAACCTACTTGGCGCCACAGAGCGTTGAAGTAGAACACTCCGGAGCCACTGACAATCTCCTCGTTCATCCTCTGCGCAGCTCGCAGCCGGTTGGAGCTCAGCATATCCAGCAGCCCGCCGTACAATCTGTTGCTTTTGCTCTTGGGAAGTTTCCGTAGCATCCATGCCGTTCTTAGCCAGGACAAAAAGCCTCCGAGGTTCGAAGCGAGCAAACAGCAGGTGATGCTCAGCCCGGCAGCAAACAGCAAGGTTTCAATAGACATGTCCTGCATCGCTTCGACCACACCACTTCCCAATGAGCACTCTGATGTGCTCCAGCAGACGTGTTGGGGCCTAGCCAACTGTGGTAGTCGAGCGAGAAGCTGAACGAGAAGGGGACAAATAGTCTCGTGTACGAGGATTTGCTCCGAAACCATAAAGTTCGACAACAGTGTGAGTCAGAGCGCAGATCTGAAGCGCGATGGCGAGGGATCGTGCGTCAGCAGGGGCTCGGGGATCACGCCTGAGTGTGTAATGCAATGTCGTTTCGTTGAGGAATTTAGGGGTCTTAGCAGTGAGCACATTCAGGGGTAGCAGGCATTGCCAAGCTTAGCCGTCATTGTGCCAAACTTGGCAAAATGCCGGCAAAGTCATCAGGAAGCGGCAACGTAATGACCCAGAATTTGAGGTCATTATCATGCTGTGAACGAGGAGAGAAACACGCTTCCTAAGTTTGGTCGACCTCCAGCACTTCCCCCTGGCGGTAATGACAGCATTTGGTAATTGCTCAGCAGCATCCCCCAGCCTACCACCCGACTTTTTTTACAATTAATCCGTGTGAGCATATGTCTCTAGAGTTGCTGAGGTTCTGCCACAAGCTTAGACTTGTTGGCTAGCCAAAGGTTGTGATCTTCTCCTTGCACTTCAGGTCATCAAAATGTTATGAACGAGTGCATCACAAGTTAAACAAAACAAAGCTGCGGCTGCAACGCCTTGGAAACAATATTGATGGTGAACATTCAAGGTAAACAGAATGTGACAGGCATGATAGATTACGTGTGCACACATCTTCAGGCACAAATATTGTTTCACTTCTGTGTGGCAGTCTAGAGACGCCCAGGTCTGGCATTGCTCTTTTTCTTCAATTTCTTGCCATTCGCATGCAAATGATTATCTGTCTTACTGGCCTGCTTTTTTGCTTCCCAAAACTCGGCTTCGAATCTTTGTTCGTCCATTAAATGTTCTGAGGTCAAGTCAGGAGTGTCCTCACACACTGGAAAGCCCTGCATGACCATCATGGTGCTTGCTCAGCACAGGTGATGCACTAGCCCTGCATCCACCCATGCTTGGGCAAGAGAAAGAAATGAGCACTTGCTGCAGGCCAGCTTATTGAGATGCTGCTCCAGAGCAACACATACGTAGGTACATATATGTAGATATGCATGTGTTTGAGCATAGATATATATATATATATATGTATTGTGTTGTTGATGATGACAATGCAACTTTGAGGTGAGTGCTTACATCTGGACCTATCACAGCTTTTCCCCTGGAGTCGAGCCCTTGCATCAAATCTGCTAGGTCACCCATGTCAGGAGCAGGGGCAGTCTGGCTGGTTGGCTTATGTACCTTGATCTGATGTGGCTGCAGCATCAGCCCCTTGGACCTGGCCCTTGCATTCAGCGTGGTGCATGCTTTCCTGGCCAGCCTCAGACTGGCTGGCGTCACCTGCAAGGAATGAAACATTTTGGTCCAATGGCCAGCATCGTTGAAGGTAATGGTAATCGGCACACTGCAGCAAGACATGACGGCACAGCAAATGCAAGAGATACTGCAGTGGTCAGATATGCAATAGCCACTGCATCTGTTTATATCAGCAGGCTTAGAACAAGCTTTCTGGAGAAGCCAGACTGGCCTCAGGGGTACCTAGCTTACGCTGGCACGTATCTTGGTCTTGTGTGGACAATTTTTGGTCTTGCGCAGACAGCTGCTGAATTGCTATGAGGCGCGTGGCAAAACAGCAGCAATGTACCTTTTGCATGGTGCAGTGCGCGCAGTTTTGACGACAACAACAACAACAACAACAACGAACAACAAGAAATGGAACCAAGACAAATGACAACAAGAAGAGCAACAGCATTGATAACAAAACAAGAAACCATAGAGATAATGGTTTCTCATGTAACAACAACACCTATAACATCAACAGTAACAATGTGCGCTAGCAATCATCAGCAAAAGTGCAAAGCACAAACGCTCTCTTTGCAAATTGACACAGCAAACATCCACCGACAATCAAGACTAGTGCAGGTGAAACATGAAACAGCATCCAAGAACACACCTAATGGTGCAGCCAGGCCTCCACTGGGGGACGCATGCCGTTGTCTGTTCACAGCACCCATACCTGCCTGGTGGAGCAACTGCGCCTGGGGGCCTTGCCCGGCCTGGTGAGGTAGCCCTGCTGAGCGTAATGCATCACCAGGAGGGTTGCTGGGGACCGTGTTATCCTCCATGCTGCCATCTTGAACACCATCAGCCGTGACAGCCTGATGTGCCATGTCAGAAGGCCAGTTGCATGTTGAAGCTGGTTGGTTGGCAAGCGCACCTTGTACCCCCGGACACCCTTCCAGCACAGAGTCAGCAGCATCAATGCAAGATGCTTCTGGACAATTTTTGGAGGTCATTGCAACAAAAGACAACTTAGGGACCAAAGTTGCGATTGTACCCCACCATAACAACTGGCCTGGAAGATACCTTGTGTACATGTTCAACACACACATGATACTCGCATGTGTACATAGCATGGGTGGGGGTATACTTCAAGGTGTGTGCTGTAGACATGGTGTTTATCCCTAGACTCATATGCTGAAGCCAAGGACATGCTAGCTGTGCGACACATCACATGATGCCATTGACTGCTCTGCTACAGTAGCAGACGCCTGTCTAAAAGCTGATGGCAAGACAGTGTTGCATGATTGCATACTTTACCTGGCTCTCTATGTTCCAGGCATTGCAAGTCAGTGCAACCTTGGGACCATTTATCTAGATCACGTCCATCAAGGAAGCTAGTTGCAGACCTCAGGTTGGGTTCACCATGCCAGCAGAAGTATCAGTCAACCCGTTGAGCAAAGTTTTGTCCCATACCTGCACAGTCTTGTTGGCTGCTGTTGGTGCCCTGCAGCAGTGCCTGAAGACTTGCCACCTGCTGCTCTGCAGCTGCTACCCTCTCTGCCCACTGCCTTTCCCTCTCACAGTAGTCAGCTGCCTTTCCTGCAGCAATACACAAGGCAGCCTGTCAGACATGCATGCACTACTGAGGTGCTGGCGCCATGATAAGATCCTTTGTGATCAGCTGATCAGGCATGCAGGCATTGCATGATACCAATACACCAGCAAAGCCTGCATGCCTGATCAGTTGATCACAATGGTATCATGCAGAGGTTGCCCTACAGCCACGCATACTTGCACACATCAAGAACATGTGAGAGAGACTGCAGACGTCATCATAAGAGGCTGGTCGATCAATGGCCTGCTTGCATGCACGATTGTCACCTTGCAGACTGTAAACAGGAGATTTGCATGTCACATGTGCTGGCACTACAAACACAGGCGCCGCAGACCACAGCTTTGTCGCTACGGCTGCCTATGCTTCGACCTGACTACTGTTGTCAATCGCAGCCCGTCTAAAGCCAATCACTACATCTTGCAACAGCTGCCAACAAGTCATATATCACCGGGAAAAGCAGGTTTTGAAAGCAAGAGATACCTGCTCAAAGCTTTGGCGAAGACGGCCAGCCTCTGCAATAGCATCCTGAAGAGCGGCCTCGGCCTGAGACGCTGTGCTGTTGGCTGTCCACACAGCAGTCATTCATTCAGTAGATTGTAAATACACTGTCCTTGGTCTGCTCCAGGTTGGCAACACTCTTCTTCAGCTCCAACACCGCTCCTCGCTCTTCTTCCTTGCCTCCAGCTCATGAGAGTAGGATTTGCTCCGAAATTTTAAAGTTCGGTAATGGTGCGAGTAGTTCACAACGTGCTTTCATGCAAGAACAGCCAATGTACACTAAATGAGATGTCAGATGTCGTGTCATGACAACCTCCTCCTAGATCGATCCTCTATTAGACACTTGTGCTGTTTGGTCATGATACAAATATTTGCATTAATGCGCGTAGACAAGCAGGACAGGTGCCGTTTCTGTGCATATGTATGCATGGCATCTGCAAGTAATGTGCAGAGCAATATGCAGTCTATCTGCAAGTGTAAATGTAACTTGGTTTATGCAATAATCAGTAAGACAGTGTGTACACATGTGCAATTGGACATCGGCTTATGTGTGGACTGGACTTGCAGAGCCCATGTAAGCACAAACACAATCATCAGAACAAAATTGACACTTGCAAGGTCAAGCCTGGAACAACACACATGTCAAAAGTGTCTGCAAAGACTGTATACGTATACTCTGCCTTTGCAATTGCACAGGGCCCACTGTGAAAATCTACAAGCATGCCAATCATACCTTGAGCAAAATTGCATATGCATGGTTGCTCTCCAGCTGGTGCATCGAGGGTTAGAGTCATGCAGATACTGTCTTACTGGCCATCCTGCAGACCACACAACCTGTGTGAGTTTAGCCTTGGGGACAAATATGTATGCACATTTTCACAAGACAGCTTTGAAAAACAAGATCTGCAGGGGACACGAGTGGGGATATTGATGCCTTAGTCCACATTCATAAACATGATGATGCCAATCATGTGCATGTCAGAAGCATGCTATGTTACAGCCTGATGACAGCCTCTGAAACACCTACCTGCAGAATATGCCTTGGCCAATGGGGTTTGAAGCAGGGCTTGAACAGCAAGCGCTGTTTGTCCTCAGGAGTAGCCATCTCGGTGTCCTTGACATGGACTGCCTTTTCTCTTGGAGGGCGCTCCTTCTCATAACTGCAGACTTGCCGACGGCAAAGTTGGACTGGGGTTGTAGGGGTCATCATCATGACACCAGACCATTGTAACCAAGAAGAGATGCCTTGTTACGCAACTTGTGCATGCCCTGCAGGCCTCTGCTCAGCACCATCATCAACATGCAGCAGCATCGCACACCACCATGCGACATGTGAGGCAGCTCAGAGCAGACTTTGGCATGACTGAATGAGTGAGGCAGCAATGAGATGTAGCGACGACTTCGTCTGCCAAGCTGAGAATGAGCAGTACTAGACTAGTCAGTGCAAGTCAGCCAGTGCAGAGGCAGAGTCACGTAGGCTGGCATTGCTTATGAGCTTCGCACACACAGCTCAATCAGAGAAAGCAAGCGTAGCAGGTGCAGGCGTCTTAGTGGTGTTCTGATGTACCTGCGCAAAGCTGACTGGCAAAGACCCTGCTGCTGCAAGTGCCATGGCAGCATCATTGCGTCCTCAATGGCAAGGCTCAAGCTTTGACCCGCATGATGAGCACAACATGGTCAGCACAGCATGTCATTGTACAGGATGCTGCTAAACAGATAAGCTGTGGGTGTTTGGCTGAAGCATCACGCTGGCTTGTGCACTGTTGCACGATCTTGCAAAACATCAGCGATGAGTCATGACCTGCACTGCAACACCAAACACATCATGGCATGCTAGAAGCACATTGTGTTGGCGCTGAAGTTACAGCATGTCTGCAAGTGTCAGCATGATACTTCAACAGAAAGATGCAGGTGACAGGTTACATGAGTGCAGAAGGCTGCTATGAAGCTTTCGGTGGCAGGCACTAACCATTGGGAATGGTTGCATGCGCCGCAGCAACAGCCCCCCCCCGCACCCCCCCCCCATGAAGCATTGGCACTGGGCTTGGGGGGTGTGTTCTTCCTAGGGGGTGGAGGGTGAGGGGTGAATGCTACAGGTGAAGTATTAGTACTGATGTTTTTGACCAGGTTACTAACAACCCTGGCACATCTGTACAACCTAGTTGGTTGGCTGAAGATGTAAAATCCTCCTCCTCCTCCTCTATGAGTTGTGACCCAGGTCTCTCATGTATAGGCCATGCAGGGTGACCATTGAAGGATCTGTGGATCTGACTGTGTCCATCAGGCTGGCTGGGATGTGAGCAAACATTTTAGTAGCATTCTGCATGCACAAGGTGACCGTCAAGGTTTACGTATTCTCCTCCTTTGCGTTTGGGTCTACCAAGTCATGCTGTGCCATGCAACAGTGTTGAATGACATTGTTGAATCAGACTATGTGAACCAGTGGTTGTAGAGTCGCTCAACATGTCAGCTGCCACTTCATCTAGAAGGCAGCATGGATGTTGTTGCTGTTGCCACAATTGATTAGTGAGCAAGAAGCTGACCTAACGGTTGATCAGTTTTGTGAACTATACTTGTGTTGTGTTCAGGCCGCACTATGTTCCGCCTGCATGCTTGTGAGCACCTTTCATGCCGCAGCTTGAAGGTCACAATCAACGAAAGAGCCCAAAAGGGAGCTGCTCAAGTCTGCAAGGCCTACTCTGACAGCATGACGGAAGCATGGTTCATCGGGGTGAACGTATGGGTGGATGGACAAGGAGTGCGTGAGTGAGTGCTGGCTATGCACCTGCTGTGGTCACGCTGCTGAGGACCAGATGCAAATGGTCTGCTGCCTATTCAGCTGCTGCAGTGATGCTGATCCATTCACACCAGACACTGATCAGTCAAGACACCATACAGAGCTTGTTTGCTAAGAGTGTTTCAACTTGTCATAGACTTCCTTTACAGTGTGCAAACCATGTCACGACAGGTGAGGCAAACGTACATTGTAGGCCCTTGATTAAGCTCAATAGATCAGCGTGATCAGGCTGGCATTGCGGGCTGGATATCTCTCTTGCAGGGAGTGTTTAGATCTGAGTGTTGTAATGTGTCTCAGATCTAAGATCTGTCTAGACTGACCCAACATTTTGTTTATTGAGGTAGAGCAGGAAGGTCAAACGTGGCAGCAGCTGCTAACAAAAGTCACACTGCAGCACACAGTGCCAAACCTAAACACAGCGTAATGTGTGCCTGGTCCAACTTATTACCAGCTGTCTCAGCTTTGTCCTTGCAGGCTGGTAGAAGTATCACTGGATATGCAGCAGATATAGGCTGTCTGATGCCTGCCAGCGTAATTGTGCATGAGCCAGACTTGACCTACAGTGCGTGTCATGCCGCCTTATGACATCAAAGCTAGAGTGCGCTCAGACTGTGCGCATGCAAATTGATGCTTAGCATGTGCAAAGCAAAAGACCAAGCTGACTGCTGATCTGTCTTCCAATTTTCAACATTGATGCTTCTGCATGGTCTTGCAGACTACTTGAAATAGTATATGACACACGACACTGTAGAGTGCATGCATGGATGGAATTGCGCAGTTCTTGCCCAAAATCAAAGTATTAGCAGCGTTTTAGTCTGTTGCACAAGCTTGACCAGCCATGGCAAAATCAGTATACACAACATTCATCAGCTGAGCAGCATGGCTGTTAGCTGCAGCACATGTCATAGGTCATGTGCAATACCAGCAGGGCATTGTTTACGGCCCGATGAACGCACTACGCACAGGTATTACAGGTTTGCTTTTGTTGGGCCTGATCATGGCTGTGTGTGATCACACAACGGCACAGGATAGCGCATGAGGTAGCATGTGCTACTTGAAGTAAGGTGTAACAGGGTAGCAAAAGCCAATGTGGCGGACAATATATTAATGACGGATGGACCTCATTATTTGGGCTTGAAGGGAGTGGCATTGAAGGTGTCGTCCCATCGCTTGTAGGCAACATGGTAGTTGAATTCATCTATGAGCATCTGTATGCCCTTTGCGTGAAACTGCGCCACATTTAGTAACTGTCAGGACAAGCCAAGCTATTGTCCACACTGTGCACAGGGAGGCGATTTGCCCATGTACCTCTTTTGCAGTGCCATAGACACTGTGGATATCCTCTACAAGGTGGACATATTTCTGCTGGAAGGGGCCAACATCTTTGTCAAACATGTCCTGCAAGGAAAGCGCTTTTGAGAGAGTAGCTTCTAAATTGCACGGTTGGGTCTGCTTAGCCCTGCTTGCACTGGCTGGTAGCAGCACCAGCAAGCTAAATAGCTGCAGGTGCATACTGTCCATTGCTTGTTGGCGTCTATCTTCTTCTGCAAGTCTTCCTTCTTCCGGGTGAGTGTGGCAAGATGGCTCTCAAACCCCTGCTTGCCTGCCAGGTCAGCAGCAATATCTGCAACACGTTGGTGTGAGCCCAGAAAAGCGTGGTGATGAAAACGAGAATCATCTTCGTGAAAGGGCGTTGCCAGCAGGACCGTGACACTGCTGCCTTGCCTGCATCAAGCTCGTGCAACTTCCGTTCCAGGTTCTGTACAGTTCCTGAGATGTTCTGAGCGTTCTTGTGCAGCTGCTGTACCGGTCCGGTTCCCAACCTGACAGAACGATCTTGCTGTTTATCAGGGCGCTGTGTTCGTCCTTGCATACTGACGGCGACTCTGCGCGGCGCTGCACATCGTCAGCTAGTCATGCAAGGCTTGACTAGGATGCCAGGATTCTGAAGATGGGACCACGAGCTGATTCGCGAAGCTTTGGCGAAACTTGTTGACTTTGCGCGCAGCATAGCCACTTGGAAAGTTGTAATGGCCTGCCAATGTCTTGGGTCCGCGCTGGTCACCTCTGCCAGCGCAAGTCGTGGATTGGCGTCGGCAGTGACAAGAAAGCCATTGCGCATGTCGACTCATACGAGATCAGTGACAGTTACAGCAGCTAGGCTTCCTGGAGTTTGTAATCGATCGCAGCTCAGCTGTTTCCATAGCAAAGCTGTGCCTGCACACTTTCACTGTAACAGCAGACGACAGCGGCACCCAGTCCGGACAGAGGCATACAACCAGAAACCTGACATAGCTGACAGAGTGGTTGCTTCTGTGCCATATCTGATACCACTGTGTGATGGTCTGCGGTATGGTAAGGCTACTGACAAGTTGCATCCGTTAGCGATCTAGGTACACAGCTGAAATTCTTCTCTTTGGGACAGGCAAATTCTTTTTTGCACAATTTCCTCAGTTTGCGAGGCTTCTAGCACCTCTCAACCCTTTGGTCAGCTTATACTTTACAGTTCCATTTGCCAGGTAAGCTGCCGGGCCATGCAAAATGGTCAACAAGAAAGTTCAATGGCACGTGTGCCAACCTGCTTGTTTGCTGCATCTTCTGGGCATTTCTGACTGACTTCTTTCTCTGCTTGCAGCTTTGCAGTCTTCTTTGCAGTGTACCTTGGGATCATCAACAACCAGAATTTCAGCCGATATTGCAGATTTAATGCCATGCAGGCAGTTTTGCTGGACGTAGTGCTGATGTAAGCCATCCAAAGCAAAACATGCGTCGTACCTTTGTGACTGCCTCCATCACTGTTGTGCGATTTGAAGCACATGTCTTTCATTGCCCTTGACTGCTGGAGTTGACTCGTGTAGACACTGAACCCAGGGCTTTGATTAGGAATATCAAGTACAGTCCTATGTTGACCAACCTACAGCTGTTTGGTGGCTAGCTCCTTGCATTCTGTCAAGGTCCTTCACGCTGAACACATAGCACAAAGTGTCTGTGTCCTGGTGTGCAGATTGCCAGGGCTGTTTGAGAACCTGTTCAGGCCACCTAGCAGCGGCCCTGGGCTTCAAGCATACATATCACTCTACAACTCCATCTGGCTCTTTGTCTTCGCGTGTGTGGCCTATGGCATAGTAAGTTTGAAAGCTTTCACTTTGCCCACATTTCACTTCATGTGTAAATGCGTACTTCATGTGCAAATGCGCAAGTACAAAGCTGTCTTTATGATGATGACAATGAGCCTGCGCTGCAATGCAGTAATGCCAAGTTGCTCAATGTGTTTCCTACTCAGGATCAACAGATTGGATAGTAAGCCTGTGTTTGTTTGCCTTTGCAGGGGGCCTGTTTGACAGGCCAGACGCCCAGGCTGCCTTTTGTTGCTGATGCTGCGGATCAGCAGGTCCGGTAGAGCTCCTACCAAGAGCTTACTGCTGTCATGTGCACATATTGGTGATGCTTGCTATTCCTAATAATTGGTATTCTGTGTGTTAATTTAAGTGCAGCAAAGTACAAATGTGGCGGACTTGATAGCAGCAAAGCTGTGATTGTAGCTGGATATACAATTGCGCATGCCCACTGGATTTGGAAAGGAAAAAGCATGCATGCTGGGCTACATGTGAGTGAGTCTTACTTACATGCTTGTCTGACCAGTGGTGATGCAAAGTTTGTCATGCCAGATGGCATGTCACACTTTGGTCTGCATCATCATGAGTCACGCTCTGTGTAACCAGCATGATGACTTGTGAGCTTGTACATGCCATGGCATGTCACCTGAATGGCGAGTGCTCCTGACAGAGTTTCTCAGACTTTTCCATAGTAAGAATGCTGCCAGTAGCAATGGTCTTTGTCAACACTTCAGTAGCTCCAGCATCACACAGTATGAACAAGCTGCAGATTTCATTTCGTCTAGCAGGGACTGCAGTTTTGCGTACATGAGATGTGCCGCACGAATGTCACTTCTAATTGCGTATACATAGCCAATCTTTGTAGCTGTGCACAATCCGTATCCGTACGTGTATAAAAAAAACGGAGAAGCCATTAGGCATGACAGCAATCATAACATTGATACAGATGTTGACCTGACGCAGGACGCCAACGATGTTGAGACATTGATCATAGATTGATAACACAAATAAGCACAATCCAGCATGTCAGTATCAATCACGAGGCGCTGTAATCTCAAATGTTTCGCTTTCACTGCAACTCTGGTAATTCGATGTTGATACAATCTCTCAGTGACTTTTGACTTTTCCGTTGCGCTTTATACTCTACATGCATACAGATACACACTCAAATACAAAGCTTGCAAATAAGACTGCAGCTCAAAGACAAAGCTGGCATGGCTGGTTGCAATATGCGCTGCACGCAATCCCAATTGCAGCATCTGCAATATCTGATGTGTACAGGTGGCCTCACTGTCATGTCTGTCCAGCAATAGCCATCAGCAACATAGTTGTGCCAGGCGTGGCTATCAGCAGTGTTGATATGATACCAATCAGGGCATATGCCAAGGCACAGAAGGGCAAAGCTTCAGGTTCCCTGCATGGCAGCCAGTAGTTATGCTTTATAGAATGGTATGCACGCCAGCAATTTGTCGTTGTGCCATGTACCTTTAGATGATGTACAGGAGAGTCGAAACTGAGCGGCGCCATGCGCTGTTCAAGACAAATCTGCACATTTGCCAGGCTCTGAAGGCATGCAGATGCTACATCCTCCGAAGCAAATACGCACGAGGCAAGCAGCGCTGCCAGAACATACTTGCATGTTGTAGTGTACAAAACAATTACATGCACTGCTGTTGTTGTGGGCCAGGCTTACATGATCAGGCAGACAACAGGAGCAGTACCAAAGGCATGATTCAGTCATTTGATCACCAACCTTCAAACCCAAGAACACTGCATTGCTCGATGAAAAATCTCAAGACAAGGACAATGTGTTGCCACTGTTAAGAGGCTTACGTGGCAGCCATTGCCGCAGTCCCCAGTCCATGCGCTGCCCCCGATGTGCTCAAGCCACGTGCTATGGGGTCATCAAACTTGCCAGCATTCAGCAGTATCTGAGCAAAGTTGGCACCAAGCAGCCCTGCACAACATGAAAGAGGCCGTTGGTGGCAGAGTGGAAAGGTTTGCTGCTTTGAATTTGGTGACCAACGACAGATGTATGCATGTGTCACCAGACACAGTTCAGAGCCCTTGCACAGGGAAGCCCAGTATGCCTCACCCTTAGGTGTTTGTTTGGTACGCGTAAACTGATCTTTTCCCAGGGCACTTAGTGCCATTCCCATCCTGGATTTGGGGTTCAGGCTTGACAATATCAGAGTCAAGATAAGGTAGCCACCACAATTTCTAGCGCCATGGAGAGCAGGCGCACTGTTTTCATGATGTGAAATGCCTGCTAAATGACACAAAAATATGCAGGATAGTCTGGTGCGTAGTCCGCCTGACACTAGCTATCCTGGCTCATGGACGGCAGCGTCAAGCCAGCACAGGAGATTCAAGAAACCTGTGTTGTTGCGCACTGTTCTGTGTTGACTTGCATGCAAACCAGTTGCCTCCACCAGATTGCCCCCCCCCCCTTCCCCCTTGCCCTCCCACCACCCTGGAGCTGCTGATGCAGGTGATATCTTTGGTCAGGAGTCTGGGAAGTAGTGCACCAAAGGACTGACCTGTGAGCATGACGCCGAGGGCAGTGATGCCAGCAGAGGCGTGTAGCTGAGATGCGATGGGAAGAGCAAGTGCCATGGTCACGCTCCTGGGAATCATCGCTGCTGTCAGACCTGCACATGGCACATGCTTGTGAATGTCTCCACTGCTGTGCGAAAATGGACAGGGTGGCTCAACATCCAAACATGCGGCTGAGAGGGAGCTTTTGTATAAACAATATTTTAATGTTTTCTTTACATGAGAAACACACAGCAGCCAGGTGAACTGCAGGCAGCTGCCCTGTGTACATGTTTTGAGTCTTCAGCCCATGTTCACATCTTTGACGATAGCTTGAACGGGAGGTGCTTGGACGATAGCAGCAGGAGGTCACAGGTCA
>JAABUO010006170.1_pt1 | contig 13856 bp, 15 predicted proteins | sample 5559291 | NCBI WGS metagenome assembly JAABUO01 (sample SAMN10711878, study PRJNA513372) | rock metagenome | isolation source: Antarctica rocks | place: Antarctica: Victoria Land, Finger Mt sud | reverse complement strand
GCGAGGTTTCGGGGCTATCGAGCGCGGACGCTGAGCGCTCCGCTGCGGACGCTGAGAGCGGCGGAGGACCACGCCAGCGTCCGCAAGATCGAGCACAAACGGACGCTGCGGACGCTGCGGACGCTGCGTTGGCGTACTCCCGTGGCCCTCAGAACTCGCTCGGAGCCGTGCTATGACGCCAGGCCAGATCGTCGGATGGATGTCTGACCGCGGCTTCCGCTTCGAGGTCCGCGATGGCCGGCTCCACGTCTTTCCCGAGCCTGAACCGAAGGTCGTCGCGCGACTGCGCGAGGTCAAGGCCGAGCTGTTCGCGTTCGTCGCGGAGCACGGCGGCGCGTGGCCGCCGCCTGCGTCGTCACATCGCTTCGTCGTGTGGAGCGGCGCCCGCGATCGTGCGGCTTCGGTTTGCTTGAGCTGCGGCTGCCCGCCGGCGTTCCACGGTCTTGACGCGCTGCGCGACCCGCTCGTCCTTGAGGACCCGAACGAAGCGCCGCTCATCGAGGCCGTCGCGATCGTCGCCGGTGCCGCGGCTGAGCGCTCGACGGAGGACGCTCGATGAGCAGGTCGGATGTACGGACCGTAACAGCCGACCGTAGCGCGTTACGGTTCTCGGCATGAGTAGCACTGCAAAGGGCGGCGCCTCGCGTCAGCGGCTCGCGTCAATGAGCGGCGCTCTAATCGTATCAGTAACCGTATCACCTGGTACGGTTCCGGAACGTTTTGAGTGCGCTTTCGCGGCACGGTTATCGTTGCGCACGCGTGGCTTCGTCCGGTCAACGCAAGGGCGCGCGCCGCGTCGAGCTTGGCATCGCCGGCGACGTGATCGCCCTCGCGCCGCTCGACGCCGGTGTCCCGCACATCATCTCGCTGAGGTCGGCGCGCGATGGAGTCGCCTCGTGAGCGCTTCGATCGGAGAGCGGTATGCGGCGATCGTCGCCGGCCTCAGCGAAGTCGAGGTCGCGGCGGTTTGGGCAGCGAGCATGTTCGGCCGCAAGCCGGTCAGCGAGCGACTACGCGGCCACGTCGAACGACTGGAGGCACTGCGCGACGACGTCGGGCGAGCTAGCGCCACCAACCGGCATGGGCTACCGGACAAATCAAAGTGCAACGAAACGCCACAACCGCGCGCGCGCGCGAGCGCCGGAGCTTACAGTGAACGGGGCGTCATCGCGCACGCCGCGTCAACTCGACCGTCAGGAACGCATTTTCAATCTCTCCGTGCTCGGTCGGAAGACGGTGCGCGAGATAGCTGCAGAGCTAGACGTCAGCACGCATACCGTCGTTGCCGACCTTCGGTGTGAGCAAGAACGCCGCAGTGAAGAACTCGGCGAACGCCGAGAGATCGAGAAGGCTTGCGCCGTTGCGTTCTATCAGCACATCGCAGCTGAAGGGATGCGTGCAGCGGAGAGTACTCCGGACATTAAGGGTCTCGATATAGCGATCCGTGCTCGAACGCGGATCGACGCCATTCTTGGGTTGAACGTCAAGACTCCAGAAGTGGACAGCCGTCTCCAATTGTTGGTCGATGCGCTGAAGCTTCCCGACGACGACGCGTGAACGATGTCGCTAAGCGGGGATTATCGGGCGTACCGGGCGACGCTCCTCGAATTAGCGACTGCTTTGAGTGCGCACAGCCTGTGCCGGCGGAACGCGAACGCTCGGTGTTCTGCTCCCTGCGCTGCTCAAATCGGAACCGGAAAAGGCGTCACCGCGAGTATGTGACGATCGAGGTGGAGATCGAGGATGCGGTGCTCGAGCTGCGCGTCGAGCGCGGATCCGTCTGGGGCGTCGAGTGCGATCGCGAGGTCGCCGACGCACTCCGTGAAGAGGCTCGGCCACCGAACCCCCCACGGCGGCGAAAGCGTGACAACGACGATGCTACGCTTAAAGTATGAATCATTTGAGCGCCTCGCCGACCGTGAGCATGCAGATCAACGCTCGAAATGGGCGTCTCGACGCGGCGCTTGCCGGCCGTCTTACTGCGGCTGTCGTCGGCGTCTTAACGACACCTGAGCCGCGCGGGTCCCGTCCGCCCACGGCTGTCGCGTCGCAGTCTTCGGAACCTCCAACGGGGACCGCGGCTTGACGGCGGTTCGTTCGGAGAGCGTCGGGCGCACAGCGCTCGAAAGGACGGGTCCCGTCGAGCCGTTCTAGGGCATCCAAGTTGGGCGCAGCAACGGATACGCGACAAGCCCGACGAGCGCGCCGACGCCGACGAAAATCTGATCGGGGATACCTTTGCGAAGGCGCGGAGCCATGAGGACTACGGCGGCGATGACGATTGTGAGCCAATCGCCGATGACCGGCTTGCCGACGAGATATGTCGTGCCTGCAAGGACGCCGACCACGGCGACGGTCACGCCCCGCACGAAGCCGGCAACCCGCGGATTCTTTCCGTAACGGATGAGCAACGGCGTGCCGACGACCGTGAAGAAGATCGAGGGAAGAAATATGCCGACGGTCGCTGCGAGCGCGCCGGCAAATCCGCCGACAAGATACCCGACGAACGTCGCGGTAATGACCACGGGACCGGGTGATACCATGCCGACGGCAACGGCGTCGAGAAACGCGCGATCGCCAAGCCAGTGATACTGATCGACGACGTATGCTTTGACGAACGACACGACGACGAGGCCGCTGCCAAAGACGAGCAGCCCTGTCTTAAAGAAGAACGTGAAGAGGCTCCAGGACGCGGCGGACGCGGCCGATGGGACGGTTGCTGCAAGAAGAAGGGGAACGGCATTTCCGTGTACGGTCGTTGGGCGGCGCGACGTATCTGCGACTGCAGCCTGCGGCGTGCCCGCGACAGCCGGCGTCTTACGTGGTGCAAAAGTGAAGATGCCTAGGATGCCGGCGAGGACGAACAGCACGGTAAGCTCGCGCTGGAATACGATCGTCGCCACGAGCGCAATGCAGGCGACGATCCACGCGAGCGTCTCGCGCTTCAAGGTCTTCGGGCCGAGATTCCAGCACGCTTTGAGGATGAGCGCGACGACGACCGGTCCCACGCCGTAGAAGAGGCTGCGGATCCACATGGCGCTCGAGAAACGGACGTAGATCGCCGCGACAGCGACGACAATGAGGAATGGGGCGAGTGCGAACGCGAAACCAACGGCTAGGCCGCCGGCAATTCCGTATTTCAGGTATCCGCAATAGACGCCGAGCTGATATGCAAGCGGTCCCGGACATGCCGTCGCAACAGCGAGGCCGCGATCGTATTCCTCTTCGCTCAGCCACCCGTCACGTTCGACGAGGTCCTTGCGCATGTAGTTCGCGAGCGCAACGGGACCGCCGAATCCGGTCGCGCCCAACTTCACGAAGTAGAGAACGAGTTGCGCGAACGTCGGTGCCGCGGAGTTACCCATTGAAAGACCCCGGCACAGCGACGCGCAGGACCGGCTGGCCGCCGACATCTCTTAGGGGGAAGTAGATGCGGTGAGATCGTTGATCGACTCCGACGACGTGGGCGTTCGGAGCAAAGACGGCCTGCCCAATTTTGCGGAAGTCGCCGTCGTGCGTGTCGAAGATCGTGACGATACCGCTCTCGGCGGCGATGTACAGGCGAGCGAGGCCGAAGTCCATTGCCAAGACGTCGGGACCAAAGCCGACGGACGAACTCGCATCGACCTTCCCTGTTTGCAAATCCAGACGCACCACGGCACTATTGAATTGGCAGGCGACGTACGCATAGCGGTGAGCGCTATCGAGCTGCAGCCCGTGTCCATGCAGACAACCCGGGAGCCCGTAACGTCGAACGATCGCGAGGGTCTGCGGGTCGATTTCCGCGAGCTCGTCACGCGTCTGGACGGCGACGAAGATGTGGTGGCTGCGATCGTCGTATTGTGTGTTGCCGGCCTCGCCGCCGAGCGCAATGTGCGTCCGCAGCTGGTTCGTTCGCACGTCAATCACCGCGTCGGTCGCCCCAGTTTCATCGGATACGAAGACCTGATGGGTCTGCGGATCGTACGCCAAGCCGTCGACATCGCCGGCGGTGACTCGCGCGACGACCTTGTCGGTGTCCTCATCGATGACGACGATTTCGTGCGTTCCCGCAGCCGCGGCGAAGACGCGATGAAGGCTCGGCACGACGAGCACGCCGCGGACCGAATCCGTGCCCAGGATCGTCGCCGCGACGCGGTCATGCTTCGTGTCGAATGCGATAACCGAATTATCGCCAAGATGTGCGATAAACAGCACGCCGCGCGTGTCATCGAGGCTTTCATAGTCGAGGCGGCCGGTGTTTCCCGAGAGCGGGGTGCTCGCGACGACGCGCAGCGGTAACGCCGGTCCCGGAGCGCCGACAGCACGCCACGCGAAGACGAGGACGATCGCCACGACGCCTGCGAGCAGCGCAAGTCCGCCAATGAAGGTTCGGCCTCGCCGACGCAATGTAGATCAGCTCTTGACGTTTACGTGACTCAGTGCATCCTTGAGCCCGCCGGCGATTGCATCGGGTGCACCGACTGCGTAGAAGTGCATGTAGTAAAGCGTCGGTGAGTCGCCGAGCATGTGCTGGTGCAACGCCGTGGCAAGAAAACCGTGCGCCTTTAGGGCGCTTTCGACGAGCGGGACTTCACGTGCGATCAGAACGAAATCGCCGGTCGTCGCCACGCGTCCGCCATCAGCGGCTTGGAAGTTCATGGCGTTTGCGACGCCCATGCTCGGTGGAATTGCCATTCCTTCGAGCGCTATCGCTTCAGCCCGTGGAGCGCCGATCGAGAGCACACCGCCGGCGACGGTTCCTTTGCGGCCGAGGACCTTTTCGATGACGTCTTCGGACGCGAAGTCGGCAGCCGGACCCGCGGTCGTCGCTGCGGCCGGCACTGGCGGGGGAATCTTCGTAAACGCTAGAGCCTTCCGAAGATCTCCTGATAGAGCGCCGGCGTCGCCGACTTTCATGTAGTGCAGGTACATGACGTGCGGTGTTTCGTTTAACAGATGGTTGTGTAAGGCCGTGATGCGGAACCCGCTGGACTCAAGACTTTGCTGAACGGCCTCTACTTCAGACGGGAGCAGTACCATGTCGCCGAGCAGGAGCGTGCCCTGCGGCTCCACCTTGTAGACCGCGTAGCCACCGAGCGCGAATCCAGGCTTCAACGTGAGTCCGCGGATCGTAACGTGCAAATCGGTGCGCGGCAAACCCACGCGGTACACGTCCCCGGGCATCATCTTGCCGGTGCGTGCGAGCGCGCTCGTGATCGCGGTCGTATCGAGGGTCGGGTCGGATCGCGCCGGCGCGGCGACGCTGAGCAGTGCCGTTAGCGCTGTTACGGCGAGTACGGCAAACGTGGATTTCAGTCTCATACTAGGCCTCCATTGTGGTATCGCCGGCGATGTCGTTGCGATCGCCTAGGGCGTTGCGTCCGAACGCGGTGTAGAGGAACTCCATCGGACGCGACAGAGCGTCCAGCAGATCGTCATCGGTCGCGCACTGCTCGCGCGCGCCGGTCAGAAGCGCCTCGAAACCAGCGGCCTCAGCGCTGCGCGGGGAGGCCGAAATGTCGAGTGACCGGACCATCTTGGCCATGCCGACGAGGCCAAGGTCATCGCCAAGGCTGAAGCTGTGCATCAGGACCTCGAACGTCACCGCCTCGTCGACGTGAGTGAACGTCGCGCCATCGAAGTCGAACCCAAGCGCATCCGGGGGGCAATCTCGCACGTCGGACAGCCAGCGAAATGTCGCGCGTGGATCGATAAAGCGCCGGATGAGCCAGGCGCTCGCAACACGGTCGACCCACAATCGCGGGCGCGTCGCCCAAATCCGGCCCTGATATGCAGCGCGATCAAGCCGTACGATCTCGCGATTGGCTGGATGCGGCTCGCCGGGTGAGAAACGCACCATGAAGGCCTCGTCCGCGGCGTGAAGGGCCGCGCGAGCGTCGTCTTGAGCGGAGTTTGGGAAGTAGTCCGTCGCAACAAGGGCGGCAAATTCGCGCTGCAGCGCACGCAGTGCACGCCGAGCGTCCGTTTCGCTTATCTGCGGAACATCGGTCGCGAAGGCTCGAGCAGCCTCGCCGATGGTCGTAAAGTCGGCGTTTCGATCGAACAGCGCTTGGAGTACCGGCGTGTCCCCGCCGACGTTCGGGACCGGAAAAATGAAAGCTTGGCCGCCACCGCGGCGGACTTCGATCTGCTGCTCGGCGAGTTCACCTTCGATCTCTTTGCGAAGCGGCAAGAGGTACACCCCATCGCGGATCACCGCCGGCCCGAGCGCTTTGAGCGCGCGCCAGACCCTAACGCGATCGGCACTTTTGGGACCGGCCTCAGCGAGCAGGAAGAGAAGCCAAGCCCCGTCGGTATGTTTCATGCGATACACAGGTTGTATCACCTGCTACAGTAAAGCGGAAGACATGCGCGGTTTGTTCGATAGTTTCCAGCTCAAGGGTGGCCTGCCAGGCGTCGCCGCCGGCGTCGCGATTCTCGCTCTTATCAGCTGCGCGCACACCCAGGTCGCCGCTGATCCCGCGCTGCCGCTCAAGGTCGTCACAACGGTGCCTCTGCCGGGGGCAGCCTCCCGCTTCGACTACGCGAGCCTCGATCCGAAGAGGAACCTCTTGTTTCTTGCGCATCTGGCCGCAAGCGAGGTCGTCGTCTTCGACGTGAAGAGCAATCGCGTCGTCGCGACGATCCCAGATGTCGACCACGTGCACGGCGTGCTCGCGGTTCCGGCGCTCGGGAAAGTCTTCGCCACCGCCACGGGAACCAACGAAGTCGCCGTCATCGACGAGCACACCCTGAAGGTGGTCAACCGCATCCCCGGAGGGATCTATCCCGACGGAATGGCTTACGATGCGGCCGACAAGAAACTCCACGTCTCCGACGAGCACGGCGACACCGACACCGTGGTCGATACGACGACCAATAAGCGCATCGCGACAATCCCGCTTGGAGGCGACGTTGGAAACACGCAATACGATGCCAAGTCGCACCGGATCTATGTGAACGTCCAGACACGGGGTGAACTCGTCGCGATCGACCCGTCAAAAGACGCAATCGTCGCGCGGTATCCGCTCTCGGACTGCGGTAGCAACCACGGCCTGTATCTCGATAAGGCACATCGAAAAGCGTACATCGCGTGCGAGGACAACGCGAAGCTCGTCGTCTTTGATTTGACGTCGCTGAAACAGACGCAGAGCATCGCGATCGGCGCCGACCCGGACGTGCTCGCCTACGATGAGGGGCGGTCGTTGCTGTACGTCGCGACGGAGAGTGGAACGGTCTCGGTCCTGTCAGCGGACGCCGGCACTCTTCGAAAAACCGGCGAGGCGTTCTTGGCGAAGGACGCGCACATTGTGGCCGTTGATCAGCGCACGCACCGCGTCTACTTTCCCGTGCTCGGCGACTCGGGTCCGCGGATGCTGGTGATGGAACCAGCGCGCTAGATAAACCGCCACGTGCGAAAGCGCAGCCTGCACCAGTTGTCGGCGTTGCTGGTGACGTTACTTTTTTTGGCTCCAACCGCTGCCCGAGCGCAAGGGTTTGTCATTCCCGCTCTGCGCGTTACTGCGGCCCCGACGATGAACGGCAGCGTCGGACCGCAATGGCGCAGTGCACCGCACGTGAGTATCGGATGGAACGTGGACTTTCACCGTCCTGCCTCCAACCTGACGGAGGCGTCCGTGCTTTTCGACGATCGCAATCTCTATGTACGGTTCGTCGCACATCAGCGCGAGCCGGTCGCGGCGACTCAGAAGAGTGACGGCAGCGGCGTTGACAACGACGACCACATCGGATTGTATTTATGGCCTAGCGGTCCCAACGGCTTCAGGTACTTTTTCGAAGCCAATCCGCTTGGCGCGCGTTACCAAGAATCTTCTGAGAATCAAGACTTTACGCCGCCATGGTCCGCGGTCGGCCGTCGAACCGCAGACGGCTATGAAGTCACCGTGCGGATTCCCCTCAACGTCCTGCGCGGAGGCGGCCTTTCAACGTGGCGCTTGCAGCTCGATCGCTACGTGACCGCGACCCAAGAACAAAACGTGTGGGCGCATGTGCCGGCGCAACGTGACGAGGGGCAGGCAATCTACGCCGGCGACTTGACGGGCATGGGATTTGCAGCGTCGCTCACGCGAGCCAAACCGCGCATCGGCGTCTATGGACTCGCCCGAGCCGCATCACAAGCGGGTGGCGGGAGCGCCGCGAGGAGCGGGCTGGATGCCGCCATACCGGTGACGGCGCGCACGTCCTTCGTCGGCACCTTGCATCCCGATTTTTCCAACGTGGAGCTGGATCAGCAGACGATTACGCCAACGGAATTCAAGCGCATTTTTCAGGAAGTGCGGCCGTTTTTCGTGCAAGGCGCCACATTTTACAACCATTTTAGGACCATCGACAACGATCCGACGACTCTGCTCTATACGCCAAGTATTCCGACGCCCCGCGAGGGATATGCCTTCGAGGGCTATCAAGGCAACTTCGGGTTCGGCGCCTTCGATGCCGTCGGGGCTGCGCGCAACGATAACGCGCAGTCAGTCTCTTGGACGAACGACGCTCAGACGATCTCCGCATCGGCCCAACGTGTGGGGGTCACGTATCCCGGATTTAGCGATACGACGACGGGCGTCAGCGCCACATACGACAATCAGCGCACGGGGTATCTTTACGCCGACTATGCCCAGGATCGTGGCACAACCGTGCTTGATCCGGCGCGAGCGAAGTGGACCGAGCTCGGCGCGGCCTATCGCGTCCCGGAAACGCGTCTCGGCCTCGCACTGCGCAGCATCGGTACATACTTTCAACCGGCGGACGGCTACACGCCGCATCCCGACATCGCGGGGTACCTTGCGACGGGCCACCATTTCTTCTCGTTTACCAAGCAGTCGCCGCTGCTGGCGCTTTCGTTGGACGGCAACTACGGCCGATACCACGATTATCTAGGCCGCTTCGATCAAGGCGACGCCGACCTGTCGCTCTCAGCGACCTCGCGCAATCTTATCAGTGCAACCATCTCGACCGGATCGCATCAGTTGTTGCTCGCCGATGGAACTCTGAACCTCTTCAATCAAAACGGATTGACCGTCGGATACCTCGACGGTACGTCGACGCCGACCGACGCGACCTTCGAGGGCGGTCGCTTCGGGGCGGGCTACCTGCACACGCTGCTCGTGAGTACGGCAGTGCCGTTGCCCAATCATCAAATCTTCGGCTTGGAAGCGGACAAGACGGTTTTCCGGTCGGACAGCGGCACACTCCTGACGCAATGGCTGCAACGCGCAAGTCTGTCTTGGCAGATCAATCGCGATTCATCGTTCACGCTTGGCCTACGGCGTCTCATGGGAACCGCGCCACCGTATCCGACGCCGTCGCCGGCCGTATACGCCACGAATCTGTCGGCAGCATACCATCGTCTGCTGCCGCATAGCGAAATTTATGTCGTGTACGGTGATCCAAACACCATCTCCACAACGCACGCTTTAATTCTGAAGTACATCTTTTACATCGGGTCCACGAAAGGGACGTAAGGGGATGAGGCCTTGAAGTACGTCACTCGCGCCCATGCCAAGGTCGATCGCATCGCGTGTCCCTGGCTCATCAAGCGCTTCATCGACTCAGGTGCGGAGTTCATGTTCGTTGAGCCCGACCGCGTCCTTGAAACGGCCCAGCGTGAAGGCGCGGTGCCATTCGACGTCCCGGGCGTCGAGCTTGGCATCATGGCGAGCGCTGTTCTTTTGATGCGATTATCGAAAAGCACGGTCTGCGCGATCCGGCTCTTTTGGCGCTAGCCCAAATCGTTCGCGGCGCCGATACATCGGCTCGAACGCTTACGCCCGAGTCCGCCGGCCTCTATGCGATCGCGAGCGGCTTCGCGCGGTTGTCGCGCTCGCGCTTCGTCGACGACCACGCCGTGCTTGCCGTCCAAAGTCCCGTGTATGACGCGCTCTACGAGTTTTGCCGCACGGAGCTGCAAGCGTCGCGAACGTGACGGTGCGGCGCGTGCCGACGCTCGGTCGTGCCGTGACGATCGTGTATGGCGCCCGGGTCCTGCGTTGCTTGGCCTACGGCGCCCTGAGCGTCATCTTCGGCATAACGCTCGCCGATCGCGGCTTCGCCCCGACGCTTGTCGGTGGCGTGATGTCCCTCGCGCTACTTTCGGGCGCCGTGAGCTCGGCCGTCAGCGGGGCCGTCGTGAAACGCGTCGGCTTTCGCGCGACGCTTCTGATCGCAGCGGCGCTCATGGTCCTCGCGCCGCTCGCCTTCGCGCTCAATTCGATCCTCGCACTCGCATGCGCGGTGCTTGCCGGCACGTTGAGTCCTGGAGGCCAGGAGGTCGGCCCGTTCTCCGCCCTCGAGCAAGTCTTCATCGCAGACGCGTCCACGGCCGACGTTCGCGTCAAGCGATACGCGGCGTATAATTTGCTCGGCGCCCTCAGCCTCGCAGTTGGAGCGCTCGTCGGCGGGCTCGTTACTCGAAACGTCGTCCTCGTGGGGTACTCGTGCTGCGGGGCGGCGCTGTTGGTCTTGTATGCGCACCTTCCATCGGTCGCCTCGCCCATTCGCGTCAGTAAAAAACGACCTCGGCCGTCGTCAGACAACGTCATCGTGCAGTTAACGGCTCTTTTTGGACTCGATGCGTTCGCGGGCGGGTTTATCGTTCAGGGGTTTCTTGCGTATTGGCTGCACCTTCGATTCGGCACGAGCGCCGCGGCGATCGGCGTCGTGCTGTTTCTCGCAAACGTGCTCGCAGCAAGCTCGTACCTTGTCGCGGATCGGGTGGCCGCGAAGATCGGGCTAATCCGTACAATGGTCTACACGCATCTCCCCTCAAACATCGTGCTGTGCATCGTTCCGCTCATGCCGACGTTCGAAAGCGCGACGGCCGCGTTGCTTCTGCGCTTTGCGTTTTCGCAGATGGACGTTCCGACCCGGCAAGCCTTTACCATGAACCTTGTGGCTCCGCAAGACCGCGCCTACGCGGCCGGAGTCACGAGCGCCGTGCGACCGGCCGCCGCAGCCTTCGGTCCGGTGCTCGCGGGCGTCGCCCTCCAGCATGCGGGTTCCGGACTCCCGTTCTTTCTGAGCGGCGGCCTAAAGATCGTTTATGACGTGCTTGTGTACGCGCGATTCAAAGGGCATTCAACTTCCGTCGACTGAGTTCGGCTCGGCGCTACCCGGTACGTGCTCGACGCAGGCCCGACGCAGCTCGCCGTCTAGCCGTCGGTTTCGGAGAAGGTTTGCGATAGTGAGTTGCATTGCGAGAATCGCCGCACCAAGTATGAAAAGACCTCTTGCGGATTGCTGCCTCGTCAACGTACCAACAAAAACTGACTCACGTCCACGCCGCCAACCTTCCCGCTACAATACCGGGAATATGAGGAACACGCAACCGACGAGGGCGATGAACGCGCCGCTAATCACCTCGCCGTATCTCTCGAAGGACCCAAATTTGACGCGCTGCAATCCGGCCGTCGAATAGACGCAGAGCGCCACGTACGTCGCGATCGTGGAAAGCCCGAACGCCACGGCCATAAGAGCGATAAGCCCCGGCCCGTACTTGCCGGCCGCAAAGAAGGCCGGGATGCCTTCGACCATCGGCGATGACCCAAGGATAAGCAACAGCGCCGTGCGCGATGAGGTTTTGTGACGATGCTCGTGCGCTGGAGGCGCCCCGTCGAGATTTTCGCTGACCAGATGCCACGTAGCGCCGTCGTGATCGTGGCGATGTGCATGTGGAGCAGCGTTCCCATGGCGATGACGATGGACGTGCGTCGCCGTCGCGCTGCCGCGCAAGGGCTGATAGAGTGCGTCCGCATCGGCATACGCGTCGCCATGATCATGTTCGTCGTGGCCGTGCTCGGTGAACCGCGCTTCGTAGACTTCGGTCCGTTCCCTCGAGACCTCAAGTGAGACGGCGAAGTTGTGCGGCTCGGGAATCGACTTTTCAGATTCCCAATACGGTCCAAGATTGATCAGCGGAAATTTCTCACGTGAACCGTCGTCACGAACCGTCTCGGCGACGATCGTGCCACATTCCGGCCCCGTGACGCGAAAACGGGGCGGCGTCCCGCGTTCGAATATCGAGAGCGAGATCTCCCCGCTCGGCGTCGCAATAGCGTTTCTTTCCAAACCGTGCCCCGCATTGTCGGCGGCATACGGATGTCCGAGCCCATGATCGTGGCTGTCCCCGTGACCGTTTCCTACGCGCATCTCGCGCAATGAGCCGATGGCGATCCATCCGCCGAAACCAATGAGGGCCAAGCTGGACGCTAATGAGATAGTGTTTCCGAAGCGGGTCGCGAAAGCAACGCCGGCGACCCAAACGACGACTCCGATGAGCAGCGTCGAGAGCACGTGGCCGGTGCCGGCCTTGAGCGCCACGCGTGCCGTCTCACGACGCGACCATCCCTGTTGCCGAGCGATGAGCGTGATCGGAACCCAATGGTCGGGAACCATCGTATGAAGGACGCCGACACCGATGACGGCGCCGACGAGAAGCAGTTCGGGAGCCGAATTCACGCGTCGACCCTACTTCAGATAAGTGCGGACGACGTCGACGAGTTCGTCGGCGGCTTGGGCGCTCGAACGTGTGGGCTTTTCGGCCAACACGTGCGTGCGGACGTGCTCCTCGAGCACCTCGGACATGAGTCCGTTCATGGCGCCGCGGGCGGAAGTGATGAGCTGCAGCATCCGAGCGCAGCCATTTTCCGATTCGAGAGAGCGCTCGATGGCTTCGACTTGCCCCCGAATGCGGCGGACGCGAGCCAGCAGCTTTTCTTTGTCGCGGATTGTATGGCTCACGCTTTCAGCATTCGCCTAACGTAATATACCCCCCTAGGGTACCACGCCCAGCTGATATGCCCTGGCAATTCCGGAACAACCCTATAAGACGCTACCGGGAGCGCCGACTTTACGCAGCAGCATTTCGCGTGATCCGTGCACGAGCTGAGTGCGCTTGCGGAGCTCTTCTACGATCTGTTGAGGAGCGGCGCTAGGATGACCCGCTTGAAATGGCGGAGCAGGAGCATATTGCATCGATAATTGTGTCGCTTCCGCCGCTGCTCTTCCCATGATCTCAGCGATGAGGACGAGGCCGAAGTCTATGCCGGCCGTGACGCCGCCACTCGTAATGCGGTTACGATCGCGAACGACGCGCTCATCGACAGGCTCGGCTCCGACGAGCGGCAGCAAATCCATGTATCGCCAGTGGGTAGCGGCACGGTAGCCCTGGAGCAGACCTGCCGCGCCTAGCACTAGCGCGCCTGTGCAAACAGAGGTGATGTACGTTGCAGTCAACGCCTGCGATCTAAGAAACGAGAGCGTCGGCGGATCGCTTATTGCCTGCGCTATTCCTTCGCCGCCAGGCACGAATAGGACGTCAAGCGGCGGTGCGCCCGCAAAATCAGTATTGGGCGTGAAGGCGATGCCGTTAAAACCGTCGGCCGCAACCGGATCACATGTCGTCCCTACTAGCAGAGGGCGGCAACCTTCCGTCGAGGCAAACATATCGAGGGGACCGGCAACATCCAAAAGCTGGAATTCAGGAAAAATGAGCACCCCTATCGACGTTTCACCCATAGTGCGACCGTCTTCCGGTTTCATCTTGGAACCACTCTGAGTCGCTACTCGCATCCAGTTTCACAAAGGACCCGTTTGGGGATGCGTTTTCCAAGACTACGTTCGCTGACATATTAGCGGGGCGAACCGTTTATCAGTCACGCCCGCCTCCACAGCGTTGGATCAAAGCCCCGAAGGACGAAGCCAAGGATTGACATCGACCCATGAACATGATGGCTTCTCGGTCACCGTCTTCCCGTGTGCTCGCCGCGGCCTGCGCGGGCGTACTGTTGGCCATCGGGCCGATCCCCGTCCCCGCCAACGGGCAACCAACCGCCAGCCCCCAGGCGGCGGCGAATGCGTCA
>JAABUO010006169.1_pt1 | contig 13856 bp, 14 predicted proteins | sample 5559291 | NCBI WGS metagenome assembly JAABUO01 (sample SAMN10711878, study PRJNA513372) | rock metagenome | isolation source: Antarctica rocks | place: Antarctica: Victoria Land, Finger Mt sud | reverse complement strand
TTGGTCCGCGATGAACTCGGCATGCAAAATGGATCGTCGCGGTAGCGCCTAGGTTGCGCGACCGAAGGCTTTCACCACCTCATATTAAAATCGTTTCGGGAAGCAGCGCCTTGTCCCGCGTCGTCGCCCGATCCGTCCAGACGAGGACGAGGCCGGACGCAACGATGATGGCGATTCCCAGCCATTCATCCGGTCCGGAAAGTCTCCGAACAACACAAGGCCGAGCGCGGTCGCCGAGACGATCTCGAAGTAGCCGAAGGGCGCGAGCAGCCCCGCCGGTGCCAACCGATAGGCCTGGATGAACATGAGGTGGGTGGCGGTGGCGAAGACGCCCATCACCAGCAGGAGGCCCCAGACGGCAGCGCCGACCGGCGCAATCATCTGAAATTCTGCGATCTCCGTCATGGAGCCCATGGCGAGGACTGAGGCGAGCGAAACCGTGCCTCCGAGAGATCGAGGCCTCCTTCAGCTCCGATCATCGAACGCCAGGCGATCCCGCGGAAGGTGGAAGCCGGACGACGCTTACGGAAGGCCAGGGCAGCGGCCGGTGATGGCGCGCACCATGTCCAGGTGCTGGGTCATGCTGACCAGACTGACGTCAGGTAAGCCGTAAAGGGCGGACAGTTCGAAGCCGCTCGCCCAGACAGCCTCGAAGCCGGCTTCCTAGGCCAGCAGCGCGGAGAGCGGGCTATGCGCCGCCATGGCATGGGCAACTCCCGCAGCCGCGATTCGCTTGCGCAAGAGATGGCCCGGGCTGGCATGCCGTGGTGAGGTGCTCATTTCAACTTTCCAGCAGGAACTGCACGCGCGAGGTTCGAAATGCGGTGTGGGCGTAAATCAACGGTCGGCCGACCTCGTCCACGTCGAGGCTTTCTGTCTCGAGCACCGGTTCGCGGGAGGGCATGCGCATGTGTTTTGCCTCCTGATCGGACGGCATCCGGCCCGTCACACATGTTTTCTGCCGCCGATACTCCGAGACGCCACAAGCGCCCAGAGCCGTCGTGATCGAAAAGCGCCCCAGGCTCACATCGAGATAGGGTCGGAACGCCTCGGCGAGACCAGGCAGGCGTGCCGCCGGACAGTAGTTGCGCCCCAGGCTAATCGGTACCCCGTCCGCCTCACCCAGAATCAGCGCGAACAAGACCGGGTTACCCGGATCAAGCGCCAACGACATGGCGACATCCGCCGAGGCCGGCAATTCGGCAAGCTGCAACAGGCGACGTCCAGGCATTCTGTGACTGGCAAGCAGGTTCTGAGTGAACCGTGTATGCGCACCCAGGCGATACTGGGTCACGTCGTCCACAACGAATGTACCGCGACCCTTTTCGGACCGTAGCAGACCTTCACCCTTCAGGTGCTGCAATGCCCGGCGCACGGTATGGCGGTTGACGCCAAACCGGGCAGCAAGATCGGTGTCGGCGGGCAAACGGCTACCGGGCGCGATGACGCCTTCGCCAATCTCCTCGCCCAGCGTTCGCCCGACATGCTGCCAGAGGAGTCCTGAACCGTACACCCATCCCTCCCGCGAGGAGACCTGAAAGAGTCTGCGAATCGTCATAAATCAGTCGTCTAGGTTTTATATGCTCCGCGCATGGTTGTCGAGTTACAAAAGCACGGGATTTGCGGGTCTTGGCCCGACTTTCCGTCGGACTCAGGACCGGCCTGGAAGCATGCCGCGTCGGAGTCCGCCCCATTTCCTCCAGACGGACTTGCGGTTGTGGGACCAGTTCCGAACCTTCCCGAGTGCCACGTCGCGACGACTCATGGCGGAATTACTCTTGCCGGTCTCGTCGGCAACCTATGCTCACAACACGTTTTGCGCCCCGGCGAGAGCGAAATTGCTGAGCTTGGACCCGAGCGCTTCCTCAAGAATGCACCCAAGCGCGAGGATTTCAGGCTCTGGTCGCCGGAGATTCGATCCCAGGAACAGACCGTCTCACGGCAGCAGGTGTAGCGGTGGGACTTGCGGCATCGCCACTGCGGCAATCCAGTCAGGAAGAGGTCCAACCCGGAGGCGCTCTCGTGAGCATCTCCGGCCTAAGCGTCGCGTTCGGCGGCGTGCCGGTCTTGCATGGTATCGACTTGGATGTTGCCCCCGGCGAAGCCTTGGGTCTCGTAGGGGAGAGCGGCTGCGGCAAGTCCGTCACATGGCTTGCCGCGCTCGGCCTATTGCCGAACACCGCGACGGTCACAGGTCGGGTCTGCCTCGGCGGTCAGGATCTGCTCACAGCCGGCGACCGGCAGCTGACACGTGTTCGCGGTAGGCGGGTCGCAATGATCTTTCAAGACCCCGTGAGTTCGCTCAACCCCGTCCAGCGGGTCGGACGCCAAGTCACCGAAGCACTCGGCCTGCACCGCGCCCTGTTCGGCACTGCGGCGCGGGCGGAGGCGCTGAGGCTGCTGACCCAGGTCGGCATCCCCGATGCGCGCCGTCGCCTTGATGCATACCCGCACGAGCTTTCGGGTGGGCAGAACCAACGCGTCATGATCGCGACGGCCCTCGCTGGCCAGCCCGAATTGCTGGTGGCGGACGAGCCAACGACCGCGCTCGACGTGACGATCCAGGCGCAGATCCTCGACCTGTTGCGCGAGATCCGCCGTCACACCGGCATGGCTCTGGTTTTGATCAGCCACGACCTGGGCGTCGTGGCTGACATATGCGATCGGGTATGCGTGATGTACGCGGGCCGCATCGTCGAAGAAGCGGCCTCCGACGAGTTGTTCCGGCTCTCGGCACACCCTTACACGAGCGGGCTGCTTGGCGCGTTGCCGACCATGGACGGCCCCCGCCGCCGCCTCGCTGCGATCCCGGGCACGGTGCCGCAACCCCACGCACTGCCGCCGGGCTGCGCCTTCACGCCGCGCTGTCCGATGATGATCCCCGCCTGCGACGCAGCCCCGCCCATGTTGCGCGAGGTCGGGACCAAGCACCGCGCCGCCTGCATCCGTGCCGAGCAGGCCGTGGCGCACGAGCCCGCGTTCACGTGACTCTCCTCGTCGTCGACAATGTTGCCCGGCGCTACCCAGTGCGCCGGGGCCTGTTCGGCCGTTCGGACACGGTTCGCGCCGTCGATGGCGTGAGCCTTACGGTCGAACCCGGCCGCACCCTCGGCGTGGTGGGCGAGAGCGGGTGCGGCAAGAGCACAACCGGGAGGCTCGCGCTTGGGCTGGAGCCGCCGGACGCCGGACGTGTGCTCTTTGAGGGCGCGCCGATGCCGCCGTCCGGCACCGCCGCCTGGCGCCGGCAGCGCGCCCGGCTGCAGATGGTGTACCAGGACCCGCTCGGCGCACTCGATCGGCGCCTGACAATTTTCGACCAGGTGGCCGAACCGCTGCTGATCCATGCCATTTCGCGCGCCGCTCGGGTCGAGTCGGTCTTGCGCGCCGTCGGCCTCGGGACCGACCAGGCCCGCCGCTATCCGCACGAACTGTCCGGCGGGCAGCGGCAGCGCGCGGTGCTTGCCCGTGCGCTGGTCACCGATCCCGTGCTCCTGGTCTGCGACGAGCCGGTCAGCGCGCTCGACGTCTCGATCCAGGCGCAGGTAATCAATCTGTTGACCGACCTTCAGGCGGAGCGCGGCGTCGCCATGCTGTTTATCAGTCATGATCTCAAGGTGGTCCGCCAGGTGAGCCACACCGTCGCGGTGATGTACCTCGGCCGGGTCGTTGAGCACGGCGATCCGGACACAATCTTCACCCAGCCGGCGCACCCGTATGCGCGGGCGCTGGTCAGCGCGGTCCCTGTGCCGGGCCGCCGCGTCCCGACCCGTATCGTGTTGCAGGGCGATCCGCCGAACCCAGCGAACCGGCCGCGCGGCTGCGCCTTCCATCCCCGCTGCCCGAGCGTTGCCGCAATGTGCCGCTCGGCTGACCCGGTGCTGAAGCCGCTCCCGGATGGTCGCCTCGTCGCCTGCCATGTCGCCCACGACGACGCTCATCCCGGGGCGCTTGCCGCGTGATGAACCGCCCTGCGGTCCTGGCCGGCTTCTTGCCGCGGCGGCTTGGCTGATGCTGCGGTTCGTCGGCCTTCGATTCGCGCGTGCATTGCTGACGATCGTGCTCGTCGTGACCTTCGCGTTCGTCGTGCTGCGGTTGTCGGGCGACCCTGCCATGCTGATCATGAGCGTCGATGCGCCGCCTGAGGCGATCGAAGCCTTCCGCCGCGCGTGGGGACTCAATCAGCCGATCTACGTCCAGTATCTCGACTATTTCGTCGCGATCTTTCATGGCGACCTCGGCCAATCCATGCGGGACGGACGTCCAGCGCTTGGGTTGGTGCTCGAGCGCATCCCGGCAACGCTCGAGCTCACCATACCGGCGCTTTTGGTCAACGTCTTTGTCGGCATTCCGTCCGGCATCTATGCCGCCCTGCACCGCAACTCGGTCATCGACCGCGCGGTAATGGCGCTTGCCATCGCTGGGTTCACGGTGCCGAGTTTCGTGCTTGGGTTGCTGCTGGTTCTCGTGTTCGCCGTCCAGCTCGGCTGGCTGCCGTCCGGCGGGCAGGAGAGCTGGCGCAGTGCGATCCTGCCCGTGCTGACGCTGGGACTGGGCGGTGCCGGCATCCTCGCACGCTTCACCCGTTCGGCCATGCTGGAGGTGCTGGGCCAGCCCTACATCCGCACGGCCAGCGCCAAAGGCGTGCCATGGCCCCGCGTGGTGCGTGGACATGCGCTTCCGAACGCGGCGGTCCCCACGGTGACGATCGTGGGATTCATGGTGGGCGGTCTAATTGCCGGCGCCGTCGTGACGGAAAGCGTGTTCTCCTGGCCCGGCGTCGGCCGTTTGCTCGTGGTCGCCGTCTCCAATCGTGACCTCGCGGTCGTGCAGTGCATTCTCCTGCTCGTCGCTTGCACGATGGTGGGGGCGAACCTCATTGTGGACCTGCTCTACGGCGTGCTCGACCCAAGACTGCGAACGGCCCGTGCCTGACAGCGCCATCGCCGTCGCGTCGCCGACGCGCCGCAACGCGCACGTGCCAGCGTTCGTGATGGCGGCGGTCGCTTGGGTCGTCGTCATGATCGCCATCGCGGCGCTGGCAGACGTGCTGCGGCCGTACAGCATCACCGCCCTCGACCTGCGCAATCGACTGGCTCTCCCGATCGGCTTTGGCGGCGTGTCCGCGCACCCGCTCGGCACTGACGAGCTGGGCCGGGACGTCCTGTCGCGGCTGATCGCCTCCATCCGGGTGTCCTTGCTGATCGCGTTCGGCGCGACGCTGCTGGCGGCGACGGTCGGCACCGCGCTCGGCTTCCTCGCCGCGCATTTCCGCGGCCTGGTGGAGCAGGCGGTGCTGATGCTTGTCGATTTCCAGGCGTCGATGCCGTTCCTGATCATCGCGCTGGCGGTGCTCGCGTTCTTCGGCAACTCATTGCCGCTATTCGTGTGCCTCATGGGCCTGTACGGCTGGGAACGCCATGCCCGGATCGCGCGGGGGCTCGCCCTGTCGGCGGGCGCGCAGGGCTACGCTGGGGCTGTCCGGCAATTGGGCGCCGGGCCGCTGCGCGTCTATTTGCGCCATGTGCTGCCGAACATCGCGAGCACGTTAATTGTGTCGGCAACGCTCAGCTTCCCCGAAGTCATCCTGCTTGAAAGTGGACTCTCTTTCCTCGGTCTCGGGATACAGCCGCCATTGACGTCGCTCGGCAACATGGTAGGCTACGGGCGCGAATACATCACGCGCGCACCATGGATTCTGATGGCGCCGAGCTTGGTCACCGTCATTACGACGCTAAGCGTGAGCATCATCGGTGATTGGCTGCGCGACCGACTTGACCCGACACTGAGATAGTCGGTTTGGACCCGGACCGGCCCGGATCATCGAAACATCACGCAGCCTTGCCGGCAGACAGTGTACGCCTAACTGGCGGTGGCCTTGCCTGGCGCCGCGCCTATCCGGCGACGGGAGATTCGGATGGCATCGGAACCAACACGTCGCATGCTCTTAGAAGGCATGCTCTTAGGCTTAGGCGGGACGGCAGCCACGCTTCTGCCGTTCAGCGTCAGAGCGCAGGGCCCTGATTCGCCGCGTCGGTTGACAATCGCCATTCCGGTCGGTCCCGATCATTTCGAACCGGCGCTCTTGAACGCGACAGCGGTGTTCCGCACGGCGAGCAACCTGTTCGACAGCTTGCTGGCTTACGGTTACGGCGCGGACATGGCCGTGCGCCCGGCCCTCGCGTCGCGTTGGGAACGGGCCGATGACCGCTCCGTCCGATTTTGGCTTCGCCCCGGCGTGCTGTTCCACGACGGCAGCGCGATGCAGGCCGAGGATGTGGCCTGGAGCCTCGGGCCCGACCACCTGCTCGGCCCGAACCGCAACGGCGCGGTAGTCAGCCTGCAGACGCTCGACGTGCTCGATGGGGTGGCGATCGAGGCGCCGGACCGGATCGTCGTCAGCGCGAAAGGCCCGGACGCCCTGCTGGAGCGCCGACTGGCCGCCTGGTCCAGCCAGATCATGAGCCGCAAGGCGTTCGAGCGCGCGGGGTCCTGGCAGGCGTGGCAACGCGCGCCCGTCGGCACCGGCCCATACAAGTTCGCGGATGCGCGCATGGACAGCTACGTCCGCTTCGTCCGGCATGACGTCTACTGGGGCGGCCTGCCGCCGTTCGAGGAGATCACTTGGCGCGTCGTGCCGGAGGTTTCGTCCCGCCTCGCTGGACTCTACGCTGGTGACTACGACCTGGTGACCGACGTGCCGCCCGACCAGTTCGACGAAGTTCGGAGCCACCCGGGGCTGGCGGTCGTTGGCGGCCCGATCCAGAACATCCGTAGCCTCACCATCGACACGACCGCGCCGGTGCTCTCCAACGTGCGGGTGCGCCGGGCATTGAGCCTCGCGATCGACCGCAAGCTGATCATCGACAGCCTATGGCACGGCCTGACGGAAGTGCCCAACGGCTACCAGCTGCCGAGCTATGGCGATACCTACATCGCCGATTTCCCGGGACCCGCCTACGACCCGGCGGAAGCCAAGCGCCTGCTCGCGCTGGCCGGCTACAAGGGCGAGCCGATCACCTACAAGCTGCTCAACTACTACCCGCTCCAGGTGCAGGGCGCGCAGGCCATGGTGGGCATGTGGGAGGCGGTCGGCCTCAACGTGCAGATCGAGATGAAGGAGAATTTCAGCCAGGTCGAGACCGCGCCGATCCACGCCATCTACGACAACTCGAACACGGCGCTGCTGCCCGACCCGCTCGGCCATGGCTGGCGCATCTTCGGCCCCCGCGGGGAAATGCCTTACGGCAGCAAGATTTGGAGCAGCGCGGAATACGCGGAGCTCGGCACCCGGCTCGGCAACAGCGTTGATCCGGTCGAACGGCGAAGGATCGCGCGCCGGCTGCTGGAGATTGTGCGCGACGAGGCGCCCATCGTGATCCTGTTCCGCCAAGCGATGTTCTACGCCAAGCGGCGTAACGTGCCTTGGATGCCAGATGACGTCCTGATTACCCGCTTCGCACCGTAGGCCGCCTAGGATAGGACCAACGGCGAAGGTGGTAAGCAGGGTTGAGCCTGATGCTGGAGGTGGCGCACGCCAGTGATGTGCTGGCGGTGTGGCGGCTCGACCGGTCGGGCCGCTTGCTGCACGATCTAATCATGCTCGGCCGTAAGCTCGATGCCGATTCATGTCGCTGGCGTCGGCTGCCGAGACTGGCCGCCTTCGCGCGAACCGCAAGCTCCTGCTAAACTTCAATTGCTCAGCGGCGTTCCTGACCAACCCGCCTCAATACCGCACCGACTTGCGTCGCGGCCCAACGCCCGCCGCGCGCGGTGCGCACTCCACGAGCGTTGAGCGCGGCGGCGATGCCGCGCAGGCTCACCACCCCGCTTGCCCTGATTTGCTGGATGATTGGAGCGACGTTCTCGGCGAAGCGTCGCGCCTCCTCTGCCGTGCTCGCGGCACCCTTCATTCCCGCCTCGGGCAGGTTCGTGGGATTGCCAAGCTTGGCGCCCTGCTTTTTACGCGCTTGCAGGGCTGCGCGGGTCCGCTCGGAAATCATACGCCGCTCCTTTTCGGCCAGCGCCGCGTAGATGTGGAGCATGAAGGGATCGACGTCGGTGCCGAGTTCGGCCACGAGGAACGGCACGCGCTGCACCATTAGCCCGGCGATGAAATGCACGTCACGGCTCAAACGATCGAGCTTGGCGACCAGCACCTGGCAGCGTAGGCGCCGCGCGGCGCCGAGGGCGGCGGCGAGCTGGGGGCGCCGGTCGAGTGCGTCGGATCCCCTGCCGGTCTCGACCTCGACGAAGCTCTCGACGATCTCCATGCCGTTCTGCGCCGCGAAGGCGGTGCATCGCTCGCGCTGGGCTTCGAGGCCGAGGCCGGATCGGCCCTGCCGTTCGGTTGACACGCGCTGGTAGGCGACGACGGGGTTCATGCGCCTATTTTGCGCTACTTCTGCCATTGTAGCAAATGGCCAAACGGTCGTATGGCCTCTTGACGAGCCGTTCCGGGCGAATCACGCCTGCCCAAAGCGAAGGCGACGATGTCCGTGCTGATCACGCATCCACCTAATCACATTACGCTTGCAGATCATCGATCGCACTGCCACGCTGCTAGCACTGCAACGCAGATCGCTCATTAAGACAGCCCTCCTAAAGTGCTCTCGCCGCCGCGAGAGCGCTTGCAATATGGCCGTATGTCTGGGTGGACGCCACCTACGTGAAGGTCCGCAAGGACCATCGCATCCCCGGGTCCAACCCGGGGACCTCGGTCGCGGTCATCATCGCGGTCGGGGTCAACACCGATGGCCGGCGCGAGGTGCTCGGCATGGACATCGGGCCATCGGAGGCCGAGACCTCCTGGACCGGCTTCCTGCGCAAATTGGCGCGGCGCGGCCTGCGCGGCGTCAAGCTGATCATCTCGGACGCGCACGAGGGGATCAAGGCGGCGGTGTCCAAGGTGTTAAGCTGCACGTGGCAGCGCTGCCGCGTCCACTTCATGCGCACCTCCAGCTGGTAATGATTGCTCCCCCAATAATGAGCGCAGCCCCCACCAAGACCGCAATCGAAATGGTCTCGCCAAATAGAACGTATCCAAATGCCGCAGCCCACATCAAAGATGTATATTCGATAGGCGCCAGTTTGCCTGCCTCCGATTGAGAGTACGCCATACTAAGAAGAATATGACTTAAAAGCCCCAGAGCACCAAGTATAATAAATAATAAGAGACTGACAATCGTAAGGGACGACCAACTGTTGATCGCTGGTCCTAACAAGATCAACGCGGGGCCGAAGTTTTGAAATGTAACAATAGTCACAACAGAGTCGGTCTTGGCTCTCTGTCGGAGCAAAACCATATTGAGGGCATATGTGATAGCGGAGAAGAGAGCAGCAAAAACGCCCATTAATGCGCGGTTGTCATGTTCCTGAGAGCCAATACCTCCCCCCAAGATGACAATCGTTCCCACAATACCGAAGGATAACGCAGTCAGGATTTTGAAGGTGACTTTCTCTTTGAGGAAAAATCTAGAGAATATGATGATAAAGATTGGAGCTGCGAAGGAAAGTGTCACAGCTTCTGCAAAGGGAAGAGCACTAAGAGCATAAAAAAAGGAAACTGTCGTGACCACTACAAGTATTGAGCGTAGCGAATTTGCCATGAAAGTTTCACCGGAAGGCAGTCCTGGCTTTGCCGCGATTAGCAGAGGGACGCACGCTAGCGAGCCGAAAGCGTAGCGCAGAAATGCAATATGGAAAATGGTGTATGCAGGGGAGAGAACCTTTACTATGAGGTCTGTCAAAGTTAGCGAAAATATGCCAGAAAGAGCTACAATAGCCACCCGATAATACACAAAAAACCCCTTGAGATCCGAGCCGATATGACGAAGGAAAATAGACTAGTGGATAGTATGGTGACTGGGGAGTCCCGTTTGGGATTCCCGTCGGGTTGCTGACGTGCGAGTCTGGGCAATGCGCCCAGGGATCATTATCGCCGTGACGGCTGCGAACCGCGACCGTCTTGAAGGGATCGTGGCGGATCGCAACGCGTCTCAGAAGCACGTCTGGTGTTCCGCGATTGTGCTGGCCACGGCCGACGGCCTCGGCACGAACGCGATCATGCGCCGGACCGGCAAAAGCAAGACTGCCGTCTGGCGCTGGCAGGAGCGCTTCGCTAGCGAGGGCGTGGATGGGCTTCTGCGCGACAAGACCCGTTCGTCGCGCATCGCGCCGTTCGAGCCCGAGGTGGGAGAGCAGATCGTCGCCCTGACGCTCGCCGAGCCGCCGGGCGAGACGACCCAGTGGACCTGGCGGGCCATGGCCAAGGCGGCCGGGGTCAGCCTCTCCTACGTCCAGCGCGTTTGACGCTCGCACGGGCTGCACCCGCATCGTATCCGCACCTTTAAGCTCTCCAACGACCCGGCCTTCGCGGCCAAGGTCCGCGACATCGTCGGCCTCTACGTCGATCCGCCCGCTCACGCCGTCGTTCTCTCCATCGACGAGAAGAGCCAGATCCAGGCGCTCGACCGAACGCAGCAGGACCTGTCCCTGAAGCCGGGCCGGGCTGGGACCATGACGCACGACTACAAGCGCCGCGGCACGACGACCCTGTTCGCGGCGCTCGACGTGCTGGACGGCAAGGTGGTCGGCCGATGCATGCAGCGCCATCGCCATCAGGAGTTCATCCGCTTCCTCAACGCCGTGGAGAAGACCGTCCCGGCCACGAAAGCCATGCACGTGATCCTCGACAACTACGCCCCCTCCGCCTTGCCACTTCACTCAGCTTCGCTGGGCGGAGCCTCTGGCAGGCTCCGCCCACAAGCACCCGAAGGTGATCGCCTAGCTCGCCCGCCACCGGCGCGTCACCTTTCACTTCACCCCGACCAGCGCCTCCTGGCTGAACGCCGTCGAAGGCTTCTTCGCCGCCCTGACCAAGCGCAGGCTCCGGCGGGGTGCCTTCCTCGGCGTCGTCGACCTCCAGGCCGCCATCAACCGCTAGCTCGCCGAGCACAACGTAGAACCGAAGCCGTTCCGCTGGAAAGCCGACCCCGACGCCATTATCGTCGCCGCAGCCCCAGGACACCAGACGTTGGATTCAATCCACTAGGTAGTACGCTGACAAAACATCCATGCGCTTGTCAGCCATCCCTAGGAAGCTTGCTACGCAGCCTTCTGGATGTAGGACCGAATCCGGTCAATTGCGGAACGCAGTTGACCTGTGTCGACCGCCGCAATGGAGAGCCGTATGTGGCCAGGGAGGCCGAACTCCTCGCCTGGGACGGTGCGGACGCCGGTCGCTTGAGCCAACTCCGATACGAACGTGCGACAGTCGGGCCACCGTGTTCCCATAAGCCCGGAGAGGCGGGGGAAGAGGTAGAATCCCCCTTGGGGCCGGGGACAGGGTAGAAATTCGGATACGGCGGAGTACGCATGTAGAACGCGCTCCTCGATGACTCGTGCCCGGTCTGAAAGTTCTGCGCGCGGACTCTTTATGGCGGCATCGGCGCCGAACTGCGCAAACGTGCACACGTTGTCTGAAAAATGGGTTTGCAAGGCTGCGCAACGGTCGATGTGCTGACGTTCAGCGAGCAGATAGCCAATACGAAGTGCCTTTCTCCGATCGCACCGTCACCTTCGGCGGACTCGGGCGCGCCTCCGTCCTCCCTGGGGCCCCATTGGTCAGCGATCCCGTCGACCTGCCGGTCGCCTCCCTCGCTTCGCTCGCGGTCTCCATCTACCTGCCCGACCCCACGCCGGTCACCACGTTCCACTGGGACGGCAGGCAGACGGCCTCCATCGGCAGGGGTGACCTCGCGGCGGCTGGCGGCTTCGTGCCGGATGCCACGACGGATGCGCGCATCGCCCTCACCGGGGTGCTGGTGGATGCCCCTGCGAACGGCGGCGCCGTGGTCGCATTCGGTGATTCCATCACCGACGTGCAGATTCCGACGAAGTCGCCCCCTGTTTCCGAGATGATGTCGCCCCTGGATTCCGGGATGATGTCGCCCCCTGTCGGCAAGGGTCGTGCTGGCTATCCTGGTTTGAGTTCGTTTTGGGTTGAGGTCAATCCTGAGGCTGGGATTTTCCGCGCCGGAGGCTGTGCCCTTCGAGGTCGAGCCGGTGGGCGTTGTGAAGCAAGCGGTCCAGGATGGCGTCGGCGTAGGTCGGGTCGGCAATGACGTCGTGCCAGGCGGTCACGGGAAGCTGGCTCGTGACGATGGTGGAGCGGCGCCCATATCGCTCCTCCAGGATCTCCAGCAGGTCGTGCCGAGCCTTGGCGTCGAGCGGTTCGAGCCCCCAATCGTCCAGGATTAGGAGCTGGACGCTGCCGAGCTTGGCCAGGAACCGTGCATGGCGTCCGTCGCCGCGCGCCAGCGCCAGGGTCGAGAACAGCTTGGGCAGGCGCTGGTAGAGGACCGACCGGTCGTCCCGACAGGCCTTGTGCCCGAGCGCACAGGCGAGCCAGCTCTTGCCGACGCCGGTCGGCCCGCAGATCACCAAGTTATCGTGCGCCGCGATCCATTGGCCGGCGAGAAGCTTCAGGAACAGCGCCCGATCGAGCTTGCGGTCGCTGCGGTAGTCGACGTCTTCCGGGGTGGCCTGATGGCGCAGCTTGGCGAAGCGGAGCCGGGCACCAAGCTTGCGGTCGTGCCGCAGGCTCCATTCCCGATCGAGCAGCAAGGCGAGCCATTCCGCGTGGCTCAGGCGCTCGGACTCGGCATTGGCGGCGAGTTCGCCGAAGGCCTTGGCCATGCCGACGAGCCCGAGGCTGTCGAGACGGTCGAGGGTCGGATGGGACAGCATCGTGATCTCCTTCAATGGTAGTAGCCGGCGCCGCGGATGTTGGGATGGCGGATCGGCTGATCCGGCGCGGCGGCGGACACGGGCGTCTTGTCGAGGCCGGTGTCGAGGATGGAGCGAACGGAGCCGTAGGTCCGCGCTCCGATGTCGAGGGCCCGGCTGCAGGCGGCCTCGACGCGCGTGGCGCCGAAGCCCTTGACCAGGCGGAGGATGCCCATGCAGGCGCGGAAGCCCTGTTCGGGATGAGGTCGCTCGGCCAGCACGACGTCGCAGAACACGGTCGTGCAGCTCCCGATCGCGGCCGCCTCGCGCCGGATGCGCTCGATGGTCCAGTCAGCGAAGCGACGGTGGGCCGAGGGCATGTGCTCGGCGATGGTGGTGTGGCGGCCGTTGCCGCTGCCGCGCATGTGCGCCGCGATCCGCTCGCCCTTGTGGAAGAGTTCCACCGTGCGCGTCGTGATCCGCGCCTCGATTTCGTCCCGGGCGAAGCGATACGGCACCGAGTAGTAATGCCGCTCGATCTCGACATGGTAGTCGAGACCGGCCCGCCGGACCCGCCATTCAGCGAAGATGTAAGGCTCGGCCGGCAGAGGCCGCAGGGCTGGCTGCTCGATTGCCTCGAACAGCTGCCGCCGGGTCTGCCCGACATGACGAAGAACGCGCCGCTCGTTCAGGTCGGTGAGCATCTCGCCGATGGCGGCATTCAGCTCGGCCAGGCTGTGGAAGGTCCGATGCCGCAGCCGGCCGAGCAGCCAACGCTCGACAATCAGCACGCAGACCTCGACCTTCGCCTTGTCACGGGGCCGGCGCGGCCGGGTCGGCAGGACGGCGCTGTCATAGTGGGCCGCCATGGCGGCGTAGCTGCGGTTAACCTGGGGATCGTACAGGCAGGCTCGGATCACCGCGACCTTGGCGTTGTCCGGCACGAACAGCGCCGGCGCCCCGCCGAGGGTCTCGACCGCGCGAACATGCGCCGCGATCCAGTCGGGCAGCGTCTCGCTCCAGCTCGCCTCGGCATAGGCCAGGCTCGAGGCGCCGAGCACGGCCACGAACAGGTGAGCCTGCCGGATCTCGCCGGTCAGCCGATCGACCACCACCGCGACCGTGTCGCC
>JAABUO010006168.1_pt1 | contig 13858 bp, 14 predicted proteins | sample 5559291 | NCBI WGS metagenome assembly JAABUO01 (sample SAMN10711878, study PRJNA513372) | rock metagenome | isolation source: Antarctica rocks | place: Antarctica: Victoria Land, Finger Mt sud | reverse complement strand
AAGATTACAATGGAGCATTGTAATCTGAATCAATTGATAGCATGCACATGCATGCTGGAGACATCAGCTAAAAAGTTGCAACCAATTGCCACCGCCTTGCACCTCACCACTGTAGTCTTTGCCTGCCAGCAATGTGATGACAACATGAGGTCAGTGCATCCCTTATGCGCTGTCCTGGAATATCCATACACCACATGTATACAGAGCATTTGTAACTGCATTGCCTGAAGATGCAAAAACTGCAGCGCATCCACACATACATCTGCAGCTCTTCTGCTCTAGTCACAGTTGGCATGCTCTTGTCAGAAGCTGGCAGATAGTGTGTTCAGGTCTGCTGAGCAGGTAGCCATTTACAAGTGTATATACAAATGTGTCAATAGCTGTGATGCTGAGCATACCTGGCAGGTCTACAGCTGTCCTCTGACTTCTCCCAACCAGGATTGGGCCATTCTCTTTTCCAACACTTGCAGATGATGATATGTCTGCCTCATCGTCAGCAGACCTGGAGATGAATGCCCTCTTGCGGCTGGCACGCCTTGGAGTGTCTGGCCTTGAGTGGCAGGTTGCTATCTTACCAGTCAGGTCCTTGTGGTCTGCATCAGGCATGTTTGTCAGACTGCAGAGGCCTTCCGCATAGTGTTGCAGATCCACCAATGCATGTTGCCCCTCAAGTGTGCAACATTTGGATGCTAACAGTCATGATGAGCAGTGTTGCAAGATCAATGCAGGTTTGAGCACTACACAGAATCACATGAAACGGTGCCTGTGTGATGCCACTATTTCCCACAAATGCCCTAAGCCTGCATGATGTCAAATCCTGCCAGTTGCACAATGGGCATATACATCAAAGCCACCTGCATGTTCAAATTGCAGCATGCTTGTGCAAACTTTGCTGCTTACCTGACACAGTCTTGGCAGGAAGCAAGGGGGGGTGCAGAGGAGGCTCAAAAGAGCTGTGGCTGGTAGTGGGACGCAAGGCTGAGGTGGCATCAGCAATGTGACTCATTGATACTTGATTCTGAAAACAACTCTGCACAGTCACACACCATGCAATCAACAGCAGTCCTGTCAAGCTTCCATGTTGTAACACCTTTCTTTCACAGACCTCAGGCTGGCGCGCTCAGATTGTTGCAGATTGGTGGGCTTCAAAGTGTTTGCAGTTATTGCAAACAGCCATGTCAGCTCAATTGGGAAGGTGATTTTGCACTTGGAGGATTGGGTCAGTCAGGTGCTGTCCATGAGTTGAATGCAAAGTCAAGTATATTGTGGTGCATCCCAAAAGTCAAGGTATTGACGTGTATTGCCAGATGCAGGTAAGACTAGCCCAGACACTACATATAACATACCAATGAGGTCAGAGGCAGCACCTGGTGTATGTCTGTGTGACTTACAGCTTTACCTTGCATCTTATTCAGCCACATAATCTCCTGCACAAGCAACAGTCATGAAGAAGTCAGTTCTTTCAACATAAACCTTACATGCTGTTCAGTTGCCTTCATGTACTCACATATTCATGCTGACATGCTGCTGCGTGGTATTTCTGCCATCTTGTCTCTGCTATGGAGAGCTGCTGCTGAAGGTCTGGGAAATTTGCATGTGCCACAGATGTATTGCCCTGCTGCCCTGATCCAATGCTGGTTTGTGCAGGCTTCTCTGCAAGCTGCCTCAATTGGCCAGCAATGCCCAGACATCCAGGCAAGTTGCTCAAATTGGCTTGACTCTGTAGACATCACATCCTTATCAGGTGACCAAGCAAGAATTCAGTCCTGAGTCTAATCACATTCAATGTGAGTCTGATCACATTCAATCACAGTCAGAATGCAATGAAATGGTGGTCTGCACACTACTCTAGCAGACTTGTTGCGCCCCTCACAATTAGGGTTTAAGGTCTAGGATTTGGCAGCACTCCTCACATCTGAGCCGGAAAATTGTGGCCAAGCTCACAGGCACAACTGAGACTGATACCTCTGCAAGTGACAGCAAAGTGATGCATGCCGTACATGTCCAGCAAATTCTAATGAACCATGCTTATCTAGCTGTGAGGTTGACAAACACAAGCAGCTATCGGACAAAGTTGCAATACTCACATGGCGCATCTGCAGCTTTCTGAGAGAACCACTGTTCCTGACGTTTGCCTCTGCTAAAGCCAGCTTCTTTTCAGCTGCCTCTGCCTGGCCTTTTGCTTCAGTCAAACGCTTTACTAGGTCCGCCTCCCTCTTCAGCGCCTGCAACACACCACAGCCTGAGTTTCCAGAGTAGCAAGCATCAGGTGACATGTCACTCAACTTTGCAGATGGTTGGTATCACTGGACACCTGGCCATGCTCAAGACAATGTGAGCTTTGACAAGCCAGCTTTGCTATACAACTCAACCTATACAACACATGTAAATATCGTTGGAAGATACAGCAAGCGCAGCACAGGGACATGCATGCATTTTGTAACATGTGTGTGGTACATGTATGCATGTCATTTGCAGCACATGGTGAGAGCGTACATGGTGTGCCTGACCTGATTGTGTAGCTGGTTCGACCCAGAGTAGATGGCTTTGCCTGTGGCAACCTTGGCCATACTGTCCTTTAGTGCTCCTGCCATTCGGCACAACTCCTGCTGTGCTTCTTTGATAGCTGCCCTTGCTTTGCATTGCTGCGGCAACATGAAGCAACAAGCAATCAGCATCATGACAGGACTTGCATGCACAGCGGACAAGTATGGAATGCAGCCACCTCATGCAAAGCAGGTGTTCATACTGTATATGCTGTTTGCAGGTGTGTTTCAGCATACGTGATATTGCTTGACATCTGTAATACCATTTTGGTAGTGGACTAAGAGACTGGGAGAACGTGCCTATAACACTTGGAAAAAGAGGTTGAACAGTCTGACCTGCTCATTCAAATGCGCAATTGCATCTTCAAGCGCAAAGTTGCGAGAGAAGCAAGTGGTCTGATCTCCTGGCAGTGGGTATCTGCAAGTGGGGCAGCTCCTGAATTGCGATGGAGACTGACATATGCGACCTGCAAAAAGTATGCACAATGGTGGCGTCTTGGAATTTCAGGTCGTACTAAAAGTTTACAAGTTTCGTTGACTGCTCTTACACAGGCATCCCGTGCAGACAGTGTGGCCACACGGCAGAGTCCGAGGCTGCATGGCTGGAACCTGAGGATCGTAAACTTCCCAGCATACACAACAGCATAGTTGCATTGCCATCTCGGTCAATGGTAGCAGTTGTGCATTGCTACAGAGCCAAGTTCCAGCGCATTTCAAACTTTGATGAGCCAAGGTTGCGATCCCGTGCCGTGTCCCCAAATCACCATGAAAACTAAATAAAAACCAATCCTCCCAATTGGAAACATGCTAGCATACCTTCATAGTGAGGTTTCTGGTCAAGCTGATGTTGCCTGCTAAAAAGTTGCTTCTTGTCTTGAAACAAGTGCAGGATGCAGGCACTGCTCATATGTGCATGTATGCTGGCACGCGCATTGCACGCGTCTGTATGCGGAGCTGCATATATATATATTTGCCTAACCACACCTTGTCACAGCAATGCATGTTGAGCTATAGAGCTGCCAGCTGGACAAGAGAAGGTAACATAGAGCTTCACACAAGGGGGCAGATTCGAGGGCGAAATTGGTGCCACTTTCACTGATTGAGCAGCCGAGATAGACAATTTGTCCAAACAGCAGCGACAGCTCGCACGCAAGTCATCGACCGACAAGCACCGCGTCGTGCACGCTCCGATCTTCTCTAGGCAAAGTACTGAAAGTCATATTCCGGACACATCCATTTGAGCGCTGTACAAGCCTCACTTACAGCCGGCATGCAACCCTTGAGGAGGCGAGCAAGCACACGCACGGCTGAGCGACACTATGTCACGGTTTTACGTGACTCATCATACGGGCTCTCTCAAATCATTGCTAGCAGTCAACGCATGTAGGCTTCTATCTTCAAGCCAGCCAAAGCACATTGACTAACACAGTGCATGTTAGGTTAAACGCGAGTAAGTTGCGCACCCCAAGACCCTCTGTGCGGCCTGACAATAGGAGTGTGGCAATTGCAGGCTATCCATCAAACAGTGAGCCGACTGTACACGTCTTTGCATTGATTTCACTGCAAGGTCTGCATGGGCAGTAAAAAGAAGAAAGGCAGTGCAAACAAATCTCAGACACCTTCAACACCACACCACATCCCTCAGATTGACGATGTGCCTCGACAACTGCTGCACATACTAGGTCAGATCTTTCAGGGATATAATGGGCTGTCTGTAAGAGGTTGTTGTTTCATATGTCACTACAGGCATATGTGGCAAACAAACATGACATAGACAGGCACTTCAGTACAAAACCTATGGAGTTGCATGCAGGAGCCCCATTCCTTGCAGCTGAGCAGACTGCACATTCTTCTCAAGTCTACGCAGCATCAGCTGTGCTGAGTGCATGCCCAGAGCAGCTTTCCAAGGGTACATTAGGCAGGCAGGAGGTCTGCTTGGTAAATTCTTGACCCTGCTTACTGCCATTTGGAGGCTGAGTTTTTTGCATGCTCAACAGTTTTACATAGTGCCCAAGCTGCATGTATCTGTGAAGCGGGTTTCAAAATTGTACATGCCCCATAGGTTGGAGTTCAAAGGAGGGTTACTAGTGATGCTGCAGACACACCACCATCACCACTCCCTGTGACAGTGCTCACTTTTGACCAGTCTGACCAATGTGACAGGCAGTCCTTACTGCAATCACCACCTTTGTCACAGCAGCTGCTGTCATTGTGGGAGTGGTACAGCAGACAGCAAGGCTGGTCATTGTCTACGGCACCATTGCCAAGTCTTGGAAGCTATGTTTGGCCAGCAAGGGTGCAGCCTGATACAGCACTTGCACCTGGCACCTGTTGCCTGTCTGGCAACCTCATCAAAGGCCTTCACAGTCTTGGGCAGGACTGCTGTCTAGGACTGTACAAGGCAAGCCAGCCAGTGGCCTTGCAAGCAGGCAGTCAGAAGCAAGACAGCAAGCAGATTGTGCACATGCGCTTGATGCTGGACCAGAATACAGGTGAGAGACTATGATGCAAGCCAAGTTCAATCCATGCATGTCAGCCTGCATGAGGCACAAGCTGCTGAGTAAGGGTCACAGCCGGGGGGGTGTGGTCATGTTGGCTGTTTGCTCTTTGCCTGGTGGCGCACAGGTATCCTTCAATTAGGTCAGGTTTAGGTTACATCTTGCATGCCAGCCTGACGCATACAAAAGGTTTGTGTGGCATACAAGATCAAGCTGACTGATCATTGGCTTGTCCTATGTCATGCAGCATACGTTACATCAATGTCATGTTGCAGTGCATGTCTTGTATGCACGTATTGCAACAGTCATTTTGACACAGGTGAAGTGCATGTTTACTGTTCAGCAGTAGCTGGCTCACACAGCATGCATCTGTCAGTACACAGCACAATCTTGACTTGCAGATCTACCGGCTGTTGTTCTTGAAGCGTCTCCAGGCAAGGCAGCTACCAAAGCCACATCCCCGGCATCCAGCTGGGCATTGCGTGCCTTGAAGCAGAACAGTTCCAAGCAGACACACATGCTTGAGTCCCTACTCATGCAGCACTTGCAAAAGCAGTTGCTACTAACAGGCAACCCAATCATTGTGCCGGTTTTGGGGCATTGCTGTGTCTTCAGGTCGGTACATGTCGCTGTGCATGCACTGCCTGCCAGCTCTGCCACGTCTACTGGTCTGTGTGCGTGTTTCCTGACCTTTGCCATGTTGCAACACAACAGGTTGCAAGTCCAGCGGCTCTGCCATCTTCATGCATGCTCTCCATGAAAGATTTCCGCAAGGTTTTGACCTGATCAGGAGTGTCCAATGCTCGCAAAAGCCCTCTATTACTATACCACTCTATTGCTGTTGCGGCGTCTATGGCTCAAACTTTGCGAACAATGTTGATGGCTGGTATACCTGATTAGTGTGTATACACCTGCTCCCTGATTGCCTGTACTGGCCAAGGGCAAAGTCAGCTCTCGTCTGCAGCCTCTCATCACTACACCATTGAACACAGCAGTCATCAGGACACCTATATTCTTTTGAGCATATCAGTGTGCAATTGTGAAAGAGTCTCAGAGTCATTTGCATGCACGCAAATCCTGCTCTGACACATCTCTCTTGGTTCAGGGTGGAACACATCGTTTCAGATGCGGCTGAGAATGTAGCCACAATTGTTGATGAGAAGACAGAGGTGCATGTGCTGCAGCCCGATGAGGCCCTGCCCCGACAAGCCCTGTCCGCACCTCCCAAAGCAGCTTCACAAGTCAGATCTGTAGCAACTGCGTTCATGGCTGTTGCCATGGTATCTGGCATCTCTTGGCAAAGCTTTTGTCACTTATGTTACTGAGCAGCAGACAATGTTGTGATGCCCTGTCTGGCTTTGAAGGCTACTTTGATTTTGTATATTGGCTGTGTAAACTAACGTCCTGGACTATAGGCAAAAGAGACATCTGCACCACATGAGAGAGACATTGTTGCTGAGGCGCGTGCAGCAGCCGCAGCCAGTAATGAAGAAGAGGGTATGGAGGGAGCAGCTGCTCGAGCAGCAGCAAGGGCAGCCTCCCTGGGCCTGGCAGCTGCTTCCACTGGCTATGCATCTCTCGGAGGTGTCGATGATCATGTGAGAGCCATCACCTACTTGCACAGAGGCTCCCTGCTTGTTGCCCAACCTGACAGTTGTGGAATGCATTCAGCATGTGCATATCACTATCTCTAAGTTTTGACATGTAGTGCATCAGCAGCAGGAGTGTCAGTTTGCAAGGCTGGAACTTTGTGCTTCACAGGCTTGAGACCTGTCAATGCTTGGATGCATGGGCATTGTAACAAAGTCTTGTGATGAATGTATTGTGAAGCTGCTTCACAAGTAGCACTCTGCTTTGTGCAAGCTGGGGTGTCAGCCTCTGTGCATATGTGCTCTCCGTGTGGTATGGTACTGCACAAGTGTTACTTTGCTGGTCTGGTCTCTGACATCCAACAATGTGGGCCAGGCTATGGTGTTGACACAATGTTGACCCCAGCCTGAGTGCATTGCAGGTGAAAGCCCTGCATGAGCTGGTCACTCTGCCACTCAAGTTCCCGCACCTCTTCGCACGCTACAACATGCGCCCCCCAAGAGGGGTGCTGCTGTGGGGTCCCCCAGGGACTGGCAAGACCTGCCTAGCTCGAGGAGCTGCTGCAGAAGTGGGGGTGCCATTGTTTGTCATCAATGGCCCGGATGTTGTGTCTGAGTTCTATGGGGAGAGTGAAGCTAGTCTTCAAGGCAAGCGCCTAGTTCTTGCTATTGCACACTTGACTTGCAAGTCATGTTCTGCATGCGCTTTTGCATTCAGTCCATAGGCTCCTGATGTGTGTGACATGCGCCAGAGGAACACATGTTACCAGTTGACAATTGCAACCCATGCAGCATCACACTTGTCAGTAATGCAGATGGCTCCTAGCATACTCAAAGCTACACAGGCAACAGGAGACTGTTGAACTGCAATCTATTGCTGTCATGGCTAGCAGCAATCCTTGAGGCAGAGTGATGGTGCAGGTATCTTCACTGCTGCACATGCACTGGCCCCATCTGTCATCTTCATTGACGAGCTGGATGCGCTTGCCCCAGCCAGGGGTGGAGGAGACAGTGAGGGGGGTGGCGGAGGGGGCATGGCCCCAGAGCCTGCTGCTGAGATGTCTGGCCGCATTGTGACCAGCCTGCTGACAGCCATGGATGGCATCAACACTCACACTGCCTCTGCTGGTAGGCCACTTCTACCACCTACTGCTCTTCACAGGTCAGTCTCATGGAAATGCAACAAGTTTCACGCCAGCAGTGAGGACAGACATATATGTATATATGTATACACTACTGTTTTCATACGCCTACAGATCAATACATGGGCTATATACATGGCGCTACTGTTGACAGTACCTCTGCTATTATCACATGCAGCGCCTGGTGCTTGAGACAGACCAGTCATGACAGTGCGCCATTCATCTTCAGTAGTAGGTGCCACTGCAGCAGCTTCTCTTGTGCGGTAGCCTTTTGCAAACTCACCTTGAGCATCTGCAGTGGGGCAGACATGTAGCATCTAGGCACCAGCATAGGGTGACAAGGCATACCGTACTCTTGCACAGCAGGGACAGACCTTGCTGACGCAATTGCAGACACCAAATTCACGTCTGGACATAATAGACACACATCTCCAGCTTTATGCCAAGAAAGCTGAGCCAAGTTGAATCCTTTCTGTCTTGGAGGGAAGGACTTTCAACTTGTAAAGTTGAGCCAAGTGGTGAGTGTGTGTGAAACAGGGGGGGCAGGGGTGGTGGTGATAGCAGCCACCAACAGGCCAGAGGCGCTGGACTCAGCTCTCAGGCGGCCGGGGCGCTTTGACAGGGAGCTGGAGGTCGGGGTCCCCTCCCCCGCTGCCAGAGCCCATATCCTCAGGTACTGCCTCCTGCTGGTCTTCCTCTCTGACTGTCCTTATTGCACTAGCATTTTCAGTTTTTATGAGCAGTCAACCTTGCGAGGGGGCCCTATGTCAAGTCAATCAGCCTGCAGAGGGCCACCAGCTTCAGTTGGAACATCTCTGAGGCTGTGTCGGCAACAAGCAACTTTTCTGCTCAACATTGCTGTCGCGTGACACTATTGCAGTGCACATGCACTGTCTGTCAGACAAGTCTTACGTGCGCTCTGCCTCATGCTATTGATGGTGGTCTTGCCACGTTTCTGGCTGCTGTTTGATAGTATTGACGTGATTTGTCTCAAGCTCAGTCGCACTTGCTGTGCATTGCTGTTGCGGGCCAGTTCATGCAAGTCTGGCACAGCACAACATTGATGCTCACGGCATTGCTGCACAGGCTTTGGTCAGTGTTGACTTAGCTGCTATGACAGCGCTGTCATCCTCGGATTTTGTTTTGAATGTGAATTGATCATGTCAACCGGCATAGTCACAGCATCTGCACACCCTCAGGCGATAAAAGTAAAGCCTGCTGTATGGCCTTCAGAATCGCAGTGAGGCAGGTTGACACCAACCTAGCTGATGTCAGAGCAAGGGCTGGCACAGGTCCAAGTATATCAACAGTCTCAGTGGTGCAGGGCCAAGCTGAAGGCAGTGAAGCACTGTTTGGTAGAAGAGGACATTGATGCTCTGGCTGCTGCAGCACATGGCTTCGTTGGCGCTGACCTGGCTGCCATCTGTGACGAAGCCGCCATGGCTGCCTTGCGCCGTGTCATTGCTGCCCGCCAGTCTTCACCTGCTGTGCAAAACCTAGGCTCCAAGCAGCCACAACATGAGGTGCAAGGACCAAGTCACAGAGGAAATCATAAGGGCGAGCAACTGCAAGCTAGTAGTCATCAGGCAGCACAGGACGGCCAGGCAGTCACTCAGGCTACAGATGCACATGGCTCTCAGCAGCAGAGCATAACAGAGCTAAAGCCACAAGCAAGGCAGCAGCACCCAGACGCAGCGCAACATTCAGTAGGGATGCCTACCACTTTGGGCAGTGAAGACAACTTACAGCCAGCTCGCCATGACAGTCATGTGAGCTTGCAAGGGCTGTCGCAAGACATCAGCGCATTGCAACTCACAGAGCTGGAACAGGTCAGAGTCTGTGCAAATGCAGAAGACTTGTCTGGCCAGCGACGGCAAGCACTTTGCGGTGAAGGTGCCACTGCTGGCTCAGCAGTTCAGTCAAGCAGTGCGCAGGCTGGACAGGCAGAGACACAAGTTGAAAGGGTCGACTTCCACCCTGACAGGGCAGACCCTCGTGCTGGAGGAGCAGGGCTGCAAGGTAGCAAGACAGAGCCACAAAGTGAAGAAGCAGAGCTGCAAGGTGGACAGGCAAGGTCACAAGGTGGAAAGGCAGAGCTGCAAGCCAGACAGGCAGAGCTGCAAGCTGGAAAGGCAGAGTTGCTCATCACATTGGCAGATTTCAGGGTGGCTGAAACCAGAGTGCGGCCTAGTGCCATGAGGGAGGTAGCTCTCGAGGTGCCCAATGTGCGCTGGGGGGATGTGGGGGGTCTGGATGGGGTGAAGCAGAGGCTGCAGGAGGCAGTGCAGTGGCCCCACCTGCACTCTGAAGCCCTGGCCCGCCTGGGAGCTCAACCCCCCAAAGGTACTAAAACCCCCCATGTCTAGTCACTTCTGGTCAACTGCAGCTGGAAAATACTAGCCTGGATCCTGCAACGCTTGGCTGAATACATTTTCTGCACAGAGTCATGCACTCAGCCCTTCAGCCAGTCCTTCATGCTTTTCTTCCTTCATGCTTTTGTAAACCCTTGCTACTAAAGCAGCTGAGGCTAGACTCGTGTGATGAACCCCTCTTGCATGGAAGCCAAATTTGCTAGTTGAAAGTTCACAGTCAGTAGCACAGATCTTTCCTCCAAGACCTCATCTTGTTTTCTGAGCTGTGCTCCTAGTTTGCCTTGTTTGTGGGTCAGCCTGCTGGTGTCTATCATACCAACTCTGTTTCACTACAAGTCTGCTGTCATGCATGGTCCTGTAAATATAGAGAGACTGCTCCCTGGCAACTCCTTGTGGCATGCACACTTGTCATTGTGAGCAGCAGCCTCATAGCCATGATCAGCAGCAGGAAACTGCTTTTGCTCTCATTATTATTACACGTCTGTGCAATGCTTGCAGGTGTGCTGCTGTATGGCCCTCCAGGCTGCAGCAAGACACTGCTGGCACGCGCTGTAGCCAATGAAGCCAAGCTGAACTTTCTTGCTGTGAAAGGCCCAGAGCTGTTCAGCAAGTATGTTGGCCAAGCCGAGAAAGCTGTTGCGGCGCTGTTTGCCCGAGCGCGAGCTGCAGCCCCAGCAATTATCTTCTTTGATGAGATCGATGGGCTTGCGGGGTCCAGGGGGGGTGAAGGGGGATCTGGCGTCGGTGAGCGTCTGCTAAGCCAACTGCTGATGGAAATGGATGGTCTTCAGGTGATTTTTGCTCATCTGCACAGTTGCGGCATGTTTGCTGGTGCATTGTGTATGGCATGGATGTAAGCAATGCAGCAGAATCCCATATGCTTTTGACCTCATTTCTTGCATTGCTCATTGACTGTTTGATTTTGACATACAGCCTTTTGCCAACAGCAAGATGTAATTGAGCTGTACTGTTTGTCAGTCCCCTTGGCATCATGTGTCACCTTGTGCGTCATGTCCAAGTAATGAGTCCAAACACCAGATGTCTGCATGCAGCACAGCCTGGGATACACCTCCAGCAATGGCTATATGTACATGCAAGCTGCTTAGGCTACAGACTGTTTTGCCTGTCAGTATAAGTTCGGCTGGAATTGAAGCAGTGGTGCAAACACATTGATCGAGGAGCAGGCAGCGCTGTATGCAGTGCATCTCACCTGTGGCATACATGAATTGCGCACACCCTGTATGCGTCATGTATGTCTTGCATGTCGACAAGGTGAGGCATGCAGTTTGCCGGGTTGCTGCGAGGGAAACTTTGCAGCGCTGCACCACGTGCTCTGTGGCTTTTTCAGCTTTATGCAGCCTGTCCCACTGTGTTGCTGCAATTGGCAGGACCAACGCAGCCTTCCTACCTCTTAGCAGCAGCTGCAGAGGCTATATTCTAATGGCCACAGCCATGTCTACAGGCTCGGGTTGGGGTGGTAGTTGTGGGGGCAACCAACCGGCCTGACTGTGTGGATGCAGCATTGCTCAGGCCCGGCCGCTTTGACCGCCTCTTGTTTGTGCCTCCACCAGATGTTGCCGCCCGCCGAGCAATCCTGGTGGTGCACACTCGCAACACACCCCTCGCCTCAGACGTCCATTTACAGGTCTGTTGCTGGCAGAGCTGCTCACAAGCGGCCATCTATTGTGTGAAGAACAATTGTAAGAATCAAGGGCTGTTTTGGTTTTTGATGATTTGAGATGGCAGAACTTAGGGATGCATTTGCCTGACTTTATCGGTTTATTGGCCGATCCTTTGTCAGAACTGAGGAACAGTATAGAAACCACACTTGCATTCAGCAGTACACAGAATTGTCCATGCCACGATCTGACCCCCAAGCAATGGGTTGTGACTATTTTCAACATTGCTGTCCATGTTTCCCCGCCTTGAATCAAGTAAACATCCTGATTTTGACTTTGTTTGACTCCTGTCAGGTCTGTGCTTTTTGGAATCATTGAGTCTCAGGTATGTGTGAGCAGTGATGGGAAATTGCAGACAGGTGCAGGTTTACAAAACATTTACAGTTGACGCAGTATGCAAAGGACAGATCATACCTATATTTGAGCCTGTCTGTAGCACATGAGGCGATTTGGGTTATGCTCTATTGTACTTGTTCTTGGTTGACAAATGCCAGGAGTTGAGTGCAGGCATTGGCAGAGCGCAGTGAGGGATTCACTGGGGCGGATCTGGCAGCACTGGTCAGAGAGGCAGCATTAGCAGCTCTTACAGAAAGCCTGCAAGCTACTGCTGTCAATCAAGACCATTTTAGCAAAGCTTTTCAGGTTGGTCGGGGTAATGAGAGTGACATCATTGCATCTCCTGCTGTTTTCCAAGTCGCATAGAATCGCAGATCAGACTGCTCAGGCATTTGCGCTGCTGGCATAGGCAGGAGCTAGCACATCACTGATTTCCATGATGTTTGCCTTGACTTTGCCAAATGCTGTGATGCTATAGGATGATCTGCTCAGCAGTTGTGCTCGCGAGTTGTGTTGTGTACTAGAGTGCATTAGGTTACAAATTAGCCAAATACCTGAAAATGACGTGATTGTCATGGGTGCAGGCGGTCTCAAAAAGTACGCCACCATCACAGGCAATGCAACAAGTATATGGCAAGTTCAACAGACATGGAAGCACATGATTCAGGAGCAATTGTCACACGTTGTTTTGACTACTGTGTAATTGCTGCACATTCTAATTGGCCTGCCAAATGGGGAACCCAGTTGTAGGACTTTGCACCTGCCAAAGAAAATCTCTTTACAGTCTCAGGTACTGCCGCAAGTACTGTTTGTCAGAAGGTCCTCTGGAAGCAAGGACGTCACGGCGGTCTTGTGAAACCGGACAGAATCATTACAAGACTGTTTTTTTTTCTGGCTGGGAGAGCTATTCATTACACATGCAGGCCACGAAAGAAACCACAAGTGTCAAACGGAAGGCCATTCGCAGCCGAAGCTGCAAGCTACCCTCACAACTTGGAAAGAGGCAAACACAGTGGCCTGCAAAAAGTCAGCATATCAAGCAAAACAAGCCTAGCACATGTCAGTTCTACAAGACTGTTTCACTCACTGTTGTTGCTGCTTTCACACTGTAATCAGGCCGCTGGACTCTGTACGTTAGCCTGAATAGCGGACGGTGGGAAAATGGTATGCAAAACTAGTCATGATAGAGACACCTGACCCAACTATGACTAACCAGTTCATGAATGACTTGACTGAATCAATCTAAATGCTTACCACAATTCAACAGGTCCAAGGTGGAAAACTTCCGGCTTTGCAACGGACCATCCTTAAATCGGGTACACATGTCATACCCCTTGCTCGTCAACCTCCTGCGACAATAATCGGCAGCGCATCTGCTGAAGGCTCGGCAGCGTTTTTAGACATGTGTTGAACAGATGAATGTCCTGACTGTGGATGGCCTTCCGTTTGACACTTGTGGTTTCTTTCGTTGCATGTCCATGTATGTAAAATGAAAAGTTGTCCCACCCAAAAAAAAGAAAAAAAAGCAGACTTTTTTGTGGGTTACAGGTGAATTGTCCACCCTCCGTCAGCTGATGAAGGTACCGAACGAACCTGGTTTGAGCCCGAACAACGGCCTAGAAAACGTGTCCCTAAGCGATCAGTCCATGGCAAGCAATCCCCGCAAGCGGCAAGCAAAATGTCATGGCGCCAAGAC
>JAABUO010006165.1_pt1 | contig 13865 bp, 12 predicted proteins | sample 5559291 | NCBI WGS metagenome assembly JAABUO01 (sample SAMN10711878, study PRJNA513372) | rock metagenome | isolation source: Antarctica rocks | place: Antarctica: Victoria Land, Finger Mt sud | reverse complement strand
ACCGCTGGCCGTGCTGCGCGACGGCCCCGACGCCGGCCGGGCCGCCTGCCCCTCCGGTCATTTCGTCCACTACGACAACCCGGCGCTCACCACCATCTGGGTCGCGTTGAGCGACTTCCCGCGACTGGCCCTTGCCGGAGAGCGTGCGGCCCTGGCCGACCTGAGCAACCGCGTCGATCGGGCGCCGCTAGGGTAACCGGGCGCCGCGGCCCGTGAGCCCGGTACCCGCGAACCGGAGGAGTGCCATGGACTTCGAACTGACCGACGAGCAGCGGCTGATCCGCGAGACCGCCCGGGACTTCACCACCAAGGAGATCGTTCCCCGGGCCCGCGAGAACGACCGAAACCACCACTTCGACGTCGACCTGGTGCGCCAGATCGCCGCCCAGGGCTATCTGGGCGCCATCGTGCCTCGCAAGTACGGGGGCGCGGGACTTGACTACCTGACCTACGGCCTGATCGTCGAGGAGGTGGGGCGCGGATGCTCGGCCATGCGCACAGTGATCTCGGTGCAGACCTCCCTGGTGTGCTCGGCCATCCTGCGCTGGGGCACCGAGGAGCAAAAGCACCACTACCTGCCCAAGCTGTGCTCCGGGGAGTGGCTGGGGTGCTTCGGTCTGACCGAGCCCGACACCGGATCCGATGCGGCCAACCAGCGCACCCGCGCCCGGCGCACGGACGCGGGGTGGGTGATCAACGGCTCGAAGATGTGGATCTCCATGGGAAACCACGCCAACGTGGCCCTCGTGTTCGCCCAGACCGATCCCGAGCTCAAGCACCGCGGACTGGCCTGCTTTCTCGTCGACACCGATCAGGATGGCTTTGCGCCCTCGGTCATCCACGGCAAGCTCGGCCTGCACGGCTCCGACACCGCCTCCATCGGCCTCGATGACGTCAAGGTCTCCGAGGGGGCCATGCTCGGCGAGGTCGGAGACGGCTTCAAGGTGGCGATGTCAGCCCTGGACTCGGGGCGCTACAGCGTCGCCGCCGGCTGCGTGGGGATCTGTCAGGGCTGCGTGGAGGAGTCGGTGCGCTACGCCCAGCAGCGCGAGCAGTTCGGCCAGCCCATCGCCGGCTTTCAGCTCGTGCAGGCGATGATCGCCGACATGGTGGTCAAAACCGAAGCCGCCCGGATGCTCGTGTGGCGGGCGGGCTACCTCAAGGACGCCGGCAAGCCCAACACCACCGAGACCTCGATCGCCAAGCTCTATGCCACCGAGGCGGCCAACGAGTGCGCCACCACCGCCATCCAGGTCCACGGTGGCGCCGGCTACTCAGACGACCACCCGGTGGAGCGCTACTTTCGCGACGTGCGGGTGACCACTCTGTACGAGGGGACCTCCCAGATTCAGAGGCTGATCATCGGACGCGCCGCCACCGGCATAAACGCGCTCGTTCCCGCGTGAACACTGACGCTCCGGCGCGCGCCGCCGACCCCGACCCGACGGCGCCCGCTCGGGTCATCGGGGTGGTGGGAGCGGGCACGATGGGCGCGGGTATCGCCCAGCTGGCGTGCCGGTCGGGAGCGCGCACCCTGCTGCACGATCCGGTCGCCGCGGCCCTGGCCCGCGGCGAGGAGGGCATCCGTGCCCAGCTGCGCCGCGGAGCTCAGCGCGGGCGCTGGACCGAGCAGGAGGCTGACGCGGCCACGGGCCGGCTGGAGACGACCGGCGAGCTCGCGGGGCTGGCGCCCTGTGAGCTGGTGATCGAGGCGGCTCCGGAGTCCCTGAAGCTCAAGCACGCCATCTTCTCGGGCCTCAGCGCCGTCGTCGCGCCGGCCTGCGTACTGGCCACCAACACCTCCTCGCTGGCGGTGACCGCCATCGCCGCGGCGGTCGAGGCGCCCGAGCGGGTGGTGGGCATGCACTTCTTCAACCCGGCGCCCCTGATGGCGCTGCTCGAGGTGGTGGCGGGGGCCGCGTCCGGGCCCCGCGCGCTGGCGCTGGCCCGCGCCACCGGACAGGCGATGGGCAAGCACGTGATCGACGCCGCCGACGGCCCGGGTTTCCTGGTCAACCGCTGCAACCGGCCCTTCGGCCTGGAGGCGCTGCGCCTCCTGCAGGAGCAGATCGCCGACGTGCCCACCATCGATCGCATCGTGCGCGGCGGTGGCGGCTTTCGCATGGGGCCGTTTGAGCTCATGGATCTGGTCGGCATCGACGTGGGCATGAAGATCTCCGAGAGCTTCTACGCGCAGAGCTTCGGCGAGCCGCGCTGGCGCCCGTCACCGATCGCCCAGCGCATGGTCGACGCCGGGCGCCATGGACGCAAGAGCGGTCGCGGCTACTACGACTACACCGACGGCGTCCCCGCTCGCGCGGAGGAGGCGCCGGCGCCCGCGGGGGCGGCCGGTGAGGGAATGGTGGTGGTGGCCGGTGACGGCGTCCTCGCCCACGAGCTCCACGACAGCGCCGCCGCGGCCGGCTGGGACGCCCGGCGGCCTGAGGTCGCCGCTGAGGAGGTCCCGGCCCTGGTCCTCGACTGCGGCGCCCGGGATGATGACCCGCCCCTCCAGGGCGGACCTCAGGCGCTGCTGTGTGATCAGGGCTCGCTGGCGGCGCTCGATCCCGGCGGCTCGGCGGTGGGCTTTCACGTGCTGCCCCCGCTCAGCGAGGCGAAGGTGGTGGAGCTGACCCGGGGGCCGGAAACCGCCGCCTCAGCGGTGGCGGCGGTGCAGCGCCTGTTCAGCTCGATGGGCAAGCACACGGTGTGGGTGGGCGATGCGCCGGGCCTGGTGCTCGGACGCATCGTGTGTCAGATCATCAACGAGGCTGCCTTCGCCCTGGGCGAAGGGGTGGCCAGCGCCACCGACATCGACGCGGGCATGACGCTCGGCCTCAACCACCCCCGCGGGCCACTGGCCTGGGCCGACGCCATCGGCATCGACCACGTGCTCAACGTCCTCGCGGGCCTCCAGCACGAATACCAGGAGGAGCGCTACCGCACCGCCCCCGCGCTGCGGCGCCTGGGGCTGGACGGTCGCCTGGGCCGCCATGTGGGAGCAGGCTTCCACGACTACCCAGACGGGTGAGGCGCAGCGCGATCGTCGGTCTAACCGTCAGGCAGGGACGAGGGCCACGGCCGCTTCCGGGGTGGCGACGCGGAAGCTGAAGGACTCCTCGATGTAGAAGTTGACGTTCTCGGCGTCATGATCGTGATAGCCGACCGCGAGGTCCTGGCCTGAGTCAAAGAGAAAGTCCCCACCGCGCTGGCTGAGAACCACCGCCCCTCGCACCCCCGGCGACCAGACGAGCGGACCGCCCAGGATCTTGCGCAGGTGATCGAAGAGCAGATGGCCACCGTGCTCGGCGGTCTCGGTCACCGCGGTGTAGTCCTCGGTCCCCAGGGCCAGACCGTAAGGCCCCCCGATCCCGCTGCGCAGCAACAGCTCCACCGCCCTGGCGACGTGGCTCGGGTACTCGTCGAAGTCCGGGCCGCGGGCCATCTCCGGATGCGGCGAGGCCTCGCTGATGCCCTGGATGCCGGCCGCAGACCAGCCGTGAAAGACCGCCTTGTTCTCCGCGACGGCCATATTGCGCGCCGCCGCGTCCAGGGCGTCGAGGTCGACGTCCTCGGCGCCGCGGTCGCCGTCGCGCAGCTCATCGCGCGCTACGGCAAACGGGGCGCGAACCTCCGCGAGCGTCAGGACTCGGCGCCGCAGCGCGGTCACCCCCGGGCACGGTGCCTCGGCGATCGCCTCGGTGCGGCCCAGGTTGGTGGCCGAGTGCTCCCAGCCGTGGGGGCCGGAGAAGTCGACCAGGCGACGAGCCGCCAGGACGGCCACCAGCCGCTCGCGAGCTTCCTGATCCAGCAATGTCCACGAAGCGGATGTGATCGGCGCGTGCTCGCGCAGGAGATGGCTCTTATTCATGCTCTGCCCTGGAGGCTGCCGATGCCCAGTGAGCTCGATCCGCTCGGCTGGGGCTCGACGGTCGCGTCGTCGCTGTCGCCGTCGGCGGCCTCCTCGGCCGCTTCGCCGTGCTCGACGATGTCGCCGTCCTGAAACAGGATGCCCTGGGCGATCTGACGCCACTCCGGCTTCTGGCGCAGCAGAAACTCCAGGTCCATGCTGAAGTGCTTGAACTCCTCGCCAACCGCGTTGGCCATGACCGCCCGGGCTACGGCGTTGGGCTCGACCGCGAGGCGTTGCTCATACCAGCCGATCGCCTCCGCCTCCTCGGTCAGCGACGCGCACAGGCGAGCGAACGTGCGCGTCTGGGGGGGCAGCTCCTCGGGCGGCTCGTGGTACTGGTCAAATCCCATGACGTGCAGCTACCCAACGGGCGCCAAATCGAAAAGCAAACTTGTTCAGACCAGCGCTGCCGCGCGTCGGACCAGCGGTGAACTAACGCATCGACCTGAGCGCCCGCGCGGCCGACCGCTGGGACAGCGGTGGAATCGAACACCCAACCTCGGCACGCTGAAGCAGGCCTCCCCACCCCACGCGCGGGACCGGGGGGGTGATCGCGTAGGCTCGACCCGCCCCGCCGCCACCCGCAGAGGACACCACCGATGACCGCGAACAGATGGCCGCGCCACCCACGGGTTCCCCGATGACCGCAAATCCGATGACCGCGCCACCCACCGATCCCCCCAACCCCCCCGCCGGCCCCTGATGCGCGCCGTCACCTTCCAGGCCCCCGGGGAGGTGCGCGTGGAGGAGCGCCCCGAGCCCGAGCTGCTGGCTCCCGACGACGCCATCGTGCAGGTCGCCGCCACCGGCGTGTGCGGGTCCGATCTGCACATCTACCACGGCCGGGTGGCGATCGAGCCGGGCTTCACCATCGGTCATGAGTACGTGGGAACGGTGCTCGCCGCCGGCGAGGCGGTGACCCGGGTGGCGGTGGGCGACCGGGTGCTGGGCTGCTTTCAGACCGCCTGCGGCACCTGCTTCTTCTGTCGCCACGGCAACTTTCACAAGTGCGACGAGTCGCGCACGTTCGGCCACGGCGCCACCCTGGGCTCCCTGGCGGGAACCCAGGCCGAGCGCGCCCTCATCCCCCACGCCAACCTGGTCCTGCGTGGGATCCCCGACTCGCTGTCTGACGACAGCGCCCTGTTCGCCGGAGACGTCATGGGCACCGGCTATCACGCCGTGATCAACGCGGGCCTGAGTGCCGGCGACAGCGTCGCCGTCCTCGGCCTGGGACCTGTGGGCCTGTGCGCGGTGCAGGCCGCCCGCGTGGCGGGCGCCGCCCAGGTCATCGCCATCGACCGCGTCCCCGACCGCCTGGAGATGGCCGCCTCCTTCGGCGCCCAGCCCGTCCACCTCGACGACGAGGACCCCCGGGCCGCGGTCAAGGCCGCCACCGGCGGGCGCGGCGTCGACGTGGTGGTCGAGGCGGTGGGGGCGCCCCCCGCGCTGGACCTGGCCATCCGCCTGGCCAGTCGCTGCGGGGTGGTCTCGGTGGTGGGGGTCTACGCCGAGCGCTGCGAGGTCCACATGGGACTGGTGTGGATCAAGTCCCTGCAGATGCGCACCGGACACGCCAACGTCATCGCCCACCTCGACGCGGTGCTCGCCCTCATGGAGGCCGGGCGCCTGGACCCCTCCCCTCTGGTCAGCCACCACATGACCCTGGATCAGGCGCCCGAGGCTTACGCGCTCTACGATCGCCGCGAGGCGCTGAAGATCGTCCTGCGTCCCTGATCTCGCCCGAGGAGACCCACCCGATGCCACCGACCGCCGTCCTGCCCGATGCCGTCTCTGACCAGAACCGGGCTCTGCTCGGACGCGAGCAACTCCTACTGATCGGCAACGAGCGCCTCAGCGCCGCCGACGGGCGCACCTTCGCCACCCTCGATCCCGCCACCGGACGGGTGCTCGCCCAGGTCGCCCACGCCGGCGCGCCCGACGTCGACCGGGCGGTGGGCGCCGCCCGCGCAGCGTTCACCGAGGGCTCGCCGTGGCGGCGGATGTCAGCGGCCGATCGGGGCCTGCTGCTGCACCGACTCGCCGACCTCGTCGAGGCCCACGCCGAGGAGCTGGCCGAGCTCGAGTCGTTGGACAACGGCAAGCCGATCAAGTTCGCCCGCACCATCGACGTGGCCTCGACGATCGCCCACCTGCGCTACTTCGCGGGCTGGCCGACCAAGGTCGAGGGGGAGGTCATTCCCGTCGCCCAGCCCGACATGCTGTGCTACACCCGTCGCGAGCCTGTGGGGGTGTGCGCGCAGATCATCCCCTGGAACTTTCCCCTGCTCATGGCGGCCTGGAAGGTGGCCCCCGCCCTGGCGGCCGGGTGCACGGTGGTGCTCAAGCCCGCCGAGCAGACGCCGCTGAGCGCCCTGCGCTTGGGCGAGCTGGCGCTGCAGGTCGGGTTCCCGCCCGGGGTGCTCAACGTCCTCACCGGCGATGGCGACACCGGCGCCGCGCTCGTGGCCCACCCGGGGATCGACAAGATCGCCTTCACCGGCTCGACCGCGGTGGGGCGCGAGATCGGCGCCCGCGCCGGACGCGACCTCAAGCGGGTGACCCTGGAGCTCGGGGGAAAGTCGCCCAACATCATCCTCGGCGACGCCAACCTGCGGGCGGCGATCAAGGGCTCCTTCTCGGCCATCTACTACAACTCAGGACAGAACTGCAACGCGGGCTCGCGCCTGTTCGTCCCCGCCGAGCGCTTCGACGAGGTCGTCTCGGGCCTCAGCGAGCAGGCGGCGCGCACCCGCACCGGGCCGGGGCTGGATCCCGACACCTTCGTGGGACCGCTGGTGTCAGCCCAGCAGCACGAGCGGGTGGCGGGCTACATCGAGCGCGGGCGCGCCGAGGGCGCCGAGCTGGTGGCGGGGGGCTCCACCTCGCCGCTGCCCGACCATCCCGACGGCTACTTCGTCGAGCCCACCCTGTTCACCGCCACCTCTGACGACCTGTCCATCGTCCGGGAGGAGATCTTCGGCCCGGTGCTCGTCGCCCAGCCCTATGACTCGATCGAAGAGGTGGCGCGGCGCGCCAACGACACCGAGTACGGCCTCGCCGCCGGCGTGTGGACCCAGAGCCTGTCCAGCGCCCATCGCCTCGCCGCCCTCCTGCGCGCCGGCTCGATCTACGTCAATCAGTGGAGTCCCGGCGACCCCGGCGCCCCCTTCGGCGGCTTCAAGGCCTCCGGGCTGGGCCGCGAGCACGGCCGGCTGGGCCTGGACGCCTACCTGGAGTCAAAGACGGTTTGGATGTCGCTGCGCGGGTGAGCGGTTGAGGGCCGCCTAACCGGCGGCCGAGGAAGCTGGCGCGCCCACCGCGCCGTCCTGGGTGGAAGCGTACTGGGCCTCGACCAGGTCGCCCTCGGGCATGCCCTCGGGAGTGGGGACCTCGGGGGTGTCGCGCAGGTACCACTCGGCGTCCAGGGCGGCCTGGCAGCCCATGGCGGCGGCGGTCACCGCCTGGCGGTAGGTGTGATCGACGAGGTCGCCGGCGGCCATGACCCCAGGACGGTTGGTGCGCGTGGAGCGCCCCTGGGTGACCACGTAGCCGTTTTCGTCGACGTCGACCTGGGAGGCGACGATCTCTGACTGGGGCTGATGACCGATGGCGATGAACGCTCCCGCCACGGGCAGGTCGCGCTCCTCGCCGGTCTGGGAGTGGCGCAGGCGGGCGTGATCGAGCCCGCCGCCTTCGTTGGCCACGAATTCGCTGATCCCGTAGGGCGTCATCCATTTGATGTTGGGGGTGGAGCGGGCACGCTCGAGCATGATCTTCGAGGCGCGGAACTCGTCACGGCGATGGACCACGGTGACCTTGGAGGCAAACTTGGCCAGGAAGATCGCCTCCTCCATGGCCGAGTCGCCGCCGCCGACGATCATCGTGTCGCGGTCCTTGAAGAACGCGGCATCGCAGGTGGCGCAGAAGCTCACGCCGCGGCCGCCGAGCTCGTCCTCGCCAATCACTGTGAGCTTGCGGTGCTCGGCGCCCATGGCCAGGATGACCGTGCGCGCCTGGTGTTCGTCGTCGCCCACCCACACGCGGTGCACGCCCCCGGGTTGGTCGGCCAGCTCGACCCGAGTGGCCTGGTCGGTGACAAAGCGGGTACCGAAGCGCTCGGCTTGGTCGCGCAGCTGCTGCATCATCTCCGGGCCCATGATCCCCTCGGGGTAGCCGGGGAAGTTCTCGACGTCGGTGGTCTGCTGGAGCAGGCCGCCCCACAGGAAGCCCTCGATGACCAGCGGGGCCAGGTTGGCCCGGGCGGTGTACAGCGCGGCGGTGTAGCCCGCCGGCCCGCTTCCGATGATGATCACGTTCTCGACGGCAGCCATCACTTCACCTCGACTCTGGGGAAATCGTCACTTCATTAAGTATAGCGACGACCGGTTGGTGTCCGACGATGTCTACGCGGGAGCGGGGCGCGGCGCCTCGGGGGCCTCGGGCTTGCGGCTGTCGGTGCGCCAGCGCGCCACGGTGCGGCGCAGCTGGAGGTAGGCGACGGCGCCGGGAATGGTCGGCAGCCAGAAGGAGAAGCCGCGGTAAGCGAGGACTGCCACCACCGCCAGCCCGCCGTCGACGCCAAAGGCGATGAGCGCACCGATCATCCCCCCGTCGACACCGCCCACCCCGCCGGGGATGGGCAGCAGGTTGGCGATCATCCCCACGTAGTAGGACATGACGATCACCGTGAGGGCCGGGGGCGATCCGAAGGCGTGAAAGGCCGCCCACAGGGTGGCGATGTCAAAGCCCCACCAGGCCAGCGCTCCGAGCACGCCGGGCTCGCGGGCGCGCACGGTGGCCAGCGCGGTGCGCACCCCGCTGGCGGCCAGGGCGGGCACGGTCACCACGCGGTCCATCAGGCGCGCCGCACGCCCCGCGCCCTGTGAACGGCGCTCGATGCGTCGCGCAGCATCCTCGGGCAGCAGGGAGACTGTCAGTCCGATGGCCAGGGCGACGCCGCCGAACAGGGCGGGGAGGATGGTGATGGCAAAGGCGCCCCCACCGGGCAGCAGCCCGGTGCGCAGGCCCACTCCGGCGACGACCAGGGCCAGCGCGTAGACCAGGTAGAGCAGGAAATTGAATGCCACCATCCGACACGCCACCACCCGCCGCGGCACCCCCGAGCGGCGCAGGGCCCAGGCGGTGAGGGCCACTCCGCCCGCCCCCCCCGCGGCGAACAGGCGGGTCGCCGCCAGTCCCGCCATGGTGATCTGATAGCTCTCTGACCACCCCACCCGCGAGTCCCCGCGCACGAAGACGGTGCGAAACAGGGCCACGTAGCCGGCGAAGGAGAGCACTTCAAAGGCCGCCGCCACCGCCAGCCAGGCGGGGTCGCCCGAGCCCAGACGATCCCAGGTGGTGCGCAGGCCGGCGAGCTTGGGCAAGACGAAGTAGAGAAAGCCCAGCGCCGAGGCGACGAACAGGCCCAGGGCGATGGCGCGGTCGCGGGTCATCCCCACCCGCGGCATCTCCTCGTCCTCGTGACCCTCGGGGCTGAAGCTGCCGATCACCTTGAAGCGTGCGGCCGGCTCGGTGCTCTGGGCCGGCTTCATGTCGTCAGGCCCGGGCGCGGTCTTCCAGCGCCGACACCAGACGGCCAACGGCCCGCAGCCGACCCGCCGCTCGGTGGCCGTGACGGTGGACGGCCTCGGTGAGGGCGAGCCCGGCCAGAAGGTCGACCACATAGTGCTCGCCCAGATACACCAGGGCAAAGCCCAGAGCCCCCGTGTAGGTCCATCCCGCCGCGCCGGCCAGCGGATCGGCCTCCGCCAGCAGGTGGGCGGCCATCACGGATGTCGCGAAGTGCAACGACGGCATGGCAGCAAGGGGGTTGCCTCCAAAGACACTGTAAAGGGACCCCCAGCCGTCACGCCAGAAAAGCTCCCCGTACTCGACCATCACCCGCCGCACCGCGGGGTCGCCGGGCCGGGCGCGCCCCACCTGATCGGCATACCAGGGCGGGGCGGTGGGCAGCGCCCAGTAGACCACCGCCCCCAGATCAAAGACGGCGTAGGTGGCCACCGCCCCGCAGGCGAACAGGTGGGGGCGCCGGCCCAGCAGATACAGCAGCGCCGCGTGGGGGACCATGAACCACGCCCAGTGCGTCCACACCAGCACCCGCTCAAAGCGGGTGACCTGCCCGGGGACACCGAGGGCGCGCTGCAGGCGCAGGGTGGGCGTCTGGCCCAAGCCGAGCAGGCGGTCAGCTCGCAGCGGGTAGTCGATGCGCACCCGGCGCTCCAGGGCGCCGGGATCGTCGTGGGGGGTCTTGTAGGCCGACACGTAGGCCCACATCTGAAGCAGCGACACGGCCACGTCGCGCGCGCGCGTGCGCGGGATGACCACGCACAGGGCCAGGGGCGCCCCGGCGGCGATGAGGGGGACAGCCACCGGGGCCACGGGCAGGCGCCGCCGGGCGATCGGGGCGGCCACGCCGACCGCCACCACGGTCCACGCCGCGCGGCGGATGGCGCTGGACACGGGCAAGGCGCGGCGAGTATACGAGTGCCGTCCGACCAAGCAGTACTACCGGCGCCCGGCGCCGGCTCGCGCCGCCGCCACCAGCGCCGCCACCACGCGGCTGGCCGCGTCGGCCTCGGGATGCCACTGGACCCCCAGCACGAAGCGGCGGTCGGGATCCTCGATGGCCTCGGGCAGATCGTCGATCTCCGACCAGCCCGTGACCGCCAGCCCCTGCCCCACCCGGTCTATCCCCTGATGGTGATGGGACTTGGTGGCGAGGTGGCACTCGCCGGCCGCGCGGGCCGCCAGCGAGCCTGCCTGGAGGCGGACGTCGTGGTCGGCGCCCTCGAAGGTCCCGGGGAAGCGGCGGTGCTCGTGGTGGCCGAAGCGGTCGGGCAGGTGCTGGTGCAGGGTGCCCCCCCGGGCCACGTTGAGCAGCTGCATCCCCCGGCAGATTCCCAGCACGGGCAGATCGCGCTCCCGGGCGCCGTTGACCAGGGCGATCTCAAAGGCATCGCGCTCGGGCACCGTCCCCTGGGTGTGCGGGTCGGCGGCGGCGCCGTAGGCGCCGGGGTCGACGTCGGCCCCGCCGGCCAGCAGCAGGCCGTCGAGGAGATCCAGCCACGGTCGGGGATCGGTGACCGCCGCGGGATCGGGGGGGAGCATCACCGCCACTGCGCCCGCACGCGCGACGGCGTCTGGGTAGCTGCGCGGCAGCAGCACGGCCTGCTGATCCCACACGCTCCACTGCGCTCGCTCAAGCGCGGTGGCAAGCCCGATGACCGGCGCCGACATGCCCCCACCGTATCCGTGGGGCGCGGACGCGCCCCCTCATCCCCGCCGGCGATCGGCGACACTGACGCGCCCCCTCTCTTTCGCCCCTCCCTGACCCAGGAGCCACCATGACCGAGCCCTCCCTCATCCACGCCTATGAGACGGTCAACCTCTACGACGCCGACGGCGCCGCCACCATCGAGCTCAACCGGCCCGAGGCGCTGAACGCGTGGAACCGGCAGCTGGGCGCAGACCTGCTCGGCGCCGTGCGCCGGGTGGCCGACGACGACGCGGTGCGGGCGGTGGTCATCCGGGGCGCGGGACGCGGCTTCTCCTCGGGGGCCGATCTGCGGGACGTGGGATCTGACGACACGCGCACGCCCGACGGACATCCCGACCTGCGCCAGGTCCTCACCGAGCGCTATCACCCGATCATCACCGGCATCCGCCACATGCCCAAGCCGGTGCTGGGCGCCGTCCATGGTCCGGCGGTGGGGATCGGCTGCTCGCTGGCCCTGGCCTGCGATCTCATCGTCGCCGCGGAGTCGGCCTACTTCCTGCTCGCCTTTGTCAACATCGGCCTGGTCCCCGACGGCGGGTCCTCCCTGCTGGTACCCACCCGGGTGGGGATGGCTCGGGCCTGTGAGATGGCCATGCTCGGCGAACGGGTGCCCGCCCCTCAGGCCCGAGACTGGGGCCTGATCAACCGCGTCTGTGCCGACGAGGCTCTGGACTCCGAGGTGGCCGATCTGGCCGCCCGCCTGGCGGCCGGGCCCACCCGCTCCTACGCGGGGACCAAGCGTCAGCTCAACCGCTGGCTCTACGCTCAGATGGACGCCCAGCTTGAGCTCGAGGCCGACATCCAGCAGGAGATGGCCTCCAGCAGCGACTTCGTCGAGGGGGTCAGCGCCTTTGTCGCCAAGCGCCCGGCTCGCTTCACCGGAGGCTGAGCCCGGCAGCGGGCCGCCCTTTCCCCCTATACAATCCCCGCGCTTTGCCCCCCCGGCCGTCCCTCCTCCGTGCCCGCAGTCTCCTCGGGCTGCTTGCGCTGGGCGCCGCGGTGGCGATGCTCGTCGCGGCCCCCAGCGCCCTGGCGGGCACCTTCACCCCCGAGAGTGGGGGCTCCCCCAACGCCGACCGCATCGCCGGGCTCTACGACATCGCCCTGTACATCGCCCTCGTCATCTTCGTGGGCGTCGAGGGGGCGCTGCTCTACGCCGTGGTCAAGTTCCGGGCCCGCCGGGGAGCGGTGGCCGCCCAGATCCGCGGCAACACCCGCCTGGAGATCGGCTGGACCGTGGGCGCCGCGGTGATCCTCGTGTTCCTCGCCGTGCTCACCTTCACTCAGCTAAACGCCATCCAGCAACCCGACAACACCGGCCCCGACGGCTACCGGCTGGCCAGCTCCGGGGTGCTGTTCGCCACCACCCAGCGCCAGCTGCCTCCCAACGGGCGCTCGCTGAACATCCAGGTAAACGGCCAGCAGTTCGTGTGGCGCTACACCTATCCCGGCGCCGGGCCCACCGGCCTGGGCGCCCCCTATGCCTACTACGAGATGGTGGTCCCCACCGACACCACCGTGACCCTGGACATCGTCTCTCAGGACGTCGCGCACTCCTGGTGGATTCCCCAGCTGGGCGGAAAGTTCGACGCCCTGCCCGGCTACACCAACCACACCTGGTTCAAGATCCATAAGCCCGGCATCTACAGCGGTCAGTGCGCCGAGCTGTGCGGGCGAAACCACGCCGACATGGTGGCCAAGGTCAAGGCGGTCACGCCGCCGCAGTTCGAGGCGTGGCTGGCCGGCCAGAAGGCCAATATCGACGCCGCCAACAAGGCCGCCGCCGCGTCACGCACCAAGCTCAACCGCCAGACCGGCGCCCAAGCCGTCCAACAGCCGTAGGAGATCAAAGACCAAGACATGGCCACCGCCGAGCACACCCTCCGCCTTCCCCAGATCGTCGCCCACCGCGCCGAGCCCGAGCCGCGAGGCTGGACGAGCTGGGTGACCACCACCGATCACAAGCGGATCGGGATCCTCTACATGGTCACCACCTTCGTGTTCTTCCTCCTCGGCGGGGTGGAGGCGCTGCTCATGCGCGTGCAGCTCACCGAGCCCCACAACACCCTGCTCACCCCGCAGGCCTACAACCAGCTGTTCACCATGCACGGCACGACGATGATCTTCCTGTTCGTCGTGCCCATGATGGCCGGGCTGGGCAACTACATGCTGCCGCTGATGATCGGCGCTCGCGACATGGCCTTCCCGCGCCTGAACGCCCTGTCCTACTGGCTGCTGCTCGCCGGGGGCATCGTCTTCTACTCCTCGCTGTTCTTCAGCCCGCCCGAGGCGGGCTGGACCTCCTACGCCCCCCTGTCCTCAAGTGCCTACCTGCCCTCGGGAGGCATCGACGCGTGGATATTCCTCATCCACCTCACCGGGCTGTCCTCCATCCTCGGGGCGATCAACTTCTACGCCACCGTGGCGAACATGCGCGCTCCCGGCATGGGCTGGGGACGCCTGCCCCTGTTCGTGTGGGCGCTTCTGACCTACTCGATCCTGCTCATCATCGCCCTGCCGGTGATTGCCGCGGCGGTGACCATGCTGCTCACCGATCGCCACTTCGGCACCCACTTCTTCGATCCCTCAAACGGTGGCTCGGCGCTTCTGTGGCAGCACCTGTTCTGGTTCTTCGGACATCCCGAGGTCTAC
>JAABUO010006163.1_pt1 | contig 13869 bp, 4 predicted proteins | sample 5559291 | NCBI WGS metagenome assembly JAABUO01 (sample SAMN10711878, study PRJNA513372) | rock metagenome | isolation source: Antarctica rocks | place: Antarctica: Victoria Land, Finger Mt sud | reverse complement strand
AATTCTTTTATTTTAACGAATGAAAAAAAACTTAGTATTTAATAATTAATCATTACGCGTTCAGAATAAGCTTTAAGTTAATAAGAATTATTTCGCTAATTTTACTATTTAAATTATTTATGTTATTTTAAGAATTAAAAATAACACAGCGAGTTACGTAAGTGCATATCGTATGAATAATAAAGTTAATTATTTTAAAACATTTTAAATTATTATTAATGTTTTAAGCGATGTATATGTTAACTCTAATCGTGAGCGAAACGCACGTCGTGTATATATAAAGCTTTATTAAAGTTAAAATTAATCGTTTAACGTTTTTTATTTTAAACTTAAGAAACAGATTAGCTATTTGTATTACGATAATAAGACATTAATAAATAATTTAAAGAAAAAAATATTCTTAAGATTAAAGAAGACCTTAAGCATTATTATTACTTAATTTATTACTATTATTAAATTAAAGAATTATTTTTAAATTATAAATAATAATTAACGAGAATTATTATTAAATATAACTCGTATTAAATGCTTTCGTATTAAGATTTTAATACGATTAAACAAGATTATTTCTATTATTAATTTAATTACGTTATTATTAAATTTCTTTAATTAATTAATATTCGTATACAAGTTAATTTATTCTTTAACATTTTTATTAGCGTTAGTAACGAATTCGTAATTTATTATTAATTTATAAGTTACTAAAATGATTAACGAGAATAAATATTTTACGTGTAATAATACAGAATACTTAATTAACGAATGCTTATAAAAGAGAAATAAATTAAGCTATTTACATATTAAAATTCGAAAAATTAACATAAATTTTAAAAAGTAAAATGTTAATATTAATTACGACGAGTTAAAAAATTAATGTTCTTTAACGAAGTCGCGTTAAAGAATCTTTTATTAATTTCTTTTTTTAATTATAATAATTTCTTTATAAGAGCTTTATTATTAATTAATGTAATCGTTTCTTCGAAATAGCGTTAAAATGCATTTAAATTACTAATAAATATTAATGTTATAAATTATATATTCATTAATAAAATTAAAACGCAACTTACTTATAATAATTTAAATATTAAACTCGTATTTTTATTAAAGTCTCGTTTAGTTAAAAACTTTAATAAAAAGCTTATAAGATAGCTTATTATTTATATAATTAACTTAACGTTCATCATTTAAAAATATATTAAAAGCTTTTATTTTATTTTAATTATTAAGCTAAGTAATTATTTAATCATAATTAACAAGTTATAAATAAATAAGCATGAAGTTGTTTTAAATATGATGTATAATAAGTTTATTTTCGAACTTAATCGTTATTTACATTAAGATGCATTTAAAAATGAAGTTAAAACTATAATTATTCTCTTTATTTTATTACTTTTATTAATTAATCTTAATATTACTTTTAATGTTATTATCGAATTAGTATTTAAGTATAAGATTTTAAAGCGAAAATTAATACTTTATTTTACTGAGTTTGTAATAATTATTAAAAATATAAAATTTACGATAATTATATAATTAATAAAGAAACAGATTAAGAACGTATTTAAATATTTAAACGATGAATAAAAATCTTTAAATATTACTTAAATTAATGTAACGATATATAATAATTAAATCATTAACTGAGATAAAAAGTAAAAAATTAAACTCTTCGCTATAATAATGCACGATATTAATTTAGCTTTAAAGTAAGATTATTTTAAAATGATTTAAATTAATAAATTTTTTAAAACATTTATAATTAATGTGTTAAGTAAGCTTTCATTAAAATAATATAACTTTAAGAATATTTTTAATAAAAATAAAGCGAACGAATTATCGTTACATTAATTTTATAATTACAAGATTATTTTTAAAAATAAAAAATAATTACTCAGAAGTTAAATTTATTTAAACTAATCGCGACGAATCGATACATCGAGCTTAAGTTAAGTTTTTAACTCGTTAAGATTCGATTTAAGTCACGATTTTAAAATTAAGTATTCGATTTAAATTATAATGTTAATATCGAGTATTTAAGCTAAGTCATAATGTTAATATTAAGTATTCGAGTCGAGTTATGATGTTAATATCGAGTATTAATTCGAATTTTCGACTCGACTCGTTAAGACATGAAACAATATAATATTTAACTTGTTACATAATAATATAAAAGAGTAATGTAAGAGAATAATACAATTAATTAAAATTATTACTAGTTTAAAATCTTAATAATCTCATGATTCTCTTCGTCTTTCTTCTTTTTCTTCTTCTTTTTTTTCTTTTCTTTCTTTTCTTTTTTCTTCTTTTTCTCTTTCTTCTTCTTCTCTTTCTTCTTCTTTTCTTTCTTCTTTTTCTTTTTCTTCTTATACTTATTCTTAATCATCTTCGCATTATCTCTTATCTTATTATATTTTAATTTAATTTCGTTATTATTAACTTTAATTAAATTCTTTAATTCGTTTTCAGTTAAAGTTAATGAATTAAATATCTCACGATTCGTCGCATTTTTCTCGCTAAAAAATGTATTCATGAATTTATTAAATTCATTAACTACATCTGAATCATTTACTGCTTTTAACTCTTCGAGTTCTTCATGATGTAAGATACGTTACTGAACAATTTTAATTATTAATATTATATATTTAAACACGATATTATTAAATTCATCTTAATTCGTAATAATTTAATACATACATTAATTACGTTTTTTACATTAAACATAATAAGTATATACTTTAATAATAGAAATAAACTCAGATATTATCTTTATAATTATAACTTTAATATTTATTTACTTCGCAGTCTTCTTCTTTCTTATCTTTTTTATTAGTTTAATCTTAAAGCATTAAGCTATTATATTATTAGCTTTTAAAACACATATGCATTACTTAAATGCATTATCATGTAAACTTTTATTTACTTAATTATTCGTGATTATATCTCGTGTATTATTCTTTATATTTTCTCGTTTCGCTTTTAATACATTTTAATAAACGTTAATGTTTCTCAGCTTAATGAGTTACTTATAAAGAGTTACTCGATTAACGTTCTGTTTAATATAAAGAGTTTTTTAATCTTTGTTTCATTTTATAGCACGGTTTTTATTAATAATTAACTGCGACTTAATTAATAAATTAAACGTTCTGCGATTTTAATTAATCTTAATAATAATGCATATAAATAATGCATAATAATCTTCTTACATAATAATGATGTTAAAATGCTTTTTTTTTCTTTATAATGTATTTAGTTATAATGAATAAATATAATAAGTAAATATAAAGCGTAAATATCGTTAAAGTTAGAATAAATGTGAAATGTAAATAAAGTTAAAGTTAAAACTGAATGTTAAAATTTAATTATAATTTTAAAGCTGTAAACATTACATTCATAATCTTAGTATTATAATTTACATAAACATTATCTTAATATATATCGCATTAATTATTATTTTAGTATATATCGCATTAATTATCTTAATCGTTTTACTTTACATTTTATTAATTATCTTAGTCGTCTTATTATATATTATAATAATTACTTTAATTTACATCGCATTAATTATCTTAGTTTACATCGTACTTAAGTTTTTAAATCGTATTTAATTAAGAAATTACTTTAATTTACATTATAACTCGTATTAAGTAAACAGATAATGCATTTAAATAATACATCTCTTATTGCGCATTATTAATAAACTTAATGTAATGCGAAAGTTAAACGAAGACACATTACGTATTAATTTAAAGAAATTAACTGGTAATAATAAACTTTTATTAAATTAAGTTAAAAAAGAATTAAAGAAAGATAATAAAATCGTATTAAAAAATAAAATAAATAAAATAAAAAAGATAATGTAAACAGATAATGCATTAAGTAATTAATAATTAATTTATTACGATAAATAAAAATAAAAATAAAATAAAAGTAAGAAATTATCGCTCTTCGAGAGATTCGTCGCTATTAGAAAAATGCGAATTTATTAATATTTAAGCTCTGTTTTAAAAAAGTAATACGCGAAATTTTACGTAATGAGATTATTACGAATAAATTTAATTCGAAAATAAACGATGAGAATTATAAAATTTAAACTTTAACTTTACTTACTTTTTAAAAGATTACAGAAGCGTTTTTATGTGAATTTCTTATTAATCAGTGTATTATTTATTTATATTATTTTTAATATTATATAACATTCATTAATATAATACTTTACGTATGTAAACAGTAATTTTCTTATAATATACGTAAAGCGTATTACAATTTAATAAAAAGATATAATATTAATGAAACAGTTAATGAATAATCTTAAAATTTAGTAAAATAATATGTTAATTAAATTGAAATGATTAATAATAAGAATATTTAGTAAGTAATTAAGTTATTTAGCATCGTAATGTATTTAATCATTTATATTATTTTATTACATTATCTCGTAAGTATATTATTTTATTATATACATTAATAACGTAAAAGTAACTTTAAATGTAATAATATTAAACATTTAAATTATAATAAAACGTAAAACATTTTATAAATTTACTTTAAAAGAATCATTAAATTTATTAATCGCATTTTCATCTTTTTTTTTACGATAAATATTTCACGCTTTAATAATAATCTTTTCAGAATTTAAGTTAATACGATTATAATACTTAAGAAACAATATTTATTTATTTAATTAATTCTGAAGTCATTTATAATTAATCTTAACGATAAACTTTTCTCGTAAGATTAAATATTCGTTTAATATTTATAAAGAATATTAAACATAAAAGAACATCTTTAATTATTTAAGTTAATCTTAAAAAGTTCGAAACGTTATTTTTTTAATACTTTTATATTAAAGATTTCTTAATAATAACGTTAATACGAAGATATTAATTATTTTTATTAATAAATAAAGAACGACGTTAACTTCTTTAAAGAAAAGTTCGTATAATCATTATAATAAATTATAACATTATTAATAAATGATTAATTATATTATTATATTACATTATTTAATTAACATTACTAGTTATTTACGTTTTGAGTTTTAAAGTTATAATTCTTTTTTTATAATAATGACGAAAATGATTCTTAAATTTCTTTTTATATTTATCGTAATAAAAATAAGCATTCTTATTAAAATCATGTTCATCGTTCTCGTTTACATCTTAATCTTAATATAATTTTAACTTTTAAGTAAAATTTAAAATCATAACGAGATTATATATTAATTTATTTTTATTCTTCGTTTTAAAATAATATTTTACGAGCTTTATAAAAGCTAGTTTCATTGACAGTTTGTAAAGTGAACTAAATTTTAAAATTTAGCTTAAGTGACATTCGTCGCTTAAAGTCGAATAAAATCTGAATTTAAGCTAATCTCGCTGAGCTGAGTTTTACTTTTGTTAATAAAATCTGCGTTCGTTTATATGTCGCTGAACTGAATTTCGCTTTTATTAATAAAATCTGCGTTCGTTCATATATCGCTGAACGAAAGTCAGCTTTAATCGCTTATGTCGCATATGTTATTTATGTCGCATATGTTACTTATGTCGCATATGTTATCTATGTCGCATATGTTATCTATGTCGCATATGTTAATTCTTCTTTTTATGTTTATTATATATATTTACAGAGACTTATTTAAAGACAGATTATACTATGAAGCGTCGTTATAATAAATGTTATCGTTATACTTAAAAGCATCATTACTAGTACATGAACACTCTTCACTCTCGATTATTCGTTTCTTTAAAATATACATTAATTTAAATTAAAATAACTTAAAAAACGACTTAATTAATTATAATTTCGATGACGATTCGCAGATCGCATCTCGAGTCTTGCGCGAAGCACATGAAAATAACTTTATTAAAAGTTATTTGTAAGCGCGATCATTAAGACATCGAGCGACATGATTCGAGTAATCTCATTAAACATTCACTGTAAACGACTTAGAAAACGATTTAATTAATTTTAATTTCATGAAGATCGATAATCTTATCTGTATACAAAGTATATGTCATGATTAAAGATGACGAATTAATGATTAAGGAAATGAAATGAATGATTTTTATTAATGTAATATTTCTCGATCTTCTTATCTGAACATTAATTATGCGTGCATGTCTGAATAAAACAGCTGCTTCAGTTTTTCAGCGATGACTCGTTCTTTCATTTCTCGACTTTATATAAATAGCAGTCTTAATTCTTTTTTTATTAATTTTCTCATTTTCATCGCTACTCTTAACTTCTCGCAGTCTTCACAAAGCTCGAATTATTCGCTATGAATGTATCGCAGTAACTTGTTAAACTTAACGTATTAGCATTTTTTACAATATCTCGAATTAATTTAACATTATTTAATATATTTAATAAAGAAACTTTAACTATGTATCATTACATAAACGCTTTTATTACTGTGTTTAACGAATTTATTCTTATTTTAAACTTATAACAAGAATTATTATCGAAGAATAAACATCGCAAACGTAAAGCTAATGTTAAGTTATTTTTAAGAAAAGCTCATTAATTATGTTTTAATCAGCTTGCATCTTTTCACGATCTTTATTATTTCTTAAAGAATCTTAATTACTACAAGAGCATTCTTTTTCGATTGCTCTTTAAAGTCTCTGAAAAGAAGATAATTCTTATTAACAGTGTAATGTTAATGAGTTTAAAGGCTATTAAAATTCTTCTGAAGAATTATTTCTCGAGTACTCGCAAGTCTTTTCTCTTTTTATATAACGTTAAGTTAATTACGTTTAATATTCGAAATTAATCTCAGTGTATATGATTAGTGTTAGTAGCTCGCTCTGAAGAATCTGAAGATGACATTTTTTAACGCTTAAAATTATTAGTTACACAGCATAATCGAAAACTCTCTGAGAAGATTTAACGAGTTAACATAATAAACATAGTAAAATCTTTAGTTATTCATTCTGAAAGAAAGTCTTACAAGATTACTGAATGTAATGTTGCAGCTTGCGTATCGCATCTTAAAATTAATTAAAGAATCTTTTACAAGCTCTTAATTCTTTATGAATTATGACTTTCTTGCATATTATGATCGAGAACAAGATCATTAACAATGCGATAACTTATGTTAAACATGTAATTTTCTGAACTTTTCATCGACTCTTTTTATTATAAAAATAAAGTCGTGCAGAAAAGATTTTAAAACAATTTTTAAATAAAGTTTATAAGTAATATGCTGATCGTTCATTATCTTTTTTTAAAAAGATTTCGTTTGAGTTAATGATCGCGACATCTTTTAGTTTTAAATTACATTTACTTTTCGAAAATTCATTCGTAAATCATTAATGAATATCAGTAATTTAAGAAACGAGATTTTCTGAACCTCGAATTCACACTTGTTAATGTTTATCTGTAAGCCGACTTCGCTAAGCTTGCTTAGCACTTCTTTTACATGAGCTCTGTGTTCTTTTAATATTTTACTGTAAATGAAAATGTTATTTAAATATGCCTAACAGAGTTTATAAAGATTTTTAAATAATACATCGTTAATATAATGCTGAAAGAACGTAAATTTATTAATTAATTTAAAGAACATCATTCTATACTTGTAAGCATTAAAGAAAGTAATAAAGATAGTTAAATTCTCGCTTTCGAAACTCATACGCAGTTTATTAAACGCGACGATAATATTGAGTCGTGTTAAATACTTATTATTTTAAATTCTAGCTAGTACTTCGTTTATTAAGAGAATTAAATAACGATCTTTCTTAATCAGAGCATTTAATTTTTAATAATTCACGCAGAAGCGAAGACTATCGTTTTTCTTTTCGATAAATAGTATTAACGAAGCGCAGAAAGCTTTGCTAAGTGTGATGAACTTCTTCTTCAGATTTTTTTTTAAATATTCTTTAATCTTTTACAGTTTATAACTTAACATAGAGTACAGTTAACTTTAAAAAGAATGATTCTTTTCTTTTAATTTAATCTTATAATCATATAATCAATGCGAAAGTAACTGCGCTACCTTTTCTTTATTAAAGACATTCAGAAAATCATAATAAACTACTGAAAGCTTTTTCTTCAGTTCTTTTAATGACATGACTAATGTTATTTTATTTAACTTCGCGAGTTTCTCGACTGAGTTAAGCGCTTTGTTAATTTTATTAATAGTTAAGAAAAAGATCTTAATATTCTTATTCTTAACTAAAGTTTAATATGCAGCGACTTTAATCATGATAATATTATCGAGCTCTTTCTTTTTAATTAACGAACTAAGTTAAAGTTAATCGAGATTAACTTAAATGTTTAATTTTCGCATGTAATCTGATTTAATGAACTAAGTAAATTTAATGAATCGATTTACTAATTTCGAATTCGCAGATCGTTTTAAGATAATCATTAACGTAACAGTCGATTTTAAGTTCTTTCGTTTCATTTCGCAGACCTTGCTTAATTTAAATTTTTAAAATGCTGATTAATCGCTTGCTTTCGATTTTAATGTTTTAATATTTAAGAAGAATATTAATCGATCATTTACAGAATTTATTAAAATTTAATTTCTTTTTAATTAAAGGTTTTTAATGATTACCTTGTGCTAATTTAAACGAGTTATTAATAAAAGTATCATTTTATTCCTGCATTCTTGTATAATAATTAACGTATACAGAGTATAAGTAATTAACTTTTAATTAAAAGTTTTATTAAATAATTAAATTAACTTTAACTTTAACAGCGATACTGACTAAATTTTAAAGCGTTCGCATAGCTCTGACACTAGAGATTCATTAATGAATGTCATGTTAATGACTTTAATATTTATTAAAATAAATGATCTGAATATTCTTTTTAAACTACTTAAGATAACGTTAACAGTGAACGGTTTAAAGTTAAACGAATTATTAAACATGTTAATGAAACAAGATATGAATATGTCGTTTTCAATCATTACTTTAACGAAGACATGTCGTTTTTCGAATTCGCAGCGATCTCGTGTACTTTAACATCTTCGTAATAATCGCGTGCTTTATGTTTTAACTTTTTACATTTGAAACAGAGTTCTTTCTTAAACAGTTCTTTTTAAATAAAGTTAACATTCGGTGTTTTAAGTTTCTTTTACGTAAATAATAACGACGTAAGTCGAGCAATTAATTTACTAACGACAGAGCGAGTAGCTTAAGTTATTAATGCTTTAACGACTGATCGTGCGTTTAATTTCGTTAATTTAACATTAACTCGCATGCAAATGTTAACGAACTCGTTTAAATTCGTAATTCGTTTATTAAGCGTTTCTCGTTAAAGATCTGAGTTAATCTTATACTAAAAATCATTTAACAAAGTTTCGTTATCGTATTCTAGTTCTGCGCTAAATCTCTGAAATTTCATTTAAAATTCATGAAAGAAGATCTTGTTTTAATACAGCTTTAAGTATTATTATTAAGCTGTGTAACGACGATTAAAATCGTTATACATCTTATTAATTATTAATAGTACATCTTTAACTTTTAAAAACAAGTTTAAGAAGATATCTCGCATACGAGAAGCTATGTACTTAACGATAGCTTCATTAACTCGACTTTTAATATAAGTAATCTTTAATTCTTCAGTAAAAAAGTGATTTTTATTTATCTTCAGCTTGTTTCGCATTCGTAACAGTTAGTTATTTACATTCTGCGACGAATCTTTAGTTAAGAATGAGTTTAATAACTTAATTAACTTTAATGCTCGAGCTTTTAAAGTAGAAGAACTTTATTAACTCGAAATAATCTTTAAATAACGAATAATTACGTTCTTGTCTCGTATTTCTTTCGTTAAACGCATCTGTTTAGGTTTTAACGCGATATTTATCTCGTTAACATCTTTTAACATTTAAGTTATATCGTTATGAATCTCTATTTTAATGTTGTACTAATGATACATGTATTTAATAAAGATAATAATGTCGTTTACTTCGTAAGCGATTATTCATTCATTTAGCTTTATATTAATGCTGATTTTAAGCATTTCGAGATTAAAGAATAACGTCTTCGTGTTCTTTTATTTAATATTTAACGACGCATTCGTGTTTTCTTCTAATGCTGTTTAATTCTGTAATAAAAGTAATTCTCTTTTAACACTTCGTAATTCGTAGCGAGTAATGCTTATTAATTTTAATTTCGTAATTTTAATCATTACGTGAATAAAAAAATTGCGGGTTAAAGTTCTGATGTTACTTTATTAAACTTTTCTGAGTTCGAGTTTCGCTGAAATTTTTTAATTTTAATTTTAAAACAACGCGTTCGTGTTCTTTTATTCTGTATCAGTAACGAGCTCAGTAAAGAGTTAATTTAGAACAGCGCGTTCGTGTTCGTTAATTCTGTTCTAGAAGTTTTTAATTTTTAACGAGCTTTGCGAGCTTAATTTCTAATGAGATTATGTAACTTGTTTTATATCGTTTACACGTTAATAATAAGATTAATGAGCTTTAAATTAATGTTATAAGTTAGTATAAAGCGAATCATATAAGTGTATTCTAACTAAAAGTTTAAAGTTAAAGAAGAAAGAAAATGTAATACGCGAAGAGTCTTGTATTTACGAAGACGCGCTAAATTACTAGCGTGTTAACGTTAGCTTTAAGCTAGTGTATAATAATTTAACATGATTTATATTAAGTTAACTCAGTTTAACACGATTAACTTCATGTAATTAGTTTAAATTAGTTTAAATTTAAACTGTACGATCGTAATAGTAAGCTTTTTATTTATCACGATTCGAGTTTAAATTTAAATTAAATGAATTTAAATTAACGTTAAATTACGTTAAATATTAGGTTAAATTATGTAATTACGCTAACCTTATTTAATATAATAGTTAAAATCTTGTTAAGATCTTGTTAAGAATCTTGTTAAAATCTTACTTAAAATGTTAAGCTAATTAAATAATTAAACTAATCATATATAATTTAACGTTCGAGCTGAAAATACATATAAGTAAATAATTTCTGAAAGGTTAATTCTTCTTTTCTTAAGTTTAATTTTCTAGTTATTATATTTATATTAACTTAATTTATATAATTTTAATATTAAACTAAAGCTTACTACTTATATTATTTATAATGTAAACGATCTCTTATTCTCGACATAATTCTCTAAGCCATTTACTTAAATGATTCAGAGAACGCCTTTCGTCGCTAAATTTCACGCGATTAGCGAAGTCATCTGTTTCTTAATTCATTAATCATTTATCTTAAACTTTTATTAAACGATCTCGAGCTTAATACTTTTTATAATATAAATTATTAAGCGAATCGAGACGGTTTTAACGCTGCAAAAAAAATTAACAAAGACGAAGATTTCAGTCAGAAAATGAGATTAAGAATCTTAACGAGTTTAGCTAATTAATTACTCAGCTGTCTGCATCTTTCTTCGCGCGAATGAAATTCTGCGCATTAACTATCGCACATTCTTCGCGAAACATAATTATAATTCTTAACGCGCTCGTTTTACGAGCCGACGTTAAGTCGCTAGCGAGCTAGCGGAATATCGACATCTCAGCGAGTCGCGCGCTCGCTTTTTCTTCTTTTCTTTCTCATCGCGCTTTCGAGCGCGCACCGGTCGCGAAACACGATGATGATGCTTTACTCGCTTTATCGTTTATCGTTCTTATCATTTCATCATTTATTCTCGTGATCGCTGATACTCGTGCAACGCTTTTTAATCGCTGACGAGAAACTTTTAAGATGTTAAAGCTTAAATGTCATGCGATTAATTAACATTCTTATAACCCGTTAAGCGTGAAATTAACGAACACTTACTTAATTATTAGCTATATATTATAAATATCATGCGACTAATTAACATCTTTATAACTCGTTAAGCGTGAAATTAACGAACATTTACTTAATCACTAGCTGCACACTGATACTTTATTCTTACGATGATTAGCTATCACATATTTCGTAATCATAACAACTCATCTTTTACTGTTTTTCATTCATTCTTCTTTTCTTTCTTTCTTTCTTTTCTTTCATTCATTATTCTTTTCTTATCATGTTTTCATTCATTTATTCTTTCTTCATTTTCATGTTCGTATTTATTCTTTCTTCATTCTTATTATGAGTCGTCGGGCCAAATCTGTAATTAATAAGCGCGCAGCTTAAGCAGCGAGACAAGCCAGATATGAAGTTAAGCGCAGATAAATTATTTCTACTTCTTTCTTTAATGCTTTATTCTTTTTCGCCGATCATGTCTCTTCTGCGTAATTAAAAATAGCTCGCTCGTAATTTACATTTAGTTAATTCAGATTCGCTCTCGATAATGAAATCAGCGACGAGAAAAACGAGCATTTAACTTTCTTTAAAATTAATGAAGTCATTATTAAATCGTAAATTCTTACCTTCGTGATTAACGCTCTCGCAACTTCTCGCAAATTGCGATAACGCGTTAAATTTAATTCAGCGACATTTACGATAATTCGAGCTACTTCGATCTCTGACTATGACACGATTACGCGACGAATTTAAAATCTCGCGGTTCTAAATTCTCTTCTTAATAAGATCGCTTCATTTTGTTTTAGTAGCGAGAATTAATCTTTTTCGTGTAAGCACATCGTCATTTAAATTTACTCGCGATAATCGATTATTCGAATCTTTTTATAATTCTTTATTAATCGATCACGCAGTTTCGTTATGATAATTCTCTTAAGACTCTTCATTTATTTTCTCGTTTACATTAATTCATGCATTAAACATCGTATCGAGATTAATTAAAGTAAGTTCACGCAGATTTAAGTTAACTGCGATTAATTTAATTTAACATTAGCTCGATTCTCGCTCTATCTTCAGTATTTAATTCTCTTCTTTTTTTTCTTCTTTATCAGCGAATTCGATGTTCGTAAATATTTAAATCGTTCAAGCATCGTTCATACAAGCTTAAACATTTAATCGCATTATCGTCGCATCTTTATTCGAATCGCTCGCTTTATCGCACACATCAGTTAACTCGATTATTTTCTTTTCTCTTTTATCTGTCATAAAAGATGCAGTCGAGTCGGCTTCTTTATTAAATGACATCGAGTATTTATTTTAATTAAAATTTAACGATAATCTGATCTTCGATCATTCGTTCGCATCTGAAATTATTCTTCATGCTCGCAGCAGATCTGTAAGCGTTTCATTCAGCTCGTGCGAGGTCGATATCATACACGATCTTTTAGTCTCAGTAGCGATCTTTAATAATGATGATAGCGTTACTTCGTTAATGTTAAAACATGAACTCAGCATTATTTCGAGCATTGAGAACATTAATGAAAAGTCTTAACTCGCGTTAATTAATCATCGTTTACATTAAGCATAAGCGTCGCATTGCATCTGCATTAGCGATTAATAACTTTCTTAACGATTTCGAACTCGACTAATCGTTAATTTAAATAAAGACGATGATTCAATTTCTCATTCTCTTACGAAAATGATCGAGTTCTGACATTAATCGCTTTTTTTTCTTTTCTTCACGAACTCGATTTCAGTTTCTTTACATTAAGCGAAATCGATTTAACGCGATTAATATAATGATTTCATCTTCGTTTCGTAAAAGATCTTACTCGTTAATAACGATCTTTCACTCAGTCTGAGTTTATAAAGCTTAAAGAAACATCTCCGTCGCTTTCGTGAGTCGACTGAGTCTGTAATCGAGCGCACGTGAAATGTAAATAATTTTCTGACTCGTGTCATCACGTTAACAGTTTACAAAGACGACTTTCATTTAACATATTAATTTCTTTTTCTAAAACGCATCACGTAAAATCAGCGCGTTACTTTTCACGATCATGTCTTTTACAAACTTAAACAGCTTTGCCTGAGTTAAGGCGTCATGACGAGAGAAAGTAATTATGATTATTATATGTCGTTTTCGCACATGTCCGTAAGTC
>JAABUO010006162.1_pt1 | contig 13869 bp, 17 predicted proteins | sample 5559291 | NCBI WGS metagenome assembly JAABUO01 (sample SAMN10711878, study PRJNA513372) | rock metagenome | isolation source: Antarctica rocks | place: Antarctica: Victoria Land, Finger Mt sud | reverse complement strand
TTTGAGGATGGCCCTGGGTGTGGGTCAATACAATTGGCTTTACGCAGGAAATCGGGAGATCTCGAGGGTACGAACCACATTGAGAAGTGAAGGATGTATTCGTCATCTGTCATGCCTCCATTGCCAACTTCGAGCATGTCCATGTCATTCCATCCGCCAGGCTGAGCTTTGCTGGGGAATGCGGCTACTTTGTTGATGATGTTCATGATGCTACAGTGGAAGCCCGGGAGAGCGCAGTTGTAGGTTGTACAAGGACATCTATCATCAGGGCGGTCAAAAGAATTGTAAACATCGCCAGACATGCGCCAGGAATTAGCCATAGTCTGAGCCCAGTTCCAGGGGGAGTCTTCGCCCCAATTGCACATGGAATAGAGGATGGGGCGACCTAAATTGCTTCAGTTTGGGGGCTGAGACTCGGGTTCTACTTTCCTGACCAGTAGCGTTTAATGCCTGCGACATGGCGTTATACCGGTTGTAAGTAATAAGTGGTGTCCCGGACTGTCCCTCATTGTAACAATTATCATATTTGAGATAATCTACCTTCGAGTCAATGCCAGCGAAATAGAGAGGGAATCACGCTTCACCTACCAACGCCCCAGCCTGCAAATGTTTGAGCATCGATTTTCTCTTTGCCCAAAGATGCAGCTAGTTATGTCAGTGGTTTGAACATCCATTTCAGAACCCGCCTGCCGTACCGTACTGGCCACAGGTATACATCCCCGCCGACGAATACATCCCAAAGCCCAGGCCCATGATGTGCAACTGATCGGCCACATGCTTCATACCATTGGGGAACTTGGTCATGTTTGGCTGAAGAGTTCCGTTTGCTGTCCTACCGGCAGACCAGCAATCATCGAGGACAATGTAAAAGTAGCCAAGATCTCGCAAACCGTAATCGACGATTTTCTGAGCGGTCCCCAAGAGCAACTCCTCGCTGACATTGCATCCAAAGGCATTCCAATTGTCCTGTTGAATTTCAGCAACAACCCTTCGCAAAGTAAGTGTGAGTTAAATACCCAACCCATTTGGGGCGTGAGAGCAAGGCCGTTGTAGCTCACTGCCCAGGCTTGCGAGAGGAATAGCCATGCTGCGGCCGAAGCCCTAAATAGCGAAACACCAGCCATAATCATAGACAAACAGCTGAGTGAATCTCCGATGGAGGTTGGTTTATCTTATACAAGACCTTCCCCCCACAAGATTTCCTTTCCCCGCGTGCTGGAAGGCTTGACCGCGGCATGTTGGGTAGTCCGTCAAGACCTTTTTGGACGCAGAGTGACATCACCGGCAACGACACAGAATGCCGTTGATGCTTTGAGTAGAACGGCCGATAGATCAATGTTATGCAGTTTAAAGTTACGAGTGACAGGGAAGCATGGAAGATGGTAACGCGGGGAAGTCTCCTCGCATTCACCTAGAACTAGAAGCTGATCAAACCCGAAACCTGAACAGGTTAACCACTTATAGCTAAGAGAAGCCCTTTATAGGGCTGGCGTTCAATTAAGAGCCCTTAGCACGACGGTGTGATATGGAAGTGATCAGGTTCCGGGTTTGACCCCTCACATCTACCGATGGCAATCGCGGGACGGGCGGATATCACGTGATCATGTCCTGACAGTTTTTCATCCCAAGTGCACGTTGCATCCCGGTCATGGATATCGTCCATCCTTGGATGGAGGTGACAGATTCGTCAAATCGCTCCCTTAAAATCAGAATCCCAATTCTCCTATAACCAGCTTCAACTGTACGAACTATCGATGTTGCCTTTTGAAGTCGTATCCCGTCGTCCACTCTCATAAGTCCAAATTGTCCTTTTGTTTTTGAAGACCTTCATGATCTCGTCTTCGGGTCCATGAATCCTTCCGTTTCTCCCATACTAATAATCGATCATTGACTTAAGTGTCTTAATATTGAGTACCTCATTTTGCTGCACACCCTGCTCATGCGCTTTTTCGATCCGAGACTTTCTCTACCCTCAGTCCCAACATCACACCAACGAACAGCATTTGAGTCGGATGGTCACATAGTTCATCTCAGCTCTTGTTTTTGCATGGAACCCTTCTAGGGTTCTCAAGATGTGGATATCCAGAAGCAGCTCCACCCCCAGAAGTGCAAAACGCAATCTACATTTTCTGGTTATTGTTTGCATTGACTCTCTTATATGCTGAGCTCTGGAATTCATTTTGCTTAACACGCCAAATCGATCTTTCCTCCTTTAAAACCAGGGCGATAGTCGTGAGCACAACACCAATGCAGGTGGCCGTGCTGAGCAAAGTCGCATGCAAAAAAATTCTAGCTACCTTCTTAGCCCAATGGGATCTTGTCGAGCCTTGGACTTTTGACCCTGAAGTTCTCTTTGAAACGCAGAGTGCTGCGGAAAGCCGTGAGCGGTAAAAGTCAGGTGTATTCTATGGCCACCGAGTGAGTCCTACACATTCAGCTGATTGCAATATCAGTAACTTTCTGCTACTATGTCTGTGATTCACCGATGATTGAACTGCAAGTCTTCTATTTCCCTGGTTCTAGTGACGATATTCTTCTTCAACCTATTGCTGGCAAACAAATCCTGCTCCTATCATGGCTGACCCCCTCAGCCTGACTTCCTTGACTCTGCAGCTTATTGGAACCGCTCGAGAGATCTGTGGCGTCTGGAAATTGCTCAGCGGAGCTTCTGCCGACTTTACTATTGTTGCTGATCGTCTGGAACTCATTAACGTGATACTAAAAGAACTATCTACATTAGAAGAAAACGAGCAAAGTTCGAATCACATAACTCTCTTGGCACTGGAGCGCAGTCTAAAGCAACTCGAAGAACTTCGTCTTGCGGTTACTACGTTGCAAGCCCCCGTCAAAGGATTCAAGCGCAAATATAGCAAGGCCATGAAACTTGTTCTCTCCGATGACCGGATTAGTGGCATCCGTGTCCTACTTCAAACTCTATTATCAGACCTCTCATTAGCACTACAAGTCGCACAAGGGTAAGATCTCTATTGATCAAGAGACGACATAGCTAATAAAACACGAAGTTGTACGATGAGCAAGGCGCTGCAGACCACCCATAAAATCCTGAACGAGGTGCAAGGTATTAAACAAGTCATGCTGCACCGTTACACTGCAAATGACTCCCGCTGTATAGAACTACATCCCACCTAATTTTCGCGATCTAACGAGGTTGGAGTGGTCGATAAATCAGAATACTATTCACAGCCATCCAGCTTTTCCCCAAGGTTAGGATATCTAGAAATAAGACTGTCTTCTTCACTGAAATTTCATAATAGAGAACTTAAGAAACCCTCCGAGTGTGATGAAAGGAATCCCTCTGTGTTCCGCAAAACAGTGTGGATACACAGATACGGGAGGTTGTGGGTGCTTTTGGGAGCAGTTTCGTGGTATTACCAATGCAAACAGATACAGACGCTACATGAAGAGACAATGGTACCCTCATACGAGCAACTCAATTTTTCCTTCCGAGGTTCTGACTTCCTTAGTGCCTGGACTGGTAATACAGATGGCTCGTAAATACAATGTACCACGGATTTATATGAGATTAAACTGGGTTCAAATTATACCTCAAAGCAAATTTTCGGAGCTACAATTGAGAGACATCACATTTCTCAAGCAAGAGATCGAGAGCGGAAACCTTTCGGTAAACGCTTGTGATGAGCGTGGCGAGCCACTTCTGAGTCATGTAACCCTACCTATGTACCGTTGTAATGCAGTATCTGGAATACTAATTTCATAGTACAGGCTACGCGTTATTATTCTTTCTCGAGTCCCTTTCAATTAATCAAGTATCTCGTTGATCGTGGCGCGGATACCTCGGTTACGGACGAAAGAGAAGGCTTGTAAGATAACGCTTCCTGCATCTAGGCTACACTTTCTGATAAGAAGTTTATAGCAACATATTTGTTTCAGCATTAGTGAGATTAACCGAGTATGAAGGAGAAAATACCGTACGCAGAACATGAGAAGTATGATTGAAGATATCATTGAAGCACATGGCATCGACCTCGCCGACCCATCTCGCTATGGGTCCAACATCTTGCATAAAATCGCTAGTTATCCCTCGTCCGTTAGCCGGAATTCGGCTCTGTCTTTGGCTGCCCCCTATAGGCCAGATTTTAAGGCCAGAGATAGAAACGGTTGGACACCACTTCTCAAGATGTTGGCTGCCGAATATTCTTGGGACAAATGGATGTTTTTCTGGCTAGTTGACAACTGCGCCGATGTCTCTGAGCCAGTATCTGGGGGCCCTTCCACTCGATTGGAAGACGGAATCACTTGCATTCACCTTGTGGTTGCGGCCCTCCACCCAATTTCGTTAAGCAGCGCAGAACTTTCCCATGTGGGACCCGACCATCCCTGTGCCATAGCTAGCATACCGGCTCAAACAGACACTATCGAATGGGGACCTCCAGCAGGCTGTGGAGGAAAGTGGAATGATCAGTCGCAATGGCAAGTTCAGATGTGGTTTTTGAAAGTTCTTATCGAGAAGCGTGTAGATCTACATGCTGTAGCCAGACACTGGGGCACACCTACAGATATTGCCAGGTATACGGGTAATACTGATTTCTGGTACAGGATTCTAGAAGAAGGCAAGATCAATGTGAAGAACTTCCTAGACTACGACTCCACGATATAGAAATTCGAAAACAACATGAAACCCTTGAGCGTGGTCAGGAAAACAGTCAAATAATAAACAAGAAACTGCAAGATTTCTGGATAGCCGTCGAACATTGGAATTTGCGGTTTGCACTGAAATCTAGATACGTACCGCTACCCCTGGGTCATCTCGCGTGGGCATGCAGTTTCACAACAATTCTTATTAAGACTACTCTCAAGCAAGTGTGTCAGCCGTATACTTATTCCCAACTACTTGAGAAACAGCTGTAGAGTGAGAACGACTTTCGGTTTGTAGAGCTTACTCCAAATCATTAAGCGTTATTGCCATAACCAGGACGAAATCGACCTTGTATACTCCAGTCTTCTCCCTAGACACTCATTCATAAAGTCTCACAGTGACTATTGCGGTTTCGAAGCAAGAGTAAAGGCATTCCTCGACTTTGTGCACTTGTGCCAGACAAAGGCGACCCGGACATGGACCATCGAACAAGAAGGAGCGCGACAAATGAATAGAGCTCGACTCAGGTTATCCGATGAGTCTATGCTCGGTGTTCTACGGATCTTGGCAGAGACAGTGGCAAGGTTCCCATGGCCAGACGAAGTGATGGGGTGGGATGAAGTGGAGGACCTATATCCACTTAGACAAATTCCAGGACAGTGGGTAGATGATTAGTGAGGATCTCTAGAGAAATGGGTGCCTTGGTTTCACGGCCTGATAGATTTGACATCTTAACAACTTTCCTAGTTTGATAATAGATCTTTAATCAACGAAATTTTCTGCTTGGATATCTTCCACCCAGCCACTGTTGTCCCCGGGCACCTCTTTCCTCCATTTAGAGTACAACTAGTGAAACCCTGTTTGTCACTCGAAACCTCAATGCACCAACATTCGTGATAGTGAACGAACGTCGATGCTCGCTACCAACTTATCTGTTATAGTATTCTATAAGGTACCTTATCAGCGGAAACTTCTCGTTGAGCCGATACGCGATCACGACCTGGCCACTCCAGGTACTGTGGCCAATTGATTCGTCCAGGAACTCTCAACATATATAAAGCAAGGTAACCACTACAGAGACACCACCTTACACTGTTGGCACACCACCCCCTACACTGCTGGCACACCACCCTCCTCACTAAGCCTAATCGGGTAATCCGGTGACCCCGTAAACAAATCAAGTAAACAAGTTAAGGGAGCGCATGGGAAGATACTTGGTTTTGTGCCTGCCTGCCACTAAATTTCATGTATTTTCTCATGAATATCCCGGTGCAAATTCAAACCTGAAACATATCTTTCGCATGCTCAGAATCAACCTCTATTTGCACCTCTAATTACATCTGAAAACTGCTCATGTAGGAGGCCGGAACACCTGATATTTGCTTCCCCGTCGTCGCCTCTTGTCCACCGTCTCTTCCACCGCCTCTTCCACCGCCTCTTCCACCGCCTCGTCCACCGCCTCGTCCACCCCCTCGTCCACCTCGCTGGCGACCTCCGCGTCCACCTCGTTGGGTAGAGGGCTGACTGTCAGGCACCTGACTAGAGGGAAGCTCTGGGTTCAGCTCAAAGCCGGAGGGCTCGCGCTGAGTGAAGTCCTCAAAGGCTTGTTGACGTCGTCGTTGTGAAGCTGTCGGTGACGGCGGTGCTGCTTCTGCCCATAAACGGTTCTGTGCTCCTCGCGGACGATCCTTTGCCTTAACGATGGCAGGCTCTTAAATCTGTAGAATCTGCCGTCGCGATGAAGAAGACATATCTGACGACGGAGTGCCTTGCACCTTAATATTCGCGTCATCGTATTCGTCACCATTCATTGTATGATTCTCTTGCTTCTCCGTCTGCGTCGTCGCAGCTCTAGGCGACTTAATGTACAGTTAATGACGGTGAATGTCTGTCAGCTTTAATACTCCGTCGTCTGCTCTATTGTACAGTCGCTTCTGTATCTTATGCGCGCATGGCAATCTCATCGTCCTCGTAAACGTGCCGGTGCAAGCTTTAACAGCAATAAATTATTCGCAGATGCGTTTGTAATGATCGCGGATCTTACGAAGAGTAAAGAAAATAATAAAGCCGTAAAGATCGCGAAAGATAGACATGCGGCGAAGATCTTAAGACATGCGAGTCTTACTTTTCTCAAGATCATCACCGTAGTTCGCGTATTGACCGTGCAAAAAGAGCTTCATCTTGTCCTTCACGGTCTTTAGATCATCTGCTTAAATTAGCTAATAAATTGTATGACAAATTAAGCACTCATCGATGAAAACATGAAGTTTCTGCTTAATTTAATAATGAGCGTCCTTCGATCGCGAGATGAAGATGTTACTAAAATGCAGAAATTAATCAGTGTAGAATTTAGCTCACTTCGTGCGTAACGGCCAGACGTGCTCTTCGATATACATGCAGATACGCACGTTAATCTCAAGATAAATGTGATAAAACGTATTATAATCTTCCTTTAGCATAGCAGAAATCGTCGCTAAACGAAGAGTTCTTCAACGCTTCATGAACTCGTCATAGAGCTCGTTTATAAAAAAGAGCTTCTTGCAGTTAGTGATGATATTGTTGTTTATGTGTCACACGTATAAAGCATGATTAACGCGGTATTCAGGGCCGGAAAAGACGTGACGGAGAACAGATGTTAACGTCTTATCGTCGTTAAATAATATCGTTTCAGGATACAACAAATTAAGATGATTATAAAGACGCTTTAAGGTCTGCATTACTCAGGCGTAGTCGATGTAATTCTCGCCTTTCATGAAGTAAAAAGCGACGTAGAAGATGATGTTTAAGGCGATAACTTTAATGATAATTAAAAGCGACATCTTATATTTATTAATCTTGTAAATGCAGTTCATTAAAATCACCTCGTAATAGTTCGCAAGCATCTTTTATGAGGTTTCTGGCGTAAAGAACAGATATTTTAATTGGCCGTCGCCGTCTCTGATCTTAAAATTAACATATCAGTTCTCCTGATCCGTCAGATTTTGCATTAAAGCCTGCGTAGGCGTCAGAACCCCTAGTGTTTCTGCTTTAAGTCGTGCGAATTGATTCCAGATATCGCGAGACTTAAAAATAAAGCTCTCGCCGTTCTCATTCATGCGCAATCCTTTTAATATTAAGCTCGTCTTGCTGCTCTTTCGAAACTCCTTCTGAATTTCATGCAGTACGGCGGGTTTCTTAATAGCAATATTGCGCTGTACAACAGAGCCGGTAAACTTCGTAAAAAGATGATTATGATTGTCGTCTTCGACGATTAATATTTAATCATTTAGATCGTTCTCATTCTGCAGATTAAACTGTAGCTTAACGATGCATTTAAAAGGGCAAGCGACGCGTTTACTAGAGGTAATTCGATGGCCAGTACTCTTAGGATCCTCGTCGCCGCCGCGATCGCATCGTATTCAGGTTTTCATAAGGAGATCTTTCTTCGATCGCTTGCTTCGCTTGCGCGTCATTGAATAGCCTTGATCCTTTGCATGCTCGTTCACCTCCTTGATCACCTGTTCAATGTAGGTGTACTCGTAAAGGCCTGCTCTGAGGGGCTGCATTTGCATAGTCATATTGAAAAGGATGAGGCAGATGGTGAAGGATAGAAGTTAGTCGCGGTGATAAACAAAAGACGCGGTGAACCCTGAAGATTATTCAATTAGGCTTGGTGCGTACCCGATTAGGCTTAGTGGGGAGGGTGGTGTGCCAGCAGTGTAGGGGGTGGTGTGCCAACAGTGTAAGGTGGTGTCTCTGTAGTGGTTACCTAAAGCAATGGGGAAATTGAGTACTTCGTGGGGGTTTAGTCGAATGAGGATATCGAATCATATTGATTATGGGTATAAATAGCTTCAAGAATAGGCCGGGGCTGCTGTTGGAGACCCACTCTGATAACCCAGCACGTCATCTGCCGAAAAACCTTTTCACAACGTCGCATTTCTCAACCACACGTGTTATCGCGTGGACAATGAAAGTGGCGATGTTACAATTAATCATCCTGTAGTACTTGAAAAAGGTTTTGCTTTTGGTAGCGCCTTCTGAGATTCAGACTTATTGACGGCAGGCCCGCTAAGGAGTTGCGCAACATGGACATCAGAAATGCTTGGCCCCTCTTCAGTCTCCACTTGAGCTTAGTAGCTGTGGAATGTGAAAGACTATTCCAATACAGCGATTCTTCACGTTTCTTTGCCGTAGTTCTCATGCTGGTGTTGTACATATATCAATCACGATCCTAGCCTTATCACTTTGCCTTGCAGTCCATCATCTCCATTAATATTGCGATATCCTCATGGTCTCGGTCTTTTTCCCCCTCGGTCTCTCGTTCCGAGTGTACACTTAACCAATTCCGGACACATCAAAGAACCTCAGAGCTTCCCTGTCTTGCATACCAACTTCTCAATTTCCCACACTGTTATTCATGTACATGAGTTTGGCAATCTTTGACTCAAGATTGTCATAAATTCTCTAGCTTCCAAGAATGGCTTCTCCGGATCAGAATCATACGCCAGTCTCGGAGCAGAATGAGAGTTCTACGGACGTTAGTCCAGGTTCGAGTGCGAATCCTTCAAGAGGGTCTTCAAGGCCGCCCAAGGAAAGGCACCGAGTTCGTTTTACTCCTGGAGGGGAATCTATGGATGCGAAGAATAGGAAAACCTCTTTCGAGGTTCGCGACAAAGGTGATCCCCCTACTGGAGGCATGACGATGAAGCCATTGCCGCGGGCCAGGATTAATCCCGAACATTCAAGAAGCGGTAGCGCTGCGTCTGCTTCGCACCCTGCGGACTCACCCCCAGATATCGGAGACTCTCGTGACTGTTTGTCAGCAACCAGATTTCGACCATCAATTATGAGAGCGCCATCTGCACCCGGTTCTGAGATGACAGATGTGACGGCAGAGCTTCATGACAAAGGTGATGACGAGCAAGCTGAAGAGAAATACTTCTCCCAGCAGTCTGCTCGGGATAGAGCTGAACGTCTATCACGACGTCTGATAGGCAGCCGTTCGGCCCCTGGCTCAAAAGTGCCATCTCCTACTAGAAAGCGTTCTCGTTCTCCGTCGCCTTTTCGAGCTCTCAGCAACACAATAGACCTGAACAATATACCTCTGAAGAAATTACAGACCCGGAGAAAATATGGCATCGAGGATGACACGGACGAAGACGAGGACGAAGACGAACATAAAGATGAGAAGCCACCGAAAAACACGTATCAGCGCTTCCAAGCAGCTGCCCGTCGTATTATAAGGCATCATACGCATAAGGACAGGGGCAAATCATTCAGAGTTGGAGCACCATTACGTTCTGGCCAAACAACGCCAACTTTTGACCGTGATCCGGAAGAGTATGTTCCTGCACCCAAGGAGTACCGCGAAGGGTTCCTGTCCTCGATTTTGAAATTATACAACGAAGAAGGTGTGGGATCCGCATTGGCCAATATACCAAGTGGACTCGAAGCTCTCAAAGGCAGTCATAGTCGAAACCAAAGTAAGGATTCTTTATTATCATCAGCTGCAGCATCAGTTGTAACTGTCTCGGAACCATCAACCGGCACGACCACTCCAACAAAGACAAAACGTCCCAAGTGGTACAAGAGCACGTCGCCCGGATCCACAGGATCAATTGCAAATCTCATTAGCTCTTCTACCGTGCTTGCCCAACCTGCAGGCTCTTCACACTCGCCAGGCGAGGGCCCTGCAATAAGACCAAAGCTCAAAGCAAGACGACACAGTAGCGGAAACGCGCTAGACATAGTAATTAATAAAGCCAAGGGGGCAAAAAGTGATAACTCGATACGCATTCAAGTGCATATAGCGGAACTCATCTGCCGGCAAAAATTTGTATTGAAGATGACCAAGGCTCTAATGAGCTATGGTGCACCAACGCATCGTTTAGAAGGTTCGGGGAGTCCCCACATATTGTGGATTGTCACTAATCAATACTAGAGTACATGAAGTACTGTGCTAGAGTCCTTGAAATCAATGCGCAATTCCTGTATATACCCGGTTGTATGATCATATCATTCGACGACAGCATGGCACATACCACTGAAGTCAAGATCGTCCGTACATCCCAGGGTGTGGATCTGGGAAAACTTCGCGAGACGCATGAAATCTACAAAGAAGTTGTCCACGATCAGATAAGCCTAGACGATGCAATGCAACAGCTAGATGAGATCGAAAAGCGGAAACAGCGCTACAATCCCTGGCTTCTTGTTGTTATGTACGGCTTCGCCAGTGCCAGTGTTGGCCCCTTTGCATTTGGTGCCCGGCCTATCGATTTACCAATCGCATTCGTTCTTGGAAGTCTACTCGGCATCATGCAGCTCATCGTCGCCCCAAAATCCGATCTTTACTCTAACATCTTCGAAGTCTCTGCAGCCGTCCTGACCAGTTTCCTAGCTCGCGCGTTCGGCTCAATGCAGAACGGTGAAATTTTCTGTTTCTCCGCGCTGGCACAATCCGCCATTGCCCTCATCCTTCCAGGTTACACCGTCCTCTGCGGCTCTTTGGAACTCCAATCAAAAAATATCGTCGCAGGCTCCGTCCGCATGGTCTACGCAGTCATCTACTCCCTCTTCCTAGGCTTCGGCATCACAATCGGAACCTCGTTCTACGGCGGCATCGATCCCAACGCCACCTCCCAAGTCTCTTGCCAAAACACCACCCCCAGCTGGTTCCCGTTCGTTTTTGTTCCCCCCTTCACTCTCTGCCTCATCATCATCAACCAAGGCAAATGGAAACAGGTCCCCGTCATGCTCCTCATCAGCTTCGTCGGCTACGTCGTGAACCACTTCTCCGCCATCCGCTTCGCCTCCAACGCCCAGATCGCAAACACCCTCGGTGCGCTCGCCGTGGGCGTCCTCGCTAACCTCTATTCCCGGCTCTTCCACGGCTTCGCCGCCGCGACACTTATCCCAGCCATCTTCGTGCAGGTGCCTTCGGGATTAGCGGCGAGCGGGAGCCTGGTCAGTGGTGTCACGAGCGCGAATCAGATTACACATAACAAGTCCAACGGGACCTTGAGTAATGGGACGACGACGGTAAGTAATGGCACGCAGGCTGGAGGGGTTGGGGGGATCGATATCAATAGTACGGCGTTCAATGTTGGGTACTCGATGATTCAAGTAGCGATTGGGATTACCGTCGGGTTGTTCTTGAGTGCGCTGGTGGTGTACCCGTTTGGGAAGAGAAGGAGTGGGCTGTTTAGTTTCTGAAGAGGGTTTTGTTGGTGGGGAAAAGTGTATTTGGAAATGGAGTTTGGGTCTTGCCGGCTTGGGTCTTGCCGGCTTGGGTCGGGTATGGGTGGTTAATGGGCGGTTAATAGGTGGGGTTTAGGTGGGTTCATTGATATGCATCGTTATATGTGATAAACGGGGCTTGGCCTGAGTTTATAGCACTACGCAGATCAAAAATTCAATCGATGGCTGAGTATGTGGCATCTTCTTCGAGTGTCTGTTTTTATATTTGTTGTAGGAAAGAAGAAGGATTACTCTGTCTTTTTATTCGAAGGAAGTGATAGAAAGAGAGAAAGTGATTGACAGAGAGATTGACAGAGAGAGTGTGTGTGATAGAGAGATAGTGAGAGAGAGAGAAAGAAAATGATAGAGAGAAAGAAAGTGATAGAGAGAGAGGGATGTATTTATACCCCTTCCCCTATTATTACCACAGAACAGATACTTACACCAAACTACCCGCACTTGCGCCATCTCTATCCAAGCCCCACCCAGAATAAAAAAAAAAAGCAAAACACCATGACACCCCCAAGACGCAACAACGAACCAAGACCCACCATCCCCCAAAACCCCCGGCTAATTTCTCCGCGGAGCCCAGTATCAAGCCCGGAGGATGCCGAACCAGCACCGACGGGATCCAGGAACAACGAGTCAGCATCGAGCCCCGGTGCAGCATCCAATCCTACCAACTCCGCACCCACTGCACCCATCGCACCCATCCCCCTTCGGAACCCCGCAGCCCCCTACTCACCAGCCGACACCGTCCCTCCACCAACCCCTCCATTTGGTCCTGGTAATATTAGCTTTCACACCCCAGTACCCACCACCAGCACAGCGCCATCCACATCCCCCACGTCTGCCAGGCCCCAACAACCGGTTGCAGCGGCACCACTTGGGCCTCATTTCCGAAGGGGTGGGTTTGTGGAGGTGGAGGTGGGGAGGGCTGCGGAAGCGTCAGTAGCGGAGGGCAGCAGCAGCAGCAGCAGCGTCAACGGCCCGCGTGATACTGGATCTAGTGGCGTCGGGCCCTGCGAATCCCCCGGGAGTATGGCCCCAGGGCGTGGGAGGAGCGATTGGTCTCTTAGTGCTGTGGTGGATGAGTGGGTTGAAGAGGGGTGGCGGGAAGAGGGGGAAGTACTCGAGTTACTCTCCCGAGACGAGAGAGGTGGTGGACGTGGTACCGCGCCTGCGGGGGGCGAATGGTTTTATGGAGACCGTGAGGGGCGAGGGGGGGGACGAGGGCGGGGGCGTGGTGTATGAACGTTTCGGCCGTGGAATTAGATTTCTCGATTTTCTTGAAGGTTGGGTGGTTTATGAGATAGGGCTCTTGGGTTTAGGATACCTAGTGTACGAAGTCTTTTTGGAGTTGGACTTTAGATTTTGAGGTTCGGGAATCTGGTATAGTGTCTCTGATTCCCGATATGTTGTATGCGATTTTCTAAAAGCGGGCTTTAGAGATTAGATCTCAGAAACCAGATTTCTTCTGATTTCCGGTTTGTGATTTCGCTGTTTGTCCCGCTGGTCCTGTTTATGTCGCTGAGTTATCTATCAAACACCACTCTCGCTTACCCTTCTGGATTTCGCCTTCTGAGATCGAAATCCAAACACCACGGAGACGGGATCCTTAGATCGTTATCATGGATCTGCCAGCAAGATCAATACAGCGCATTGAGTGGCAAAGCAGTCTCCACATCAAGCAAACAACCTGTTTTCCTCAAACAAATATACTAATCTCTCCTCTCGTCACTTCCGAAAGAAGATCCCCAGTTCATATCTACCATCCTACTTACCCTAATACTCCCCAACCCCCGAAGATTTCCCTCAAAAGGAACCCAACCATCCACATTCCACCGCCCGCCCCCTCCTCATCACTAAAAAGTTCCTAGATCTCCTCCCCCTCCTCATGGAGCTCTTGCTCGTCTTCTTCGTTATCATCCCCTACCTCCGCCGCCTAGCAAGAATTGCCACCCCCCACCATTTCCGACAAATCCTCATCTGGATCCCCATATTAGCAGCCTCCGTCACCCTACTGATATGGC
>JAABUO010006160.1_pt1 | contig 13871 bp, 10 predicted proteins | sample 5559291 | NCBI WGS metagenome assembly JAABUO01 (sample SAMN10711878, study PRJNA513372) | rock metagenome | isolation source: Antarctica rocks | place: Antarctica: Victoria Land, Finger Mt sud | reverse complement strand
CCGCCCGCCGACGCCTCGCTCGACGAGACCGCCGCCCTCCTACAGTCGGAGGGACTGCTAAGCTAGTGCGGACTCAGATGGAGGACCGCCCGATGACGACACCGCCACGCCTCATCCCGTTGCTGGCGCAGTTCGATTTCGCGCGTGAGCGCCTCGCCAACCGCCTGGCCGGTCCAGCAGGCGACAGCGGAGACGGCGTGCGCATCGCGATCGCAGGCCTGACCGACGGCGAATATCTCTGGGAACCGGCGCCACACTGCTGGTCGATCCGCCCGCGCGCGGCGGGGCCAGGGCCGGGCGCGACCATCCTCGTCGGCGCGGGCGCGTGGGGGCGCGACTCCGCCCGCCCCGCGCACCCCTCGCCACCCCCGTTCACCACCATCGCCTGGCGGCTCGGCCGCCTCAGCGAGATGCTGACCTTGCGCGCCGACCACACGATCGGCAGCCACGCCCTGACCCGGGACGACTATCGCCACAGCGGCGACGCCGCCGGGGCAATCGCCGCCTTCGACACCGACATCGGCGCCGCGGCGTGGCGCGCGGCGCTGGTCAGTGCCGACGACGCCGCGCTCGACATGGTAGGGCGCAGCACCTACCCCGATGGCAGCGACCCGGATGATCCCTTCATCGAGACGGTCTGGTGGGTCAATCAGGAACTGCTGCACCACGGCGCGGAGATCGCCCTGCTGCGCGATCTCTACCGCGCGCGGCAGGGCTGAATACGTCTCGCCGCGAACCCAACGCGAACATCATTTTCTCAGGGATAGCTTGTGCGCGATAGCCGATGACGCAGCTCGACTGCTGCCGCCAGGTGCTGGCGGACATCAGCGCCACGGTCGCCGCCACGCTGCCGCCGGGTCGCGCGCGGGCGCTGCTCGCGCTGTTGCGCGCCGGGGATACGGTGGCGCTCGCCGGGGATACGGTGGCGCTCGCCGGGGATCCCTCACAGGCCGCGCCGGCCGCGCGACCAGGGTGGAATCTGGCGCTGCGGCTCTGTCTGGAACGGCAAGACGACGAGGACGGCGCCGTTCCCGCCGACGGTGCAATGCTCGCCGCCCAGGCCGAGCGATTCCTCGCCGACTGTGACCAGGTGGCGCTCGCCGGCCTGGCGCTAGCGCGGTGCGCGTCGGGCCATCTGCAACTTCAGCAGCGCGCTCCCGGCGCCTTCGTCGCCTGGGCGACGAGCCGGCGCCTCTCGACCGAGCAGCGCGAGGGGGCCGACTTCGATTGGTGGTCGGCGCACGTGGCGCGCCAGGCCGCCCCTCGCCTGGCTACCCTCCTCGTCGAACGGCGCCGGATGCGTGCGCTCCTCGGCCAGGACGGCGCTGCATCCCCCGCATCGGCGGGATATGCCGTGAGCGACCCGACCGTCGAACGCTACTATCGCCAGCTCGGCCAGGCCCACGTCGCCCGCTTCGCCTGCCAGCACAGCTACCCGGCCGACGCGACGATCGGCGGCGCTACCGTCGGCCAGTACACCGCTATCCTGGCGCTGCTGATCGGCTGGCTGCACCGCGAGCGCGACCGTCGCGCGCCCGACGGTGATCACTCACCCACGCCCCAGAACGAAGGGGCCCTGATCGCGGCGCTGGCCGATGCGCTCGACGCCGACCCGGCGGCGATCGGGCGGGCCCTCCAGCCCTTTATCCTCGATCGCGACAACGCCGCCTACCACAGCGCCCTCCCGGGCCGCGCCGCGCCGCCGCTGATCCGTCTCGACGAGGAGCGCGTGGTCCCGTCGGCGCGCGGGCTGCTCGGCGAGCCCCTTATCTTCCTCGCGCGCGAACTGCGCCGCCGCCGCGCGCGGGAGTATCACAACAGCGCCCATCTGCGCGAAGGGGTCTTCCGGCAGGATCTCTACCGCCTCTTCGGCGATAGGCGCTTCGTCCTGAGCGCGGGACGGGTCGAACTGAAGCGGAGCGGCGAGGCGCGCACCGACCTCGACGCCCTCGTCTTCGACCGCAAGACCGGCACGCTCGGCGTCTTCGAGTTGAAGGCGCAGGACCCCTTCGCGCGCTCGGTCGAGGAGCGGCAACGGCAGCGCGACAACTTCTTCCACGCCAACCGCCAGGTCTCGGCGATCCTGGAGTGGGTACAACGCCACGGCCCCGACGACCTGCTGGCCCGCTTCGACGAGCGCGCCGCGAAGCAGTTTCACGTGCGGAAGGTCTACGTCTTCGTGCTCGGGCGCTACCTGGCCCACTTTGCCGGCGGCCCCGAGCCGGACCGCCGCGCCGCCTGGGGGAGTTGGCCGCAGGTGCTCCAGGTCGTCGGGAATGGACCCCTCGACCCCGACAATCGCAACCCGCTCGGCGCGCTCTTCGCCCGGCTGCGCGACGCGACGCCCCCCAGCGCGCCGGCCACCGCCGGCAGCCAGGCGATCGCGGTCGGCGACCTCCGCCTGCGGGTCTACCCCTCCTTCGCCGACATGCGGGCAGAGGAGGAGGGAGACCTCTGACGAACCACTAGACTGCTAGACTCGTTCGCTCAGGGCGGCGTCGACGCGGGCGAGGCGTTCGGTGTAGTCGGCGCGCATCTGGGTGAGTGTGACGAGGCGCTCCTCGACGGCGTGTAATTGGCGCTCGATCTCGTCGCGCGCCTGCCGCAGGCGCGCGCGGCGTTCGTCGGCGTCGAGCGGGCCGTGCGTTTCCCGCAACTCCGCGCGCAAGAGGTCGAGCGTCTCCTCGGCCTGCGCCATGCGCTTGATAGCGCTCAACGGGACGCCCAGAACGTCTTTCAGGCGCCTGATGCGCCGCAGACGCGCCACGTCCTCCTCGGAGTAGAGGCGGTAGTTGCCCTCGCTGCGGCCGGCCGGCGTGACCAGCCCCATCTCCTCATAGTAGCGCAACGTTCGCTTGGTGAAGCCGGTGCGCGCCGCCACCTCTTCGATGCGGTAATCTGAACGGGTGTCGGATGTCATCATTCCGTGTCCTCGTAGCGAACGTTGGTGAACGTTCTCTTTAGCTCGTGTGTCCTCGTGGTGAACGTTCTCTTTAGCGCGCTACGGACGCTTCCGGGGCTGTCAGCGCGGTGAAGTCGTCGATCGGGCGCGGGTTCGTGCCGTCGAGGGCATGCGCGGCGGGGCGACACAGCCAGATCGCGGCGATGGCTCCGAGCGCGAGGACCGAACCGCCAGCCAGGGAGACCGGGACCGAGCGCAGACGTCCCGCCACCAGCCCGGCCGCGAAGGCCCCGAACGGGGTCGAACCCAGGAAGACGAGCGTGTAGACGCCCATGACGCGGCCGCGCAGGGCGTCGGGCACGAACGACTGCACGAGGGTGTTGGCGTCGGCCAGGAACAGGATCATGCACAGCCCCATCACGACCAGGGCCGCCATGGCTAGCGGCAGCGTGCGCGTGAGCGAAAACAGGATTTGCATGAGGCAAAACAGCACGGCGCCGGCCCAGAAGAGGCGCGCGCGCGGCAGGCGGTCGCCGGCGAAGGCCAGCGTCAGCGCCCCCGCGATCGCCCCGACGCCCAGCGCGGAGTAGAGCAGACTCAGCCCGCCCGCTCCCTGATGCAACTCCTCGGCGGCGAAGGCCGGCATCAGAGCCGGGTAGTTGAAGGCCAGGATACCCACGCTTCCCAGGACGAGAAGCACCGTCGAGACGGTGAGATCGGTGCGCGCGTAGGTCAGGCCCGCGGCCAGCCGTTGAAGCGCGGGCTCGGGGTTCTTAGCGGCCACGAAGGGGGGGATGCGCATGGCCAGCAGGCCGGCGATCACCGCCACGTAGCTCGCGGCGTTGATCAGGAACGGAGCCGCGAGCCCCGTCCGCACGATCAGCAGACCGGCGACGGCCGGCCCGACGATGCGCGCCAGATTGAAGACCGACGAGTTGAGGGCGATCGCGTTGAAGAGGTCGTCGCGCCCGACCAGTTCGACCACGAACGACTGTCGCGTCGGGACGTCGATCGCGTTGACCACGCCCAGCGCGGTCGCCAACGCCAGTACGTGCCACACTTGCACCGCGCCCGTCGCCACCAGAACCCCCAGGATCAACGCCAGCAGCGCGGCCGACGACTGCGTCGCCACCAACACGCGCCGCTTGGGCGCCCGATCGGCCAGGACGCCGCCGAACAGGGTGAGGAAGAGCACGGGCAGCGTGCCGAGCGTCGTCACGAGCCCGAGCAGCGTCGCCGAGCCGGTCAGGTGGTAGACGAGGTAGCCCTGCGCCACGGTCTGCATCCAGGTCCCGATGAGGGAGACGATCTGGCCGCACCAGAACAACACAAAATTGCGGTGCCTCAGCGCGCCGATCGCTCCGCCCCCTCCAGCAGGGGAGCGCCCTTGCGCCGTCCGTTCCCCCACGTCCACGCGCCCCGCGCCCACGCGCCCCGCGCCCGCACTCCCACTCTCTACCCGATCGGTCCGCTGCCGCATGCACTCTCCTCGCCACACTATAACATTGACGTGAACGTTAATCTTATAGCAGAAGTGTACCCCGTCGAGGGGCACGGGTCAAACGGCGCCTGGGTTTCCAGGGCCATTTCATTCTCGCCTGGTCGCCGGTGGCGCGGCAGAGCCGCGCCACCGGCGACCAGAAAAATGCGGGTGTTGGCGGCGGGCTGTCGTCCGCCGCCAACACCCATGAGATGAGAAGTTGATCGCAATCCCGAGAATGAAATGACCCTGTGGGTTTCGCGCCGGCGCCTATGTGCAAATGCCGACGCTTGCGTACGGATATCGCCTGAAAAGACCGACCGCACATGTTGGGCGCCCCGCTGTGCTATGCTACCTCTAGCGCGGCCCATCTTAAGTAAAGCGGGCCCCCGCAGGGACGTTAAGATAAGGGCGGGGGCGGACATAGGCCCCAGCCGCCCTTATAACGTGATCGAATAACGCGACCGCGTAGGACTAATATCGATAAGGTATAGGTGCAGTGCCCAAGCGCATCGTAGCCATCAACGACGACACCATTTTCCTCGAACTCTTGCGCGACCTCCTCTCCGAGGAGGGCTACGACGCCCATCTATGCAAGGAGGGAGCCGAAGCGTACCAGCGTGTGCGCGGGCTCGATCCCGACGGTATTATCCTCGACGTGCGCATGGAGAGCCCCGAGACAGGCTGGAAAGTGCTGGAACTCCTCAAGCTCGATCCGCGCCTGACCGCCAAGCCTGTCATCGTCTGCTCGGCCGACCAGGCGCAACTGCAGGATCGCGCGGCGTACCTGGAGAGCAAAGGCTGCTACGTGCTCCCCAAGCCCTTCGATCTCGACGATCTCCTCGGGCTGCTCCAGCAGACCGTTGGCGGCCCGGAGTAGATGCAGCCTTATGCGTAGCACGGCGGCCGAGACCGCCACGCCGGCGGCCCCGGCCGTGCTTGATGTCGCGGTCGCGGCGGCCAGGCGGGCCGGCGCGATCATCCTGGAGGGGATGGGCCGTCCGTTGGAGATCGCCTACAAGGGCGACGGCGCGGCGGCGAACGACCCGGTGACCGACGTCGACAAGCGCAGCGAGGCCGCCATCGCGGCGGCCATCCGGGAGCCCTTTCCTGGTCACCGCATCCTCTCGGAGGAGGGCACGACGGGCGGCGACGACCCGCGCTGGCGCTGGATCGTCGATCCGCTCGACGGCACTATCAACTACGCCCATCGCCTGCCGCTGTGCTGCGTCTCCGTCGGGGTGGAGCACGACGGAGAGCTGGTGGCCGGCGTCGTGTACAACCCGTTGGCGGACGAGATCTTCGTGGCCGAGCGGGGCAAGGGGGCCACGCTCAACGGCCAACCCATCCAGGTCTCGACGACGGACGAGTTGCGCCGCGCTCTGGTGACGTCGGCCGGCGGCCCCTGGGACGCGGGGGGACGGCGCTTCGAGCGGGCGCGCGGGCTGGGCTCGCACACGCAGGCGCTGCGCGACCTCGGTTCGGCGGCCCTCGAGCTCTGCTACGTCGCGGCCGGCCGCATCGACGGCATGGGCGGTTCGACCCTCAACGCCTGGGACGTCGCGGCGGGCGCGCTCATCGTGCGCGAGGCGGGGGGGCAGGTGACGGACCCCTACGGCGACCCCTTCAAAGTCGACGACAAACACCTCGTCGTGAGCAACGGGCGCCTGCATGGGGCCATCCTGGCGCGCCTGCACGACGCTAGCGAGCCGCTGCCCCCCAAGGTCGACGCGCCCCAAGATAGCGGCGATCCTGCCGCCGGCGCCGCCGACGGCGCGCATCCCCCCGGATAGGCTATTCCCGCTTCATCCCGTTCTCCCATTACCCGCCCGCGGCGCCGCCCAAAAGTCCCCTTGACACTTTTCCCGGATGGGTAGATTGTGGTAGCAGACCAGAGCAGCGCGTCCCGTACGCCGACGGGCTTATCGATCCTCCCCGATCGTCGTCGTACGACGGGAGCGCTGTTCGACAGTGGGGTCCGCGGAGCGGCCTGGGGCAACGGAGTCGGGAGAAGCGGCAATGCTCGGATATGAGGAGACGCGGGTCGTCGTCGTCGGGGAAGACACGCCCCGTCGCCGCGGCGTGCGTCGGCGTACGCCGTGGCGACGGGGCGTGACGCGCCGACGGGCGGATCCGCGCCAGGAGGCGACCGCGACCCTCGCGGACGCGGTCGAGAGGCTCCACGCCGTCCTGGAAGTTTCGCGCGCCCTGAACTCGTTCGACAACGAGGATGAGTTGCTCGAACTGGTCGTCTCCTCGGCCTACCGCTGCCTGGGCTATCGCTCGTGCGTCATCTCGGTGTGCGACGAGCACGGTATTTTCTGGTATCGCGCGACGGCAGGGTGCTCCCCCGAGGAGGACTCTGCTCTGCGCACACTCTATATGTCGCACGAGGCGTTCGGGATCCTGCGCGCCGCCGCCACCCCCTTCGGCTCCGTGCTCTATATCCCGCCCGGGCATGGCGTCCGCGCGCACCCGGAGCTGCGCTCGTGCTTCATCGAGACTGAAGCCTCTCGACTGGACGCGGAGTGGCAGACAGGGTCGCTCCTTTTCATCCCCCTGATCGGCCCCGACGGCGAGATCATGGGATTCCTGAATCCGGACGATCCGCTCGACGGCGCGCTCCCTACCCACGATCAGGTCGCGGTGTTGGAGGCCTTCGCGCACCAGGCGGTGACCGCGCTGCATGTCGTCCGTGGGCGCGCGGCTGAGCGGGAGCGAGCGCGAGGCGCCGAGGCGCAGCGGCGTCAAGTGGAGGGCCTCCTGCAGGCCAGCGCCAGCGTGCGCGGCTCGCTGAAGCTCGACGAGGTGCTCCAGCAGATCGTCGATGCGATGACCAGCGCGGGGGAGTTCGACAGCGCCGTCATCTACCTGCGCGACGCGGAGGACAACCTGCACGTGCGGGCGGCGGTCGGAGTGATCGAGAGCGAGGACGCGCGCCTGCGCGCCAACCCCGTCCCGCTGCGCATCTTCCGGCAGATCATGCAGCCGGAGATGCGCGTGAGCCGGTCGTATCTATTCGACCACCGCCGCCACCCCGCGACGGAGGAAATCGACGAAGCACTCACCGTCCCCGAGTTGCCGCCCGACTGGCGGGAGGGCCAATGGCACCCGGAGGACGCGCTCACGGTCCCGCTGGAGAATCGCGATGGGCGCTACATCGGCCTCGTCTCGGTGGACGAGCCGCGCGATCGCGGCTACCCCGACCTCGCGCGGATCCAGGCGCTAGAGCTCTTCGCCGACCACTGCGTCGTCGCCGTCGAGCAGGCGCGTCTCTACGAGGAGATGCAGTCTCTCGCCATGACGGACGCGCTGACCGGCCTGCCCAACCGGATGTTGCTCCACGACAGGTTGGGGCACGCCCTGGCGACGGCACAGCGCGAGCGGACGCCGCTGGCCCTGCTACTAATGGACCTCGATCGCTTCAAGGAGGTCAACGACACGCTCGGGCACCATTACGGCGACGTGCTGCTGCGTGAGGTCGGCGATAGGGTGCGCGCGGCCATACGGACGTCCGACACCGCGGCGCGGCTCGGCGGGGACGAATTCGCGGTCGTCTTACCCTCCACCGACGAGGCCGGCGCCCTGGTGGTGGTGAACAGCATTCTGGCCGCGCTGGCGCCGCCGGTCACCGTCGACAACCACGGGCTGGACATTGGAGCCAGTGTCGGCATCGCCCTTTTCCCGGATCACGGCGCCGATACGGCGACGCTGTTGCGCCGGGCCGACGTCGCCATGTACGTGGCCAAACGCGCCCGCAGCGGCTTCGCCGTCTACCGCGAGGAGCAAGACGTCCACAACTCGCGGCGCCTCGCGCTCATGACGGATCTCCGCCGTAGCTTCGACGAAGGGGCGCTCCAGTTGCACTACCAACCCCTGGTCGACCTGGCGGGGGGCCGTGCGACGGCGGTTGAAGCGCTGCTGCGCTGGCCACACCCGGAGCGCGGCTTCATCCCGCCCGACGAGTTTATCCCCCTCGCCGAGCACACGGATATCATCGTACCCCTGACGCATTGGGTTCTCGAGACGGCGGTTCGCCAGTGCCGCGCCTGGCGCGACAGCGGCGCCGATCTTGGCGTATCCATCAACCTCTCGGCGCGCATGGTGCATGACGCCCACCTGGCCGACACCGTGCGGCAAGCGCTCCACCGCCACGGCGTCGCGCCGGAGCGCCTGACGCTGGAGATTACGGAGAGCGCACTGATGGTCGACCCCGACCAGGCGCTCGAGGTGCTCAAACATCTCGAGCGCCTCGGCGTACGCATAGCGATCGACGACTTCGGGACGGGCTATTCCAGCCTGGGGTACCTTAAGCGCCTGCCCGTCCACGAAGTCAAAATCGACAAGTCGTTCGTCCTGAGCCTGGGCGCGACGACGAGTTTGAAGGATAAGGCGATCGTGCGCGCGGTGATCGCCATGTCGCAGGCGCTGGGCCTCGAGGTCGTGGCGGAAGGTGTCGAACGGCGCGCGGCGTGGGACGCTCTGCGCGCGCTCGGCTGCAACACGGCGCAAGGCTACTACATGAGCCGACCGCTCCCGGCTCACGAGGTAGAGCGGTGGCTACGGTCGTGGCCGGCCTCCGACGGGGCGGCCTGAGAGTCTCCCTCCTCTCCCGCGCCGCCGCACGGCGGCAAGCCAATCATCGCCGCACGGCGTATCAAGAGCGTTTTTTGCCGTGGCCGCTTGACAACTCGCGCCACCGTGCTATGATACATATAACGATACGTCACGATATATCGTGATAAGTCGTTAAAGGGGGTACGGTATGGCACGCAAGTATAGGGGGCGGGATGGCCGCCCGTGGTTCGCGCATCCCGGCGCGCGGCCCGTGTCTTTCGCGGGTCCGCGAAGACGCGGGGGTAAGCGCCGCCTGGTCAAGGCCACGCGCCTGTTCGGCCCGTTCGGCCCATTCAGCCCGGTCTGGCGCGGCGTGTTCAAATACGCCATCGCCGCCGCGCTGACGGGCGCGACGCTCGACCGCGCGGAGCGCCGTTTCGGCCACGCCGATCGGGGCCGTCGAGCGTGGGACAGCGTCCCATGGAGTCGCATCCCGTGGGACCGCATCCCGTGGGACCGTCTGGTCGCGCGGCGCGACAGGAACAGCGCAGGGGACGATCGGAATAGCGATGAGGACGATAGGGTGAAGGAGGGTAAGATGCCACGTTTCGGCCGGGGTTTCCCCGGATCAGAGGGCCCGAAGGGGCCACAGGGGCCGCGCGGCCGCCGTTTCGACCGCGGCGACGTCAAGTACGTGTTGCTGGATCTGTTGCGTGAGGGGCCGCGCCACGGGTACGACATGATCAAAGAGATGGAGAAGCGCTCGGGCGGCTTTTACACCCCTAGCCCCGGCTCGGTCTACCCGACGCTGCAGATGTTGGAGGACCAGGGCTTCGTCACCTCGACGACGGTCGACGGGAAGCGCACCTACCGGCTGACCGACGCCGGCTACGCGTTCATCGACGAGCGATCCGACCGCACCGACGACGCGCGCGGACGCGCCTGGACCGAGGGTGGACCGGGCCGCGACGACATGCGTTCGGTTGGGCGCGAGGCCGGCGAGTTGGCGCGCTCGCTGCGCGACGCCGTGCGCTCCTATGCGCCCGACGCGCGGCAACTCAACGAGATCCGCGACGTCATCGGCGAAACCCGCAAGCGCATCGAGGCGATCCTCGTCGAGCGTCAGGAGCCTCCGCGTGACGAGGACCGCGACAAGCCCGTGACGGTCTAAGGGCCGGCGGCGCCGGTCTTACCCCGTCGACGACGCCCCTCGACGGGGCCACGAGAGGTCTCGTGGCCCCGTCGAGGGGCGTCGCTATTTGTCGTCCGTGAGGCGGTCCACCAGCCGGCGTAGCTCGGCCAACTCGGCGTCCCTACGGGCCAGTTCGGCGTCCCTACGGGCCAGTTCGCGCGCGACTTCGCCTTCCCGGAGCTGTCGCCGGCCGTCCGGCGCGTAGACCGCGACCCGCACGCCGTCCAACCCTATCGACACACCCGTCTCCCGGCTGTGCCAGCGCCCCTGGTCGTCGACGGGCCGCGGGTGATACACTCCGTTCAACAGACTCCAGCCGCGGAGGCGCTCGGGGATAATATCACCCGTCGAATCGAGGGCAAGGTACTCGCTTACCCCCGCGTGGGCATAGCTGAACCCTTTGCCATAGGTGAGATCCAGATCGCTTTCGTGCGTCGAGTCGCTGACAACCTCGACGATAAAAACCGGGGGCCCATCACGTTGCACGGATAGCGATGCGCGACGCTCGTCGATAGGCTGCCGATAGACGAAGACGTCGGGCAGAGCCCGGTAGCGGGAGCCGTCGTGGCGCGTGAAGCCCATGACGATCGTCTGACTGAGCGCCTGCCAGGGAGCCGCCCCGCCGAGCGGCGCCAGCGCGCTGGCAACCTCGTTCAACCCGACGCGCAGGTTCGTGATCGTCCCCTGGTGGAGGTTTGTGCCCAAGACACTCTCCTCTGTGTCGTCCGGCGGCCAACCTATGGGCGGCTTAGCTGTGATTGTGGCGCCGTACCGGTCCCTCATCGTCCTCACGCCTCCCGCATGATCCCTTAAGTAGCAGTGTAGCACGGCCACATCCAGCATGATCCCAGGGTCTGTGAATTCTCCGCCGTGCATGGCGTCAGGGTGGGTACCCTAACCCCCTAACCCCCTCTCCCACCGCGGCGGGAGAGGGGGAACACATGTATATGGGCGCGGGGGGGGCGGCCCCCGGCCGCCGCGCCCAGGGAAACGAGCACGCACAGACCATGAGCGTGATCCGGCGGGGGCGACAGGGCGGCAGGGTCCAACCTCAAGCGGTAGCGCACGGTTCAGCCATGTTATCCTACTGTTCGGCCATGTTATCCTATTGCTTAGCACACCATCGGTACTTTACCGCTGTCGCGCGCTTACCGAGAGAGGTCTCTCTATGATCCGTCGAGTCTCTTACCGTCTATCGGGCGCCGTCGCCCTGGCCGCGCTGGCGCTGCTCACGACGACGGCGGCCGCGTCGCCCGCCATGCGACCGGCCGCGTCGGGGACCACCGCTCCGGGGCTGCTGTGGCGGTTCTCGACGGGAGAGCGTCCGCTCGTGACCGCCCCGGCGGTCAGTCGCGACGGGACGGTGTACGCCGCCGCGGGCGACGGGGCGCTCTACGCGGTCGGGCCCGACGGACGGCAGCGTTGGAGCGTGGCTACGGGCGTGACATCGGGGACGTCGACCCCGGCGCGCCCCGCCATCGCCGTCGATGGGACGAGTTATTGGAGCTTACAGGGCAGCCTCGTCGCGGTCGACCCGCGCGGTCATGTCCGCTGGGTCTTCCTGGCCTCTGGCGGGGGCCCGCCCGTCCTGGCGCGCGGCCGTGTCCTGTTCGCGGCGGGCCCCTACCTATACGCGGTCGAGACGACGGGGCCGCGGGCCGGGCGCCAGGCCTGGCGCGCCGCGGTCGGCGGGACCGGTGGGTCGAGCCCGACAGGGGGCGCGCCAACCCCGGCGGTCGGGCCCGATGGGACCGCCTACGTCGCTTCGTCCGACGGCCAACTCTACGCGATCGCACCCGACGGCCTGCGCCGCTGGACCTACCGCGTCGGCGTGCCCCTGCTGTTCGCGCCGGCAGTCGGGCTCGACGGCACGGTCTACGTCGACGCCTTCGCGGGGGGACACGGCACGCTCTACGCCGTCACCGCCGCCGGCCGGCCGCGCTGGCGTCTCGCCGTCCCCGCCGGGGGCGACGTCGTGCGCGGGCCGAACGGCACGGTCTACGTGGCCACGCACGAGCTCCTGGCGGTGTCGCCCGCGGGGCGGGTGGCGTGGCGCCGCGTCGTCGACGCGGCGGCGCCGGTCGCGGCCGCGGGCTCGTCGGTCCTCGTCGCCACACTCGCGCCGGCCAGCCTGCTGGACCTCGACACGCACGGGGCCGTCCGCTGGCGCCTGCCCCTGGCGATCCCCGTGGTCGGACCACCGGCGTTCGGCCCCGCCGGTCTGCTCTACAACGGCGACGACGCGGGCACGCTTTCGGCCCGCGTCGGGGGCGCGCGCGGCACGGGCCGTTTGACGCGGGCCGCCGGCCGCGCCGCGGCGGCCGTTGACCTGGGGGCAGGGAACCCGCCCTTCATCGTGCGCGGGGGGACCGTGACATGGCGCGTTACGCTGACCCGCGCGATCGAGCGCAGCGCCGACGCCGGACGCCACTGGCGCACGGTCTTCACACCCGGCGCCTCGCTACAGGACGCGCGCACGGGGCTCTACCACAACGCGCGCTACGCCGACGTCACGTTCGTCGCCGTCGATCCGCGCGACGCCCGCGGCGTGTACGTGGGCGCCCTGGGCGCCCTGGGCGACTATCTCTCGGGCGGCAGGGGGGGGGCCGACGGTGGATTGTATGCCAGCGCCGATGGCGTCGGGGGGTGGCGGCGCTTGACGTCCGGGCTCCCCTATACCTACGAACCACGGCTGCGCGCGCCCGCCTTTGGACTCGACTCGCTCGTCTTCGACCCGGTTCGGCGCGGCGTGCTCTACGCGCAGACCCCCCTCGCGTATGGCTCGCCCGGCCACGACGCCGGCCTGTATAAGAGCACGGATGACGGCCGCCAGTGGCGCCCCGCCACGCGCGGGCTGACGTCCGAGGTCCAGGGCAGCGCGCTCCTGGGTCCCTATCGCGCCTACCCGTCAGGCGCCCTATTAGTCGACCGCGATCGGCCGAACGTACTTTTCCTCGTCGCGCCGACGGGCTTCTACCGCAGCGTCGACGGCGCGGCGCGGTGGGCGCGCGTCACGCTGGTGCGCTATACCGACCCATCCTCGGTCGCGGTGCGGATCGAAGGGAAAGGCGCCGTGCGCGTCTTCACCGATGCCGGGGCGTATCTGAGCGCCGACTATGGCGCGCACTGGAGACGGACGCGCTAATCAGCGTACGGGTACCTTGGCGCTCAGGGGTTGACGTCAGGGCGCACGGCCGTGCGCCCTGTGTTGCGAGCGAGCAGGATACGGAACCACAGGCCTCCTCCTGTCCCCTGTCATTCGTAGCGCAGCACGGCGAGCGGGCGCACACGCGCGGCGCCCCATGCGACGCCGCCCGCGACGAGCATGCACACGAGCGCCGTGGCCGCGATCAGGCCGAGCACCAGGACGGGCGCCAGGTCGACCGTGGCCGCCGACGCGAAGGCGACCCTGGTCAGCAGGGCCGCGATGAGCGCCACGACCGCCAGGGCGCAGGAGGCGCCAGCCACGCCGAGCACCGCGTTCTCCACGAGGACGGTGGCCAGCACGCCGCGGCTGGTATGGCCGATGGCCTTGAGCAGGCCGACCTCCCGGCGCCGCTCCAGCATCGCCAGCGCGACCGTGTTGGCGATCATGATCAGCCCGGCGAGCATCGCCAGCGCGGCGACCGCCTCGACCACCTCGACGACGTTATCCAGCAGGCTGTTGATCTGCTGCACGAACGCGGCGTCGCCGAGCGTAACCACTCCGGGGACGGCCCGCTTGATCCCCCGCAGCGTGC
>JAABUO010006158.1_pt1 | contig 13873 bp, 7 predicted proteins | sample 5559291 | NCBI WGS metagenome assembly JAABUO01 (sample SAMN10711878, study PRJNA513372) | rock metagenome | isolation source: Antarctica rocks | place: Antarctica: Victoria Land, Finger Mt sud | reverse complement strand
CCCAAAACGCCACACCATTACCGCACTATCTTCGCGGTGGATCCAGGCTGAGGAGTGCCTCCTTGTAATGCGCCTCCGCCTCGTCCACCTCACTGGTAGGGGTGGCAGGACCGAACACGCGCAGGATGCTGAATACAAAGTGCTCCCGGTGGTTCGGGTCGAGGCCGACTAGGTTCTTTAGGGCTACGTTTCCCCCGTGCCCGTCGCGCGCGTAGGCCGACCAGCGGCCGAGGATGCGCTCGCTTCCGTCCGCCTTACCCACGTAGAGCTGGCCGGTACTGGAATCTGCAATGAGGTAGATGCCTTGCACTGCCTGCAGCGCAGAGCGCCACGCGCGGTAGCGGGAACTCTCCACCATGGCCACCAGCTCGCTATAGGAGATGAGGAGCTGATCGAAGCCGGGGAATGCGACCGCATGCGGGTCCGCAATCTCCACCACGGGGAAGGCCGAAGCGCTGGCACCAGACTTGCTCCAATTCACCGCGTCTTGGGACCACTCAATGACCAGTCGATCCTTGAGCAAGGAAAGGGCGCCCGAAGGGCGCAAGTCGAAGGATCGAAGCTCCGCGGTCCGGTGTTCCAACAGCTCACCCCGATTCTCGTAGGCAACCAGGAATCGCGACCGGCGCTGCCCGTCAGCGATGAAGCACAACCACAGCGGCGCCGGCACCTTTCCGAGCTTGTTACCGATATCCTGCCGACGGGTGTAATCTAGAACAGCTCCGGGTGTCAACTGACCGGGGACGAGTCCGACAGCGGTGTAGGTGTGCCGCAGGACCAGCACCTCGTTCACATCGAGGCCCGCTGCTGCGAAGAGATGACCCAGGGTCAGGTCGCCGGTGGGGTTCGTGGTCGTCACACGGATAATCTAGCTGCCCTGCATGTGAGCTGGCGAACCGGCTAGAGCTCAATCCGAAGACCGGCGCAAAGCGAATCTCGAATCGTTCAGCCCTTGGGACCGGAATCTTGCCTCATATCTGAAGTCGCATTCGGGTAACTGCGCGACGATGAGGTTGCCGCTAAAAATTACGTGGGTTGCATCAATGCCTCACTCCGACTACTCATCAGCGTCTTCTCCCCATCAACGGCGCCGCCGCATTAACAAGCCCAAGATACCGACGTGATCTTTGTTGTCTGCGCCGGGGTGTGTGCCTCCGTGTGGGCTGATCGAGTCCACACAAGACCCCTACCGCGTCCGATCAGTAGCCGTCGCGGACCTCGACGTAGCTGATCGTGTCCACAGCGCCTCGACGCTGATGAGGTCCACATCCACCACCCCAGCCGCTTCAGGAGGTCCGTAGCGATCTGGCGGCTCTCTGGTCGTTGCGCGCTGTGACCGACCGGATGCTCCTATGCTGTTCCATACGCGGCCCGACGGGCATCCGGACCCCGGACAGTCCCCCACCCGCACGAGTTCCTTCGTGCTGCCTGGGGGTTTGTTCATGGTGCTGCGGCAGAGCGGCCGTGCCTTCGCCGAGCTCGCTCAGACACCGCCGGCCATCGAAGAATGGTTGGCCGACTTCGTGCGCCGACAGACCGGGCAGGCCGTTTCGCCGGTCGAGCGACGCTCCTGGTCCGGGAGCCTGCCGGTACTGGCCCGGGATCTGACCGATGCCGGACTTGGACAGATCGAGATCATCCTGGAGTACCAGCTTCCCCTGACCAGTAAGCGAGCCGATGCCGTCCTAGCCGGCCGTCACCCTCGCACCGGGGAACCGTCGTACGTTGTCATCGAACTCAAGGCCTGGGGGTCGGCTCAGCCCTGGCCGGAGTCAGTCGAACTGGTTAGCGTGGACGGGGTACCCGGCGGTCCACGTCTGCACCCGGTGGAACAAGTTCGCCGTTACTGCCACTACCTGTCGGACTTTGTGAAGACGCTGCACGACCGCGACGATTCGATCGCCGGGGTCGCCTACCTGCACAACGCCGGTGTTGACCTGGAGACTTCGCTCGGCCGGTACCCGCAGGACACCCAGGGGCAACTGTTCTCCGGTGCAAGCCGGGCCCGCTTCATCGACTTCTTGAAGACCCGCCTGGATCCCGACACCGCCGGGGCGCCCTATGCGGACCTGCTGCTGAAGTCCGGCGTCGCTCCGTCCCGGCAACTGCTGACTGTGGTCGCGGACGAACTGGCGCATCGGGAACAGTTCGTGTTGCTGGATGAACAGCGGGTCGCCGTCGACGTCGTACTGGCCGCGGTAGAGAACGCCCGGAGTGCAGATCAGAAGTCTGTAGTGATCATCAGTGGTGGTCCCGGTAGCGGCAAGAGTGTCATCGCTCTGTCGGTCATGGGCGAGCTGGCTGCCCGCGGACGGTCTGTTGTGCACGCCACCGGCTCCCGCGCCTTCACCCAGACCCTGCGAAATGTGAGTGGTCAGCACAAGGCCAGGGCCGGTTCACTGTTCAAGTACTTCAACTCGTTCATGGAAGCAGAACGCAACGGCCTCGACGTGCTCATCCTGGATGAGGCTCACCGGATCAGGGAGACCTCGGCCAACCGCTACACGCGGGCCAGCCTGCGGACCGGACGTCGCCAGGTGGACGAGCTGCTCGCCGCCGCCCGCGTCCCCGTCTTCCTGCTCGACCAGCATCAGGTCGTCCGACCCGGCGAGATGGGAACGGTCGACGACATCACCGCCGCGGCGGGGGCCCAGGGACTCGGCGTGCAGGTCGTGGAACTGAACGCGCAGTTCCGCTGCGGCGGCAGCGACCTCTACGTTCGTTGGGTGTCCGCCCTGCTCGGCCTGAGCGGCGAGGCCCCGTTCCGCTGGGAGGGCGATGACCGGTTTGAACTGGACGTGGTCGGTAGCCCCGAGGAACTCGAGTCGAGGCTCACCGCCTACCGCGATCAGGGCTACGGGGCGCGAATGACCGCCGGCTTCTGCTGGCCCTGGAGCGACCCCCGGTCCGACGGCACTCTGGTCCCGGACGTCAAGATCGGCACCTGGGAACGACCGTGGAACCTCAAGGGCGATCGGGCGCTGCCTGGCGCCCCACCGGCGGCACTCTGGGCCTCCCACCCAGACGGTTTCAACCAGGTCGGTTGCGTCTACACGGCTCAAGGCTTCGAGTACGACTGGAACGGCGTCATCTTCGGCGACGACTTCGTGCGCCGCGGCGACCGTTGGGTCAGCCGCCGCGAGTTCAACCGAGACCCAGACTTCCGCTCCCGCACGGCAGTCAGCGACGACGAATTTGACGCCCTCGTCAGGAATGTCTACAAGGTACTTCTTACACGAGGTATGATTGGAACTTTAATTTATAGCCTGGATAGTGGCACTCAATCGTTCCTGCGATCAATGATTGAGGCCTAAATTTATTCGTTGCTTACCCCAAACACCAAGAATGCTGCCCACTTGTCGATCGCTTGGCAGACCCGGCGTTCGTCGGAGCCACTTCCAGCGTGGCTATGGCTCCAAATCTGTCCGTCAGCCGCTGCCCCACCGTATCTACGGCCAGCGCGGGCGGAAGACAGGCGGCGAACTTGAGCCCGCGTAGTGCGCTCGGGTCAACCGGGGGGAGGAGGTCCAGGGGCGGGTTCCGACGGGCGCGGTCGAGGCCGGCAACGACGTCAGCTTGAGTCAGGGCGGAGAACAGACGCAACCGGTCGCTGGACATCCGCTGGACTGGGTCGACGAGATCCGGAAGCCACGCAGTCAGGGTGCGGTTGGCGCGCTCGCCGGCCCAGGTCCACCAGTACCAGTCACCGCCCGTCGTACGCTGTAGCACGAAGCCAGCCATGGAAACGAACTCCCCGAGGCCCGATCGCAACTCGCTCAGGGCAACCGAAGCTCGCCGGGTCATTGTCACCGCTGCCGGTTCGGACCCGAGCAGGATCTCCCGCATGGCCGACGTCAACGCATACGACAACCCGTCCGGGAACGAGGTCCACTTGGCCCGACCACCTTCGAGGACCAGTTGGACGAAACACTGACGTCGGTTCCAGTCGATGTGGGTCACCCGCCAGCTCCGGCCGCCGAGCAGCAGGACGCGCCCCGCCGGTCGCTCGTCAAGCAGCGATTCGACGCCGATGGTACCGATCTCGTCCCGCCCGGCCAGTACGGTGAACTGGGGAGGTGCGGCGAAAACGGCCAGCAGCTCCATGAAATGGCGACGGCCGTAGACCTTTTCGGCCTCTGTGCCAATGAATGCATAGACCCCGTCCTGGTCCAGGAAGCCCTGCTCGAGCAGATGCTGCAGGATGGCCGGCCCGTGCGGAGTCATCAATGGCAGCGAGCCCCACCGGTCCGCCCACCGACCGAGTGGCAGGCCGTGGCCGGCGAGGGCGGCGGCCAGGATTTGCTGGGCCGCGATATGCCGGGGTGCGACCGGCGGCACCACTGGCTCGACCCAACCTTCCCGCCACCGCAGCAGCAGGCCAAGGGCCTGCAGCACGCTCTCCTGCTCCAGGCAGAGGAACAAACAGTTCCGGGTGGTGCCCGGCCGCCGACCGGTGCGGCCCATGCGCTGCAGAAATGACGAGACGGTCCGGGGCGCGTCGATCTGGATCACCCGGTCCAGGTCGCCGACGTCGATGCCTAACTCCAGCGTTGAGGTCGCGACGATGACGCAGTCGCGGGCTTCGGCGAATGCCGCCTCCGACTCCCGCCGCTGGCCCACCGAAAGTGATGAGTGGGACAGGAATGTGGTCACGTCCAGCCCGCGCAGGGCGGCCCCCAGCTCCTCGGCCCGACGCCGGGAATCGACGAACACCAGCCGCTTCTCGCCGTGGTGCAGACCAGCGATGACCTTCGCCGCGTTCACGACAGTGCCGACGTGGTCGACGGTGATCTCGGCCGTGTCGACCCCCGAAGTGGTCAAGGAAGGAGCGACGATCACCCCTGGCTCCCGGGCCGATGAGAACCCCTGCAACCAGGTCAGCAGCTCCGGCGGATTGCCGACGGTGGCCGACATCCCCACCCGTTGCAACGGTCGGCCGAGCAGATGTTCCAGCCGAGCCAGTACCGCCTGCAGGTGCCAGCCGCGGTCGTCGCCGGCAAAGGCGTGCACCTCATCGATCACCACGGCCTGCAGGCCGGAGAAGAACGAGGCGGAGTCGACCTTCTCCGAGACCAGCATCGACTCCAAGGATTCCGGCGTCGTCAGCAGAATGTCCGGCCGCTCCAGTTGGATTCGGCGGCGGGCCGGACTCAGCACGTCCCCGTGCCACACCGCAGCGGTCCGCCCGAGCCAGCCGGCGTAGTCGGACAGGCGGCCCTCGAGGTTGTTGAGCAACGCCCGAAGCGGGGCCAGGTACAGCACGCTGACGTCAGCCCAGGATTCGCCGGCCATCCGACTGAGTAACGGGAACATCGCCGCCTCGGTCTTGCCGCCGGCCGTCGGGGCCAACAGCAGGGCGTCCCGTCCGGCCAGTAGTGGTTCCACCGCCATGGCCTGCAACGGCCGCAGGTCGGACCAGCCCAGCGTGTTGACCATGTGATGCTGCAGGCCCGGGTGCAGCCGGCCGACGGCGCTCACAACTCGATGTCGTCGGCCGTGCCGGCGACGGCGGCGCGTTCGGCGTCGGTCAGCTCGCCGTCGGCGATGGACAACGAGAAGTGCTGCCGCGGATCGTAATCGGGGAACAGCTCCACCCGATCCAGCACATCGACCAACTTCCGCAGGAACAATCGCGGAGCCACCCCGACGCCGAGATGCCCGGCCACCCGGGAGGCCAGGTCCCGCAGGAAGGCGTCGTCGACGACGACACCGATCCGATCCGCGGCCGGGCTGCCGGCGATGTAAACCGCACGGACCCGGCTGCCGACCTCGACCAACCGGTCGAGGTCGAAGCCGAGCAACCTGATCTGTGGTGCTCGCGGGTTGTCGAAGCCGGGCGACGAGAAGTCGGTGGCCAATCGGGTCGCCAGTGGTGGAAGGCGCTGCAGCCCTTGACGTCCTTCGAAGAACGCGGGCGTACCGGTGATGACCAGGTACAGGCCCGGGTAACGGCCGGAGTCGATCTCGTCCACCCACTGCCGCAGCGCGTTGAGCGCCTTTTCCCGAGTGTCGGAACGCATCCGCTGCAGGGTTTCGACCTCGTCGAGGACGACCACCAGCCCGGCGTGCCGCGACCCTTGCAGCAGCGCCAACAACCCCTGCAGGAAGCCCATGGCCAGGAAGTGGTCGATCTCGCCTCGGACCCCGGCGACCCGTTTCGCGGCCGCCCCGATGTGCGGCTGGCCGGCCAGCCAGGCGATCACCGCGGCCGCGGTCGTTTCGTCCTCCGCCTCCTGGGCCTGCAGGTATCCGCGCAACGCAACGGGGAAGACCGGGGTCGACTTGCCGACTTCGGCCAACCGCTGGTTCAGGACTGCAGCGACGTCCGCGATCCCGGCGGCCGGACCGGCGTCGTCCTCGACGGCGAACAGCCAGGCTTCGACCACCGAGCGGAAAGCCGACGGCGGAAAGGCCGCGGTACGAAGGGATTCGGTGATCCGGCGGTACACGGTTTCCAGCCGGTGCAGCGGGGTCTCGACCTCAGAGATCTGCACCTCGGCCACTGCGAAACCACGCTGCAGCGCCCGCTGGGCCAGCCACCGGGCGAAGAAGGTCTTGCCAGAGCCGTAGTCACCCCGGATGGCTTTGAACGCGGCGCCGCCCGAGGCGGCCGTGTCCAGCTCAGCGTCGATGGCTGTGACGAACGGGTCGAGCCCGACCGCCAACACGTCCAGTCCGCCGGCTGGAACGGTGCCGCGGCGCAGCGCATCAAGGACCTCTCGACGACGAACCGGCGACAGCTCGCTCATGGAGTGCACCCGCTCGTTCCTCGGGGCGCACCCGACGGGTGTAGATGATTCGCTCTCAGAAGCTCGCTCATCTGGCCACGCCGAACTGCTCGAACAACAGGTCGACGACCAGGACCACCTGGGTCGAATCCTGGGTCAGTACTGGAACGCCGTCGATGTTGACGATCTGGCTGACCACGGCCAGCACTCGGGGTGCGCGCTTGACCTGGACTTCCAGCGCAGCCGCCGCGGCGGCGACAGTGATCGATCCGCCCGTACGCAGCAGCTTGGAACAGTGCACCGATCTGCGCCGGTGTCAGCGATCCGCCGAAGCGGTCTCGGTTGGTGTGAAACTGCTTGCTGCGCAACAACGTGGCCAGCCGGATATCCGGTGCGGGTCTGGACGAAACCTCTGCGATGGCCGGGACGTCGAACAACCCGCCGGCGACGGTCAGCTCGGCGACCGGGCGACGACGGGACCGGACGGCCTCGATCTTGACGGGCTCGGCAACCGCGGCGGCCGGACTTCCCTGCTGCCACCAGCCCGGCGCACGTGATGGCGCCAACCGCAGCGGGCTGCCCTCGGAGATTTCGCCCGAGACCAGGATCGTCACCGGAACGACGAACTCGGCCAACGCTCCGCCGCCGTGGTAGCCCGCCTTCAGTGGCCCGTAGCGGAGCTGCTCATCGACCGCCAGAATGACGCTGTGGTCGTCGGTCAGCACCCGCGGGCCGGACAAGGAGACCTCATCTGGCCCGACCGGCTGGCCGGCGACGGGTCGCCAACGGGCCGGCTTCTCCGGGCTCCGGCGGTCGATGCCCAGTTCGCGCCGTTCCACCACATGCCCGTGGTCGCTGGTCAGCACCACGGTGCGGCCGACCCGGGCGGCGGCGGCCAGCAACGGCCCCAGGTGCCGGACGTTGTTGATCCCCCACTCGGTGCGCAGCGGGTCGGATCGGTCCAGCGCGTCGTCGATGGTGTTCAGCACGGCCCCGACCACTTGCCGCCGCGCTGTGTCGTCGATGGCGGCGCGCACGTCGGACGGCAGGTCGTAGCCGGCCGACTGGGCGTCCAGCTCGGCCTTGTGGAACAGGACCGGACCGGGCCGGGGACCCTGAAACCCTTTGTTGCGCAACCAACGCCCGAAATTGTCGTTCTCGGTGCGGTCCGGGCCGGCGGCCAGACCGGCGGAGAGCAGCGAACAGCGGGAACGGTCGGTGACGGTGGGGAACACAGCCACTGCGGCCCGCAGGTCACCGGCCAGCTCAGCCTGCTGCCAGGCCTCGGCCGGCACACCGCCGACCGAGGCGACTACGTCGTGTGCGGCAGCGGCGCTCATCCCGTCCAGCACCAGCAGCAGCACCGGTCCGCCTTGCGCGACGGGCACGATCACCCGATCCAGAATCTGTTCGACGTACAGCGGTCCGGTCGGCGTGACATGGGTGAGGGAGGTCAGCAATGTTGCTGCGTGCCGGTCCTGCTCGGCGCGGCGAGTCCTGGCCAGGGTCGACACCCGGTTGACCAGGTCGGCCACGTCCTTGTCGCTGCACCCGCCGACCGCGTCGTTGACGGCCGCGTCCACCCACGATTCGTGATCGAGGTAGCGGGTCGGCAAAGACCTGATGTCGGCAGGCGGGGTCGACGGGCCGGCCAGGTAGCGCAGCAACCGGACCGCCGACTGGCTGACGGTCAGCAGCGCCGGAGGGTGTTCGGTCCGAGCCTGGTGATGCTCGGCGACCCGCACCCAGAGTGCTTCCACTGGCTCCAGCTCGACCGGGGTCAAGGGTTGCGTGGTCGCTGCCGTCAGACCGGCCCGCGCCAACCGTCGCACCCTTTCGAGCAGCGCACTGGGTAAGTAGTCGGAGCGTTCAACCAGGCTCGCGGCCTGCAGCGGACCGATGGCCAGCCGATCGGCCTGGTCGAACACGGCGGTCAGGTTCGAGTAGGGGCGGGCCAGCAGGCGGGTGACCGCCGTCAGGCTGGCTTGGGCAAAGGCTGTCCAGACGGCGTCTGGCTGGCGCTCGGCCAGTTCCAGGTAGTGGCCCAGTTCCAGTTTGAGCTCCAGCTCGGCCTGGCCGGACCCGATGATGGCGCTGTCCGGACCGTCCGGGTACAGCAGCCCGGCAACGAGTTCGAGCGGCAGCAGCTCACCCATCCGTCCGGCCTGCAGCGCCGCGATGATCGCCGTCGCTGCTCGATGCAAGTTGCCTGGCAGCCACTGCAGGACGTCGGCGGTCAGCGCCTCGCCGGACCGCGCACGCCAATCGTCGAAACGGTCGGCGGCCCGCCGGCCGGCAGAGAACACCAGCAGATCCGGCTGCGGTCGGCGCCTGGTCGGCCAGCCCGAAACCCTGCTCGACCACGGTGCCCAGGAGCAGCGCCTGGGTCAGCACCCCACCTGGCGCCGGCGGGACCCGCCGGCCGCTGAGCTGCCGCAGTACCGCGACAGCAGAGTCTTTGTGCCGCAAAAGTTGCGACTCCTGCCGGCCGGCGCTGAACAGGTCGCGCAGGGCCACGGTCGGATCGGGTGGCAGCGGCTTGTGATCAACCAGATGCTCGCAGATGCCGGTGCCGAGTTCCTCGCGCCCGAGATTCGTCAAGATGATTGGCTGCGTGTCGAAGCGCCGACTACGCAGGGCGTCTCGGACCGCCAGCACCGAGGAGCAGGGCCAGATCAGGTAGCTGCGGTCGGCGTGCCGGATCTCCCGCTCGCCTTCCCAGCGGGGGGCCGCCTGTATGGCCAGCACGCTGCGGCGGCCCCAGTTTTTGGCGGCACTGCGATCCAATAGCGCCCGGATGACGAGTTCTTCTACCGGAAGCACCTCGTGCGGCTCAGTCATCGACGTCCGACGAGGGTTCGACGGTGATGGTGATGGTGAAACTCAATCCGAGGAATGGCTCCAAGGCAGTGGTCAACGACTCGCGAATCGCCCCGACGTCATCCACATCAACACCCACACCCGCGTGCAAGTCGATGGCGGCCGGCCTCGCATGTCGACCGCCCCGCAGCGATGGTACTGGAGGCCTTAGTCGGATCGGTGCGATCGGGGCCGGGCCCAACGACTCCAGCCAGTCCTGCCGCCGACTGTCGTTGCGGGCCAGGGCCGGTTCGAGGTGAAGGCTGAACTGGGAGCTGGCCAGGATGTTCCGGACTTCCACCAGGATGTCCTGCCCGACCTCGTTCAAGTCGGGTCGCTTCAACATGTTGTCGTACCGCGCCCAGGTGATCGCGGTGACGGCTTCTCGTACCGCGGCCGCCTGGCCGTAGCCGGCCCCGATCTCGGTGTCTGTCGCCGGCATCGCCGCCCCAGCCAAGGTCTCCACGAAGGTCACCTTGTCGCTGCTCCGACCCAGGTGGGAGCCCAGGGCAACCAGCTCTCCCGCCAAAGTCGCCCGGTCCCCGGATTCCAGACCGACGGTGGCGTAGGCCGCAGACAGGGCCTTCACCAGCTCCCGCTGCGTCTCGGTGGCTTGACGGAAATCGGCCATCGCGGCCTCGGCGAAAGTGGCCAGATTGGCCGCGGTCAGATGGGTGTTGGCCTGCTTGCCACCCAGCCACAGTTGATATCGACGAACAGCCTCCGCGAACAGTTGCCGGTCGGGAAGTCGCTGGGTGATCAGTTCCTGATCAGCCCGGATCTCCCGGAGGGCCAGCGGTTCGGCGACGGTGGTGCCGCCCATAGACCAGGACCGGCGGTGCAGCATCGCCCAGGCGGCTACCACCAGGTCCCGCACGTTGTCGCTGAGTCCGCGGCCCGAAGTTGACGGGTTGACGGCCCGGCGCAGCACCTCGACGTTGATCGGGCCGTTCAGGTCGTGCCCACCGCGGGACAGTTCCTGAGTAATCCGGCTGTCCCAGGTGCTGAATTCGGTGGACCCGAAGACCAGGTGGGTCTCGTTGACCTTGGCCAGCTCCAGCGGCATCACCACCCGTCGGGTCAGGTCACGCTGATCGCGATCGAGCGCGACCCGGTGATCGGGATGGGCGTCGGCCTCGCGCAGGTGGGCCAGCACCTTGTTCAGTTGGTGCTCGGTCAGCGCCTCGCCAGCCGGGGTGAACTCCGGATGGTTCGGGTAGGCCGTGTCGAACAGGCCGGCGGCCAAGCGTTCGGCAGCCTCGCGCAGGTCGGACCCAACAGGCTTCCGCGGGTCGAAGGCCGCGTGCAACGATACCAAGGGCGGTTCGGAGTCGACGAAGGTCCGGCCGGCCGCGGCTCCGTAGACCTGCTGGATCCAGGCACCGAACTGCCGCTCCAGTGAATCCCGCTGCGACTCCAGAATGTTGCGGGCCACCGGCTGATCGGTGGGCGACAGGTCCTCGGCGTAACGCTTCCAGTTCTCGCCCTTGAGCACGGCATTGAGCTTGACCAGGGTGCCCAGGTGAGAGTTCTCCTCGTCGGTCAGGAAGGCCGGCAGCCAGACCAGGGTGAAATGGTCGCCCGGGTGGTCCTGCTTCCAGCGGGCCAGCCGGTCATGATCGTCCGCGCCGGATTTGCCCTTGTCGTCGAACGGGTAGTCCAGGATCATTTGGACGCCGCCCGGGCGGGCCTCGAATCTCTCGTCGGGCAAGTGTGACCGGTCCCGGACGTTGCCGAACAGCCAGTCCACGTCGCGACGGGTCCCGCGCCAGACGATCTGCTCGGTGATCACGCCGTTGATCTGCTGACGGTCCTGATCGATGCCCAGCGCTTCGAACAGCAGCTGCTTGAACAGGTCTCGGCGGCGGCCTTCGTTGTCCTCGTTGCGGGCCCGCTCGATGACGCTCTGGAAGTCGACATCGGCCAGCGTGACGGCGATGACCGGGTCGGTACCGGTACCGACCTTGACCTCCGGCACCGCGGCCACCCACGAGTTGACCCGGCGCAGGGCCTGGGTCGGGGCGTCACCCGGCAGCACCTCACGGATCGAACCGTGATTCAGCGAGGCCAGCCGCGTGGCATCGAGCTGCTTAAGCGCCGGCACGTTGGGCGCCAACGCCGCCAACACCACCGTCTTGGCCAGCCGCACCTCGGACCGAACCGACGGCTTCAACTCGCTGTCGGCGACGTCGTCAACGACGCCCTCCTTGCTGAGGATGAACGGTCGAAGCTTGTTGCGCCACAGGTCTTTCGCCTGTTTGAACTTCTCGCCGACCCGCGGGTCCGAGGACGATGAGCCGGCGGACCCGTCGATCAGATCGTCGAAGGCATCGCCGACCGGGATGACGTTGTCGATGGTCAGGTCGTCGGCATGGTCGAGGAGCATCTTCTGCATAACCTTGAGCGCCGTGCGTTCCCGCTGCATCAGCCCGGCCAGACTCTTCAGCGTGTCGATCAGGGCCGGCGAGAACGGATAGGTCAACCGGAACGCCTCGGTGTCGGCGGCCCGCTGATCTTCGGAGAGGTTGATGCCGTTGCGCAGCACATCCCAGACCCTGGGGTTGCGGTCGAGCCGGGCGAAGGCGGTGTCCAACGCTTGCGCCGCCGCATCATTCCGCGGCAGCAGCAGCCGCTGGTGCGCGATGAACGGCAGGTTCTCGTCGCCCAGCCTGATGGTGCTGAACCGGCCGGACTGGTGCTGCAGGGCACGCTCGAGCGCGTCCTGCTCCGCTCCGAGGCCACCAGCGTGGTCGAGCCAGCGCCGCAGGTCGTGCTGCCGGGCGACCAAGCTGGTGATCGGCACGGCGAGCGTGCCGCGGCCACTCTCCACCAGCTTGGTGATCTTCTGCACCTCGCCGTTGAGCCGGGCGTGTTCGGTGATAATGAACGTGAGCCACAGGACAAGTTCGTCGAGCAGCAGCAGCACGCCGCCGTAACCGATGGATTTCGCGTGGACGGCGATCACCTCCAGGCCATCCTCCAGCGACAACCAGTCGGTGTTGCGGCTGTAGGACTTGAAGTGGCTGGCGATCAGCGCCTGTTGCAGCTCGGTTCGTTCGGCCAACGACGCGACCGGATCGATAGCGGCCAGGTACCGCTCCAATGTCCAGTCCTGCGGAGCGACCCCGAGCCGCCCGAAAAGGCTGTCGCTCGGCGCGCTCTGGGTCTGCAACGAAACGAAGAACGATTCGTCGCCGATGGTGGCCCGCAGACTCTCGGCGTCGTCGAACAGCCCGCCGGCTGAGTGCAGCACCGGGCGCGGCGCGTCCGGGTGCAAGACCGCGATCTGGTCGAGATACTGCGCGAACAGGGTGGCCTCGATGGTGTCGCTGTCCAGAAAGTGGAAGGTCAGCCGCAGGATGTTCTGCCCATCGAGGTAGCCGTGTCTGGCCAGGACGGGTTGCAACTCCTGCTTATGGCGGATGGCCGGGTGACGCGCCAGGATTGCGTGCAGCACAGCCATGAAATGGCTCTTGCCCGAGCCGAACGACCCTTCCAGGAACGCGGCCCGATTGTTCCCGCTGCGCTGAGCGTCGGAGATCAGGGCCAACGCCTGGTTGAAGGCCTCGACGAGCTCCGGAGTGAGCACATAGTCGGCGATGGTCTGGGCCATGTGGTCGGCGGCGACCGAGGAGGACAACCGCAGCACATAGTCGTCGGTCCCGGTGTGCTCGGGGATGGTGAAGATGTCCCGCAAAGTCAGCGCGCTCGGAGTGCTCATGTTGCTGTTGCTGCCTTTCTGGCTCGGCCGCGTCCGGTCGTGGCCGGTGGGCGCCACTGCGGGAGATCTTCCTGGGCGATACCGACCTGCGCGCACCACGATTCGACCTGTCCGCCAAGGTAGTCGCCCAGGTCGACGCCGAGCACCGGGTCCTCGCCGGAATGCCATTGGCGGACCCACGGCAACTGCTCCTCGATGCCGGCCAACAACGGTGTCAGTCGAGCCGGGTAGAACGATTCGCTGGACCGTTCGCTGTAGAGGATGGCGAGGGCCAGGCCTTGCTCTGCGTGGTTCCAGCCGGCCCAACCGAGCATGATCGAAGGATCGGTCTCGCGCCCGGCGCCGGGGTAGGAGATGAACCGTTCCTTCGGCGCATCGAGTTTGCCGCGGTGCGACCAGTACGACTGCTTGATGAAGTCGGTGCCGGTGTATTTCGGTGGAACGGCGATCGGGTCGATCTTCGGATCTCGGCGGCCGGCGTCCTCTTCCCGCTGCGCAGCCCAGACCTGTTCCCATTCGGCCCGCTTGCGGAGCCCGGAGTCCCTGTAGCGCAACGCAGCGAGGT
>JAABUO010006155.1_pt1 | contig 13874 bp, 13 predicted proteins | sample 5559291 | NCBI WGS metagenome assembly JAABUO01 (sample SAMN10711878, study PRJNA513372) | rock metagenome | isolation source: Antarctica rocks | place: Antarctica: Victoria Land, Finger Mt sud | reverse complement strand
AGCCCCCAATTCTGGGGGAGCCAGAGTAGGAACAGGAAAAGAACCCGTAGGGGCGCTGCTTGCTGCGCCCTCTTGTCCTAAATCTTTTGTCCTAAATCTTTTGTCCTAAATCCTGCTCCCCCAGTATTGGAGGCTGGGGGGACTCCTACTCCAAATCTTCCAGCGCTCCTTGAAGCGCCGGGACAAGCTGCTTTTTGCGCGACACGATGCTACCCAAGTCAAACTCGCTCGGCCCCTGACGCGCAAACGGCAGGCCGGCCCGGATAGCCTGGTCACCCCGGCAGAGCATGCGGCTTTGGATCGTCACAACGTCCGTAACTATCAGGCAAATCAGCGCCAATTTTTCGCGCTCGACCCGTGCTTCCAGTGCCGCCACGAGGTCCGCTTTGCGCTCCGGCAACTCCTGAAAGCCTGTGACTTCGACCTGGGCAACGCTGACGGCTTTGCCGGCCATCTCGTAGCTTTTGCGGTCGCCGTCCACAATGTCGTCGGCGGAGCGGTCCACCATGCCCGGCGAGGCTTGGATCAGGTGCTGGCCGTAGTCGTCAATCTCGACTTTGCTGAGGCCCGCCAGCCAGTGCGCGGCGTTCTCATCGCGCTTTGTCGTAGTGGGAGAGCGGAACACAAGCGTATCAGACAGAATGCCGGACAGCAGCAGGCCGGCAATCTCGACCGGCGGCGCGGCATGATGACGGCGGCAGGCTTCGGCCACTAACGTGCTGGTGCTGCCGACAGGTTCCACGACAAAGGGGATCGGCAGCGCGGTAGAGGCATTCCCCAACCGGTGATGGTCCAAAACGCCGACAATCTCCGCTTCGTCCGCCCCAGTTACGGCCTGGGCCAACTCGTTATGGTCAACCAGAATGAGCTTCGCTTTAGGCGGCTCCAGCAGGCACTGCCGGCTGGTCGTCCCGAGATACTTGCCTTCGTCGGTGACGACTAGAAATTCCTCGCCGCCGCCCCGCAGCAGCGCCCCGCGCCGGTCCCGGATGCGGTCACTCCCCGGCAGCTTCGGCAAGTCTTCCACAAACGTGCGGCAGTTCTGATCCGACGCCCGTATCTCGCCGGAGGCGATCTGGGCATACGCCCGCGCCAGCGACAGCGGGGTCAGGCCACCCAGCAGCCTGCCGCCGTCTTCCGCCACGGGAACCAGGCGCTCGCCCTGCGCCAGCCGCGCCATCGCCTCGGCCAGCGTGTCCCACGGATGAACCGGCACCTGCGCCGCCGCGACATGAGCAAACGTCGGCGCGGCGCTCGACAGGACGCGGGGCGGCCTCACCCCAAAATAGCCCAGCGCAAACGCCGCCTGCGGCCCGACTTGCCCAGCGCGGGCCGCCACGACAGCGTCGTCACTGATTTTGCTCAGGCACCAGGCATAACCGACCGCCGAAGCAATCGCGTCCATGTCCGGGCGCTGGTGTCCGATAATATAGGTCAGGTCAGAGCGCCACGGATCATGCCGTTCGCGGGGTATCGCCATTCAGTCGTTCCTCCACAATCTGCAAAGGATTATACCCGGTATAATAGGGTAAAAAAGGAAGATGCCGAGGAACACAGCTTGATCACTTCTCATCCTGCCCCCGCCCCCGTCACCGTGCAGCGGGTGACTTATCACGGTTATACGGATGCGCTCCGGCTTTCAAACGGCATCGTCGAAGCCATTGTCGTGCCTCAGCTTGGGCGTGTCCTGCGATTCCAATTTACCGGGCAGCCGCAAACCGATCCCCTTTACGAAGATGCCTCCTGGGTGGGAAAAACCGGCGCAGACGCGGATCTAAACACCTGGGCCAATTTCGGCGGCGACAAAGCCTGGCCCGCGCCACAGTCCGCCTGGCCTGACCTGATCGGCCATTCCTGGCCCCCGGACAAATCCTTCGACGGCAGCCCTTATTACGCGCAGGCGCTCCCGAGCGGCGTGCGTCTGGCCAGCCCGATCAGCGTTCCGTATGCCGCCCGGATTCTCCGGTCCATCACTCTGCACCCCGGTGAATCCCGCCTGTACTTCACCCAAAGCCTCCTCAAAGACTCCGCCGCGCCGAAGTCGTTCCCGGTCGGCTTCTGGGAGATTACCCAGGTTCGCGCCGACGCTCAGGTGCAGATTTCCGCCGAACTTGCGCCCGGCCAAATCTCGCCGTTCCAGTCTCTTTCCGACCCCGGCGTTGTCGAGACCGCGCCGTACTACAAAATTAACGGCGGCTTTCTGTCCATCACCCATGACCCGAACACCGCGCATAAAATCAGTGCCTCGCCCCATCCCGGCGTCATTTCCCTGCGCTATGGCCCCGGTTTAGTCTTCTCGGAGCATTACACTCCGCCGCCTGCGGGGTCGTCCTATGCCGCCCACGAGCAGCCCGTCGAAGTGTATTCCGGGGCGGGCAAGCCTGGCTACTTTGAGCTGGAAGTATTAGGTCCCTTGACGGCGCTGAAAGCCGGCGAAAGCGCCTCGCTTCCTGTCTACTGGGAGCTTCAGCGCACCAAAAAGTGAAACATTTTTGTTTGCCCGTTGTCTTTGTGCCTGAACACTGTCTGAAGAAGGGGAACCAAACTCACTATGCCAAATCGTGTCCCGCTCAAAGCGTATGCCGTTTTCGCACTGCTTCTTCTCGGTGCGCCGCCGCGGCAAAGCCAGGCTGCTCCGGTAGTTTCTGCGCCTGTACCTGCGCCCGCCATGCCGCCGCCCGAAATGTTATCGCGCCTCGGCATCAACTCAAAAGCGCTTGAGACTTTGCTGAAGCGCGGCGCAGAGAGTCATTCGGACGCCATCGTCATTATCAAAGACGACGTGGTTGTCGGCCAGTGGTACTTCGGCAAGCCGCAAGCCTTGATTGAAACCCAGTCGGATACCAAGTCTGTTGTCGCTTTAGCCATTGGCTGCCTGCTCCACGACGGCAAGATCAAATCGTTAGACGAGCCGGTCTGCGACTTCTACCCCGAATGGAGACAGGGACAGAAAAAACTAATCACCATCCGCCAAATACTCAACCATACGTCAGGATTGCAGGCTGATCATACTACGGAAGAGCTTTATGCCAGCCCTGACTTGGTGCAGCTTGCCTTGTGCGCGGAACTCAGCGACGCGCCGGGGACTAATAATGCGGGCATTCTGCAATCCTGGCGTGAGGGTGGGGTTCCTGCCATCTACATCACGAGAGCAACTCCACTTGTCGGAAAGATTTTTCCGTGGCTGGAACTGGCAGCCAAGCTAAACGTAATCTTCGATGGGCAGGAGAACAAGCTCAAGTACCTCTACAATCATCACATACAGCAAGCTGAGATTGTTGACAGTCCTTCTGTTTTAGTTGCCTACAGGGCAGATGGATGGCTGGGGCAGTATATTGTAATCGTGCCTAAAGAGCATTTAGTCGCCGTGCGTCAAATCAGTGAAAACAGCTTCAACAACAAAGACACGAACGGCTTCGTGGACTTCCCTCAATCAGTCCCAGCTCCTGTCGGGGAAACTGTCGCCGCGCAGTAACTTTGAAAGCAAAACAGCCCGCTTAATCCAGTTAAGCGGGCCGTTCCATGAATATCTACGCGGAAGTGGCGGAAGAGGACGCCGGGGGGACTTCTTGATTATCGAAGTCTGTGACTTCAATCACTTCCACGGTCTCCACGACATCTATACCGTCCGGCGTTTCTACAATCTCTACTGTGTCAATGACAACCACCGGGGAAGACTGGTCGGCCCGTGCAGCGTCGGTCTGCGGGCTTGATGCAGGAGCGTCGCTCGGCTTGTCCTTGCCGCGCGTCAGAAGATAATAGCCGAGGCCGGCACCCAGCAGCAGCGCTCCCGTCAGAGGCCGGTGGAACTTGCCGAACGTGTACAGGCTGGTTTCACGAGTATGGCCGGGGTAGTTGCCGCGCTCGGCCAGGCGGTCCGACGGCGCATCCAGGGCGTTTTTGGCGCTCGGCGGCTCTTGCTGCAGCTTGGACTGCGGCACGAAGACTTTCCGCATGAACGCATCCGAGACCGACGGGGCCAGGACCCCGAGCGCGGCAATAAACCGGCCTCCGCCTCCGACAAAGACCTCGCGGGTGGGAGTCTCGGCGCAGTGCAGGATGGCTTTCGCCACGGTTTCCGGCGCGTAGGCCGGGGCCGGGTGCCGCGCTTCGGCGTCCATGTAGTTTTTAGCATTGACTGTGTAGGGCGTGTCAATCGGGCCAGGCTTGATGAGAGTCACCGAAATCGGTGCGTTGTCCAGTGCCAGCTCCATCCGCAGGCCGTCCGTAAAGCCTTTGACGGCGTGTTTGCTGGAGCTGTAAATGCTCTGCAAAATCGCGGCCCGCTCGGACAGCGTGCTGCCGACATTGATCAGCGCCCCGCCGCGCGTCTTCAGGTGCTTGACCGCTTCCAGAGACCCGTAGACTGTGCCCCAATAATTGGTCTCGAATAAGTGCCGCATGTCCTCAACTGGGGTGTCTACCACTTTGCCGTAGATGGAAACGCCCGCGTCGTTCACCCAGGTATCGAAACCACCGAACTGGGCGATTGCCGCCGACGCGACTGCCTGCACGTCGCTTTGAACGCCGACATCTGCGACCACATAAATTGCCTGTCCGCCTGCCTTTGTGATCTCGTCGGTCAGTTCTGCCAGCGGCCCCTGACTGCGTGCCGCCAGCACCAGCTTTGCGCCTGCTTTCGCCGCCAGCCGCGCCGTCACCAGGCCGATGCCGGAAGACGCGCCCGTGATGACGACAACTTGGTCTTTCAACTTTTTCAGCTTCACTGCCATGCTTTTTATCCCCTGCCTTCTGTAAACTCTTAGCCTTCTACCCCGGCAGGCGGCACTGAAAACAAAAAGCGGTTCGTCCTAAACAGGACAAGCCGCTTTCATGCTACCAACTTCATGGAGGTTAGCGGGTTCGAACCGCTGACCTTCTCAATGCCATTGAGACGCGCTACCAACTGCGCCAAACCCCCAACAGCAAAGAGTATACACCCTGCCGCGCGAAAAATCAAGCCTTTAGGGGCCGGTTGTCGGCATCTTAGAAAAATCTAAGCGCGTCTGCGGCGTGATGACGTCCGGCGGGAGCGGCTTCTGCTGAAAGTCAAAGCAGTCCAGCATGTTATTGGCCGCCGCATCCCGCGCCGTCAGCGGCGGCAGACCGTACCGCGTCTCGATCAGCTTCAGCGGCGATGTGAAGTCAAAGCGGGTGTGGCTGATGCAGCCGGGCTTTGCATACGGGGACAAAATCAGCGCCGGGACACGCGGCCCATAGCCGTATTGGTCTACGTTAGGTGGCGGGACATGGTCGTAGAAGCCGCCGTAGTCGTCCCAGGTAACGACAATCGCGGTATCTTTCCACGCCGAGCTTTGCATGATGGCGTTGACCAGGCCAGTGACGTGGCGCATCCCCTGCGCCGTGTCGGCGGGCGCATGTTCGCTGTCGGCAAAAGTCGGCACGACCCAGCAGACTTCCGGCAAATTGCCCGATTTGACGTCTGCGTAGAACTGGTCCAGCCCAACCAAATGCGCCATCAGCGCCGGACTCTTCTGGAACGACCGGAAGCCGGGCATCGGGTTCCACAAACTGTGCTTGTGCGGGTTCGGCTTTTCATCGTAATACTTCCAGGAGACGCCTGAGTGCTCCAGCAGCTCCGCCATTGTTGGAAACGTAAAAACGCCGTCCTGACCATTGATGTCGGGCGGAGGATTGTTGATTAAACCGCCGGACTGAGCCGCGACAGTATAGAGGTGGTTCGGTTCACTCGGCCCGGCAAGCGACGAGAAGAAGTTGTCGCAGAGCGTAAAGCGGCGGGCATACTCCCAGTAGTTTGGGACTTCATGCCAGTCGTAATAGGAAATCGTGTTCTTCACCCAGTCCGGCGGCTGGCCGGCGGGCGGGGCGCTCAAATGCTGCGTTGGCAACTGCCCGGCGGCAACGGCTTCCCCCGCGCCGCCCTTTGGCTTGTGCTGCCGGAAAAACTTCGTCAGCTCTTGGAGGTCAAGCAGGCTGTTGTGGTCCGCGTCAAATCGTTCCAGCACCGTCTGAGCATCGTGGGACGCGCCGGGAACGGTTACCAGCAGAGGCCCAAGCTCCGTGGCGTCCAGCGTACCGTCATGGTCTTTGTCATATTCGGCAATGGCGCGGGTGGCCCGCCGGCGCGGCTTGCCCGCTGGCTTGCTGCCGCTTTTTTGAGTGGCCTGCGCTTGTACCTGGGCATCGCTGACCGGCACAATGTCTTCGGGGTCAATCTGCGGCAGCGTGCCTTTCCAGCAGAACGCCAGCGCTTTGGGCCATTCGCCCCACAAAAAGCCGTCCATCTTGCCGTCGTCCGCCGAAACATGCTCGGCCTGCCAGCTATGATTGAGGTCATGCGGCAGCTTGGTCTGGCGGAGATGGAACGGCGCGAGGGACGGCACTTGGCCCGGCTGGTAGGCAAATTTTACGCCTTTGGGAATGCCGCTCGCGCCGGGATAGGTGCCGAAGTAGTGGTCAAACGAGATATTTTCTTGAATGATATAAACGAAGTGCTTGATCGGCATTAGGACCGGCTTCGGCGCGGGGGGCGGTGCGGCATTCACGGCCCAGGGCATCAGGCCCAGAGTTCCAAGCAGACCCAATGGCAGCAGACGAGTTCGCAACAGCATAAATAGTCACCTCGGCCTCCCTGACGCACTCGCGCCGAAAAAGTTCAGCGGCGCAGGAAAAGAGAAAACCTTTAGTCGTCAGGGGCAAAGTGTCGGGGTTGTAGGAAGACCAGGAAAAGACCAGGAAAATCGGGCCTCTCCTTGTCTGAAAGACATTTCCTGCCGGGGTTTTCTACAACCCCGGCACTTCAGGAAACACCAGTGCCGTAAGCGTCGTTGACAATCGCGGCGATAGTCTTTTCAGGCTTGCCGCCGACGTAGAACCAGAGCAGGTAGGCCAGATGGCCCAGTGTCCAGACGGCCAGCAGAGGCCAGTAGACCGCAAACGGCGGGAAGTGAGCGGTAAGCTGCGGCAGAAGCTGATACGCACGGTACGCCGCGAACAAATATAGCGTGACACCGCCGAATGTGAACGAAACGGTGCTGGCTCCGATAAACGTGTACGGACGGCCCAAGTCTATCGCGACGAACTTGGGCGCAGGCGTCCGGTAGATGTACGCATCTTCGATTTTATGAGCGACCAGCAGCTCCGCGCCAACGGCCTGGTTGATCTTCTTTTCCAGCGCCGTGGAGTAAATACGCGCGAACAAGTTGTACGTGAGCAGGTACGCGCAGAAGAAGCCGGCGTAGACGATAAAGAACGGCAGCACCAAAATCGCCGCTCGGAACGGTGCATAAAGACTGATCGCGATATTGGCGAGCGTCAGCACCGTGAACAGATGCGTTGCCTGGAAGAACTGAACGTAGTAGCCGTAGTGCATCCCGCGCATCCGCTCCAATTGGGCCTGCATGACGCGCAGATGCACTTCGGGGATGGCTTCGGTGGTTGGAGACGCCATCGGCTACTTCAGGCTCTCTAAAAACGCATACAGCGGGGCGCTCTTTTTGGCAGCCATGTGGTACACCGGCATCGGCTTGTTGACATGACCGCCGTCCTCGGTGACGCCTGTGTTCATCACGCGCTCGAACGCCGCCAGCTTGTACTGCTTGGTGACGCCGTTCGCCCGGATGGAGGGCGAGAAGCCCTGCTTGCCGGCATACGTCGCGCTGTGGCAGCCGTTGCAGCCGTTAGTTTCGGCAAGGCCTTTGCCGGCGGCAATTAATGCTGTACCGCCTGCCGCCGGCTTTTTCAGGGTGTGGATCGGAGCCGCGGGGCTGGTCTGGACACCGGCGAAAGCCGCGCACAGGCCGAATGCGGCGGTCAAAGCCGCCGCAGATTTAAGTGTCGTGTTCATGGTTTGGGAGAATGCTCCGTGAATGGAATAGGTTCAAACTTCGTCCGTGACTTCCAGGCCCTGCCCGCGCAGCCAGGACAGCGCGGCTTCGAGCCGGGCATCGTCGCCCGACAAACCCAGCACAAGCCAGCCGCCGTTTTTGGCGTCAATGTCGGCCCGCAGCAGGTTGGGGGACAGATCGAAATCCATCACTAAATGTGTGACTATCGGAACGCTGATTTGTTCCGGCGGGAAGTGAATGCGATACCTCTTTTCGGGATGTGCTTGCACTGCTATCATAATTTAGTACGTTCGGCGCGGCAGGAGGAAGTTCCTGCCTCCTGCCGCTAGCCTCTCATTTCAAGTAGTTCAGGGAGTCGACAAGCACCAAGTTCGGGTTGAGCTGAACGAACTCGCGGAGCAGGTATTCGTGCCCTTGCCCCATCATAACCACAACCCGGTCCCCTGGCTGGATAACGCTCAGGATATTGGAAAAGATGTAGCAGTTCCGAGTGTACCACTGGGCCACATACGCACTACCCGCATTATCGGCCTCTCGGCCCATGCCATCCAGCACACTGTAAATCGAGGCATTCGCACGAATCGCGGCATCGGTGTTCAGGTAGCGCAGCAGCTCAAGATACGTCCCCTTGCGCTCCAGCGCGTTTGAACGAGCGATAAGTTCTTGGAAGGCCGGAGTGCTGACATCTGCGAAATGGGCCTGGAGGAACTCGGCATGGCGCTTTTCGGTGGCGCTGTCTTCCTCAATCAGTGCCGGGCCATAGGTGTCAACTGGATAGATGGTGCTGTTTTTCGCACGAGCCGCGAGCTTGAACCCAAACTGATAGATTTCATTGGCCGGCAGTGTATATTGACCCACCAGAAACTGCGCGTAACGCTCCGCGAACTTCGGATCATCCATCGGTGCCTCGATCAGCACCTTTGTCGGGCGAAACCGTGACAAGCGCTGGATAATGTCGGCAATCTGTTTTTGACGCTTCGGCGAGAGGGGACTATCCTCAAACACGTTGTTGTGAACGTCGTTCTTTGCTTCCAGGTGTGCAACCCCTAAGAGCATCACCTTCGCAGCAGGCACTGTAGCCTTGCGGATTTGATCGGCTCTGACCGAAGCAGCGAGCAACGTCAAAAGCGCGAGTCCGGAAAGCTGGAGCATCTGTTGTTTTCGCATAGTTTTCGGTCCTTCGGTCGAGGCGCTAAGACCGCACTACGGGCGTTACTTTTCCGCCGGCTTTGGCGGACTGCCAGGCGGCTTCGGTTAGCTCGATTGTCCGCAGGCCGTTGATCGGCGCGGCGGCAATTTCTTCGGTGCCTTGAATGGCCCGAACGAAGTTCGTGTCTACATCGGAGCCTTCCGGCATTTGCGAGGCGTCTAGCTCCGCAGTCTTGCCGTCGGTGCCCTGCACCCGGAACGTGCCGTCGTTCCTGACATAAAACGAGCCGTGGTCGCACCAGATCGTGATGTCCTCGTACCAGCCTGCCGCGTCGCCGACGACCGAGATGTTGCCCTGAGCGCCGTTGGTGAACTTGATGGACAGGGCGCTGTTGATGTCCACGGGCGTACCACGGTTGTCCATAAACGCCGCGACTTCTTTCGGAGCTAACCCCGTCGTCCAGAGCACAATATCTAACAAATGCGAGCCGCTGTCGTTGATCTGGCCGCCGCCGGAGAGCGCCGGGTCCTGACGCCACGAACCGGCCGTGCCTTTGGCCCAGCCCTGCTGCTGCAAGGCATTGATAAACTGGACTTCGCCGAACTCGCCAGACGCGATCTTCTCTTTGATGTACCGGAAATGCGGCATGGCATGGCGCTGGTAGCCCAGCCCGACCACTTTGCCTGTTTCTTGGATCTTTTCCAGCAGCGCATGAGCTTCCGTGACTTTGTTGACCATGGGCTTTTCCAGCAGCACATGGCAGCCAGCATCCAGGCTGTCAATCGCCATCTGGTAGTGCAGCGTGTGCGGCGTCACGATGACCACCGCGTCCGGCTTTTCTTCCGCCAGCATTTCTTTGTAGTCCGAGTACGTCTTGATGTCCGCCACTGCCTCACCGTGCCGCTTCTGTGTCCGCTCCAGGCTCTGCGGATTGTTGTCCACGAACGCAATAATCTTCACGTCCGGCATCTTGAGTAGCTGCTGAATATGGCCCTGGGCCATGCCGCCCGTGCCGATAATTGCTGTTCGAATTGTGTCTGCCATAGTTTTCTTCCTTATTTCTTATCTGACGGGGTTAAAGAGGCCGAGGCTGGCGGAAGCCGCCGTGAATCGCCTGGCCCGGTGGATTGCGGCGCACCCACAAGAGCAGGCCGCTTTCATAAACTAAGTAGTACCCAAAGACCATCAGCAGCAGCGCTGCCGTCAGCGGGCTGGATGTCAGGCTGCTCAGGCCTGCCGCCGTGGGCTGCCCGCTGGCTGAGAGGGTCTGCATCTGGCCCGAGACCTGCACGTAGCGGTACACGAGCCGGGCCAAAAAGATGCCGAACACGGCCAGTCCCAGGTAGGTGTTCGGCGTGAAATAGTCGCGGTCAGGCCCGCGCTCAAACTTGGTGAGATGCAGGCTTACCATCCCGATTGCGCCGCCTACAAGCAGGCCGGCCAGCGACGCGGCGGCGGCGACGGGAGAACTGAACGCAGGCATGAGAAACAGCAGAGCAATCAGACCGAGCAGTCCTACTTGGAACATCAAGCGGCGCGGCACAAGAGGCTGCCGGCCCACCGTGCGCCGAAAGCGCCGGTAAAGCATGAACCCGAAGAACACCACGAACAAAAGAATTGCCGTGGGTGGAAAATGCTGGCCTGACATGTGGTTATGCCCCTCTCAGTGCACCGGGAACTGCATTCGCCGCCGCGTGCGCGACTTCCTGCCTGGCTGACAAAATTCCTTGCGCCGTTTCCGCCAGCAATGCTGGGATATAGTCCGGTAGATACGCCGCGATTTCGCCGACAACGCCCACAAGCCGCCTAAAGTTGTCGCCGTCAAACGTGTCTTGTCCCGCCCGGCGACAAAGGTTCGAGAAGCCCGTCGCCACCCCGTCGTCTTCCGCATAGCCGCGTAAGTAGCTGGACCGAGCAAACCGCGTTAATACGCCGGGAAGATTGGGCAGCGGCCTTTCCGTGACGGCTTCCGCCCACTGCGTCACGGCAGCCGGGTCAACGGCGGCAAACGCCTCGTAGAACTTGCCCGCAAGAGCCGGTTCCGCCCGCAGCAGAACAGCATCCAGCACAAGCTCCGTCAAGACGTGCGCGGCGAAGAAGCGGCGGACACGGATGCCCTCAAACCCCGCGTCCGCAACAAGCTGACCTGCCTTTGCTTGCGCGTCGGAAAACGCGGCGCTCTTGTGAAACGCCGCATCCGTCGCCAGATGCACCGACACGCCTGCGCTTAAAGCCGCCTCGAATGCCGTGCGGGGTAGGGCACGTTCAATCTGTGCCGGGCGAAGCCGAACGCGCTCCGCCGCCAGCGGCAGCAAATCCGGCAGCGCCGTTCCAACGACATACGCCGACAGCGGTTCGGTTAACTTCAGGAAGCGCGTTGCAATGATAGAGTGCGCGAGAAAGTTCATCGCCTAATTTACGAGTGGGCCACCGAGAACCGCGTCCCGGCATTCCAAACACGACAAGTCGCCGCAGTGAGTGATCATAGGGTCTCCCTGGATTGCCTGAGTTGCCGCTTCCAAAGTTGCTTCTGCGGGGAACATACGCCAGAGGCTAGAGCCGACTTGCGCTCTCGTTTCCAGCGGCGAGAGAGCAGCCTCTAAACGGACAAATCCATCGGAGCAGCCGCCTTCTTCTGTTTCGATGGGCTGGCCGTCACCCCCGTTTGCCCAGCGCCGCAGCAGGTTCCGCCCTGCCTGCTGCTCGGCCAGATGAATGAGCGTCATTTTGTCCAGGCCCACGCCTATCAGCGCCACATAACCGCCTAAATCAGCCAGCATTCGCAGGGGCGCATACACGTCACGCGGGGTCTGCCCCGAAACTAACCGGTTCGCCAGCGGGCCGACAGCCGTAAACGAGTTGTGCGGATGGTTGCCCCGGACATGACCCGGCATGGCGAGAACGGCGGCGGGAACCGCGCCGACTATTTCCTTTTCTAGTTCCTGGCTATCTACTGAGTACACTGGGCCAACATTGATTGGAATCCCGGAAAACCGTCCATAATCAAGTCCATTCTGAGCAGGCCGCTGGCCCAGCGGCGGCGCGGAGAAGAACTGAAAGCTGAGCGTGAAGACAAGAACAGTGCAGCCTTCAGCGAGAAAAGCCTCAATGATTGTCTGCGCCCCATCTTCCACCCAGCCGAACGAGCGCAACGACGCATGAACACAGACAGGCTTATGAGACAAGCCTGCTGCTCTGACTGCGTTTCGGACGTCAAAGAGTGTCACGCGCATCTGATGCTTCTTTGCTGATATTTCTCTACCCGAACAAGTCCATAGTCATCTGTGTTGGGTCCGGGCGTTTGGCGGCGGGGACGGGCTTTGGGAACAGCACGTCGAACTTGTCCTCGCCGACGGCTTCTTTCAGTCGCCCGGCGAACTTGTAGAGCTTCTGGGCGTAGTAGTCGGTGTCTTCGTCTTTTTCGTAGTCCTGCACCAGGCCAAGCGACTTGTCGCGCTTCTGGTACAAAGACACGAACTCGCCCTGACTAATGCCTGCGCCTTTAATGGCGTCGGCGGCGCGTTTTCGCATCTCCGACGACAGCAGCTTGTCGGTGACACGCTCGCGCTTCGCCAGCAGGTCAATCGGCATCTGGCCGGCTTCGATCTTGTCAATCAGGTCTTTGTAGAGATGCGACAATTGGTCCGGGTTCTCGTCTAAAAGCAGATTGACGGCGTCGGTTAAAAAGACGCGGCCATAGCGCTCGTCGGCGCGGGAACGCAGCGACGAGCCTTTGAAGATTTTGTGGCCGTTCGGCTCGACCAGAACGTAGTTCTTCATCTTCAGCGACAGCATGGCGGCATACGAGCCGTCATGCGCCAGCCGAATGCCGGGCGGCAGCGTCGTTCCGATTTTCTCCACATAGGCCAGCTCGTCGGCCTCGGTCTTGACATATTCCGGGGGCTTAAAGTAGACGCCATCGGTATCTATTTCAATGACATGAGCGCCTTCAGTTTCCAGCTCCGCCGCAATTTGCTTGACTATCGTCTGGCCGGCTTCCGTGACCCGCCGGGCGGCATCATAGTCGTTGAAGTAGAACGGCCCGCCGATGTAACCGTAGAACGAGTTAATAATGGTCTTGAACGAGTTTTGCAGGCCGTCCCAATACGCATGGTCCCGCGTGTCTTTGGGCGTCGTCTTTAAACGTCCTTTGGCTTCCAGGCGGCGCTGGGTCAGGTCCGACAGCAGGGGCAAAAAGATGCCGAGCGTGTCCGCCGCCGGGCTGATGCGCTGGGTCAGCATCAGGCTTGGGTACAGGCTTTCCACGTCAGCTTTGACAATCGGCTTGACCACGCCGGTGACGCGCACTTCGGTATAGCCGCCGGGGTACGGCTGGGGCGCTTTTTGCTTGGCGACGGCCCGGCCCTGCCGCAGGTATTCCCGCAGCAAAATGGCGTTGATCTTCTCGCCGTTGCCCGTGACCGCCACGTTTTGGTACGAGTCCGGCACCATCTGGGTCTGGTAGAACTCCGTCGGGGCGACTAAGGCCGCCAGCGCGGCGGTTTCCTCGACATCCTGCGCGGCATACGTCTTGACCCGTTCCGGGTCTTTCTCAAAGATTTCGACGATCTCGCTGCGATCCAAATAGACCCGGTCCGGCGGGGCGATGCCGTAAGTTTGGGCGCATTCTTTGAGGCCGTAGGAAGAAACCTGCCCGCGCGACCAGTCAAAGCGCTGCACTTGAAGCAGCGTGTCCAAGATATGCCGACCGTACAAATAACTCGGCGTGAACTGCCGGGCATTCGTGCCGATGGCGCAGTTCCGGGGCGCACCCACAACCGCCGGGGAACCGAACCGGCCCAGCAGCGGCGCGATGCCAAGCGCTCCCATCCGGGCGATAATATAGGGCAGGTCAAACGAATAAAAATTGTGGCCCTCGACCACATCTGGGTCCC
>JAABUO010006154.1_pt1 | contig 13876 bp, 20 predicted proteins | sample 5559291 | NCBI WGS metagenome assembly JAABUO01 (sample SAMN10711878, study PRJNA513372) | rock metagenome | isolation source: Antarctica rocks | place: Antarctica: Victoria Land, Finger Mt sud | reverse complement strand
CCAGGAGAAAGCCATCCCCTCGCGCAAGAAGATCCGTTCGTTGGTTCGCCGGGATACGGAACCGGTCAGCCTCAGCTCCCTGCCCGAGTCGATCGGCCTCAGCCGCGGACGGTTGGAGGTCAGCTTCCGATCGGTCGAGGAGCTGGCCGAGGCCATGTACGCCATCGCCCGGCTGCTTGAAGACGAGGGTGACGCCTTCGCGGAGGCCTTCGAGCCCGAGCCTCCACCGACCGATCCGCTCGATCAGGACGCCGGCGAGGTCCGGGACTTGTTCGCCGAGCTGGAGGCGATGGAGGCCGATCGCGCCTCTACGCGGTAGCCTCAGCCTCCGCAGCCGGCTGCTGCTGCGATGCGGACTTCCGGGGAGATGTGGCTCGCTTCCCTGCCCTGCCGGTTACGGCGGCTTTCTTCGAGGTCTTCTTCGGTTCGGCCGTTCCCTTTTGCTTGGCCCAGCGCAGCCGTTGTGCGGCGGCGATGTGCTCGCCTGCCGAGGCGCTCATCGTACGACGGGGTTTCACCGCAAACTTCGCCGGGTTGAAGCGGGTTTGCTGGTTGGTGGAGCCCTTGGGCCGCCCACGTCTTCGTACGGCCGGCTCCGCCTCGGTTAGAAGGGCTTTGGCCCGCTCCAGAAGCCTTATCTCTTCGTCCAACATGCCCAGAATCTCGCTTGTCGTCATCCCGTCGTCCTCAGCTCCCCATCGTATCCGGCAGCTCGCCGGCAATCAGGGGAACCGGAGCATTCCCCGGCAGGGGACCTCCGAAGTCAAGAGCGGGCTGTTCATGGCAGCGCGGGTGCTGTTCGGTCCACAGTTCGAGCAGCAGCGGCGCCATCATGGTTCGTCCCACGCGGGTCCGGTGCACCTCGGCATGGCATCCAGGCCAGAGCAAGATCATCCAACGCTTCCCTGTTGCCTTCACCTGCTTTCTGTCGAGGGTTTGGGTCCTTCTTTGGGGCGCGGCTCCTAGGCCCTCCTACAGCGTCTCCGGTAGCGTATGTGCTAAGTCTTCCGATGTCCAAACTCGCGCAAGCGTCTTTCGGCCGCGTCACGCTCTTGTTGTGGAAGGCTTGCATCCCCGGCGATCGTTTCGCACTTATCGCGTTCGGCTTGAAACCACTTTAACAATTCAGCGTGCTCCTGCTCTTTCCGCTGCTTCTCTTCGGCAGCGAGCGCAGCCTGCCGTTCCATGCGCTTTCGGAACTCCTCGAACGTGGATCCAATGAAAGACTGCGGCACGGTGGCGAGAATGAGGCCGGTAGGATTCGTAATGTTGCGGGTTTGACGAGTCAATTCCAGCTTCTCGCGTACGAAGAAGGCGATCTCCTCCGGCCTTGCGTCGGCGCGGACGCGGCGGCAGTTTCTCAGTAGCTGGACCGCAGCTGGTTCGTCTACAGGCCAGTATCGATTCAGCGCCTGCGAGACGATCTGCAACTCCTCGCTTTCAGAGTCCTCTCCTCTTGACGAAGCTGGCGTGATCGGCTGCTCAAACTGTTCGATTGATGAGGGAAGACCTGGACGGCGCCTCTTCGGAGGGGCAGGACGTATGGATGTTTCATCCCCTGGGGTCGGAACATACGCAGGTGATGAAACAAGCTCTTCCCCGCTCGGCGTGCAAAATACGACACCCTTATTCCGAAGCACATATTCTAGGCCGGCGGCGCGACGCCGATCAAGTATCTGCTTATACGAATAGACCCTATAGAGCCGCGCTTGGGAACTCATTGTCTCAAAATCTTCGAGAATTTCGACAGCCAGCTTCTCAAACAGTCGAGAGACGTTCTGACGCACGTTCTTCTTAGCCATATTGACCTTGTATCCGATGTCAGCAGCACCGATCCTAATAGTGCGGGACGAGTTAGTGTCGCTACTCTCAGGACGGCCGCTACGCCACATGACTTGGTAGATAGCCTCCTCACCCAAGGAGTGTCCATCCTGAGCAAGGACCGCCCTGCGTACCTTGGATCTGCCTCGGCCAGGCGTAATGCCTTCTACGCGAGTTTGCGAAGCTCCTGACAATACGATGGATTTCTCCCACGTTAACGTTTCATCCCCTGGGTATGTTATGGGGTTAGGGGCTCTTCTGGTAGCTGGGGGTGTTCTACCAGCAGGGGTCTTAACAGAACCGACTTTAGCGAAGATGGGTGTGACTACGCCTACTCCACGGGCTCCGAGAAAGGTAAGGCGACTGGGTTCCGATGAGGAGGTAGTTTCATCCTCTGGGGTTGAGACATACACAGGGGCTGTTAGAGTCCCCGGACCTGAAACAACATCTGTGGATGTAAGGATTTCCGGGGCGGGGCCAAAGCTAACGAAGTTTCCACTCCGTACATCCTCCGGACTAACGTCGAGGAACGACGTCATGCCCTTCAAAGCAGGGGAGAGCGCCGCTTCCTGGTAGTTCAGCGGCTCGATCTTGTATCTGCGCGAACTACGCTGCGACTGTGGCATTCAGATCATCTTTCAGAAGATCCATTAACTCATCCGCCACTGTGTGGTAATCCTCGGCAGCTTTGCACTTCGGGTCGAAGTCGGTGAGGAACTGGCCAGCACGCGCGGCTTTGGTCACACTCTGATCCGTGCGAATACCGTGGAGCAGGGGAATCTTCATGCCCTTGGAGAGCCCATCAAGTCCCTCAAGAACGGTAGTGGTCATGGCCAGGCGCCGGTCAACCATCACGGGCAGCAATCCCACGGTCCGAATGTGGGCCTTCAGGAGCTGATTCAGTGACTTGGAGGCTTCGATCGAGGCCATTGCTCCCTGAAAAGAAAGGGTATCCATGCCGATTGGGATCAGAACACGCTCCGCGTAGACCATCGCGCAAGTCTGAAGCAACGTGATCGAGGGACTAACGTCGATGAGAACCACGTCATAGTCCTTCTCGACTTGCGAGAAAAGCTGAGAAAAGGCGTGCTCGCGGGCAACATTACCCATAAGGATCGTCTCAACCTTCGTTGTCTCACGGCTAGAGCACAGAACGTGTACCTTATCGCTGATCTTCACAATGCAATCGTCGAACCGGAGCTTCTGAATGACGAAGTTGTAGAGGCCATATTCCGGCTTGAGGCTTAGCACGCTACTGATCGAACCCTGCGGGTCCGTATCGATGACAAGAACACGTTTCCCGCGGTCGGCGAACTCGCGGGCGAGGGTAGTGGTGGTCGTGGTCTTGGAAACGCCGCCACGCTGATTTGAGATCACAAGACGTATCATGCTTTGTCCTTCAGAAGTTGCTGGTGAATGGCTTCGACCTCTTCCGGTCGCCAGAGCCGATAATTGTTGCCGGCGTCGCGCGCGGGTTCGGGTAGCGTTCCCGCCGCTAGTTTGCGCATAAGGGTTCGCTGCGAGATGCCAAGAATCGATGCCACCTCCGTCGTTCTCAACCAGGTAGAGGTTTTGCGGGGAGGAGGCTTTCTCATATATTTACGGTAGTGCACCAAACGTGGGGCAACAAGCGAATAGTACACAACCCATGACAAAACTAGATACCCCCTCAGGAACCGTATCTTTAACTGCTTGTGCATACTCGGATGAAAAACAGGAAACGACGCCGTCGTATCTAATCGTGCCTGCTTGTTTAAATTAAACAACTGACCTAAGTTCTGTCCTAAAGTGGGTGGATGATATGTGCCCAGGGGGTGGGGATGCACCATCTGTAGGGCAGGGGATGAAGCGTTGCCCAGCCAGTACACGAAAGGTATATAGGGACCCAGCCGTCAAAGGTACCCAGGGGATGAAACATTGACAGGGGGCATTTAGGACTGCAGAACTCTGGTGGAAGTGACGCAATGGCTCAGCTCGAAAAAGCAAAGGTGTTCATGAGTGGGAGGAGCCAGACCGTGCGCATCCCGGCACAGTTTCGTTGCGAGCAACGAGGTCTATACCCGGCGCGACCAGTCCTGTCCCAGAGTCCGGGCAGCGTGGCTGAGATCCTCGCCGCGCTCTACCAGCCAAGAGGCCGGGAAACCACGGCTTTTCAAGCACTGACGGATGAATTTTTGGCAAGCATCAATGTTCTATCGTGGGGCCGCGACGAAGCCGAAGCGTACGGGTTACTCCGAGCCAAGCTGGAGAGGGCAGGCCGGGATTGTTCGAGACGCAGCGGTTTACCTCGTGGACCTATCGCATTTCAAGCAGAAAATCTGCAAGGCAAGGATCTAGGCTCAGGTTGACCTCCGACCCTCTCGAATGTTCTAGGAGCTAAAGGCCCCATCGAAGGCAATTCCTGCTCCGCGCCCGGAAAGGCGACTAAGCCTTCCTGAGTCTGTATGTCTGTTCTAGAACCGTCCTTGCAGCGATCGGTTCTCCTGTAGGTAGGAGGAAAAGGCATGAAGCAGACCAGCGAATTATTCATCGGCATGGACGTCCACAAGGCGACCATCTCCATCAGCGTTGCAGAAGTCGGCCGGAGTGGGCCGGTGCGGGCCGGTGCGATCCGTAACCTTCCGGATTGCTGATGTTGCCAGCATCCGGCGCTTCTCTGCTTCCCAAAATCGCCGTTCCGGCCACAGGTCCAGCCGGCGATGAACTACAAACCTAGCCCTGGCGTATGGGTGTTTATGGGTGTACATATGGTAGATGTTCTCGCTCGACACTCTCCAGATCACGCCTGAAGTTCTCAACCTGATCGCGGGGATTGACGAGTTCAAAGGTGCCTGGAGAGCTTTGGGCACGCTTGCTCCCGAGCGGCTCCGCGCTCTCCGCCATGTAGCCACCATCGAGAGCATCGGCTCTTCCACTCGGATTGAAGGCAGCAAGCTGTCGGATCGGGAGGTTGAGCGGCTGCTGTCCAACCTCGAAATTGGATCGTTCGCCAGCCGCGACGAGCAGGAAGTTGCAGGCTACGCCGAGGTTATGGAAACCGTCTTCCGGGCGTGGGAAGACCTTCCGTTTACCGAAAACTACATCAAGCAGTTCCATCGGGATCTGCTCCGTCATAGCGGGAAAGACACCAGACATCGCGGCGAGTACAAGAAACTGTCGAACAGTGTCGCGGCCATCGATGAGCAGGGAAGGCAGATTGGCATCGTCTTTGAGACCGCCTCGCCATTTGACACGCCGCAGTTGATGGCGGAGTTGGTCGATTGGTTCAACCAAGCGCGCGAAGACGAACAGTTCCACCCTTTGCTCCTGATCGCCGTCTTCACTGTCGTCTTTCTCGAAATCCATCCGTTCCAGGATGGCAACGGCCGCTTGAGCCGGGTACTGACCACGCTGCTCCTGTTGCAGGCCGGATATGCCTACGTGCCCTACAGCTCGCTTGAAAGCATCATCGAGAACAGCAAGGAAGGCTACTACCTTGCACTCCGGCAGACCCAGGCGACGATCCGCGGACCTGCCCCGAACTGGCAGCCTTGGCTGCTCTTCTTTTTGCATTCTTTGGACCAGCAGAAGCGGCGGTTGGCTGCCAAGATTGAGCGCGAGAAGTTGATCGTTGCCGCGCTGCCCAGCCTCTCCGTCCAGATCGTCGACTATGTCCGGCAGCATGGCCGCGCAACCATGGGCGAGATGATTCGGCTCACCGGAGCCAGCCGCAATACCCTCAAGGAGCATCTCGCACAGTTGGTCGACAAGCAGCATCTCGCTAGGCATGGAACAGGAAAGGGAAGCTGGTATGCGCTGCCCTAGCCACGATTCGATACCGTCAGTCGCGTGTGCGCGGCGCTCGGAGTGCGCCTGGTCGCTCAAGCTGTCCACCCTGCTCCAGATGTCGCCGGGATTTAAGGAAGTCAGAAAGCCCTCCATCCCGGATCAGCCAGGATCGTTCCGGCCAGCTCCGCGTCAAGGCTGCCTGCGGCCCCGCTTACACCCGGCACTGCGTGGCCTTGACCCGAAGCCCTCAGACCGAAACGAATGCGCCTATCATTCCGGGAATGTAGGGAGGAGGAACAAACCCAAATGCGCGCGGCGATCTTCATCCGCCACGGTCCAGGTTTGGCCATAAGCAACGCCGAACAGGTCCCGATGGCATGGAGCAGAGGCAATTGGACGGTTCAGGATGCGAGATACCGATTTCAGAGCGCCGGCTGAGCTGAGACGCCTTTACCAGCTCCATGCTGTCCAGGGGAGAAGCTGTTTCTACTGCCGGAGGTGGATTGCGTTTCTGAGACTTTCGACCGATCCGCACTGCGCCACGGTCGATCACTTCGTTCCGCTGGCCCTGGGAGGACGGGACAACCTCAGCAATGTGGTGCTGGCCTGTGTTCGGTGCAACCTGAGAAAAGCGGACCGGGCACCCGCAATCCCGGAGTTCGTGAGATGGAATGAGTTGGCGGAGGTATGGCCGCACATCCGGCCATTTCCGCTCGATTTTCATGTAAGAAAGCACTGTGTGCTTTGTGCGGCACCGATCGCCTCCGAGCGGCTTCTGCAATCCATCGCAAGCGGCAGCGAAACGGACACCTGTTCGCAAACCTGCCACTTGGCCGTAAAGGAGAACCGCCGCCGGAGCAGGAAAATGCCGGTGTAATCAAAGGGCAAGTTCGACCACGGTTAGGGGGTTGGTGAGCACACGCCGATTGTTGACCACAGCGCAGTTGACCAAGTGACATTCCAGGCCGACTCCCGGCCATAGCCGCCGTGAATATGGCCGAAGACATGCAGCTTAGGCATGACTCGCAGCAGGGCACCGAGCAAATTCTGAAACCCGGAATGTTTCCCCAGGATGTGCGGCTTGTCCAGCGTTACGTATGGAGCTTCATGGGTGATGAGCACGTCGGTATCTTCGGGAATGCGATCCCAGTGTTTGCGGATGGCCGCTCCGCGCTCACGGCCAAACGCCCATTCCTCACCCAGGATGGAGTTGACCGGAGAACCCCAGAAGTTCAGACCTTCCAGGCGAACGCCAGAATCTTCCAAGTAGGTGGCATTCGTCAGGTGAGCGCGGGCCAGCTTCGGGTCACGGTCGAAGAGCAGATCGTGATTGCCGGCGATGACCAGCTTGTCCCGGAAGGAAAGCGTGCCCAGCTAGGCATTGAAGTCGTCTACCTCTTTGACTGTGCGCCCGTCAAAATCGCCGGCGTGGATCAGGATGTCCACGGCAGGCAAAGCCAGCTTGCGGTGAAAGCCGTGCGTGTCCGCCACGCAAACCAGACGAAGCAGTTTCTTTCTATCCTTGCTTGGCTTGGCGGATTCAGTCTTGCTCGGCATCGCTCTGAGGCTGCTGTTGGCTCGACAGGGAGCCTCTTCGGTTATCCGTTGGGAGTCGTCCCATCTCAGGCCGGATCAGGTTGCCCTGGACGTCGGTGTACCCGATGTCCACAAGCCGCTGCTTGGACGCGCGAATGATCGCGGCGGCGCTTTCTTGAAACAGACGACGGCCTTCCGGTGTGGTGGGCAGGCCGATAGGGTCGTCAGGCGTCATGCGAGAGCCAGCCGTCTTCGGTTGCCGAGGAGTCAGTGAGAGACAGGGCATTTTCGTGGTCTAGTTTTGTTCTGTAGGTATCGCCGATGCAGAACGGCTTCTTTGGAACTCCTATCATCGGATCTTCCAACCGTAGAAGTTCCCATCCGGCGCCTGGTAGGGGATGCAGGCCCCATGTTGCACCTTCCATCCAGGACTGTCACACGTCGCCAGCTTGTCGAGGGTTCCAAGTTGCGATAAACGATAGGCGACTTGGCCTTGCGGCGTGTTGGCCCAGGCCGCGGCGGCCTTCTCATTCTGGGCCAGCCGATACCCGTCGGCTCTACCCGCTTCGGAGCCTTTGGTGAAAGCTCCCCAACCCACCAGGGCGAGCGTCAGGAACGCTACTCCTAATGCGCCACCGGCCCATTGCCACATCTGCTTGCGGGAGGTATCGCGGGCCACGTCTCGGGCCACGGTCGCAACCGCCCGCGCCATATCCGCTTTGAAGTTCTCAGCCGAAGCCTTCAGGGTGGAATCGGCGGTGGTTTTGACCTCGGCCAGGACGGAGGCGGCGGCAACCGCAATCCGCTTCGGCATGCGCTCGTAGGAGGTTTCGTAGTGCTGCAAGGCCATCAGAACCAGCCAGAGAGCGTCATTGTTCTTGAGATCGAGCGCATCCCGGACGCGATAAAGCTTCTGAACTTCGGCGTCAGAGGGTTGCCGGCCCAGGAGCCTCTGAAAGCTGGTATCGAGATCGCTCATCGCAGCAGCCCTTCGAGAGTCCTTTTCACCTCTCCGCGCCAACGCAGCAACTCGGCACGGTTGCCAAGAGGAAGCTCGGTGGACGCTTTCGCGACGCTGAGGCGTTTACTGTACAAGTTATCGCTCACCCGATCCGCCAAGTCGGGGAAGGTGACCGACTGACCTCCACGCTCCTCGACTTCCTTGCGCAGCTTGGAGCCATTGTAGAGCTCGAACTTCTTCTCTTCGCCGAAGAAGCCGTTGCGGACCACATGCACCGCGGCATTCGGGATAACATCCATGTAGCCCTTGAGCAGTTCCAAGCTGTCTCGCTGGCGATTGATCACCCAGAGCGTTACCAGCTTGCGTCTCAGCTCCGCCAGGGTGCTGTTCAGGGTCTCTCCATATGCGCTTACTCCCGTGTTGTTCCGAGCCGCTGTGTTGATCACCACCACCGACTCCGGCCTGCTCTCACACAAGTTCACGAGTTCGATCCAGCCGTCGGCCTGGTCGAGGTCGACCAGCTCGGTTTCGACCTCCTCCTTGTACGTCTTCCAGACATCCGGGTTGCTGGTGTCGGATTCGATCAGCAGGACGCTTTCGCCCATGCTTTCGAGCAGATCGACAACCGCCATCGTCACCAGCGACTTGCCGACCCCGCCCTTGCTCCCCCGACCAGATAGATGTTCTTCGCCATGGCCCAAATCCTAGATGTCGGTACTTCGCGCACGGATTTCCCTTCCTTGAGCAGCCTCTGGGCCAGATTCCGTTGATCCTCGTTCATCTTTTTGGGCCGTCCGAATCGAACGCCACGTTTCTGAGCGTCGGCCCGGCCGGTTCCCGTGCGCTCTCGGATGAGGTCGCGCTCGAATTCGGCGATGCCGGCGAATATGGTCATGATCATCTTGCCCGCGTGGGTGGTGGTATCGGCCCAGGGTTCTGAGATGGATTGGAACCGGGCGCCTGCCACGCTGATCGTTTCGACAATTTCGAGCAGGTTGCGGGTGGACCGCGCCAGCCTGTCGAGCTTCCAGACGGTGACGACATCTCCGTCTCGCAGTTGGTCGAGCATCCGGTTCAGCTCGGGCCTGTCGCGGTAGGCTCCCGAGACCTTTTCGCGGAAGATCCGGGTGCAGCCGGCCTTCTTGAGCGCATCGAGTTGAAGAGTCAGCCGCTGATCTTCGGTCGAGACGCGGGCGTAGCCAACTTTCATCGGATCCGCTCCCCCTTATCCTCGCAAAATATATCGCACTGCAGATGCTTTGTGCGAGATACTTCTGCAACACGCGAGTGGCGGGTTTTGAGCGTATCCCGATCTGTCGCGGAACTTAGGATTTATGCGACGGGCGCATAGGCCTCTAGCTGGGAGAGAGTACATGGAACTGGAGCTCTCCGCGGACGATCTCGCCGAGCGATGGACCCTCGACGCGGGTAATTGGGAGTTGCTGGCGAACAAGTCTGGGGCCACTCGTCTGGGCTTTGCCGCGCTGCTGAAGTTCTTTGAGGCCGAAGGCCGCTTTCCCTGGGGCCGACAGGAACTGCCGCTGGCGGCGATCCGGTTCCTGGCGGATCAGGTTCATGTCCCGGCCGAAGCATGGGACCAGTACCGCTGGGAAGGCCGGACCCTTGAGTATCACCGCGCTCAGATCCGTGCGGCCATGGGCTTTCGCGAGGGAGGCGTTGAAGACATAGACGCGATGCGCGGTTGGTTGCTGGAACATCTGCTCTCGCACGAGCGCAATATAGAGAGGCTCAAGGAGGCAGTCGCCGCAAGGTGCCGTGAGCTGCGTGTCGAGCCTTTTGCGCCGGATCGCATTGAACGGCTGATTCGGTCGGCCATCGCAGCCTTCGAGGAAGAGTTCTGCGGTAGATTGACCGGTATTCTGCCCGTTGCCACGAGAGAGGGTCTGGACGCGCTGCTGCTCACCGATCAGCCGGAGAGTGGACGCGTCCCTTTGCATTAGCTTCGCGCCGATCCCGGCTCCGCCAGTATCGAGACGCTGGAAAAGGAGCTGAAGAAGCTTCAGCGGCTGCAAGCGCTCGCTCTGCCGCTGCACCTGTTCGACCGGCTTGCGCCTAAGATCGTTCAGGGCTACCGCCGCCGGGCGGCTGTCGAAGAGATCCATGAGCTGCGACGTCATCCCCCGGCGTTACGTTTTACTTTGCTGGCAGCATTCTGCCACATGCGGATGGGGGAGCTGATCGACACTCTCTGCGACCTCCTGATCGACATGATCCACAAGGTCTCGCACCGGGCCGAAGTGAAGGTAGAGCGGGAGCTGGTCGCCGATTTCAAGCGAATCTCGGGCAAGAACACCCTGCTCTTCGAGATCGTAGAAGCCGCGCTCGAATACCCAGAGGAGCAGGTACGGAACGTTGTATACCCGATTGCGAATGAGCAGACCCTGCGGGACCTGGTACGAGAATTCAAGGCCGCTGGACCAGCCTACCGCCAGCAGCTCCACACCGTAATGAAGAGCGCCTACCGCTCGCACTACCGGGCGATGTTGATCCGGCTTCTCAACTCGCTCGAGTTCCACTCCAACAACGAAACGCATCGTCCCGTGCTCGATGCGCTCGCCATCGTCAAGCAATATGCCGCCAGCCGCCTGCACACCTATCCCGCCGAGATCAAAGTTCCGATGGAGAGTATCGTTCGGGGGCCATGGCAGGAGACAGTGACCGAACGGGACGCCCAGGGAGGCACCCGAATCAACCGCCTCGCCTATGAGATGTGCGTTCTCCTCGCCGTGCGGGAGCGCCTTCGGTCCAAGGAGTTGTGGGTGTCTGGAGCGGACCGCTACCGCAACCCCGACGAGGATTTGCCGGCCGACTTTGCCCGCGAACGCGAGACGTACTACACCGCACTGAACCTTCCCCGCGACGCCCAAACTTTCATCGGCCAACTTAAAGAGGAGATGGAAGAGGAGCTGACCCGTTTGAACGATGGCATGGAGAGCAACGAGCACGTTCGCACCCTTTAGAAGGATGGCGGATGGATCTCTCTGTCTCCTTTGCCTGTGCAGCCTGAACCGGCAAATCTCGCTGCCCTAAAAGCGCGCATGCTTGAACGCTGGCCCTTGACCAGCCTGCTCGATGTCTTCAAGGAAGCCGATCTCCGCACCCGCTTCACTGACGTATTTCGCAGCGCAACAGCTTGGGAAAACCTTGCTCGCGAAGTCATCCAGGAGCGGCTGCTCCTCACGCTCTATGGCTTGGGCTCGAACGCCGGGATCAAGCGTATGAGCGCGGGGCAAGCACGTACGAACTATAAAGACCTCCTCTATATTCGCCGCCGCTACGTCACGAAAGACCAGCTTCGCGCCGCAATCCGCGAGGTCGTCAACGCCATCTTCCGCGACCGGCAGGTTCACATCTGGGGCGAAGGAACCACCGCCTGCGCCTCCGACTCGAAGAAGTTCGGCGCCTGGGACCAGAACCTCATGACCGAATGGCACGCCCGCTACGGCGGCCGCGGCGTCATGATCTATTGGCACGTCGATCGCAAATCAACCTGCATCTATTCGCAGCTCAAACGCTGCTCTTCATCTGAGGCCGCGGCCATGATCGAAGGCGTGCTCCGCCACGCCACCACGATGTCTGTCACACAGCAATACGTCGATAGCCATGGGCAGAGCGAGGTGGCCTTCGCCTTTTGCCGAATGCTCGGCTTCGACCTGCTGCCACGCCTCAAGAACATCCATTCGCAACGACTGTATCGACCGACAACCTCAGCCAACTACAGCAGCCTTGCGTCCGTCCTCACACGAGCCATCGATTGGGACCTCATCTCCCAGCAATACGATCCCATGGTCCAGTACGCCACAGCCTTGCGGCTCGGAACCGCCCAGACGGAAGACATCCTGCGGCGGTTCACCCGTTCCAACGTTCAGCACCCGGTCTACCGTGCGCTCGCCGAACTCGGCAAAGCCCAGAAAACCATCTTCCTGTGCCGCTATCTTGGATCGCTGCAACTCCGGCGCGAGATCAACGAAGGCCTCAATGTCATCGAGAACTGGAACAGTGCCAACAATTTCATCTTCTTCGGCAAGGGCGGCGAATTGGCCTCAAACCGCACTGACGATCAGGAGATCAGCATGCTTGCGCTTCATCTCCTCCAGCTCTGCCTCGTTTACATCAACACACTTATGATCCAGCAGGTCCTGGCTGAACCTGCGTGGGCCGGCCGCCTCAACGCTCAAGACCTTCGGGGCATCACGCCCTTGATCTACAGCCACGTCAATCCCTACGGCAGCTTTCTGCTGGACCTGCACTCGCGTCTGCCCATCGACCCACCTCGCTTCGGCCCTCAATCCGTCGGCACCCAAATGCTACTCGGCTACGATCAGCTCGCCGGGTGAGGGCTACTTTGCGGCTCCTGACACCAATGTTGGGTTTGGGCCCTGTACGCTTTTGTGCCTTGATGCGCCAGAGTGAGAAGACTCAGGGGCAGCTTGCGGACGATGCGATGGACCACCGGATAGCTTGGAGCCGGCTCTCCCACGATGATGCGAAGGGCTTCACCTGCCGATAAATCGAAGTAACCGGAAGCGGCGGCCGCTCGAGCGCGAGCCCCTCGATGGCTTCGATCATGCGTGCGGAGACGATCCGTCTTCCACCTTCGTCGGTCCGCCCCTTGCGTGTCAACGCCGCTAACCCAAACCTGCGATAGCGCTCCACCCACCGCTGTGCTGTGCGGAAAGGAAGCCCGGCTTCGTCCGCAACCGAGCGGAGCGTGCGCTCGCCTTCGAGGTGCGGCGCGAGTAAACGAAAGCGTCCAAGCGCTAGTTCCCGTGCTTCCACAGGCAGTGTCACGAGCTCACTCACGCCTAGAGCATACGCCACATAATGCGAGAGAACTTGCGCCAACAAACAAACAAATAATTAATTGGAGAAACGACATTCGGAGAATCTGGTTCAGATGTGCTGCAGGTCCAGAAAAATGCCGGCGATCGCGCCCTGGCGCTCCTGGAGGGCCCTTTTGCCGGACTGACCCCGGCCCAGCTGGAGCTCCGCCAGATGGTGCTTGATTCGGTCCCGGCCGCGAGCTCGAAGCTGGCCTACGGCCACGCCCTCGATCACCTGTTCGCCTTTTCGGCCGGACAGCCGCTCTCCCGGTCCTTGCTGCAGGAGTGGAGGGCGTCGATGGACACACTTGCTCCATCGACTATTAACGTCCGGCTCTCGGCCGCGCGCAAGCTCGTAGAGGAAGCTCGGCGCAACGGAATGCTGGGAGCGGAAGAGGCTGCCAGCCTCACCGATGTGCCCAACAGGGAGGGGGATGGAACTCTTCTGCTCGCGAAGCACGGAAGCCAGCGTCCAGACGTTTTTAGCAGGGCAGGAGATTAGTGCGGCGAGCGGCAGGGCCTGCAGAGCCGTTTTGATAATGCTGGGGGCCTCAAGGAACGATCTTTAGTGCACAAGCTCCGAAAACTCAGCCCATTCCGCAGGCATGTAGGACATCAGACCGCCCCCCCCAATTTCAGGAATTGAGGGACCGCCGTTTACTCATATGCCTTCTGCAACGTGTCCTCAGAATCAGCAGTTCGCTCTTCGCCGCACAGATTCAGATCGATCTGGACTGTCGGCCCGCAGCTCACCTGGCCTAGCGAACGGCAGTATTAAATGGCAGGAGCACAATAGACGGTTACGCGTCTGCTTTTCCCCGTGGGATGCTGTGTTGCCCGAAGCTACTTGAAAGCGGGGGCAATCGTAAGCAGAACGTCCAAATCTCCTGTATTCGGAAAGCTGAACAGTCGTTCTTTCACTACGAACCTTCCCTCCGGGGTCTCC
>JAABUO010006153.1_pt1 | contig 13877 bp, 10 predicted proteins | sample 5559291 | NCBI WGS metagenome assembly JAABUO01 (sample SAMN10711878, study PRJNA513372) | rock metagenome | isolation source: Antarctica rocks | place: Antarctica: Victoria Land, Finger Mt sud | reverse complement strand
GCAGAGTTGATGAAGCTGCTTGAACGCTTAAGCACATCGAAAACCAAGATTGACATTGAAAGAGCATTGACGTTGTTTGCCGGAATACCTGTTTCTGAGCGACGGGCGTCTCATTACCAACATGCTATCATCGCTTCCCTCAGTCAGGACGACCTCGAGACGGCCCTTAATTTTCATCGCGAAGCCATACCACGGGTACAAGGTTCTCTCGGGACTTCTGCAATACTGCTTTACACTGTTCAACGAGAGCAGTGGCAACCGGCAATCGAAACTTGGCACGGATATTGGTTTTACAGGCAGATGTATTTCGGGCGCCCTACCATCTGGACTGAAGTCGATGCTTTACCTCTTACCGAACTGATGGATAAAGCTGCTTCAGCAGCAGATTTCGCAATCGGGATGGCAGAGTCCACAAGCCAAGACTCCGCTGTCGCTGCTCGAGACTTTGCTTTGCAGCTCATCCTACGCTCGTTCACCATCCGTAAAACAAAGTTCGACCCTCGTAAGCAGGAAGAGCTGTTCGAGAAGGCTAGAGCATTGAAAGAGCCGGAGCTGGAAATGTATCGAGCAGCAATCCTTCAGCTTCTATCAATTGACAGTCATGATCATGGACGTGCTGCAATCCAACGCTATCGAAGATTGCGGAACACTACGGAAATACAACCCGACCTTAGTCTTATGAATGCAATTCTAAACCGATTGTGTGCGATCCGCAGTTCGGCAGCAGTGTTCATGATACTCGAAGACTATCGAAGATATCACGACGGTCCGCCCGCCGCAGCATTAAAGAAGATCATCGATGAACTAGCTCGACAGGGCAACAGCGAAGCCGTCTTTACTTTGTTCGAGGAATTCCGGACCCGTTTTGGGACTCCAGAGAACCCTGATCTGTATAACTCGCTACTCTTCGTTTATTTCAGACGTGGTCAGGTGGAGAAAGTCGTTGAAGTCTTCCAAAGCTTACAGGACGATTATGGTTTTGTGCCCAACCTCAAATCTTGGAATTTCGTCATTGCCACGTTTGCCCGTGTTGGTGATAACGACGGCGCTTTGTCCTGGTACAAAAAGCTGTCTAAAAACAATTTGAAACCAGATAGCAACACTTATCTTACCATGATGGCCATGTACGCGAAGCGGGGTGACTTAGAAGCAGTAGCTAGCCTTTTCCAGCAATCCAGGACGGAAGATGTAAGGTCAACAATTCCAATGTTGGACAACCTAGTCTTAGCACAAGTCAACAGTGACCAGGTGGCTGAAGCACGGGAAACTGCTGAGAAGGCTCTGCGGATGGATTTGGATGGTTCGAATGGATCACGAACTCGTATGTGGAATATCCTGCTCAATGCTTACGCTATGCGCCGCGACTTCGAAAAGATTTCGGAAATACATCATCGCATGCAAGAAGCTGGTGTGCCTTCTGACGGCATGACCTACGCAGCGCTCATGCAGAGTCTGGTGATTGCCAAGCAGATTGACGCTGCACAGAAGATCTTGCTGAAAATCATGCCTCAGCTCAGGATACGCGCGAGTCCGTTGCACTACGCAATAGTAATGGGTGGTTTTCTCGCAGTTGGGAATCATCTCAGAGTCTTTGCCCTCTACGACCGTATGTTGAAACGCAATGTAATGCCAGTCCCCAGCACTCAGAACGTCGTCCTAAGAGCAGCTGCCAGCGTCGACATTGACAAGGCCGACAAGGACGTTACGGAAGGCGAACCAATGAATTTCAGCCGTGCTCATGAAATTCTGGAGCAAACGCTTGCGAATATGGATCCAATGGAGCTTGCCAGGAATGAACCCGTGAAATTCTTTGGCGTCAGCCGACTTGACGAGGCCTTTTCGTCATCTTACTTCTCCTACTTAATCTTCCTCTACGGCCGCCGAAACGCATTGGATAAAGTCTCCGAGCTCTACGACCGCTATACCACCACTGCTCAAAAGTTCCGCCAAGATGTCGAATTCAGCCCTCCGATCCAAATGCTCACCGCTCTGATGGTCGCCCATCTCCAAGCCGATGACCACGAAGAAGTCGAAAGGTGCTGGTATCTTGCTCTCGACAAAGCCGAGAAACTCGCCCGCCGCTCCACAGCCTCGGATCTTTCCGAACCAGGCTGGGTGCTTCCCTCCCGCCGCTTCATCATGAACATCCCTCTGTTACATTATATGAAGTCCCTTGAAGCCCAAAATCGCATTAACGATCTCACCGCCACCATCGACGACCTCCACTTCTCCGGCTACGCCCTCACCAACAAATCCTGGAACGCCTACATCCAAGTCCTCGTCCGCAACGACCAACAAAACCTCGCGTACGAACTCTGCGAGCGCGAACTCATGGACGGCTGGCCCAGCTGGGAAGCCATGGGCGGATCGTGGCGGATCAAGGATCGGTTCCGAGCCATGGGGCCTTCGCGATTGCAGCCGGATAAGCGCATGCCGAGCTATCCCACGTTTGTTTTTTTGGCGGGTGCGTACATGGATGCGCAGTCTGGGGATATCACGAGGTTGGAGGGATGGAGGAAGGTGGCGCCAAGGACGGTGGATGCGGTGAGGAATATGCCCAAATTGGACGATGACTGGCAGGCTAGGGTCTTGAAGAGGTATTAGGGGGGAATTGGGTGATGAGTATGGGAATTGGGGATCTTGGCGTCCGGCGAGTGGCATTGGCTGAAAACCTGGAAATATTTGTAGATATGTAAGAATTTTCGTCTTGAAGTGTAAATATATATTACCAATAGATTCTCGTCTACAAACTTCAACTACGAAGAGATGCATTCTCCACCCTCACCCGTGTTGAGACTCCCATCAATACGATTTTCCGTGTCCAACAAAGCTGACCAATCTATCTACTGTGCCACCCAGCAACATGGTTATCGAAAAGCACATACAGGCGCACATTACACAAACCTCAAGCGCCTCTTTCTCGAAGAAATGTTACAAGCACAACATTCTTTCAAGTCGTCTGGCCTCAGAAATCGCCGCTAACTCAAGACAATCTGATTCAAAAATCTATTTCTCTGAAAGATTTGGTTCACTATAAGACTAAAGATGAAAAAAAAACCACGGAAAGTAAAGAAGATGGGTTGAGAACTTTGCAAAGGGTAATAGCTACTCTCTAGCTTTTCTATGTGAATGTCGACGTATTGGTATGTAGCATCTGTATCATATTATGACGTCCTGAGATACAACGCATCCCTGAATTCCAAAACGGAGGTTTAAAAAGTTACTAAGTACCTACAGCTAAAGATGCTACTTACAACCCCCATCCCACCTCCCTTCCCTCCTTCCCCTCCCCCAACCCCAACCCCAACACGTACGCCCTACGACCTCCCCGAAACCCCACACTTACGGAATATCAAACAACACCTTCAACTTCTTCACCAGCTGCCACTCCTCCGCACTAACATCCGCCCGATAATACTCCTTCAGCGTATCGATGCTCTGCCGCGAAATAAGCGAGTACAGCGTGTCTTTTTCTTCCAGGTGGCGGCCGTACATGGGCTGGTTGGGGCCTTCGATTTTCACGGCGACGGAGGGCTGGCCTTTTTTGCAGATGGGGATTTGTTTGTGGTCGCGTTCGATGGATGAGCTGGGGGCGGGTCAGCGGTTTACTTTTCTTGTGTTTTGGGGGGGAGGTTTATGGAGTGGGGGTTTTCTGGGGGGGCGAAGGAAGACTTACACTCTGCCTAAGTTGACGATTTCCTTGACATTTGTGATGGGGTTGGTGCGGACGGCGGCGATGGGGGTGAGGAGTCTGAGGTTGCCTTCCGTGACGTCGATGCCGACGACAATAGGGTCTTTTTTGTTGAACACGGCTACCGGGGTGAGGACACAGGGGAAAACGGCGAGGAGCTTGCTGTCTTCTTTCTTTTGTTCTGCTAGTTGGTTCATGTGCTTAGTGAAGTCGTCGAAGAGGTGGTAGATGATGTCCGCAGTAAAGATCTTTACGCCCACCTCGTCAGCGTACGCCTGTGCGTCCTTGTCGACTTTTACATCGAAGCAGAGCATGACGGCATACTCCTTGGCTTTTTCAAGCATGATACCTGCGGACATGACATCTCGCTTGTAGACTGGTCCGATGGAGATATTGGCGACGGGGATCTTGGAGACTTTGAGAAATTCGAGGAGGGCCTCGAGAGAACCGAGTGTGGATGCTTGAACGCTGACTCCGCGACCGGTCTTGGAGACTTTTCCTAGGAGGTTCTCGATATCAGACATCACCTCTTCTTCGAGGTCTTCTTCGTCATCTTCAGGGCCAACCACGAGCAATCGTGAGCCAGCGATGGCGTGTTCTAGGTCATTTGCGGCAATTTTAACACCAAGAGAGGCTTTAACTTCCTGGTTATGGACATACTGTGACTTGATTCGAAGTTCTTTCAATGGCGCTGGTGTGAGTAATGCCCGTATGTTCGTAGAGATGGCTCCGTTCAACCCACAAAGCACTATTCGATCACCTTCCCGTAGAATACCGTTTGACAACACCACATCAATTGTTGTGCCGAGACCTTCAATGACCTTAACCTCAAGTACAGTGCATTCTACCTCTGATAGATACATAAGCTTGTTTGTCATCCGTTCTTGGGTCAGAGTGACCAGCAGCTTCAACAGATCTGGTATCCCCTCGCCTGTATGCGCAGACGTTGGGACCAATGACACGTTCTTCGCCATCGATTTGTTCTCGGAATAAAGTTCAGCATTGAAACCCTGCTCAGCGAATGCGACCTTGGTCTTTTCCAGGCGATCACGGAACTCATTTTGGACGCCTTTGTTCTGCATTGCCATACTTTCTTGAAATCCATTATTATCTATCTTTTTCCAACCGTAGAGACGATCTATCTTGTTAAGAGCAACGATAAACGGTGTTTTGCGGTCGCGAAGAAGTCTCATTGACTCTAGCGTTTGCGGCTCCAGCCCGTGCATGATATCAACCACGAGAACTGCAATGTTACAAAGAGACGACCCGCGAGAACGAAGGTTTGTGAAAGACTCGTGACCAGGAGTGTCGATGACCAGAAGGCCAGGTACCTTGAACTCAAAGGACCCATCTTTGTTGACCACTTGCGTCTTGGCCTGCAGCGCTTCTAGAGGGAAATATGTAGCACCAATTTGTTGCGTAATTCCCCCAGCCTCGCCCTCTTGAACGTTCGTCTGTCGTATCTTATCGAGAATCTTAGTCTTACCAGTATCGACGTGGCCTAAAATACAGCAAATTGGTGAACGAAGATTGTCTTGTGATCTAGCAGCCAAGGCCTCCTCATGTTGCTTTTTTCTTCTCTCGGCGGCTTCTGCTTTCTTCAGTGCAATCGCCCGCTGTGTGGCAGTCTTCGCCTCATCTTCGGAAGAATCTGAGTCTGAGTCTGAATCCGACTCTACGCCGTTTGCGGGCTGTTTACTCTGTGCTTTTGTTCCAGGTCTTGCTGGCAGGTGGACTTGCACAGCGTTTGGATCTGTGGATTTCGTCGGAGCGTCCTTTGCCGTTGGCTCTGTGTCTTCCTCATCGGTTTCAGCATCCCAACTTTCCTTCACATTTGGGTCACTTTCAGGTTGGCTTTCAACAGCCGCCCCCGCTGCAGCTTCGGCCTTTGCTTTTTCCTCTTCTTCTAATCTTAGTTGTTCTTGTCGCTCAGCCTGTCGCCGAGCTTCGACCTCGGCCGCGATTCTCTCCTCTTCTAATCTAGCATCTTCGCCTGGCTTTTTCAATCCTTTCTTCTTTCTGTTATCATAAACAGGTTTTTTCTTTTCAGTAGGCTCCTCCAAGCCAGCAACTTTACCACCAGCATCCAGCATCTGCTGTCTCTTGAGTTCATTTCTTTGGTTTGTCTCTTTCTGAGCTTTAGTAAGCAGCTTGCCCTCTCTCTTGAGTTGTTCCTTCTTCTCTTTCTCCTTTTCTTTCCTCCGTGCTCGAGCTTCCTCTTTTCTCTTTTCCTCCTCCGCGGTCAACCGCTCCTCCTCTTCTAAACGAGCTTTCTCCTCCGCGGCTAATCTTGCTGTCTCCTCCTCCTTCTGCCGTAGAACTTCTTGTTGCTTCTTCAGAGCCGCAAGAGCACCAGGTAGTTTCTTCTTGCCTCCCTTATCAGCGCCAGGGGCTGGTGCAGGTTCAGGCTTAGCTTCCACAACAGGACTGATTGGCTCTGCTTTAGGAGCCGGTGTAGGTGCAGGAGCCGTTGTCTTCTTCTCCGAGGCTTTTTTTGCCGCCTATGTATATTGAGACCCTAGCTTAGCCCAAATCTATGATCAACCGAGCATATTGGATTTCACATACCTGCTCCTTCTTCCGCTGCTTTTCCCTCTCTTTCTTCTCTTTCTCTTTTTCCTTTTTACTCTTCATCGTCCCTCCCTCCTCCTCCAAACCATCCAAATCATCGTTTGGTGCCGCCTCCACTTTGCCTTCTTTTCCCTTGCCACCCTTTCCCTTTGTGGCTGGAGCTGCAAGAAGATCATCTGTAGTAGCCTCTTCCGGCGCTTTCGCTGAGAGGTCCTCGACGCTGCCAGGCTCCGCATGGCCATTTGTTCCATTTGTAGCAGGTGGGTCTTCGCCCTCCACGTAGTCCTCTTCCACGGCCTTGCCTTTCTTCTGCTTTTTGCTTTTATTCTTCTTAAGTGCGGCTAATAGTCCGCCGCCTCCAGCAGCCATGCCATCTTCTTCCCCACCTTGAGCGGTTTCTGCATCTTTCGCTTCCTGTGTTGCGGCGGCAATAGAATCTGCCGTCTCTCCTAGCTCCGCCTCCCAGTCATCGTTTCCTTTCTTGCTGCCTTTTTTTTTAGGTGCCATCCTGAACAACTGTTCTGAAAGTTCTTGAGTGTAGGAGATTAGCTTTCGAGTCTCGCTCCAACTTACGAAGATAGCCGGACATCAGTCAAAGCTGCTCCGTTAAAGTCGGTGGGACACGGCGAACTAACAATGTTTGACGTTGCCCGGATTTAAGCGTAGCGTGTGGGTTATCGATTAAGTTACACTACTCGTCTAAACCCCTTACCGGAACACATAGAGTGAAAAGCTTCAATCCGCCGTTATTGTGATAAGTAATAACAGCTAGATTCATTCTCTTCTCTTTGCTAAATAATTTCATGACGTTATCGTCGTTGTAGATGATGAAGAAGATGAGTTGTGTAAAATTTAATACAAATTAATACTAGCGCTTACTAGCGTGTTACGGTACGGGGTTTGTTCCGGTAAGGGGTTTAGACGAGTAGCGTAATCTATCGTCTTCGATTCTGAAGAGAGCAAATGCACGAGTCCAACAACAGCAACAAATAAGTCAATTTACCTCTGAAGACGCTATTAGCACATGATGCGAATAGCTACTCTCACAAGACTCCCTGTTTTCCCATACAATCTAAGGGCTATCTCGATCATGAGTCAAGGCTATCCCAATTTTTCACGGCTTAATAAACTATTTTGACAAGAACGCAATTTTGGTGGTCCAACAACAGTACATTTATCGCAATCTGCACAAGTCGACATTGTCTCAAATTGCAGACTCCGCTCTACTTATAGGCCCAAGCCGAATCATATTATAGATCCTTGGGTATATCAGATATCTCCAACTTTATAGGTGAGCCAAAAGGGCAGTGGAAACATTGAAGATCCTGGCTTCTGGTGCTCATTATCGCATGTATAGCAAATAATGTATTACTGACTTTACGTGGGTATTTCTCCCTAAAATCGTTCTATTTGACTTCCTCCCGCAGATGATTTCACAAAGTTCCATTCAGGGGAAGTTGGTGAAATCCAATCCATTGGATGTATCCGATGCATACTAATCTACTCGTCGGGTGTCATTCGACATGATTCCTCATGCACTGGTAAAACAGAAATAAAGAATGAGTGTCATCTCCGTTCGGTACGTCATATGCCAGGCAATGCTAAGCACAATGCTAAGCACTCTCTCTTGATCTTGCTGCGATTCATCCTGTGTTCCAAGTCGTCAGATGCTAGCCACGCGCAAAATGCCAAGGAAAGCGTACATCACAGGTATCATTATGAATTTCGTTGTTGAAGCGAATAGATACTGTGAGATTTTCCTGAGACAAAGTCAAAGAGCTTTTAGCAGCTTGAACCTTATCCATTGCACTACTGCCGCCACGTCTCCTTCCCCATCATCCAAATCTGCAACCTCTGCAACGAGCTCCTCAAACCTTTCCCTTCTTGGTGATGCATGCTGAGAGCCCGCCCGTCTTTCCTCATCATCTTCGTCCGTTGTGTCGAGGTCCATCATATCTTGCGACTGGCTTTCTACACCCCGGTCTAGTATGTCTTCCAACAAAATCTCTCCACCCCTATCGAGTAACCGATGCAAAATGTCGCCATTGACTTGCATATGTCGCTTAATCGATGTTGATGGCTCAACATCTGGATTTTGAAAAAGATTAGGAAAAGGACATACGACTGGGTCTTGTGTTGCCATATTTTGGATGTAGCGAAGTAATCTCCACGAAGACTCGTTCAGTATGTCGAGCTGATATAGTGTGCCGTCGGCACTACTCCCTATGATGGCGTCGGCTTTTCCATTTGGATAGCCTTCATTAAGATAGTTTTTATGCGAATTAGCCATAATTAAGCTAGACTTCAGGAAAGACGGCGTCATGTCTGAGATCTTCGATTTGGAAGCCATTGAAGATTCACGGTACCAGCGCGCTCGGGTGATACGCCGAAATCGAGTAATAGAGCCGGGGAGCACCGCTTGGAATACAGTGCACATCGAGTTGTCAATCCTCGGCCTAGGAGGTTTCCAAAGACCAACAACTTCGCAGCCCATTCCGGATACCAGAGTCAATGAGTGATCAGGCAACACCAAGTGATGAAGTCCGTTTCGGGCCACCTGATCAGTGAATTGATAGATGATATTTTCATCTTCAATCTTGAAGATATTTAATGAATCTTTGGTTGTCGTGACATACACTTCGTCCGCGTGGACTGTTATATGTGCTACCGGTGATCCCATGGCATACCTCACAGGCCGATTCCATCTTTTCGAGCCATTCATGACTAGCTTGTGAAGTACTAGATCTTTACCACAACAGTAAATTAACGAGCTCCGGCCGTAGGATGCTACGGCATAGACTGGAAAATCAAACTCAAGGCAGGCGTTTTTATAGTCCAATGCAATCTCGCCATCTACTCCTCGTCTAATTGCAAAGAGGAGGAGCCGTCCAGAAGCAGCTTGGCCAGATTGTTTCACCAAAGTGTTGAGTATGAGTAGGGGGTACGTTTTATCGTCTTCCTCGAGGGGGAACCATTCCATCATACCAAGGACCTTTTCCCCAGGGTTGCATTCCCCGAGAGGACGGACCCCTCTGGTGTCGATACCATCAGGATCATGTTCAACTAGGTCAGAATTAGGGTCTAGAAAGCTAATCACGGGCCGCAGCGCACGTTGTGCCGCTCGTACGTGGTGTCCGTTAGTCTGTCTAGGCTGTGTAATACTAATCCTGATGTATAGTGCAATGAGATTCTGGAGAAAACTAGAGTATAGGATTCTTGTGGGACTACCATCAACAGGTAATTGGCGGGGGACCAGGTAGGGTTCTTGCTTCAGACAGGCCATATGAAGCTGGTTAGCTGTGAGGAAATAGATTGCTCCCTCCATAAAACCCTCAGTAGTGACAGGATCTGTCTGAGTGAAGGAAGTCATGCTACCCTGCTGGAAGTTTGGTAGGTCGTGACCAGTAAAATGGACCTTATTCAACGTAGCAGGGGCCTTTCTGGAGGATTTGGAAGGGTACTCTAATGTGTAGATTTGATGCTCGCAAACGACAATGGCTCTGTTGACCCTCATTTTGTCTGTCGCAACCGAGACGGAGGTGCTACCGACATCGATTGTCTCACATAACGACAGTAAATCGTTGTCTGGATATGTGGTTAGCGAAGCATACTCCTAATATTTCCCCTACATTACTCACCTGAAGGACCCAAATGCCGAAGGCAGAGGATTTGCACAGCGCCGTTGCGAAGAGCGCAGACAAGGGCATGTTCCAGAAGGTGGGCTGAATCTGTGCGCAATGTGATCATAGCAATGCTTTCACAGACTGCAAAATGGCCTTCAAAGCTATATTCATGCACCGGAGAGAAGGTTGAGCCAAGAGCTGCACGGAAAACTTGGATCGACCCCACGGTTGTGGCAACAAAGGCGAACAATTGCCCCCAAATCCATTGTATTGATATGCAAGAAGGCTCAGAAGGAAGTAGAACCGAATCTCCTAATTGCTTGAAGACTGTTCGGGTATTATCAGGGGTGAAGTATCCGAGGTGTAGACGACAACCCTGGTCATCCCTCACAGCTGTCAATACAGTTGACTCGTTACTTTGTATCTTTTTGATAGACGCGGCCACGATGCGCTCGTCATCACAACGTGACTCGAATCGGGGTGCATGGGCATTTGGTGAAGCGGCAATAATCGACTTCTCCGTGACCTGAATAAGAAGGCCTTCTGCAGTGATATCGGCAGCTATAGTCCGGGTGTCGTAGTCCAAACCAAAGCTCTCTTCTACCTGCACAAGCTCCGTACCGTCGGAAGCTATGAACAGTAGCGAGGTCACTGTGGGATGCGCAACTATGAGATAGGTCCCGCCATTGGTGGGATCGTTTAGCGCCCAAATTTGTAGTATGCCACCTTCGTTGATATCACCGACTTCCATAGTAGGGCCGATTTTCACTGCTTCTATGCCATATCTCATCTCAGTAATGGCTCCATGTCGGGCTCCTTTGCCGGTGCATGCAAAGATTCGCGAGTGATCAATTGGAGAAGGGTCTGTTCGAGCCGGGAGTCCAAGAGTAGTTTGGATACTATGAGAAACGGGTGCCGTGGTGTAATCGATCATGGGCGTCCAGTTGGGGATCATGACCTTTTGCGAGGGATCTTTGCGAGGCGGAAAGATCCAAAGCCCTCCGTTGCATAGGTCTCCTCCTGCCGCCAGGAGGTCGGTATGATGAACGCCAAGATCGATGCTCGCAAAAGCTGTATCGATATTGACTTTGAGCATACCTGCCCGGTGTGAGCTATCAATCTTGTGTCCAAGCTTGTCATCGATGCGTAGGTAGCGCACTACACCATCTTCACGACAAAGATAGACACCGTCTTGGTTGCTCAACCTATACTCCTTTCCTCTCATAGGCCGTGCCCACTGGGTCCAAAGCGGTAATCTCTTGGAGCTACCAGGCTCTTCTGGAGCTTCCATGTGTTCCAGTTGATCTATTCGAACTGCTGTGCTGCGAGTAAGGATGCCTTTATAGATGGCGATTTGCGTCTCACATATCAGCATGAATGCAGCTGACATAGTGAGAGGGATCAGTAGAAGTGGTATCTGCTCCGCTGGTGATATGCGATGATGGACGGGCGTTACATGGGGATTAGGTAGATCCGATTTGGAAGAATCCCAATCGTACCAAACTAGACCAGTCTTTCTATCCCTGGATACAACGAGTAACAGGATTACGTGGTCATCGTCATTCTCCTGAGGATGGAGAAATTCCATTTTTAGTATGGTCCCTTCAACTTGCAAGTGCCTTTCCTTAAAGGACATGGTCAGTATTGCGTTCTCTCATTGTTATGCTGGACGTACATACACTCCTGATGAGCATAAATCTGTCACCCAAGAGCTGTCCTCCAGACTCAAGCTCATCCTTTAGCTGATCCATGGATTTTAAGGAATAGACAACGAGCGATCCTTCCCAAGCAGCAACTGCCATCGCTCGGGACCTGAAGATATGAGTGTCTCCGTTCGACTAGTTGACCAATTAAACTTACTTTGGGTCCACAGCTAAATGCTCGCCAAGCTGCTCCTTATGCACTGCGTGCGATGGAAGTAGCCTTTCACTAGAGAGGAAGTGCACAGCCTCTGAAGAATCATGAAAAGCGAAGAGGAACACTAATTTCTTTGACTGCAAACTCAGAACAAGGATCTGAGGTGGGGTCCCTACATGATATTGATCAGTGTCGTCTCCAGGCGATGACTCCTCATTCTTGATAATGGCATCAATGCCTGTGGGTTCTTGTACCGAAGGGGTGATCTTCCTGGGAGAGCCGAAGATCCTGGCTGCTCTGATCGGCGAATCGAAATCTGACTTGACGGCAATATCTCGGAGCTCAATCGATAAGTCTGGCAGGTAGTCCTGCGTAACAATCTCCTTGATCTCGATATGGTTGCTGTAAATAAAAAGTACATCGTTGTACTTCTGATGCCGTATCCGCGCTGGGATTATATACCTGATGACTGGGCTCCTTACTAGAGTCTGGGTCAGTATTCCAAAAGTAGGGGGCTTCGGAGCACTGAATGTCCCGTCAATTCTGGACTTCTGATCCTCCAAAGGATCCCTGTTTCGTGCCATGATCTGATATATATCGACGGGTCGTGTGGTCCAGCGCCCATTGACAAGAAGTCCTGTCCGCACTGACGTTCAAAGGCAGTAACCCTGCCTCGAAGATTCAGGGACTCGAGCAGTAGCAGCTCAAAGAGAGGTCATGACCATCAACTGAACAGCAAGGAACGTTGCAGAGGCGCATACCCGGAAGATTTGGAATCGGAAACCGTCGGATATCAATATGCCAAGATAGTCCTCGATGAAGACATACTTATACAGAGACAAAGATCATGAAAGGGAGATGCCTGTTTGGAGGGGACACACGCTAATGAGACTGATAGCAAATACAACAAACGATAATGGAACACCTTTCAGCTCTGACTCGCTCTCATACGAAACGGATTTCGCGTGGTAGCTGAAAGCGAACAGCGAAGACTGCGGGTTGCAGGTTGGAGAAGCCAATCGGATTAGTGCAATTGCCGTCCACGAACCAAGAAAAAAGGGCAGTTCTGAGCGCGGATGCAGAGTGATGTGCTTTTGGCTGAAAGGCTTTCGAATGCTGAACCACTCTCATCCGCAGCTTCAAACTGGGTTCATGCAATGCACTGAAAGAGGGCACCAGGGGCTCTGTCAACGGGATGATGAGGAACAAGAGACCAATGAGAAAGCCAGCTTGCTGTGTGCTTTCTTTCCGGACTACTACATGGATTGGCGATCCTGGGCTCACAGTAGATCTTTGGTAGCTTTTGAGTTTGCGAAGAAGTCTTGTTGGTCAATTGGTAAGGCGTCAAAGACTCCTGCGTCAAGCTGATTTATGATGCAAGCGGGCGATTAACCTTGCATGTTCACCAGGCCTTGAGCCAAGTTACCGTCGGCGATGTAATAAACCAAGTCGCATCATCGGTATGTGTTATCTAGTGTAGATCTTTGTACGAGCATACACCTTGATTTCGATGAGGGAAAAGGTTTTTTGCTGCCCTGTGATATGATAGATCGTTCGCACTATAGGATATTGTGATGGTCAATGGCTGGAACAAAATTTGCAAGGAAAGACCCGGTCGAAGTCTGAAGATTCTACATAACACCCTTGTTGCATGTATCTTCTATCTCGTTGTTCAAAAGCTTGAAGATCCTGGAAAGCAGTGGCCGAAGGATCTTAGCTCCACCCCGGCGATTCACCTTCTGATTTCTAGCTCGTCTGATATCTACATGCCGCGGAGCCACTCACAGCCGGCTCACCAATCCACTCCAGATGGGACTAGAGGGTGAAGACGAGGTTGTAAAGGATGATCTTCACAACGAGCACACCTCAACTACCGATCGGCCGTACGACGGATGGCGGGGAAAGCCTCTATCACCTGCAGCATGCACCAAAGTTTCCTATATCCTAGCTGCCTGCAAAGAAGGCTCCGTGGACGATCACTTAGGTACACTAGCCACTTCAGCCGATGGCTTGGTAGACGATGAGGTACGTCGTGTAGCCTGTACGTCTATGGTGAATCTCTGGGATGCACAACGCTCAACCTGCGTCCAGGGCCATTACTGCTGGGATATGAGGTAGATACAAGCGCTGAGCAT
>JAABUO010006151.1_pt1 | contig 13879 bp, 14 predicted proteins | sample 5559291 | NCBI WGS metagenome assembly JAABUO01 (sample SAMN10711878, study PRJNA513372) | rock metagenome | isolation source: Antarctica rocks | place: Antarctica: Victoria Land, Finger Mt sud | reverse complement strand
GTTCAAAGTAGTCTTGAGAATTCTTGTAACGAAACACAGCTGTTCAAACAGTGCTTAAATTTGAAGTAAAAACATGTGCAAGAAGCGTTGATCTTGTATCTTAACAAAAGATCACAGGGTTGTGCAGTGCAGCCGCAATTCACCTCAATTAACACTAGCGCATAGGGCTTCGATTGCTAAGCGAAATCACGTGAATAGGAGGTGGATGAATGATTCCGTTTTCTTTTTCACCCTGACCGACCCAAACCCCCTTCTGTCCTGAAAGCTCTTTCAGAGATCTCTCTTCACTGACAACAGGTAGCCCTAAAAACCAGTGATTATAACACCGGTAGCAATCACGGTTACCTGCTTGCTTCTATCGTATTGATAGAGCAGTAAAAGATCGCAATGGGAAGGGATAAAGGGGGATAATGGAAGGGGGACAAGGGGACAGCGGAGGGGGTAATGGGAGAGGAAAGGAAAAAGCAAACCACTTCAACCCCATACTACCACGCCCATGTCGTCTCTCTTCTTCCCCCCGCATAAAAATACACTTTCCTCACAATTACCCACTTTCCCTCTTTCCCTCAGCCTCTTCGCCCATTCCGACTTCCGCCCCGATCTCCCTCCATCCAAGACAACCCACAGCGGGATCACGCTATTCAATCTCCTCAGTACCCTTTGTCATGACTATGAGAGAGAAGAGATGTTCTTCGTGGGGGGATATTTCTAGAAAGTGATATTGCGGAGCGATATCATATAGACAGAAATAAGTGGGGTGAAGATAAGAAGATCTCGACGAGGTAGAAAGGGTGAAAGCTGACCATTCAACGAGGCCATATTGCAAAACTGGACTCAGCTCTACAAGCCGACGTTTTCAACCATAGTTCAATTTTACAATATGGCCTCGTTCGAAGGAAACCCCCATCAAATTTTCTACACAGCTGACTTTCATTGTCAACGAGCCCACATTGCAAAACTAGACTAAGCCTTGCGAAAAAACCTTTTCAACCCCAGGGCTTGGTCCACTTTTTGGTAATGAACTCGTTCAAAGTTGTAATTCACTGCTGTAGGATCTCAAGCCACCTATCCAAACATTTGACAAGAGCCAGCTTTTCCGTCACTACTCTCCTTTCTCTCCTCACTCAGTTTCGAGTCGTAATGCGTCTGTTCGATGAAACTCCTATCTCAAAATTCGGTCTTGTAGACAGAGCAAGAGCTGATCTTCGAACTTTTAATTCCGCAACCAGCAAGACCTTAACAGAGACGTCTTCGGCTGGGCCAGCACGGGCGAGGTTCTTGGGGGGGTCTCTAATGAAACTTACTTCCCTCTCACCCCATTCTCTCAGACGTACACGCCAAACCCCCTCCCCATCTCCCCACACACACCAGATAGACCGGTTTAGCAAACCTCGCCCTCCCCCTTCGCCTTCTCATTTCCCCCTATCGCACCACACCTCAACCCCCATCCCACTCCTTATCACCCAAAAACTCTATACCTAACTCACAACCCTCACAAAGCGCATTAATAAGCAGAAAGGCATGACCGTTTTACCTGCAGAATCTATTTTAGTAAAGCGAAGGTAAGAAGTCAGAAGAGATGGAGACGAGTAAGGTCTTTGAGTAAAGAAGAATGAAGAGAGAGAGGATAAGGAAGGGGGCGATGTTGTCGATAATGTAACCTTTTAATTCCTGTACTTACGATGTAGCAAAAGCAGAACTATCTCCAGCATCTCGTATATAATGACTGCAGCGATGGAAACCGTTTAGAAGATAAGGCAGAAGACTTGCCTTTCTGTAGCAAGTCTCGAGGCAAAGCCGTCGATGTTGTCGAAAGAACAAGTCTTGCGAACCTGTAAAATGTTTCAAATGTGCAATCTCGCACGAGCCAGTTTAGAAAAGTGGACTACGATCATGAGCTCGTGGGGCTTAGTCCACTGTTTGGAAGTGGCTCGCTGAGTCGTTGGTTGAGGACGAACATCGTCACATAACAGGTTCACTTTGAAAAAGTGACAGTGGGACTTGTTTGGAAATGGGGCCGTTGAAAAGCTTATGTAAGGACCCATTTCCAAAAAGTGTACTAAGCCCTACAATCTCATAAGGCTAAATCCACTTTTTGAAGCCCGGGCTCGTTGCTGTCAGCAAAGAAACGTTGAATCACGAAACTTTCTGCGGCTCAGATTTGCAAATGCTGTTCAGTAGTAAGTCAATTGATAGAGTGTAGTGCAGTGTACAGTTAAGTACAACCTCCTCAATGATTTCTTATCGCCCTCGAACGCCCCCAGATATAGATATAACCCCAGTCGTGGAAAAACCCCGTCCCAGATTCTACAGTATATCCCTTATATGTGACTCCAAAACACCCTTCGCTAAATAAAAATCCCACCCTCATTAACAGCACATTATTACATTGCCAGCTCAACCGCCCACGACATGAGCGTCTGGCACCTCTTCTGCTGCTCCTGCTCCACCGTCTCCATCGTGGTACCGTTCCCCACACCTCCAAATTTCTCCTCGTTTCTTATTAGCAATCTTCTCATGTCTCCGCCTTGGTTCCACTCCTGCCATTCAGGCGCCCCTGGTAGTCTATGCACGTTTGGATCGTAGGCTCTGATGAAGCTGATCCAATACCCTTGTACTAAGGGTACGATGTTCTTGTTTGTGGTCCTCAGGCTGGGCACACCAGCCGCTGTGTTCCAGATAGCTGCTAGTTCAGCGACGTGGGGGGTGCCAAAGCCTTCTTTCACCGCAGCTGGGTCGGAGACATTATAGCGGAAATTGTAGTTGCCTTTTATGCCACGGTGGGCGTAAATGCTGCTTAGATGGATGCCAGGGCAAATGTAGCGGAGTTCGCCGTATGCTGCACAAGCCGCACGCCAGTATTTTTGAGCTGGAGGGAATTGAAGGGTCGGTGGATAGATTTCGCCCAGAATGTTCTGTTGAGAAGCGTTGAGATTAGGGAAATTTGATTGAACGAACTCTCCGAGCTGTCTTGTGTTTGCGGTGCGACCTTTGGGCGTGAAAACCGTGCCTTCGTCATTGGCGTCGCCGTAGATAGCGGGAACGTGGACAAAAGCGCCGGCATTGAAAGAGTTGATGGTGTAGTCGGGGATGAAGTCGTGGTCAAGAGTTGGGTTATAAGGAAAGAGTGGTTTCATAACTGTGTTGGGAAATTGGGTGTTGATGTTGTGTTTTTGTAGTGTGGTGATGGAGAGGGAGCGTAGACAGGCAAGAGTATCTTTCTTGCCCGTGATTTTTTCTGTACAATTAGTTCGCGAAACGAGATCATCGTATTGATATTGAGATTCTGGCACGGTGCGTAATGCTCCGAAGGATTGTGATTCTGCAGCGGTGGCGTGGAAAAGACCTTCATCTTTTCCACCATAGGCTGTCAGTTGTAGGGTGACGGACGCAGCGCCTGCGCTGGAGCCACCCAAAACGACGTGCCTGGGATCTCCCCCAAACTATGAGGCGGTTAGAGAAGTCTACCTACAAGTGATCGACTCTGCTTACCTGGCTGATATGTTTTTGAATCCATTGCAATGCTTGTCTCTGGTCTTTAAGTCCGTTATTCAGGCTACCGCTTGCCTGTACTTCTGCACCCGCCAAGAAACCGTAGGGACCCACACGATACCCCAGGGTTATGACAACAATGTTCATTCCGGAAGCTGCGACAAGTACACCGCCGTTCAGATTAGGATTTGAATTGGCATTAAAGCCACCCCCTTGAATGTAGATATAAACGGGCAATTTTGAATCCGCGGTTGCATTTGTAGGGGCGTAGAGGTCAAGGAAGAGGCAATCTTCACTGAACCCAGCTGGTACCGAGTCGCCAGTGGCCACAATCTCACGGGTTCCGAGGCATTGAGGGCCATGCTGCGAAGACGGTGTCAGAAGAGGTAGATATTCCAGTGACATCTTCCAAACTTACCTGGTTGGCTTGCTGGAGAGTATCGTTTTGCAGAGGAGATTGAGGTGCTGCAAACCTCAATGCTCCCACCGGCGATGCAGCATACCGTATCCCAAGCCATTGACTGACTCCATCATCAACTACCTGTCCTTGATACTTGGAATAGCCAAGGTCCACCACTCCTGGCGCAGTTTTCACTCTTGGCCGTGGCTGGGTTTCCTGATTTCGATGATGTAGACCCAATCCCAGACCAAGGCCCACACCTAACACGACGAGTATCGTGACCACGCATATTGTAATCGGTAACCTGGGCTTTCTCCGTATCCTTTGACCAAATGTGGGTCTATGTTGTGCGCTGATTGTTCCATCATGCGATTTTAGTAACTCTCCGGTGCTGGAAGATGAGGTACCTTCGAACGTCCTTTGTTCGTAGTTGCTTCTCAACATTGTTGCTGTAGAGGGTCTTCGACGCATTTAAAGAGTGAAAGAGGTCGGCAGATGCGGTTATCTGTCACGTTGACAGTAGAGATAGTACATAGTGCTGTAACCGGTAGTCGAGAGTGTGTCGACAGTCAGATTGCTGTAAAGCTCTTGTTATAAAGAAGGACATTGAAAGGTTAAAGACTCCCACTATACCCCTCTCACGGTTCACATCTACCGCGGAAGGTAATTAATCAGAACGATAGTCTGTGATGCAATGAAGGATCAAAGGGAAGTACGTAGAGTAAAGAACGATGGCGTGATGAATGCTGGATTAGTGAAGGGTCATTGGATGGCTCGGATTGGGTCGTTCACCTAAGATGGTGGACGGCACCCAGTATGGAGTAGTGTCTATGGCTCTTCTTGAGACTGCACGCAGACCAGTCGGGCTGTGAGGATGGGACACGCACGGCAGCGCCAAGCAATTTCCCGACGCACGGGTAGACGAGTAGAGCAAGGCGCTCCAAGGTAATTCCCACAAAGCGCGTTAGATACACAACCACTACCGAATAAATTACGGGAGTGAATCATCAAAGGATTGTCAAATGGCCGGACATATATTAGCGCCAACAGGCTCCAGATGTTTGAAAGAAGCAAAATGAGGAAACTAGACTGATCTGAGTATACTACTATGGAGAATAAACCGCAGTCAGGGGTGGCTCGGGTGGGTGTACTAAGGTAAAATACGGAAATACCCTCTGACCGGCGTGGCGGAGCCGTCCCTTTAGGGTTATTTGCTGACTCGCTGAGAGCCTGAAACTCTTGAACCGTCTGCGCCGCTAATCTCATCTTACATCAACTTCTCCTCGCTCCAAGAAAATTTCAGCTCCACGTGGAGCGCCTCATCATCGTGCTTCGATCCTGTGTTCGTCCAGCTCACAAGATGGCCCCGCTGTTGGCGGCTCTAGACACTGCTGCTGTTGCACATGCGCGGAAATCGGCATTAAGGTATTTGACGATCTTCTTCGTACGGTCATGTCATACAGTCACTGCGTTCTCCGAGCTCAGGCGTCCCAATCTCAATCTAGGCTCACACATATTCTCAGCTCCGTGATATGATCCTTGCAGCACACCTTTCCAGCCCTGCCGTCTGATTTTGGTCCCGGAAGAGATCGTTTCAACTTTCCAGCAGGAGGCGACCTGATCAGCTAGCCGTTTCTCATTGATCATTCATCTTCAAATTAGAGATTATCTTACCTGATATCTTGATGTCGAGGTCTTCGTAGGAACGAAGCTTAAATGTTTCACGGTATCAACATTATCCAAATCTCTTCTCCAAAAAAAACAATTGCTTCTTGTCGAATGCGGTACAATCTGTTATCGTACAGAATTGCTTTTGCTGGTATCTGCTTTTGCTAAGTCGGCCTTTGTTTTCCTTGCCTAGGTCGTTAGCCGAACAGCCGGCTATCTGTTGAATTGTCTTGTTTTATTCTCTTACTTTCTTGTGAGCAAAGTCGTGGATGCTTTCTCTGGTTTGAAAATCGCTCACTCAATCTGCCCGGTTCGTGTAGCCGCGACAGATGGAGGTCTCCTCTTAATTTACAGTAAAGCTGGTTCATAAGGAAGTGGCAAATCCCGCTCAACCCCCTTTGGTAGAGAGGGGATATTGTTCTAACGAAAGCGAAATTCACACAACGTAATCTCTGCTGATTCGGCAAGCCTCTTCGTTGGAAAGAGGATATTGTTATACCGAAGATCGTTATGGACCTGTTTTACTGGCGTAAGACTTAGGATTAGTGGATTTGCCCTGGTATTCTAAGATAATGGTAGATTAGTCGCTCTCGTATCTCAGAGTCTCATTCACTGGACCATGCCACTCTTACAAGACTAAATCTTCCTGCCACACGTCCTGCGAAAGATATCTCTCGACAATTTAACAGCGACCAACTCTTGTCTTCAACTGCGCTAATAACGATCACGGTCGCATCCACGGTGAAACCAGCGGACTGCGCGATTGGGGTGGCCGGACTGAGGAAGAAGTGACGGTAGAAGTTGTGGCTCTCCAGCTCTCAGCAGTAAGTATGGGCTTGTACAAAGCTTCAGCATTCACCTTATGAAAGGTGGCTACGTGTGAAACTCCAGATTCTCGTAAGTTTATACGTCAGAAGATTGCTCTGCATTGATCCGAGGCACTGAGTCGATGGGATTGGTGATTCGTAGCCTACATGGTAGGATGGTTCACTAACGGTGACCCATTCAATCTTCACAACGATTGGACTGTGTGATTCTTGTGGCCATCTTGATGTGAACTTAATTGAGCCTTGATCTGTGCTTAATACACAAGAAACGTTGGCTTCCACTTTTTGGTAACTCCAATGAATAATTTTTTTTCACGATTTACAGCTTGTGATGAGCTCGTTGTATATATTCAAGACCTTCATATTATGATCTGGTTCTATGGGGCTGAGTCGAGTTTCGTTGGTTCAGACATATCTTTGTAGTAGAGGAGCCTTGCAGCTTCTTACACGCCCTTAAATTACAGCACTTTTCGGTATTCTATTCCGCACAGATGAGGTTTGGGAGGAATACTATTAGTTATTTTACCAAACACCACCATCAGACTTGTTTCGTTTCCTTGTTTTCTTTGATCTGCTTTCTTCAAAAATGGTCCTCATGCTCCAAAGTCATATTTATTGTTATCAGCCCAACCCTCCCCTGCAAATCCTCCAAAGGCTTTAGACAGATCTTCCTTTCGGCTGCCAGCTCCATATCTGCAATCTCGTTGGCAACGTGCGCTACCATGGACGGCTTCGCACAACAGCAAGGCAGATAATCCTCGACGTAGAGTTCTTTCAGGAGAATTTCGCCCTTGGTGCAACCTGTGCGTATGAGAGTATCCACTATTCACTGAAACTTTTCCCGGGCTCCTTCGACATTCTCTTCCTCATCGTAGTCACCCACGTAATAATGAATGTATAAGGAGTATATCTTTGGCAGATGAGTCTCAAGGACCTTCTTTATCTCAGACCATTCTGAATCCTGGTTCTCGGAGTCTTCGTCTTCCACAATGAGAAAAAACTTATTCGTCCCGTAGAAGTATGCTGTGGTTTCAAGGTACAGCTGACGACAAGCTCGTGAAAGACCCCAGGGCTGATCCTCAGGGTCGATATGGTCTTCGGGGTTGATACTCGTACGGGCTCTGGGAACGGCTACTGTGCCCTCGTAGAAGAGATGCTTGTAAATGTTGTTACGAATTTCACATGGGAGTGTTAGGATGGTAACCATTGATGTAATTGGGGGCTTGAACTAGAGGATCGTAGAAACCACTTTCTGTAAGCTCCAGGCCAGTTACCAAGCTTGGACGACTTCTGCGTCGAATGGATACGATGGTAGCGAATCGACGGAGGTTCGCCCTTAGTCTAAGTACCCCACTTAACCCGGCAGGGCTGGTTGTTCGAGGCTGATTGTGGTTCGAGGTAACATGACGCAGCTCCACATGATGGTTCGTGGTAATAATAGACATTCCATACGCGCTACACTCAAAAGAGCCTAGTGTAATGCAATACCCCACAGGCTGCTGATTATCATAAATGCAGTGTCTTCGTGGTCGCGAGGGTGCTAAGTATATTGACTATGATTTGGCATCAGTCAGGGTGTGAGTCTTGTGATACATATACGAGCGCTTGTTGGTCAATATGAAACCCCATGCTCACGGTCTCTTGCGCCTGCCAAAAGGCGGGCGGAGTTTGTATCAATCCTTCCTTAGGATTGATGGCTAAGCCCTTTGTTTCCACGCCCACCATTCTATTTCTACGACTTGTACTCTTCACTGATCTGGCTGTCATACCGTGAGAGACCGGTCATCGAGATCTCGAGAGCTCTCTACTTACCAAATATCCAAGCTCAGGCATTCGGATAGCATCCTTCACTCAAGCCGCTAGCGGTTGTCTTATGCTGTCATGGGTCTAACTTCCGAGTTCACTGATCCGGGGAGTGGGGAGAAGCAAGATTCTACCATCGAGCCTGGGGAGGCGAATACTTCGAGACCGCCAAGATGGCGAAGATTCTTTGTCGGCCCGAAACCGGAAGTCTCGAGCTCTGCCGTATCTTCGGATGGGTATGAAGAAGTTAAGACGAGGCCTGAGAAATGGAGTCTTGGAGTTCTGAATGACAAGGAGACGGAAGAAGTGCCAGGTATGTGAAATCTCATGCAATAACTACAAGCTCACAAGGGCACGTTCGCTCTGTCATGTTGTCACTTAGGTTTTGAGTCATACGCATAGGGCTATTTTCGAAGTCTCCATCAGAATGCTAATTTGGTAACTCTTCCTAGGTTCTGTTCTACTTATGTCAAATACCAACCGCAATGAGCCTCTAGGCTTGCGTATTACACCAGCTAGAAACTCCACTTCCTCGCTACCCTCCCCTTTCCCACCAGGTTCCAGACCACCGATAACAAGGCGAGAATCTAGTCGCTCAGTTGAGGAGAAGAAGAAAACATCAGATGGAAAAATGATTCTAGATCCTCAGCCGGATGAGTCTATGAATGATCCTCTTAATTGGCCGTCCTGGAGGCGAGATGTTGCTCTGCTGTCACTTGGCTTCTACTGCATGGTTGGAGGCGGCATGACGCCTGTTCTAGCCGCCGGGTTCTCAAATGTTGCTTCTACATACCATGTTTCCATTCCCCAAGTTGCTCTCACCACTGGGTTCTATATGATGGGCCTCGGCTTGGGTTCTGTCATTGCATCGCCAACTGCAATTCTGTTTGGAAAACGTCCGGTCTATCTTGTCTGTATCGTCCTCTTCATAGTCAGCGCAATATGGTGCGCTCTTTCACCAAACTACGCTTCGCTGGTGGTTGCCAGGATCTTTATGGGTATGGCAGTTAGTCCCTGCGAATGTCTTCCATCGGCAACAATAGCAGAGATTTTTTTCTTACATGAGCGGGCATATCGATTGGGGGTGTATACCTTGCTTCTACTCAGTGGCAAGAATTTAATACCACTCGTCAGTGCAGCGATTATTCAAAGTCTGGACTGGCAATGGGTCTTTTGGTACGTAAATCTCCACCTTCAATACGGAACTATATTAACACGTGAACAGGATCGTTGCTATAGTTGTTGGTTTTTGTTTCTTTCTTATGTTTCTTTTTGTACCTGAAACATTTTGGGACAGAACGCCACGACCCCATACAAAAAGCAAGAAGACCACGCTTGCGTCATTATCTGCTATATTCCATCATCCACCACATGAAAAGGGTGGTCCAGCACCCACAGGCGGAGATGGTGCTCTGGATATGAGGAAGCTTGCGGTCGGAAACTCAGCATTAGCTACGAGCTCTGATCGACCAACAATCGCAGAGAGGCGTCAGCAAAAAAGCAGCCACCACGTCGGATTTGCTGAAAGCACAGTCACTAAAGAGGGAGATAAATCAATACACCCTGCGATTGAGGACCATAACGTGGGTGCGTTCGCCGACAAAACCCGTCCAGAGGATATACCGTTCGACGGAACGATAGAGGGTACCATAAGTCCCCAAAACATAAGCCGACCTGGAAGTTCAGTCCGCGGTTCTGAGATTCGAAGGCATGCGGGCAAGGATATATCACCAACGCCGATTTCTCCTGCAAGCCACTCCTTCGCAGACAAGGTAGCGCCTAAAGGTGAAGGACCCGCAACTCCATGCCTCCACAACTTCAATTCACCTTTCTATCTCGGCAAAGAAGAACCAGGGACTGACTACATCAATACCAAATCTACAGCTCCAACACCGAATTCGAAACGCCCACATTCTGTACTATCAGAGCCGACCACACCGGCTTCCAGCGAGGCCTCCACTTTACCACGGCATCTACGGTACACAACGCACCTACGGACTGCTCCACCAAAATCCTTCAAACAAACCCTAAAACCTTGGAATGGCACGCTTCGTAACGAGAAGTGGTCCCTCGTCGCATTGCGTCCTTTTATCCTGTTCGCCTACCCAGGAATTCTGTGGAGTGCCCTGATATATTCCCTCAGTATTGGCTGGCTAATTGTTCTATCCGAGTCGGTTTCAACGATTTACCGTACGAAAGAGACATACAACTTCTCTGCGCTAGGCGCTGGTCTTGTTTACATCTCCCCGTTCCTAGGAGGTATTCTAGGCACAGCGGTAGCAGGGAAAGTTAGCGACCTCATAGTCCGGTTCATGAGTCGGCGAAATGGAGGTGTTTATGAACCTGAATTTCGACTTGTAATGGCCATTCCAATTAGTATTGCTACATGCATTGGTTTAATGGGTTACGGTTGGAGCGCTCAAGAAAAGGATAGATGGATTGTTCCCACCGTATTCTTTGGCATCATTAGTTTTGGGTGCTCCTTAGGAAGCACAACCTCGATTACTTTCGCGGTGGACAGCTATCGGCAGTATGCAGGGGAGGCGCTTGTTACCTTGAACTTCTCCAAGAACATCTTCCACGGCTTGGTGTTTTCCCTGTTCTTCAACCGCTGGCTTGAAGTAGATGGTGCAAAGAACGTCTTCCTTGCTATTGGAGGTATTCAATTGGCTTGCTTGGCCACCACTGTACCGATGTACATATATGGAAAGAGAGCCAGAATGTGGACTGTGAGGAGGAATTTCATGGAGAAATTCTAGGTGGATAACTTGTTGCCTTGCTTCTTTCATCTCTTCCGCGCTTGGTACAGTGGATTTGGTTAATTCGGCAACTGAGCTGTGCATACTAGCCGTAGTCTGTTCCTGTAGTAGTACTGGGGTCTTATAGGTATTATAAAGGCGTTATTGCATAGCGGCATACGGGTGGCACGGTTACCTGAGAGTCATCAAGATTAAGTATTCTTGAGCTTTGAGCAAGACGCCAATCATATTACATTTTTGGAAGGTGTCGATAAGTGGAAGTGAGATACTCAAGTCGTTGAGCTGCAAGGCGGCATTGAAACGTGAACGTTCGTGGAAGGAGGCGCATCTACAAGGGGGTAGAACTTTGTACAGCCTGATACTGCTAAATTTCGCGTCGCATCATCTATTTTGATCGTCCTCATCGGATCATCCGATATCATTCATCGACACTGTTTTGCTGTCATCTACATCTACCATTAACTTTCCCCAATTGAGAAAGGACTAGCAACAAGAGAGTCTATATTGGAAGCGCTCTTCAACCTATCCGTCGCACGGATCCCTCCAAGACCAGAATTACCCCTATCAAGCTATATAGAGCGATTGATACAATAAGTCGAGAAAGGTTGGACTGCTTTGCACAGAGCCAACAGGCTAATGATTGAGGTTGCGACTGTTTTGGGTGGCATTTGGATTGCCTCTAGTCTCGAGGAAAATTTCCATCTGCGTAGGGTTTTGGAAGGGAAAAATCCAAACTCCAAATTAGGAGTCTGGCTACATAAATAGTCCAGAGCTGCGCTTACAGACGCCATCCACTGGGATACGACCAGGGAGATGGTAAGTTTTGATCTCTTCAGCTACCAACAAGCGGATTGGCTACGATCGACTATGTTTTTGATCCAGCAGTTTACTAGCCAATTTTCGCATTTCGAGAGGTGGCATTTTATGTATAATCTTGGGTTCCTCATGGTCCTCTTACCATACTTGAGGGCAGGGATGGGCTCGGGAAAAACAATCATCTCGTTTATTGCTGGTGGTTTCCTTTCGTCGAATGGGTCTTGCGCTGTGGAACACTTCAGGAACCCCATCGTCCGCCTTGATATTGTAGAGCTCGAGCTTAAATTCGACAGCACCGCACAGCAGCAGACACAAAAGTCGAACAAGAAATGGATGAGTCAAATTTTCGAAGATTGGAAGAACGCGCATGACAAGATACTGGAGTGTAAAAGACAGGCTGGGAAACGGATGAACAAGGAGCAGAACCCAGACATGCATAACGTAAAGGCAGAGTATGACAAAGCAAGACAGTAGTTACAAGAGGTCGAAGAGAAGAATAACGTCTTCAAGTACATCTCCCGAAACTTGGGATCGGGTCGTTCGATATGTTGCTTGTGTATGTAATTCTACATCAGCAAGACCGTCTCCCAACACCTCGTAGGCTGACGCTAAGCCTTCCTTGTCACAGCTACTATCACTTGCTTTGCTCAGCCAAAATCAATACTGCGATTCACCTACGTATGTCTCCAATTCGCAACTGATACGCTCGCTTGGAAATTGTTCATACCGGGTACGTTGTACTAGCTTGCCAAATCCTGACTATATCGCTCGAGACTAACGGAGAATGAACAGGTACAATCGCCGGGGCCACGTCTGCGGCAGTCTCTCTGGATCACTGCTTTGGTTTGCCTGGCTGCGTTTCGACCGAGTGAACAAGCCTGTGGCGACTGCTGTCGGAACAGGAGCCCATGGTGTGATTGCGATGGACCGGGGACTTGCACAATCTGTCAAACCGCGGGCTTAAAGGATCGAGGGTCTGTTGCCTGATACTCGCAAAGATAACAATTTTAATTCTCGAGAAATCGCAATCTTTGAAGATTGAAAAGTCAAGAACATGGATTCGAAGGTTCCTTACCGGAACAAAAGGGAAGAGTTCTCCTCGGTAAACTGCGCCTTCCCGCTATGAAAAGCGACAACAACTGTTCCGGGAAACATTCCACGCTAGGAGAGAAACGATAGGAGTGAGAGCGACCTGTGGGAGTTTTCGATTCATTCGCGCTCGCAGCCGCGAGTTCGACACGCTTAATCCATTATATCGCCCCTAATCTACCCCTGAGCTGCCCCTACTTTTTAGCTAACTCTCAATCTACCTCTCTCTCTGCCCCTCTGCCCCTCTGCCATCTACCTCTGTACTCCTCTAACCCCCTCCTCTCTATTCCTCTGCCTCTTTTGCTCAGATGTCATCTGTCTGTCCCGGATGTACCTCTGAGCTGCTCTTTCCTTATTCCTGTCATTTGTCTGCCCGTGACGTTTATCTGCCCCTGTTCCTTTCACGTCTCTGCCTTTGTTTCCCTGACCCTCCTCTTCTGCCCCTTCGCCCCTCTGCCTCTACCTCTAACTGTCTCTGACGTGCCATTATATCTCTATCCCTCCTCAATTACCCCTAACCTCCCTTCTCTATCGCGCCCTCTCCTTCTTTGACTCTTCATTTCCTGTCTTCGCGCGCCTCATCTCTCAAGCCCCCTCTAATTTGACGTGATACTGAAGAATAAATCAAAAAATTATGTTGACGAAACGTTGGGGTGAATGTGAATATTTGAAATGTAATGGATTTTGAAAGAGGGGGAAGGGAAGGAAAGATGTTATGAGAGAGGAATGAAGAGAGGGAGAAAAACTGAGTGTCAAAAATGGATGAGATTTGCGCGACGGTGGAGAGTAAGGGTCAAAATAATGGAAAGAATGAGGAATAAAGAGTGGGAAAGAGAAGAAAGAGAGGAAAGAGAGGAAGGGTAGGAGTAACGAAGGAAGAAGGTCATCGATGAACGATTTGCGAGAGGATCTGTTCCCCTTTCTGATTGAAAATGTAGGTACGCGATCGGTTTGCCAATGAGATATTTGAGTTTGAGGTATACAGTGCCGATGCCGAGATCTGAAGAGCAAAGACCCGGAAGGAT
>JAABUO010006148.1_pt1 | contig 13882 bp, 6 predicted proteins | sample 5559291 | NCBI WGS metagenome assembly JAABUO01 (sample SAMN10711878, study PRJNA513372) | rock metagenome | isolation source: Antarctica rocks | place: Antarctica: Victoria Land, Finger Mt sud | reverse complement strand
AACCGCCCCCAATCCTCCGCCGCCAGATCCATGGCCGCGGCCATCGCCGCCTCCCGCCGAACTCGCCCCCCGGCAACCCCATCCGCCTCATCCACGCCCACACCGTCGCCCGCCCGCCGATCCCCACCATCTTTCTGCAAGCGCTCCGTCGTCGAATGCACCATGGCCGTCAGCTCCTCCAGGTTCGGCTCAATGCGCCCCATCCGGCGATCGATGTCGTCCAGGTAGACCTTTAGCTGCAGGTTCGCCAGCTCCAGCCGGGCCAGCGTCTCCTGCATCTCCGGAGCTCCTCCGCCCCGAGCCTCCGTGCCCGGTCCATCCGCCAACCCCGCTCCCGTTCGCCCGGCCACCTCTAGCCCACCCGCGGCACTCTCCCCAAATTCCGTCTCGATCGTCCCCGCCGCGCTCGCCCGGTACCCGGCAGCCCACCGCTCCACCGCCTCATCCGCAGTCGGCCCCGCACCCCCTTCCAAACCCCCGGCCAAATCCGTCTCCCCCCCGCTCCCACCCACACCGGCTCGCCGCTCCCCCGGCAACTCGCCCGCGTCCGTCTCCTCACGCCACCCCCCCACACCCGCCAGCAGCACCTGCACCGTGCCCGCAGCCTCCTGCAGCTCCGTCTCGATCTCCCCAACACCCGGCCCGCCTACCGCCACCGCCGCGATCGTCAGCATCTCCGCCGCCGACATCCGCCCTCGCTCCCGGTCTCGCACCGTCCGCGCCAGGTCCGAAAAGTCCAGCCGAAAACCCTCGCTCGCGGCCAGCTTCGGCCCCAGCTGCAAAAAGTCCGGCGGAGCCCCAACCCTCAAGCTATGGAACTCAAACAGCCGCTGAAACGCCCGGACATGGGCCCCAAACTCCAAACTCACCAGCTCCGCATCCCGAAAGAACGCCATGGCCTATGTCACCTCAAATACCGCAACGTTCCACAAACGTTCTCAAAACCGACAGCAACCGGACCCTGGAACCGGGCTAGCGCAACCCGTCCACCATCCACTCACTCTCTTCCACCATCCTGAAGCCCCCACGCGTGCTCGTGGAGAAAATAGCCTACACCGCTTGCAGGTAACGTGACGACATGCTATTTCTACCTCCTCGGAACTCGTCACATCCGTCGCAGGCATCCCGGGTCGCCCCCGCCATCGGGAAGACGATCGGAAGTATAGCTATGGAAAATTGCTGCCGGATTCCATATTTGGAATCTGCCGCGCAGCCCCTGTCCCGTAAATGACCTGAAATGTGGACCGGGGGACCCCTCGTCAATGGCGCATAAATTGCATCGACAGAACTCTGTAGTCCATGGAGCAACCCGCGGAGCATTAAACGCCCTAAGGCTCCGTGCTGAAACAAACCCGCTGTGGAGAAACCCCTGAATGCGCTTCCGACCTTCAACTAAGCTGGCCCTATCCCTCACCCTCGGCCTCGCCACCACGCTCTTCAGCACCGCCCCCCTTCCAGCCCAAACCAGCAAAGGCATCGTCGCCGGCGTTATCCACGATCCCAGCGGTGCCGTCGTCCCCAATGCAAGCGTCATCGCCGTCAATAAGGACACCGGGGAAACCCGCACCACGCAGTCCCTCAGCGACGGAGCCTACCGCGTCGACGCCCTCCAGCCCGGCCGCTACACCATCACCGCCACCGGAGCCGGCTTCAAGACCGCACAGGTCGAGAACCTCGTAGTCAACGCCTCCGTCGTCACCGCCGGCGACATCACTTTCGCCGTCGGCGGAGGCACGGAGACCGTCACGGTCCAAGCTGAAAACTCCGGCATCAACACAGAAAATGGGCAGCTCGCCGGCGTCCTCTCCTCCCGCCAGCTTCAGGACCTCCCCATCTTCTCCCTCAACCCGGTCGAACTCGCCCTCACCGTTCCCGGCGTCCAAACCGTCAGCCAGAACAGCGGCTTCTCGAACGGTATCAATATCGAAGTCAACGGAGCCCGCCCACGCGCCAACAACTTCCTCCTCGACGGCCAGGAGATCAACGACGTCGGCATCGGCGGCCAAGCCTTCCAGCCGCAGATCCCCGACATCTTCCAGAACGAGACCGTCATCACCAACAACGCTTCTGCCGAGTACGGCCGCGCCGGTGGCGCCGTCGTCAACCTGGTCACCCGGGCCGGCACCAACGATATCCACGGCGAGGTCTATGAGCGCTATAACGGCTCCGGCCTGAACGCCATCGACGGCGTCAGCCGCCAGTCGCCCGGCTTCAATAAGGCCCGCTACAACCAGCACCAGTACGGCTTCACCGCCGGCGGTCCCATCATCAAGGACAAGCTCTTCGCCACCGGCGGCCTCTTCATCTCGCGCTTCTACGGCAAGGTCACCGCCAACCGCCTCGAGCTGCCGAACGCGAACGGCTTCGCGACGCTCAAGGCAATCCAGGCATCCGGAACCACCGGCTCCGCTGCCCAGGCCGCGTTGCTGGCCCAGTACCTCAGCAATGGCAGCTACCTCACCAACTTCCTCACGTTCCCTAGCGCCGGCAAAAATGGAGTCGTGTCGAGCATCAATGTCGGCGCGCAACCCGGTTGCCTCCCCACCCCATGCGTCGTCACCACCGGCTTCTTCCAACGCCCCAATACCTCCCAGAGCAACACCGACACGCAGTGGCTCTATCGCGTTGACTTCACCCCTCGCCCGAGCGACAGCTTCGCGGTCCGCTACCTGCACGATCGCACCGCCGTCTCTCCTGACTTCCTCAACAACGGATCTGCCCTGCCCGGCTTTGACACCCTGCAGGGTGGCCCCAGCGAGCTCGGCGCCGGAACCTGGACACATGTCTTCGGGCCCAGAATCGTCAACGAACTGCGTGCCTCCGAGACCCGCATCAGCTTCGCCTTCGCTCCCACCCCGGAAGCCCTTGCCAACCCGCTCTACGCACTTTCGACCTTGAGCATCGCCAACGTCGCCGTGAATAGCGGTGGAGCCACCTCGCTCGGACCGAACCAGAACTTCCCCCAGGGTCGCAGTGAAGACCTCTATCAAATCCAGGACACCGTCTCCATCACCCGCGGCAACCAGACCCTGCGCGTCGGCTTCGACATCGGCCGTACCATCGAAAAGGATCTAATCTCGCTCAATGCGAAAGGAACCCTCACCTTCGCGAAGGGCGGCTCAGGCGTCAGCGCACTCGGCAACTTCCTCAATAACCAACTCGGTCCCTCCGGCTCGGCCACCAAGGTCTTCGGCAGCACCCGCACCGATCCGCACGGATACCGCAGCGGTGTCTTTGCCCAGGACGACATCAAGCTCAACCCCGACCTCACCCTTAATCTCGGCATCCGCTACGACTACCTCACCAACCCCGAAAACTCCCTGCCGTTCCCCGCCATCGACCCCAACAACCCCTACCAGCCCATCGGCACCGTGATCAAAGTCAACAACGACACCAACAACATCGCGCCGCGCATCGGCTTCGCCTACTCCCCCCATCGAGAAGGTCTCCTCGGTGACGGCAAGACTGTCCTGCGCGGCGGCTTCGGCATCTTCTACGACAGCGCCTTCTCGAACTTCGTTGTCAACGCCGCACAAGCCGCTCCCAATGCCGTATCTGGCCTTCTAACCACAAGCGCGACGGATCCGAACTCTCCGAACGGCCTCACGAACGCCACTTCGCTGATCGGTACTATCACTCCCACACTACGCCAAACGTCCGCCGTAACCAGCGTAGTCAACAACACCGTCAATCCACTCACCTACCAGTTCAATCTCGGTGTCGAGCGCCAGCTTCCCGGCTCCAATCTACTCGCCGTTCGCTATATCGGCACCTTGGGCAAGAAGCTGTACGCCAATAAGCAGTTCAACTACTTCGCGCCAAATGGTAGCGGGCAACGCCTCAACACCACCCGTGGCACAGTCAACGCACGCGGTAACTTCGCCTCCTCCAGCTACAACGCGGCGCAGGTCGAGTTCACCCACAACTTCCTCCATGGCCTCCAGATCAACTCAAACTACGAGTTCAGCAAAAACCTGGATAACAGCTCGGAGATCTTCACGACCGGCGCAGCCTCTACCTCCTACCAGGCCGACCTCGGACCGAATGGCTTCGCGCAGGAGTGGGGGCCATCCGCCTACGACCACCGCCACTTCTTCTCGGTCTCGGCCGTTTGGTCACCCGCCGGTCTTCATAGCGGAAACACCTTCACCAACGCCGCTCTTGGCGTGCTGACGCGTCACTGGACCCTCTCCGGCATCGAGCAGCTTCAAAGCGGTGCCTACAGTACCTTTACAACCTCAGGTTATGACCAGAACGGGGACGGAAGCACCGCGAATGATCGTCCGCTGCTTAGCAATCCCCGCGCCCCCTTGGAGTCCGCCGGCATCGACGGCCGCTTTCTCCGATCTCAGGGTGGAGTGACGGGTACGTACTACGACGTGGCCACCGCCGTAAATGGCAACGGCAGTCTCAACGTCGTCAACCCGGGCCAGGTGCACTGGCTCATCCCCTACCAGCCCCTCAACCAGAACCTCCGCCAGGAGATCGGTCGCAACAGCTTCTCCAACCCCGGGACCATCACCTCGAACATCGCAGTCGAAAAGGGCTTCGGCACCTCGTACCTGCACCTCGATCGCGGAGCCTTCATCCTCCGGGCCGAAGTTCAAAACATCGGCAACCACAACGACGTGGGTATCCTCGATACCAACGTCGCCGACGTGGGCAGCGGAAGCTTCCTGAACCGCACCAATGGACGCACCGCCACCAACCCGAGCGGCGGAAACTTCCCGGTTCCCGTAGGCCGTTCCATCGTTCTCTGGGGCAAGTTCACCTTCTAGCCACCGCTTCCAGCGGAGCCTCACCACTCCAACAACCAAAGGAGGTGCCATCCAGGCGCCTCCTTTGTCATTGAGCACCACCCCGCACCCGAGCCGCCACCAAGAACCGTGCCATCCCGATCAGCTCATAGCGCGAGCCCCTGCATACAGCGCCCAAACGCTGCAAACCCTCAACTGCCTCGCTCCCACCGCCCACGGCAGCGAGGCTCCCAACCGCCCCAAAACTCAAAAGGCCCGCGCACGTGAAAGCACAGCCAAGCTCGCAGCCGAACGTCAGCACCCAGCAACCTGCAACTCGCCTCTCTCCAATCATGGGGGCAATGATCGTGCTCACCGGGATCGCTGCCGGCCTGACCAGCGGCCTCCTTATGCGCTTGCTCCGGCTCGTGCAGCACGGGAGCTTCTCCTACGCAACCGGGGACTTCCTCACCGCGGTGCAACACACCTCCAGCCAACATCGAATCCTCGTCGTGACGCTCGCCGGCCTCATCGCCGGGCTGTCGCTCGTCCTTCTCAGGCAATTCACCGGCGGCACAGGTGGGCAGGTCACCAGCTCCATCTGGCATCGGCAGGGCAGCTTTCCGGCCGCACCCACCGTCGCCAAATCGCTCCTCTCCATCGTGATCGTCGGCATGGGCGCCGCGGTAGGCCGTGAGGCTGCGCTCAAGGACATGGGCGCCACCGTCGCCGGAAAGATCTCCGACTGGACGGGACTGACCCCAGCCGAACGGCACCTGCTGGTCGCCTGTGGAGCCGGAGCCGGCATGGCTGCGGCCTACAACGTCCCCATGGGCGGTGCGCTCTTTGCGGTCGAAGTCCTGCTCGGCGCCATCTCCCTTACCAACGTGTTAGCCGCGCTCACCACGTCCTTCCTCGCCGTCGCCGTCTCCTGGCTGATGCTGCCCAACACCCCTACCTTCAACGTTGCGCAACTCTCGGTCTCGCCCTCCCTTCTCCTGTGGGCCGCGCTCGCGGGTCCAGCCCTCGGCATCGCCTCGGCCGGCTATGTCCAACTCATCCGTTGGGCCGAGACCGGTAGGCCCAGCGGTCGGTGGACCGTCGCCGCTCCCGTCCTGGTCTTCCTCGCTCTGGGTGCGCTCTCCATCCCCTTTCCCGAGGTCCTGGGCAACGGCAAAAATGTCGTGCAGAAGGCATTCAGCAGCCAGCTTGGGACCGGTCTCTTACTTTGGCTTCTGGTTCTACGCCCACTCGCAACCGCGCTCTGCCTCAAATCCGGAGCACCGGGCGGCCTGTTTACGCCCACCATGACCTTTGGAGCTCTGCTCGGCGGTCTGTTCGGAGAAGCCTGGAGCCACGTCGCGCCCACCATTCCCAAGGATAGCTACGCGATAGTGGGTGCCGGAGCCATGCTGGCCTCCGCCTCCCAGGGACCCATCTCCTCCATCGTTTTCATGCTTGAGCTGACAAATCACACCGACGCACTCATCGTCCCGTTGATGATCGCCGTCGCCGGAGCAACCATCACCGCGCGAAAGTTCGAACAGCACTCCATCTACTCCGTACGAAGTTAGGCCACCCTGGCCGAACAACCCGTCAGCCGCCAATGACCCTAACTCCGGACCCCCGGCCCCCTGGACGGAAAGCTCGCCGCAGCGAACCACACACGAGAACAAGTCGTGCTTCTCGGGTAGCATCAGAAGGTGGAAAAAAGGAGGTTGTTGCCGTGAATTCTTCGAGTGAATCGGTGCCTTGGATAGATCGTTGGTGGCCGCTGCTGGTGATGCTCTACGGGGCTATCTTTGCCTCGATCCTGGCCGCGACTACGCCCTGAGACGGAAGCAGCACGCACACGTATCAAGGCAGTGGCACGGCGACGAGCCGTGCCTCTCTTGGTCATCAGAACATCGTCGCAAGCCGCAGCAAAGGAAGCCCACGCCCTCGCCGCGAGGGCATCCCTGGCTCACAGCCGGCCTCACCCGAGACCCGCGACCTTGAGCCTCCAAACGGCGCCCTACCTCCTGAGCCAGCGCCCTACCTCCTGAGCCTCCAATCGGAGATCGAACCGCCCACCAGCTAAAGAATCCGCCAGACCCGCCGATAACCCAGGCGGAGGACGATATCGTGCGTTGGAGCTGGTTCGACTACTTCTTGGCACTTATGCTCATATTCCTGGTGATTGCCCTTCCCTGGGCACTGATGGAAAGCCCCTCTTCGGGCAGATTCGCGTCGCCGCGTCACGCGTCCAGCGGCCATGGCGGAGCGTATGGCCCGCCCAAATCACCGGGGGGCTCCGGCACGCCCTTCCGGCGCCGACGCGGTCTCCTCCCCTGAGCACAACTGCCGCGCAACGGAGCCGCATCGAGCCCAAGCCCGTCCCCGGTCGCAAACCCAGGTCGCCGCAAAACGCCACGTCCAACCCCCCGCCCGCGGAACCCGACAGACGCCCACACCGGGCGCTCTCGGGCTTTTTCGCCACCGTCGCACCTCCTCCCACACCCCTCTGAACCGGTGCCAAAGCGCGATAAACGACCTATAATAGATACACACTCCCATGGCAGACGACCAGAATCCGCAGCTCCCCCTTGGCCCGAACGATCCCACGCCGCCGTCCCCGCAAGACGCCGCCTCGAACACCCCCCCGCCCGCAGGCACGCCCCCCGGCGGCGACGGCCCCACCTCCACCATGACCGGCCCCGGCGCCCTCAATCTCATCCCCATCAATATCGAGGACGAGATGCGCCGCTCGTACCTCGACTACTCCATGTCGGTCATCATCGGCCGCGCCCTCCCCGACGTCCGCGACGGCCTCAAGCCCGTTCACCGCCGTATCCTCTTCGGCATGCAGGAGATGGGCCTCCAGTTCAACAAAAAGTACACCAAGTCGGCCAAGGTCGTCGGCCACGTCATGGGCAACTACCACCCCCACGGCGACTCCGCCATCTACGACACCATGGTCCGCCTCGCCCAGCCCTTCTCCCTCCGCTACCTCCTCGTAGACGGCCAGGGAAACTTCGGCTCCATCGACGGCGACCCACCCGCCGCCATGCGCTACACCGAGTCCCGCATGACCCGCCTCGCCGGCGAAATGCTCGCCGACCTCGACTCCGACACCGTCGACTTCGCCCCCAACTACGACGAGTCCACCTCCGAACCTACCGTTCTCCCCGCCAAGTTCCCCAACCTCATCGTCAACGGTTCGTCCGGCATCGCCGTCGGCATGGCCACCAACATCCCGCCCCACAACCTCACCGAGGTCATCGGCGCCGCCATCGCCCTCATCCAACGAGGTCCGCGCGAAAAAGGCGATACCCGCTCCGACGCCGAAATCGATCTGGCCCTCGTCCTCGAGCACGTCAAAGGCCCCGACTTCCCCACCGGCGGCTTCCTCTACGGCCGCTCCAACATTCCTCAGGCCTATCGCACCGGCCGCGGCCGCTTCCTCATGCGCGCCAAGTGCTCCATCGAAAACATCTCCGGCAGCCGCCAGGCCATCATCGTCACCGAGATCCCCTATCAGGTCAACAAGTCCAAACTCATCGAGCGCATCGCCGAGCTCGTCAACGAGGGCGTCATCACCGACATCGCGCGCGACGAGTTCCGCGACGAGTCCGACCGCGACGGCATGCGCATCGTCATCGGCCTCAAGCGCGGCGCCGAGCACCAGATCGTCCTCAACCAGCTCTACAAGCACACCCAAATGCAGGAGTCCTTCTCCATGATCTTCCTGGCCGTCCACAACGGCCAGCCCAAGGAGCTCCCCCTCGACGCCGCCATCCGCGCCTTCCTCGACCACCGCATCGACGTCGTCCGCCGCCGAACCGCCTTTCTCCTCGGCAAAGCCCGCGACCGCGAGCACATCCTCCTCGGCTACCAGATCGCCCTCGACAACCTCGACCAGGTCATCCGCATCATCCGCCAGTCGTCCTCCCGCGTCGACGCCCGCGAAAACCTCTTCCGCTTCTTCTCCGGACGCACCATCTCCCTCCGCGGCGCCGAGCTCGCCGGCGTCACCCTCGACCCCGCGAAATACGGCGTTGACCCCAAACTCCTCCCGCTCACTGCCGGAGCCGCCGGCGCCGCTGCCGACGCTCAAGTCACCCTCATCCTCTCCTTCCGCCAGATCGACGCCATCCTCGAACTGCAGCTCTACCGCCTCACCCAGCTCTCCATCGACGAGCTCCTCCGCGAGCTCGCCGCCGTCCGCGACAACATCGCCGAGTTCGAGTCCATCCTCGCCTCCGAGAAAAAGCTCCGCCGCGTCATCATCAAGGAGCTCGAAGACATCCGCGACCGCTTCGGCGACCCCCGCCGAACCCAGATCCTCGACGAAACCACCGAGCTCACCCTCGAAGACCTCATCACCGACGAGCAGGTCGCCGTCACCGTCTCCCACACCGGCTACCTCAAACGCACCCCCATCTCCATCTACCGCCAGCAGCGCCGCGGCGGCACCGGCCGCCTCGGCATGAAGACCCGCGACGAAGACTTCGTCGCCCAGCTCATCATCAACTCCACCCACGCCTACCTCCTCTGCTTCACCAACACCGGCCGCGTCTACTGGCTCAAGGTCTACGAGATCCCCGACATCTCCGCCGCCGGCAAAGGCAAAGCCATGGCCTCGCTCGTCGCCCTCCAGCCCGGCGAAAAAGTCGTCACCATCCTCCCCGTCCGCGACCTCAACGACGAAAGCCACAACGTCCTCTTCGCCACCAGGAACGGCACCGTCAAGAAAACCCCCCTCAAAGACTTCTCGAACGTCATGGCCCGCGGCATCATTGCCATCAACATCGATAAGGACGACGAACTCATCACCGCCCGCATCACCGACGGCCAGCAGGTCATCTTCCTCGCCACCCACGACGGCATGGCCATCCGCTTCAACGAGCAGGATCTCCGCGCCATGGGCCGCCCCGCCACCGGAAACCGCGGCATCAACCTCCGCAAAGGCGATTTCGTCATCGGAGCCGCCGTCACCCCCTCCCCCGAAGCCCGCGAACGCGCCCGCCGCGAAGCCGCCGAAAAACTCGGCCTCACCGCCCAGCTCGAAGACGTCCTCGACGAGGCCGGCCTCACCTCCACCCCCAGCGACCCGTCCCCCTTCCGCCAGGCGGCAGGGGACGCCACCGCCACCAACCCCAAAGAGTTGTCATCCTTCCGCGAACCGGGAGGACCTGCCTCTCCCTCCCCATCGTTTTCCGCCATCTCCAAGCGAGCCACCGCCCCCGACGGCCAGGAGATCCTCGGCTCCAACCTGACCGCCGAACCCATCGACCCCGCCGCCCAGGCCAAGCTCGATAAACTCGACGAAAAACTCGGCCTCACCCCCTGCCTCATCCTCACCGTCAGCGAAAACGGCTACGGCAAACGCACCGATGTCGACCGCTACCGCCTCCAGTCCCGCGGCGGAACCGGCGTCATCAACATGAAAACCAGCAGCAAAACCGGCAAAGTCACCTCCATCCAGCTCGTCGACGACACCACCGAGATGATGGTCATCTCCCAGTTCGGCAAAATCATCCGCATCGACACCAAAACCATCCGCTCCGCCGGCCGCGGAACCCAGGGCGTCCGCCTCCTCAACCTGGACGACAACGACAAAATCGCCGCCGCCATGACCATCCCCCCCGAAGACCCCAAAACCCAACCCGAAAACGGAACCTTACTGCAGTAGGGAGCAGGATTAATTCCAAAATGAGAAGGCTTAAGATTCGTGGGCTATGTAAGGTGTGCTTCTTCGCCGTTGCGATCTTAGTATCCGCAGTTCAGAGCACGTATTTGCGGTCTGAATGTGTAATAGCTTCTCGTGTGTCTCCGTCAGGTGGTTACGTCCGGGATTGCGGCGGCTCAAGGGTCATAGTCTTCGTTCACGGTCTGTTCAGCAGCCCAGAGGTCTGGCGGAATGATGCCAATCAGCTCTACTGGCCAAAGATGATCGCCGAGGACGATAGTCCGGTGTTCGCAGGAGCAGACGTTTACGTAGCTGGATACGATACGCCTTCTAAGGGAGGTCACATGACGATGACTGATCTAGGATCTCAGATTGCCCTTCGCCTAGATCGCGATGATGTTTTCAATAAACACGCCGAGGTCATCTTCGTTGCTCACAGCATGGGAGGACTTCTGGTACAGCAGATACTGCTTACCTACCGTAAGGAAGGACTGAGTGACAAGGTAAATAGCATCTTTTTGTATGGCACACCACAGGAGGGATCGAGGATTGCTAACCTGGCTAAAATCTTCAGGCCAGATCCACTCCTGACCGAGTTAGAAGCGGGTAACAGAAATCTAATACTGCATGATATGGATCAGCGCTGGAAACACGCTGGATTCAACCGCATCGAACGATTTTGTGCCTATGAAACCCTACCCGAGAAAGGCTTTACAGTAGTAGAACGGTACAGTGCGACTCGGGGCTGTGCCGATGACACTCCAATTAACGCTGACCATCATCACATTGTCGAGCCCGAAGGTACTCGTGCGGACGCCTACACGTTCTTGAAAAGGCACCTAGTGACTTCTCCGGCAAGATCGCAGCCCGTAGTTGAGAGCGCTCGCGACGGTGCTTCTAATGCCCCTTCGCTACCAAGCATATCGCCTGAACTGCCTCCGCCAAGTTTCCAAGATGATGCAGAGCGGGTAGAAGCAACATTCGGAACTCTTACGGGCGGAAATCGGATTGCTTTCCTTAAGCAGATGAATGGGAAGTCTGTTTACCCCCTCGATTACGAGGGTTTCAAACCAGTGGAGTTTAAGTACGCAAACGGGAAAGTTTCCTACTCAGTCAAGTTCTGGAGCCCAGAGCAGCATTCAGTAATCGAAGTAGCAGATGGAAGATTCACGGTTCTGAACGACACGTTAGATCGCAACTATTCATCACGTGCTCTGGAAGTGGTGACGCCTGATGGGCATCCGATCCTTCAGATTATATGGGTCACACCTGGGCATATGCAGCTTAATGGACTGTTTCCACTGCCGAACGGGACCCTTCTCTGCCTGTCAAGCGACAGTCCCAAGTCAGTCACTGCAACAAACCCTTTTAGCGACTGCACCATTCCGCCAATTTTTAGATACCCATCATGGAAATACCAAGGTGTGCTTGCGACACCATGACGGTGAACAAATGGCGGACGAATTAGGCGGGTGGCCCAGGTCTCAAAGCGAGCCACAACCCAGATGCCCCATCTTCGTGACAGTCTCATCATCGCTAAAGGTGGGCCTTCGCGCGGAAACGCGCGAACCCCTCCCGCCCCCCTTACCTACACCGCTTGCCCTAGTTCGCCGCCACCAACTTCTCCAAATCCGCACTCACCCGAACCCCGCTCCCTGACACGTTCATCGGCCGAGTCCAGTCGGAATAGCCCTTCTTCTTCACGGCAATCGTGTGCTGTCCGGGCTTCACCGAAACCGTCGACGGCGTGCTCCCCACAAAGCTTCCATCCACTTCGATATCGGCGCCCGCAACCGAGGAATCAACCGTCAGGCTAGCCACCTGCGCGCCTTGAGCAGGAGCCATCGGGCTCCCTGGCGTCGCCATACTCGCAAGGTCAAGCTTCGTATCTCCCTGCACAAACGCCATCACCTCCGTCCCCTTCGGGATCGTGATGTCCTTCCCCTTGATGAACAGGAACAGCGGTGCCGCCGGGAAAAACACGATCGCCGTCGCCACCATCGCTCCCGTCATCGCACCCACATGCCCTCCACCCTGAGCATCCCGCACCGCCCGCAGCTGCACCTTCTGCCCATTCACCAGCCGCGTCGAGTCGACACTCACATCCAGCTTGCCGCCCCGTCCCATGCTCTTCTTCGAGTGCGCCTCCGTCACCGTCGCCAGCGCGGTGGAGCCCTTCGCGATCACCGTCACGCCCTGCACCACCACATCTTCGATCACTTCAAACGGCACCTGCTGCCCGGTCTTCACATCCGCCGACGAGATCGTCTCTCCCAGCCGCATCTTCACCGCCGTGCCGTCCATCAGCGTGTTGGGCAGCGAAGCAGGCGCACCCACAATATCCGGCGTCGCGTTTGTTGAAGCTGTTCCAGGCTGTGAGGTCGCAGCAGGTTGTTGCTGGGCAAAGGCCGAATCACCAGCCGCCAGGAGGCATACGAGAGAGGTTGCAAGGACACGTTTCACGGCAGAGACCATCCAGGTAAGAGAAGTTGAGGCAAGAGGAAGCCTGCTCAACGTAGCTGCCAACCCCGCGAAACGCAACAACCATCGACAAAGATCCCCAGAAAGTTGTACCCGTGTGCGCCCGGTGCCTCCCCTTCGCGAGCACCCACGGGCAAGGGGAAAGGGTACCCGCCCGCGGCCGCATCCCCAGAAAGTCGCACCCCACCCAACCCCCAAACCATCCATACTTGTACGAGTTCGCGCCCTGTGCCCACAGGCACCCCCCGCGGAGGCCACCCATGACCCTCATCCGCATCCTCGCCGCCCTCATCAACGCCGTCCTCCGCGCCGCCACCTCCTCCCTCCTCCTGCTCATCTCCACCCTCGTCACCTCCCTTGCCGTCCTCGCCCTCGTCGGCTTTCTCGCCTTCGGCCTCACCGGAGCCATCAGCCTCCGCCTCTCCCGCCGCCGCGCCAAGCCCTGACCCACCCTCCCGCTCCGCCCCACCCCTAAACCCCCGGCCTGAAGTCCCGCTCACTCACAATCAGCCACACACCTCCTATCCTCCGCAGCACAAACTGCGACCGGTTCGCCAGCGCCAGCTTCTCCCCGCCCTTGATCCACTCCGCCTCCTTCAGCACCATCAACGTCCGCTCTTCCCCCGCACCCGCCGCCGACAGCAGCGTCAGCCGAAACCGCGTGATCCGCCGCCCCTTGCTCAGCCAGTCCAGCACATCCCGGTACACAAACTCCCGCGTCACATGCGTCTTCAGGAAGTACCGATCCATCGCCTCCGCGTAGAATGCCGCCTTCCGATCCGCATCGTTCGCCTCCGAAGCCGCCACAAACTCCCGCAGGAAGCGCTCCACGACCGCATCTCCCACCACCACTCCAGCCGTAGCCGGCGGCGCCTCCCCCACAACCCCACCCCGAACAGCCGGTTCCGGCACCCCGGCATCCTGCGGCTCCGCCACCTGCGCCACCCCCCCATTCCCTCCCCAACCCACACACCACAACATCGCCACGCATCCA
>JAABUO010006146.1_pt1 | contig 13890 bp, 12 predicted proteins | sample 5559291 | NCBI WGS metagenome assembly JAABUO01 (sample SAMN10711878, study PRJNA513372) | rock metagenome | isolation source: Antarctica rocks | place: Antarctica: Victoria Land, Finger Mt sud | reverse complement strand
ATAACTATCTGCCAGCCCAACTAGGCTAAACATGCATAAGCGCCAAGCACAAAGTGGGAACTCCTGCCACTATCTTCTTGCATCAAGAAAAAAAGCCAGAACAATGTATCATACCTGACATGAGTCATCGCAGCCACCAGAGAGGCCCTCAGTGAAAGCGTACAGCAGCTGTCTACCCTCCTGGGAGACAGGATCAAACATGCGCAGCTCTGGGTGGTAGAAGCTGAAGCCTGGGTCTGTGATTGCATAGCCGGCCTTCCACAGACATGCCATCAGTAGGGCATCCCCACCTTTGTCAAAAGCACAAGAATCATCATGGGGATTCTGTGATGCAGCAACACACATGAGAAATAGCAAAGTGCAACTGAACGACACAGTCTAGGTGAGCAGCTGAGTTGGTGAGCCAAAAGTGAACGGCACAGGCTTTACGCAATGGTATTTGTACCTTTCATGGTCACGCAGGGTCCAACATCTGTAAACTGCAGTGCAATAGAGCCTTCACCATACAATGAAGGCATCACACAAGAAAGGAACCTGTTCACTTGATTGTGAGTGCAAGCGGTTCTGCCAACAGTGAATGAACATGCGCTTGGCAAGACCAACGCTGACATGCCAACTTTGATTTGCCAAGCAGAGATGCCTTGCAGCACTCAAGTTCCAGACTGCCCTGTGATGCTGGTATGGCACAAACGCTGGTCTCACTTGCCAGTGTGTCAAGCTTGTTGACAGGCCAGGCAAACGAACAAAAGTCTATGCCTTGCAGCAATGATAATGGATGCCTCCCAAGGCAGCAGCTTGCAGCAATACTGACAGGAGAGAGAGGCTTGAATTTTACAAGTCTGCACCAGGATGTATGGCATTGAGGAGCTGATGTTCTAGGTTTCAGGTGCTAGGGTCAAGGCTGTAGGGTCTAGGTTGTAGGGTTTAGAGGCAGTACCTGGGGCCTGCTCCTGCCACAAGCAGGTCTCCATCCACTCATAGCTGATCTTGCGCAGCAGCCCGATGCTGATTATAGTACCTGCATGATCATACACTGCAGCTCAGCAAAAAATCTTTGATATGTGCGAGGCCTGGTGCCTTTGCCATTGCAAGGTCATGGAATAAAGTTTTGAAAAGAGGTCTTGGAAAAAGGTCTCGGAAATAGGTCTTGGAACAAGGTCTTGAAAAAAAGTGGTGATCTCAACTGTGCAAGCACTATTGCTAAACCCTCTGCAGCTAAGATAATGATGATGACTGTGCCACAGCTGCTGACTACCCTGATTACCACTTGCGTGCTCAAGGGATATCAGGGGAGCATGTGCTTGCAACCCAGCAGCAATGGATGCAAACCTTCAAGCACATACTGAGGGATGTATCTGGGCTTGCAGTTGATGGGCAGACATGTTGGAAGACACAGCAGCAGAACAAGCTTTGTCTGATTGAAGTGGCGCTCTTTTCAATCCCAAAACGTCTATTTTAATTCAGAAAAGTCATCCCTACACTGGAAATCTAAACTCAGAAATGTCTGGGGACAGTAAAAACGCGTTTCTACATTGTGGAGTAGGCACAGTCAGTGCAATGCTTGTGCTGTACTGCTGCCTGCAGAAGTCACTAAGGCAGGATCAGCCGGCAATGCTGTGGCTTTTCTGCATGCCAACATCTGCCAACAGCATCTCTGTATCTTTGTCTCATGACCGGCGGGCTGAATCTACACACTCACTTCTGCCCCCAAAACCACTGACGTCTGAGCTTTCATTCTAATTCATATGCGCTGTAGACATGAGTAGTCCAACAGGAGTAGACCTGCTCTGTACAACGCTTGGGACACGTCGCTTATATGTCACCATGACGGACCACCTGTTTGATGCAAATCATGCTGGACTAATGGCTTGCCATGGGATGCCGCACTGCAAATGCCAGTGGACCCCAAAGCATGTGACACCAGCCCCATGCTGACATGCAAAACATATGCATCTGGGTATTGCATCCCTAAACCCTGCACTGCTAACAACACTATGCCACCCATGCCTATCAGATTAGTGGTTCAAAGTGTCTATGCATCTGAGGTTCAGTCTCATGCATGACGTGCAGGGAAAGGTAGCTTGCCTGCGCCGCCATGCATGCTGTAGGTCCTGCTACCATGGCGAGGGACATTACACTGTGCATCAAAGAAGGGGGCTAGGTCCGGGGCGGTGCACAGGGCCTCGGCTGTGCAAGGGCAGGCAGCAGGGGCGTTGAAGGGCCGCTGGCTCAGTATGTCCTCAAAACCTGCATCAGGCATGATGGTTTGGATGACAATGCTAAATGTTGACGAAGACAGGGGGAGTGCCTGGAAGATGGACTGTCTTGTTGTTTGAGGTTTAGAGTTGATGTGTTGTGATGACAGTAGCAAGTTTGCTAAATGTACAGGCATGTGTGTGATGTACATAAGCTCTCCATCTGCATGAGACTACAGGAAAGAGCAACAGACGCCATACATGCAGGTTTTGAGGCTATAATGAATCAGCGCTTTTCCGATGCCGCTGATGCTTATCATGATTGTGGTAGTGACTGTTGTTTTTGTTGTGATTGTGATTGTTGATGTTATTAATGTCACTGGTATGCATCATGCAGATTTTTTGGCCAATCTGTCCTTCTGGTGCCCCTGCTGCTTGAGTATGAGATACAATGTTGTTGACATTGTCAGCCTGTGGCTGTACATGTGCAGTTGTGTGCGCATGCGCGTGTGGGTGCCTGTCTGCGTGTGTGTCTGCAAAGGGCTCTCACCTTTGATGGAGTGATTGCAGGGCAGACACCGGGGTGCCCTGATGTTGGGCTGGCTCCCCACAGTCCCCTCCACATCAGACCACCACAGGTTATCTGCAGCATGGTGTCAAATGTCGTTTTCCTTAATAATTGCATTGTGTCAAAGTCTATTTTCCTTGATGGTTGCATTGTGTCAAAGTCTATTTTCCTTGATATTTGCATTGTGTCAAAGTCTAGTTTCCTTGATGGTTGTATTGTCCTAGAAACCGTTTTGAGCATGCTGGCCTGACTGCTGCTGCTGCCGCCGGGTGACTCAGCACCATGAAACAAATGACAGCACTAAGAGCAGACAGGAAGATAGACAAACACGCGTATGGCATGTGGTTCTTGTGACTCACATACAGCGCTGGACCATTGGAAAGCTGATGGACCTGATGATGACAGCACTAAGAGCAGACGGGAAGATAGACAAACACGCGTATGGCATGTTGTTCATGTGACTCACATACAGCGCTGGACCATTGGAAGCTGATGGACATGATGATGACAGCACTAAGAGCAGACGGGAAGATAGGAAAAAATGTTTATGGCATTCTGTTCACGTGACTGACATACAGGGCTGGACCATTGGAATCTGAAGGACGTAATGATGCAGACGCACTTTTTGCATCTTAGACTAGTGGATGCTGTTTGTCTTTGACATTCTGTCATGCACATAATAACCCACTGCGTTCAGCAGATCAGGAACAAGAACTGGGTGTTTGTTGCAGGAAAACCGCCGCTCAACAGCACAGTTAGGTTACAGACTTAACGGTAAGTTTGTGCAACAGCAATACAGTGTTCAGTCATGCAGCTGCTATTACGTGTGATCAAGCTGCACTCAAAACAAAGCCAACTCCAATAAAGTGCACAACACTTACTACATGATGGTTCATGGAATGAAGCTGTGCCAACCTGTTATCATCTGTGCCAGTTGGGGCTGGTCAAGCGTGAAGTCCTATGAATGTTTATTCACAATGTGTATCAAGTTTTCACATAACACTCATGTGTATGTATCTCACAAGCTCCTGATTGATCAGGTAATGCACTTGCACTTGACCCCTTGTGATAGGTTTCTGTTGCACAAGCAAGTGCAGCAGCTGAGCAGGGGTGACCCACCTGTGATGACATAGGGCATTTCAGGGTCCAGGTCTTTCAGCAGATCCAGGACTCCTCCCACAAACCACATGGTGTCATCATCACCATAAAGCATCCACTTGTATCCAGACCCATTCACAGCCTGCGCATCAGCACAGCCATGCTTTGTGGCAGTCGAACCAGCATTTGTGTGTGCTATGCATCTCTGCCAAACAGCATTCAAGGACACCGAGCAGCATTCATGTACTCTGAGCAGCATTCATGTACTCTGAGCAGCATTCATGCGTGCCAGGATGTGTGTTAAGGGCCTGCTTGTACTGCTTGGCCAAAACAATGTTTGCAGGGCATGTGGGATGGGAGGGATGGGATGGGATGGGATGGGATGGGGTGGGATGGGATTTGTAGCTATAGTATATATATATATATATGTATGTATGTATGAGATGAAGGGGTTGGTTGTGTCTGTTGAGGGAGGGGGGAGGGACGGGTGCTTGAATGGCGATGTGTTGGCTACACATACGATGCTGTAAGTGAGGAAGGCAGGATGGTTGTCTCTGGACTTTTATTCACGTTAGCAAACGGTTCTCATTAGATTGCTATCCAAGTTACCGGAATGGGTGGCAGAATTGGCGGGAAGATACAATCACTCAAGGCATGCGTAGATGTGTCACGACTGTGGCAATGAGGGAGATATGAACGAGCGTTTAATTGCTGATCGACACATCCAACCGAATATTAGACTATTAAGACCTTGCTTTTCTAAGCCATCATCCCCATCGCGAACATACAACAGAGTGGTATTGGTAAGAAAATGATTTCAAAACACCGTCGCTCAAACCTTGCCATTCCAATTATTATTGCTGGAACGAGATTGTCCTAGTAAGCCGAGGACAATATATTTAGACGGTTGCAGTGACTCCATTGTCGACCCCAGTCGCGAGACCGTTATTGGCGCCGTTGTGGTGCTTCTCACCGTGGTGAGCACCGCGAGTGCCACTGTAGATTTCGTCGTCGTAGTCACGGATGTGAAGGCCAAGGCGAGTAGGGTCGATGTTGCGGTGGCCCCAGAGGAGGAGAGCACCGAAGACTGGCTTGGCGAGAATGTCGAGGATACCGTAGAACACAGCCTCAGAATCGGGGGAGATGACGTTTCCACCCTCCGACAGTCCCCAGGCGATCGGGTAGAGGAACCAGAGGAACATGGTCCATACACCGCACATGAGGTAGGTCCTAGAGATATCACTGCCAAGCGCCGCAGCGTGCTTGCGGGCAGTCCAGGTGACGGTCCATGCGACAAACAGGATCGCTACCATTCCGAAAACGAAGTATCCCCACTTGTACGACGAGGCAACCAAAGCGCCGACCAGACCAGCGATGATCATAACCTCGTCGATCAGGATGGTGTATAGGATTGTGGGCCATGGTAGACCGGCGGTCAAGAGCAGATCCATGAGCAGCAGTGGGGTGGTAATGACCCTGATCATGTCAATGATGGTTTGCCGGATTGTGGAAGGAAAAAAAACAAGACTCACCAATCAATGTATCGAACGTAGAAGATCTCACGGAGGCCGTTGTGATTGTCCCCTGAGCCGCTGACCTTGGGGTTGTTCGGTCGAGGAAACTCGACGGCGATGGGCGTCATTCCCAGGTCTGAACCCATGGTGAAGTAGGCGATCGCAGCAACCAAGGTGATGGCGGCCGTAATGTAATGGAAGATACGATGCGAGCGCGGCTTGGTGAAGGACATGCCCATGATGACCAAGGTCGACACGAACATCACAGCGCAGACCGCCTGAAACCTGTCAGACTGTATTCCAATCAACAAGGAGCAAGGTGTCGCACATAGTACCAATCAGAACCATGGGTGGTGATGGCGATGGAGGCCATGGCACCATTGACATAGTGGTTGCCATTCTCTGTTGATCGTGTCAGTGGCCGCACCTTGGTCCCGCATCAACGACAGTGAGACTTACTGATAATGGCGGTATTAACCATGTTGACGGTACTGAGCGCTCAAAGCTGATGCTCCAAGTTGTGATACAATGGGGGTGTTTGGTAAAGTTGTGTGTTGGTTAATGTTTGTACGTTGGGAGGAGAGAGAGAAGGTCACAAGATGGCAGGGCAGTGCTTGTATATGAACTGAAAGGGCGCTAGCTCTGAAACGCGGAAAGTATGCTGGCTTTCCATACAGCACAGTTTCCATTGCCTTCCGTGACCCTATGGCAGTCCCTATGGCAGTTAGTTGACGTGATTGCCAGAGCTTCCGATCGCCGTCCAATGAAAACTTCATGCTCACCTCATCCTTCACACATTACTTGTCCTTAGTTGCCGATACACTCCGGGCAGTCATGCCAATTCCTCGCTATCCCCATCAGAGATTGAAGCATTCCAGACTTTTCACAGGTTCTCGCAATTACGTCAGCCATCACCAATACCTATATCACATGGTTAATAAGAAGCGGAAGCGTCTCCCGGTTTGTTCTCATGATTCGGAGTATTTGCTATCCGTACCATGGCGGGAGAGGTCTCGCCATCGGCCCCATTGCGGTGAAGGGAAGATTTACTTCTAGTACTAGATTCGGGTGGTGATGAAATGAATCATCAATCGACACATGCAAGTGGTGATGCATAGCGCGAAAGAGCTCCCATGCAACGCGACGGGGGTATATCCCTGTTTCTGCAGTGCCGAGCAAGCGAAACGGCTGGAGCCCCCGCCCCTCCCCTCAGAGAAAAGCTTGACTGCACCTTATCCTGGTCGATCGCTTTATCACTTAGGGTTAAAGAAGAGGCAAAACCCACGCCGCTTTGCATTTTCCTACCGTTTCGCTCGTCATACTCTACCTACTTCGTTACATGCAATTTGAAAATGCCATGTCGTCAGGATATGAGGTCATCATGAGGTAGGAGGTTGTTGCTACCTTTTCTCATTGGAATCTCGGTCGCATCCGATGAAGTAGGTAGGATGTTCTCGACATTTCCATCGACATTAGTAAATGCACACCATGATTCCTTTCCCCGCAAGCTATCGTACAGTATGCGCTCAGACGTGCCGGCGGGCAATTTTTGCTTTGGTCACCAGATGTCTTGATTCTGTCAGGGTAGCTCGAGTCTACCATGTACCTTGCTGTGTAATCAACTCGAAGTAGACTAATATCGGCTACGGCTGCGTCCGCAGGCCGTGCAGGGTTCAACGAGGCGTGGATTCAATGTGGCACGATCCACGGACTTCCCATTGGTCTTCGCGCCAGCCTGATTCTTATTAAGGTACTGTGGTATTATACTAATACAGTATTGCATGGAACTTGGCAGCGAAATGAGCTTGGACCCTATTCGGAGCGTTTAGCCCTGCGACGTGCGAGCTAGGGACGACTTAAACAAGTCTCAGATTGATAGGACAGCTGGGACCTTGGCCTCAAGTACTTGGACATCGCCGCTATGGTGAAGAAAAAAAGACTCGAGCGCCAACACTCCCAACATTGATTGGCTTGGACCTCGAAAAGGCTAGGAATCTTGATTGAATACGAGACTGGAAATTAGGAGGAGGTTTGCTCCCAACATTATTATCACAGTGAAAGCGGCAAGAAGTTTTTACACAGTAAGGTACACAGTAAAACCGTAAACCCCGATAGTCGCATGCGATCGAGGCTTCAGCAAGGTCTTGTAATGAGGCTAGGGTTCGGAAAAATACGTGTCTTGGTTCAACATGCATGTATAACAGATCACATTAAACTGACGTATAATATTAGTAAAATGTTAGTAAATTAACATCTGTAGAAAGTCATCTTCACATTTGCTTCAAAAACAAGTCCAATATCAAATATCTTCTTATATTGTCGTGGGGTGAAGTCGCACCCCTCTAGGGTTCACGGAACATTCTTGGTCCGGGGATTGTGGCTACTAGGTACTTATATCCTAGGGGCTTCCCGAGCAGAATTTTCTTCCATAAAGCATCGTCAGACACATACCACCCCTCTACAATATATTCTAACTTTATAATGTGACAAAAGATAACAAATCTAGAAATTTTTGAATAAAGAATAATTGAGTGGCTTTGGTGCGTAAAACCTCACCAGTGACTGTTTTTGGCCCTTTCGTAACGTTGCTCCCACCCAAAAAGAGCCTCTTCCAAAAACACTTCATTCAGGATTTCTATGACGTTTGATATCTCTTCACTCAGGTATACTTAGCTTCATTATCCAGCCAGGCCCATTTGGCACTGATAATTTCACTAGCGATGACGCTGTTGAGGTGATAACCGTAGGTCTGTTGTCACCAGCGACTGCAGGCCTTCAATTTGAAGCGCCCCATCGAGGCCTGATTAGAGTCATCATGGTATCAGGCCCGTAAGGCCTTTCGTTGATTGTTTTGAATAGGTTTCCGTGGTCGTTTGAAGGGGGAAGACCGATGAGTAAGTTAAATGTAAACATTTGATATAACGAACCTCATCTAAAAAAAAGAATACCAAAAGGGTTCCGGTTGCGTTATATGAAGATTTTTCGTTAGCCTCACCTAAATTTGGTGAAATCCGGGCCGTGTCTTCAGGTTTCCGTTATTCGGAATTCCCCTATAGTCAGCTTATGTTGCATATAATCGAAAATTTCCTACGTTTGGGCCATCGTTTAGTCCTGGCGGTGACGAATCGTTATTGCACCATGGGCACGAACCGCCATCGTTCATGCCCTACCGCTTTCACCGGTGCTATCAGACTTCAATCTTCGATGAATGCTGATCGCTAGCTTCGGGACGCTCCATCTCGCTTCCACAATCGAAAGCTACAGTTAAAATCTGAACCACGACTCTGCCTCGAATAATTCTACTACCTTTTCAGAACCCCTATTGGCAACACCCGTGATTCAAAGACCCTTCCACAAAAAGGCCTCCAAGACCCTTTCCCCTAGAACCTCCGTCATCGCCTGCCGACAGATCCCTACCAAATCCTCACACCCAAACGGCTGTAATCTATGCTCGTTGTTCCGACACCGATCAGCAGCGGAGAGTATAGTATCCGCAAAGCACGCACAGTTCTGTCCCGGCCGCGCCCTGTCGCCGTGGTATTTGTCGCTTACGAGCGAGATGGTACGGACGCAGGCTAAATAGACTTCGAAAAAGTTGATTTTCGCGATTGGGAAGGCGCCGCTGCATTCAGTATGGATGGCTGTTTGAAGGCGTTGCAGGCGGTGCTGAGCGGTACACGAAAAGAGGTCGTGTTCGAGAGGGCCGTGGTGGAAGCATGGATGATTCCTCCTGGTTTTCTGCGAGAGCCGGTCTTCATCTGTGCTACTGAGGTTATAGATTCGATTCCAAGTGGCATCGTCCGGGTGATACCCTCTTCTCTTGATATGGTGGAGCAAGGAGATTTTCTGATAGTCGAATCGGGGGTCATTGGGTTCGTTTTGCAATCTGAATCCGGCTGTTGCTTTGGCAGTGTGAGCTGGGATTGCCATCGAATGACAGCCAGACTTATGATCTGATGTATGAGAATTGAACCGTAATCTGCCACCCATAGACCTGATGTAACAAGCTTTGAAGTTTCGGCATGGACGTCCGCCAGGAAAAATAATGTCGCTGAATGTGTCACAGAGGTTCTCGAGCAGTGGGATCGATTGAAGGTCAGTAAACTGTCGGAGAACGTTGTAAACGTGTAGAACAGAGCCGACATAAGTTCGATAGCTGAACAATCGCAGACCGTAGCCGAAAAGCGCCTCGAGCATTTCGAGGATATGAGATCCGGAAACCCAAGGCGATTGAAAGTAGAAGTCGAATACTTTTACTTTGAGAAATCCCTTAAAGTCGAGATGTAAATTTTCTAGGTGGTATGCCAAGGTGCCACGACACCTGCATGGCATGGTCGAGTCGTTCAACACAGCGTATATACTTGGTATGGCCTCTTGTGCGAATTGGAGGGCCTGTAAACGGCATTTAGAAGGCGCGGCTGTAGGTTGCAAGGCAAATAAATAGCTTTTGCATGATTCGAGAAGTAATCGAAGCCCGTACGAACACCGAAGGCAATTGCTGTCGTTTTCGCCATGGGTAAAGAAATACCCTACTTCGGGGTACACGGGTGTCCCTACGCGGATAATGCCGATGTTCAGATAAGTGGCTTGTAAGTGCAGTCCGATGTTCTGCAGCATGACCGTGAGGCACTCCTCGTCGGTTGACCCAGGATCGGTGCTTTTCTGAAGAACAAGGTGCGAAGATCGTTCAAAAGTGGAAAGTGCCTCGCCCCGTCGCCTTTCTGGGCCCTTGTCCTTCATTCTGAGCAGAAGATACCAGGGTTTTTGTAAGGCTTCCACCAGTCGCTTTGTAGGCGACCTCGAACCATCCTCGTCGTTTATCGGTACGCCTAAATCTTGGTCCATTTGCATAAACTTGCTTCGTAGAACTTCCGGATCCGAGATGTCACATAACGTCTTTAATCGATTTTCAATTCCTTCGAACGCCGCAAAAGCTGAATGGGTGACGAAGGTCGCAACTACGAGGGAAATTTCGCCTCGTGCCGCCTGCTCCCAGGAGCGTTGCGTTGCCGTCAGCAAATCGTTCATCTCCTGTACGAGGTGACGTTAGCAAAGTATAACATCACAGCGGATGGCACGTGTACCTGGATTTCCTTGCGAATTTCAAAAGCTTCGCCCAATATATCATCGGCCAGTCGCGGAGGAGGTAGATCCGACGGGCCGGCCTTGCTTTCTCTTGCATCTACGCCACCTTGACTATCACGTAGCTTGTCCTCCAAGGGGCAGTCATGATCAGGGTGGTCATGGTCGGAACAGAGTGCCTTGAATCGGTTCTGTGAGGCTGTCACATGATCTTGAGGCTCCCGACTTGCGTGTGCTCGCGTGCACTTGTCTTCGGTTTTGGCATAACACCCGCAGAGATCGGTGTAAATCTTTGTCAAGCTGCATTTATGACACTGAAGTTAGTAGTTGTATAGAAATGGATCTGTACATTTACCTCGTAGTGAAATACTCGTGATTGGAGGTTTCTTGATCGTCTGCTCCTTGGCTGCTGGCTCTCCGAAAGAATTTGCTCAACTGGGTCCGAGCCGCAATCGCTTCGCGGAAGTGGAAGTCAACGGTGTTAGGCATCTCCACTGCCTTCGTTTGCACGATTTCAGCGAGGCCGAAAAGATCTTTAATCGAGAGAGTCTGCAGATGCTTATACCGACTCATTCTATGACTAACCAGCCAGGTGATGACCGCTCTAGTGTCTTGCTTGTACTGGACGTAGAGATCGAGAAGGCTCGAAGGGATGCGTCCTTCGCTTGTCTGGTGGGCGGCGTAGTTTAACATGGTCGCATATTTTAGTAAGATATAGATATCTTGATGAAAGAGATACGGGGACCGGTTGAAGTATAGCCAAGCAGTCGTGAATCAATGTGGCTAAAGCACTAATCCCAAACCATGTTCATTTTTGTAGCCGTACTAGACGCAGAGCGACAATTAAATGAAGAAGAAGATGGTTAAGCATCAATGGATCGTGAGACTTATACGTCACAAGAAGCGTTCTGGACCGGAAGTAGTAGCAATATATTAACTCTTATCCCAGACGAAATAAAGAGAAGCCCTCATGTCAGAAGCAGGGGAGGATAACGCAATTATAGACTTGTTAGAGAACCGTTCCAAGAGACAGCGAGGAGTTTGAGGACCTTGTACCCGATGCAATCGCAATAAGGCAGGTGGTACGGGCGACATGAGGACCTTGAGTAAATGATCCACACAAAACTCGAGAATTCAACGTCGTAACCGTGCAAGATGTCATCACGGCGGAATCACAGCTCATGTCTCGAAGCCTAGAGTCGCGCCATACATGACTGGATAGGGAGAATGAGCTTATACAAGATTAGTGGTGTTCGCCGTAAGGGTACGCGTCCTGACTACATCTTGCCATCGGGGAAAGTGGGACGTTCCAAGGCTTTGAATTTGTCCAGTGAAATCATTGCAAGGGGCACGTTCAGAAATAGGCCGTATGTGTGTCCTGAGTACCAACGAGTTCCCCTATGTCTAATTTGAAAAAAAGTCACAAGCAAAAGTACGGGGAGACACAAAGCTTCAGTCATAGACTATCGCAGTGCCCATATCCCCATAAAAGTGCTCATGGCTACAAGATCTTCATATGTTATCCATCCCCGTGGACCTTAACCGGTTACCATTTCTAGCAGCCCGCAATAGTACCAGCTTACGCCCACTTCCCAAGCAAAGCCATAAGCCCAGCACCGAGGAAGACGCAGACTATCATAAACACGAGGCGCCTATTGCTTCTGGTTCTCAATGGATTGAACAGGAAATCTCGTGCCAACAGCTCTACCAAGCCGGTGTAGAGGAGAATGCCTGCTGACATTGAGTCCAAGACTCCCGAGACAACGTTTGCCGTAAACGAGCCAGAATTGTATGTCGTGTGCAGTCCCAGGCCGATTGAAATCGCGATTGGTGTGGTGAGACCATAGGCAGAGCATAAAAGCCACGGTAGCCGACTCCCTGGCTTGAACGGAATAACAGACATGCGAGCGCCGATCCCTAAACCTTCGAACGTCTGATGAAAGACGAGAACGACGTATAGTGTAGCAAATTCGCTTCCGGCTACTCCAAGATTAAGCCCGATAATGACCGAATGGAAGATGACACCGAATTCGAGAATAAGAAAAGCCGCGATCTGCTGCCTGAATGATTGTTCTCGAGCTACGGAGTCGGCCTCAGGGTCGTATTCCTGGAAACCCTTCTCATACGCAACCGCGAAATTAGCGCGTTGGACGTCGAGTGCACGCTGCGCGGAGGAATCGCCACCGTTCTCTTTGGACTCATCGCTCTGGCCGGTGATAGCAGCCCCGATGTCCGTCTCGCCGAGGACGCCGTATTTCATTTCAACATAGCGCTGGGCACCAAAATCAAGAAGGAAGATCATCATGACAGACGTGAGCACAATTGCCGGGCACCACGAGTAAGACGCCCAACCTCCCGTCATGCCGACACAGGTTTGAGGCCCAATCTCGTGGTAAGCTGGGTCGAGTAGATGGATAAATGCTGTGGCGACAATAACACCAGCGCCGAAGTACCGAGCGAAAAGGTAGACATAAAGAGGGATTCGAAGTCGTGGAACTCGTTTTGCGAGGACGGGAAATAAAGTCGCTGCCGAGGAGCATATCATGATAACAAAAATTGCCGAGATTCTTGCTCCCAGGTGGCCATTGTACTCGTTGCTGGAGGCTTGAAGGGCACAGATAACATCCTTTGGATCGGCGGTGCTGAGGTCGACATTGCTAGAATTGAAGCCAGTGCTGCTAAAATCGGTGGAAGACATGGTCTTCGTCTCTTCTGCGTGATAAGTAGAGATTGGAATGCAGGAAGGATATTGGGGGGCGTCGGCGAATTATATGGTCTTGGCGATTTCGGACTATTAAGGATCTTGAGCGAAACACGTGCCTTTTAGGTTAGTTGCATTGAAAAAGGTCCTCAATCAACCAGCAAGGTCCTCAATCGACCAGAAACCCAGCCTTCTTGTTTGGCCCCACCTTGTACTAGTCACAAAACAAAATATTTGGAATCGAAATCGAAATTCGGCCTTCATAAAGCCTTTGTACGACGTTAGATAACCTTGCATACTCATCATATACGAGATGATGCAACAAAGAACGGATACATGTGCAGTTCAGTCTCAAATACTTATCGCTGAGCGAACTCTCGAGTCCCTCGAGAATCTCGAGAAGATCTTCGTAGAGATCTCACCTGTTAAGCTGAATGAGGCCTTACAGGCCTTAACTACATTGAAGCTGTATGAGGAGCAGCAAACCTCATTTTTGGTCGATCCGGATTTCAGCCGAATGCTCAGAATTCATGAAAGGAAGCTTTTAAAGCGTCATATGAAGGGCTTGAAGCAGAGGGATTTGAGGGACTGGTTAGGGAGGGGGTAGGGGGGGGAGGCAGATTTGGTAGGGCCAACTGAGTTGCCTCAGGACCTCAGACGTGCGTGGCTAAGCCCCTGCGGGTTAGCTCTGCTTACTTCGCGAGGTCAGTGCAGCACAGCTTCCGTAGTAAG
>JAABUO010006145.1_pt1 | contig 13892 bp, 18 predicted proteins | sample 5559291 | NCBI WGS metagenome assembly JAABUO01 (sample SAMN10711878, study PRJNA513372) | rock metagenome | isolation source: Antarctica rocks | place: Antarctica: Victoria Land, Finger Mt sud | reverse complement strand
TAAGTAGTCAGGCAAAAGAAAGTTGGTATTTTGTCCCCACCTGAGCCAGTATGTCCGTGACGCTCTGGCAGAGCGTTTGGAAGTCAGCATACGCTTCAGGAGCCAGCCAGCGGTACTTCATCATGCGCCACAGCGCCTCAATCTTGTTCAGGTGCGGGCAGTAGGACGGCAAAAACAACACGCGCAAGCCCTTCTGCCTCCACTCTGCCTGCTTTTCCTTCACGGCCTTGGCCCGATGCACGCTGGCATTGTCCAGAACCACAGTGGTGGGCACACGCGCAGGGAGTAGCGTCTCAAGGCTCTGGATCAGGTGCTGGGCCGTGAACTTCTCCTGCGTTGGGAAACTGTGCAGGCTGCCTTTCCTGCTCATCAGGCCCAGCACATTCAGGCGCCGCGAGTGCGCCTGGGCGGGCAAACCGACCGTCTGCCCTTTCTTCTGCCACAAGTAAGGCACGACTGGCGAGAGGCAGAAGCCGCTTTCGTCGCCGTACCATACCTGGCCTCTGCCTGCCGCTTCCAGGCGGTGCAGGCGTGAGAGGGTGCGCCTGACGCGGGTCTGCTCTGGCTCAGGCGGGGCTTTAGGCGGAACACGGCGGGCGCGGCGGAAGGTAAAGCCCAGCCTGTGCAGGCAGCGCTTCACAGTGTGCCAGGAGATGTGTCTGCCTTTTTTTTGATGTGCGCCTGCACGGCGGCTTTGAGGGCAGGCGTGGGGTGCGCGAGCAAGTCCAGCAGTTCAGCCTCAAGCACCAAGTCAATCTTGCGGGGGCGTCCCGACTTTGGGGCATCGGTGAGTGCGTCCAGTCCTTTCTTCTGCCAGGCATCAAGCCAGGCGCTAATGGTATCACGGTCGGCCCGCAGAATGCCTGCGAGTTGCTCAATGGGGTAGCCGTCGGCAGACAGCAGAACCGCATGAGCGCGTTGTCTTTGGCGCGCTGTGGCCCCGTTGAGATGGAGTTGTTCCAGTGCCGTGCGCTGCTCCTGGGGCAAAGCAGAAACAAATTTCATGCAGGTATTCTACCCGCAACCTAAATACCTGATTTCTTTTGTACACTTACTTAGGCGTGTTTTGCCAAAGGTCAACCCCAGCCCCGCGCCCTTGGTGCGGCCCTTGTCGCGCGGATCGGGCATGCCGGGCACGGCTTCGCGGCCCCAAAGCGCGTGATGCACGAAATGGGGCGACTCGCCCAGCCAGTGCAGCGGCTCCTCGGCCACTGCCCATTGCTCGCGCGACTGATAGGAATGCACACGCTCCATGGGCATTTCGACGTCTGTTAAATCGCCGACGCCTTCCATGTTGCTTTGTCCGGCCAGCACCCACAAATCGCCTACCAAGACGTTTTGAGCCCCGGCGACTTGGTACGGGCCGCCGGTCGGCACTGTGACTTGTTCGCCGCTGCCTAGTGTCACATGGGCCTGGTCATCCAAGCCGCGCTGCAAGACTTGATGATCCTCGATAGTCATATGCTGCGTGTTGTTCCTTCGGGAAAGTTGAGGTGCATGCGGCTGGCTGTCGGCGCGGACTGTCCTTTGTACTTGCTGCCCAGACCGGGGTGGCCGTAGGGACGCTCGGCGGGCGTGGACATGGCAAAAAACGAAATCTGCCCGATCTTCATGCCGGGATAAAGTAAAATCGGCAGGTTCGCGACGTTGGACAGCTCCAGGGTGATGTGGCCGTCAAAGCCGGGGTCGATATAACCTGCCGTGGCATGCACGATCAGCCCTAGTCTTCCCAAACTAGACTTGCCTTCGAGTCTCGCCACCAGGTCATCGCCGAGTGAAATGCGCTCTATTGTGTTGCCCAGGATAAACTCGTTGGGATGCACCACAAATGACTCGCCTTCGGCTACTTCCACCAGTTCGGTCAGCTCGTCCTGCGGGGCTTTAGGATCAATGCAGGGGTAGCGATAATTACGAAACACGCGAAACTGCGCCGCGAGACGAATATCAATAGATGCCGGCTGCACCAGCATTTCGTCATAGGGGGCAATCACAATACGTCCCTGCGCAATGCCCTCTTTGATGCTTTTATCGGACAAAATCATGATGTTGCTACTCTCCGCCGGGCTTTACAGCGCGCTTCAGCCAGACGTAATGCGGCCCGGACAGGGCTTCGGACGCGGCAAACCCTGCGCCCTCTGCACACTGAATTCCATTGCCATTGTCGCGCGCCACACGCATCCACACTTCGGGGTAGGGACGCTCCTGAGCCAGAAACGCGCACAGCCGGGTCAGCAGTTCCTGCCCGTATCCCTGTCCGCGCAGGTCGGGGGCGACCAGCAAGTGCTGGATTTCAGCGTCCTGTTCCACGTCGTCTTCCACTATTTCGGCATACGCCGCCATGTCGCCGTCAGCTCGCAGTATCCAGGCGAAGTTTGCTTCCAAAGCCCACCGGGTCACCTGCTTGGCCGTGAGCGGAAACTCGCGTGACGCTGCCGCGTGCCACAAGTCCTGCGGGGCAGCGGCCCAATGGGCCACTTGTTCTGCTTCAGCGACCGCAAATGGACGCAGCGTAAACTCCGTCATGGCGCGTCCTGACCTGCGGCTTCCAAATCCGTGGGCGCGTGCTCGCGGCGCGGCCCGCGAGACATCGCCCCCAAAACGCCGTTGACAAACCGCCCTGATTCTGCTGTGGAGTATTTCTTTGCCAGTTCGACCGCTTCGTTGACAATGGTCGCGACCGGCACTTCGGGCCGGTACAGCATTTCAAACGCCGACATGCGCAGGATGTTGCGGTCGACCGTAGCTTGCCGGTCCAGCGCCCAGTCGGTGGAAAGCTCAGAAACGGTCTGGTCGATCTCGCCTTGATGCGCCAGTGTCCCCCTCACCAGGGCTTCCGCCAGTTCGCGGTTTGGCCCTTCCAGGGGCGACTGCGCCAGGGCATTGGCAATCACGCTGTTCGGTTCCTGCCGCCCCAGGTCCAGCTCGAACAGCATGCGCAGGGCAAGTTCCCGCGCTTCGCGCCGCGTGTTTTTGTGCGCCAGGTTGGGATGCGGCTCTGCGGGTTTGGGGGGAAGTGCACGTTTCATTTGCCCTTATTGTACCCGCTTCCCACGCGGCTTTGCCCCCTTTGCCCGCGCCAAATCCGTGCCCAAAGTCTGCCGCGGACGCCGCGCCTTGCGCCACCACCGCCCGCGCACGGGACGTGTCAGCAGCAGCAGGGCCACGAATGCCATCGCCAAAACCAGGCAGCCGTCCGCGCCCCAGTCACTCGGATGCTCCGCCCCAATCACGCCGTGCGCCTGCCGGTACAAGGCGATTTGGGTCAGCCGCACGAACCCCCACGCGCACGCCCCAATCCCCAGCCATAGCGCGCCGGGAACTAAAAACCGCCCCAGCGGCTTTGGCGCTCGCTGGCGTCGTTTTCCCCTCATAGCATTCCTTGAAAACTTCCCATGCGCCCATCTCCTCGCGAGAGCATACCTGCCCTGTTTCCCCGGCTTTCGCACGGCTTAGCGACGACGGACGGTTTTGGTCCGTCGTTGTTAAGCGCTGGCAAAGCATAAGAGACGCCTTTGATGCGCCGTACATAAAAAAGCATTGCACCGCTCCTAAGAAACAGTGCAATGCGTTAATGTCCACTGTGCAGTTGGCGATGCGATGTCAGCATCAGACGTTTGCTATTCGGCGATCCACTGGGACTCGGCTTCGGCCTTGGTCATGGTCAGTGTGACAAACTCGCCGACTGAGGCGATTGCAGTCAGGGGCAGAAAGTGATGCTTGCCGTCCGCCTGCGAGTCGTGATGCGTCAGCTTGATGCGGTCGCCGTCCAGATGATCGACAATGCCGACGTGCTCGTTGTCGGAGCCGATCACTTCCATGTGCTCTTTGATGTCGGAAGGGTTCAATGGGTTCGTTCCTCTCGGGTGTAGATAACGCCATGTTACCCGCTGCACTTTTGGCTAAACCCAGCGCAAGCCGTTTGTGACGCAAAAACGCCCGGTTATTCTCCCAGATACGTCGCCAAAAAGCGCGTGTTAATCTCCCCTTTGCGAAAGAACGCATTCGCAAATATCTTCTTGTGGTACTCCAAATCCGTCTTGATGCCCACAATCTCCGTCTCGTGCAGCGCGCGCTGCATGCGGGAAATCGCCTCGCTACGCGTTTCGGCCCAGACAATAATCTTCGCCAGCATCGCGTCATAATACGGCGGCACGTCATAACCGCCAAAGACATGGGTGTCCACGCGCACGCCCAAACCGCCCGGCAGGCGCAAAGCCGAAATATGCCCCGCACTTGGCGCGAAATCCCGGTCGGGGTCGCGGGCAGTCAGGCGCACTTCAATGGAATGGCCCTTCCACTCGATCTGGCGCTGACCAAACGGCAGCTTTTCCCCCGCCGCGATCTTAATCTGCCACTTGACCAGGTCTAGGCCCGTCACCATTTCGGTCACAGGGTGCTCGATTTGCAGGCGCGTGTTCATCTCCATGAAATAAAACGTGCCGTCGGGCGCAAGGATAAACTCCACGGTGCCGGCATTCGTATAACCCGCCGCCCGCGCGGCTTTAACGGCGGCATCGCAAATGCGCTTGCGTACGTTGTCAGGCAGATGCGGCGCGGGCGCTTCTTCCACCATCTTCTGGTAGCGCTGGGTCTGCACGGAGCAGTCGCGCTCGCCCAGGTGCAGGACAGTGCCGTGTTCATCGGCTAAAATCTGCACTTCGATATGGCGAAACGTGTCCACAAACTTTTCAATATAGACATCGGCATTGCCAAACGACGACTCGGCTTCGGTCTGCGCCATTTTTAGTATCTTGGGGAAATCTTCTTCGTTCTGCACGACCCGAATGCCGCGTCCGCCGCCGCCGCCCGCCGCTTTAATCATCACGGGGAAGCCGATTTTACTCGCAATCTTGGACGCTTCCAAAGGGTCGCGCAGAGCCGTGTTGGTGCCGGGCACGATAGGGACACCCGCCTGCTCCATGGTCGCACGGGCGGCAATCTTGTCCCCCATCATTTCAATGGCGTGGACCGGCGGCCCGATATACTTCAAGCCGATGGCATCACACATCTCGGCAAAACTCGCCACTTCGGCCAAAAACCCGATGCCCGGATGCACGGCATCGCACCCGGTGATGACAGCGGCGCTTAAGATGTTAGGAGCATTGAGGTACGAGCCTTTGGCTTCGGGCGGGCCGATACAGACAGCTTCATCGGCCAGACGCACATGCAGGGCATCGGCATCGGCCTGCGAATACACGGCGACTGTGGGGATCTTCATCTCGTGTGCGGCGCGGATAATGCGCACGGCAATGTCGCCGCGATTGGCGACCAAAATCTTTTTGAACATACGTGGGCGTTACCTGGTGTGCTGGGATGGGGGAAACAAGTTTGTATGGCTGATGGAATGGGGTGAGTATACCCCGGCGCTGCGCGCCCGCGAAATACGCAAGAAAAGACAAAGGCCCCAAGCTGCCGTGCTCAGGGCCTTGCGCGCGCCGAAAAAGCGTTATTTATTCACTGCCGGATGTGTCCGCGCCGCCGCCGGTGGGGATTTTGATGCCGCCCGGCCCGACTGTCGTGTTAGCCGGGGCTGCGGGCGCGGGGACAGGTGACTGGCCGGGAGCCAGCGTAACGGGTGCCGCATTTGCAGGGGCGGCCCCATGCCCGACTTCCGTGACTGTGCCGTTTGTCATCACAAATGCGCAGCCCGGCGCATGCACAATATCGTCGGTCACGCCGTACTTCTTCAAGTCATCCAAAGAAGGCGGCGCGGCGCCGTCATGGTCGGAGCGGTACATGGACACGGCTTGATTAATCTGCGACGTGTACACGCTGCATGCCGCTCCCTGCCCGGCCTGAATAGCCGAGCTTTGCTCGCCCGTGCGCGTGGCCGGCTTCAGCATTTTGGGGATATAAATAGCCGCAAGAGTGATAAGAATGGCGATGGCAATCAGCGACCCGACAATGGTCCACTGTCCCTGCTGATGTTTGTTGGCGTAGTTGGCCATGGTGTTGTTCACCTCAATCGTTTCGCATTCACGGCGTCAAACGGAACAATGGCTGACCGTATTCCACTGCGCCGCCGTCCTCGACTAGCACTTCCACAACCTGCCCGGCTTGTTCGGCCAGGACATCGTTCATCAGCTTCATGCTTTCGATATGCCCGACAAGCTGCCCCGCGCTGACAGTCATGCCATAGCGCGGCGGCGAGGGCAGGTGGTGAAACAAGCCCACCATCGGCGCGGCGAGAAGCACAGGTTCCCTGTCAACCGCAAGGGGGATGTCGTCGCTTGTGGGGGAAACGGACGCTTCCGCCACCGCCGAAACAGGCGCTTGCCCCAGTGCCGGGGCGGGAGCGAACAGAGACGACCCGCGCCGTACGCACACGCGCTCGCCGTTGCGCTCCATCGTGATTTCCGACACGGGATACTCGCGGAGCAGGCCGACAACTTGCTCCACCATCTCAATAGTCATAATTTAGACTTCGTTTAGATTTTTAATTTGAAGCATAGAAACTCGATAAACTTGAGGATTTGGGTCAGGCCGATCATGCACACCACGCCGATCAGCGTGTATTCAACAGGCAATGATGTGTCGCCGTGCATATAGGTGATGTGGCCCGGCGCTTCGCCAAATGAAAACCGCTTCATCACCACTTCCGAGACATTCATCATTTGCGCGGCGAATGTGCCCAGTGTTCCCCAGTCAAAGTAAACACCGATCGGCAGCAGTACCAGTGTCGCCGTGACCAGGGCTTTGTATTTCTGGCGCTGATGCTCGTTGTATATAACGCACTTGCGGCAGCGGTCGCGCTTTTCCGCGGGGCTGAGGCCCGCCCGTGCCTGCCCGAAATTGAAGGCGGCATCTGCGCGGGCGGCCTTCTGTTTCCAGTCGTCGTTGATAACCGCTTGCAGGATAATGCGTTCTTCACACATGCACCCTTCTTTGTGCCACCAGCAAGGCCCGCGCTTTTTCAGGAAGACCGGGCACTTATCGCGCACATGGTCGCGGCAGTAAGGCAGCTGCCAGCAGCTTCCCAGAAACATCTGCTTGACGGCTTTTTGCTTGGGCACGGACGCCCCATACTTCATGTTGACCCGCTGGATGGCCTGCGTTTCAGAGATTGCCCGGAACCGGCGCAGCAGGTCGGCCCCTGTCCAAAAGATGCCTGGCAGGAAAAACAGCCAGGACAGCAATTGAAAGTCCGACATCAACAGATTGACGGCATGGCTGGGCTTGAAAGTGCGCCAGTTGTACACGAACAGGGTCAGGGACGGCAAGCCCGCGTAAAAGACCAGCCCAATGCCCAGCAGCACGTAGCCCAGCTTTTCATCCCGCAAGGCGATGATAAGAAGGCAGACCACCGACACGAATGTCGTCACCTGCAAAAGCTGAAAGACCAAAGCGATGTTTGCCATCTGGCGCGTCACATCGGTGGGGGCAAGATGGTGCAGGGCGTCCTTGCTCCAAGCCCCGGAATACATTCCAGCCAGCAGAAACAGCAGCAGGACAAGAGAGATAATAAATGCGCCCCACAGCACGGGACGCGCGTATTCGTCAATCGCCAGGCCCGTGCCGCGTCCCGGCTTCTTTTTGCCGTAGTTCGGGTTGGGGCGCGGCACGGGAACAGGCCCACGCGGGGGCACTTGGGAGAGGTCAATCGGCGTCTGCATAATGTTGAATACCCTGGAACAAATAAGGCAAGGACAACAAACCCCGCCTCCAAAAAGTCGGTCAGTTTCCAGCAAAGCATCGCGCGCCGTCGTTGGCTTGGCAGCCCCCAATGGATTAGCCGGTGATGCGCCCTAAGTATTGGTCGCTGCGCGTGTCGATCTTGATTTTATCACCGACTTTGATGAAAAACGGCACGCTGACGGTGGCGCCCGTTTCCACTATGGCAGGCTTGCCGCCGCCTGATGCCGTGTCGCCCTTTTCGCTGCCTGCGGTTTCCGTCACTTCCAGTTCCACGAAGGCGGGCACTTCGACACCGATAATAGCGTCTTTGTGCGTCATCACGCTCAGTTCCATGTTTTCCTTGAGGTACTTGACCCCGGTTCCAATCTGCTCTTTGCTTAGCCCGGTTTGTTCAAACGTGTCTGGGTCCATGGCAAAGTATTCTGCCCCGTCGCTGTACAAATACTGCATGGGGCGTCGCTCCAAAAACGCCTGCTCCATGCGCTCGCCGCCGCGCCAGGTCTTGTCGATGGTGCGGCCTGTCTTGAGATTTTTAAGCGTGGAGCGCACAAATGCCCCGCCTTTGCCGGGCTTGACATGCTGGAAGTCCGTGATCGTGTAAATGTCCCCGTCCATGACGATGGAGATGCCGTTGCGAAAGTCACTCGTATCCATAGTTCAATCCTCATCGGCCTTTCATTGGCCGGTGCAATAGACCTATTATACCACGTCCCTTTGTCCCGTGCAATGACATGAATTGGCCTGCTTTCGGCAGGAACACGCCCGCGCTTTGTCGAACGTGGACACATCATGTCCAACACAGAAGATCAAACGCCCCCCGTTGCGCCGGATGCCCCCGCGCCGCTACCTCCCCCGGAAAACCGCCTGCGTCGCCAATTGATGAAAGGCTTTGTCGGAACCCTTGTCGTCGGGGCGGTCACTTATTTCGGCTGGACCCGTTACCTGTTCCCGCCGCGCCCTCACGGGCTACGGCTTGGCCCCATCGCCGACTTTGCGCCCGGTGCGCCGCCGACATTGCTGCCTCCCACCGGCAACGCTCAGTACGCCGTTCAAAGCACCGGGCAGGGGGAGTTTATCGTGCTGAGCGCTGTCTGCACCCACCAGGGCTGCTCGGTGGGCTGGGATGCCAAGGCGGGCAATTACCTGTGCCCCTGCCACCTGGGACGCTACGACACAAGCGGCAAGGTATTAAGCGGCCCGCCGCCCCGCCCGCTGCCTGCTTTGCCACACCACGTCCAGGGCGATACGCTGTACTTGAACTCCTGAAAGTGCGTGTAAGACTACTCCGGGTCTGCCGTACCAAGCGGCACGATCTTGGACATGCCCCCACTGTCGCGCGAGATTTGCCGCAAAAGCTGCGTGCCCTCAAACGTCCTGTCCACGCCGGATGGGTCGCGCCCAACCAGGCCGATGGTGTAGATGCGCGCGCGGTGAACGTTCATCTCGCGGACGCGGCGCGCGAGCAGCGCAAAGTATTCGTCCCGGTGATTGCTCGCAAGGTCCTGAAAGGTGTCGTCTTCGGTCGGGTCGCCGTCAGTGATGAGGACAACCACGTTGACACCCGGCATCGCAAGGGCCAAACGCATAGCGCTGTCTAAATTGGTGCCGCCCCCGATTTGCAGCGTGGACAAAAAGTACGATGCCCGCGTCACCATGTCCGGCGTGGCCGGGTCCAGTTGGTCGTCAAACACATGGGAATGGTCGCTGAACGTGATGATGTCGAACGACTCGCCCGGCACCAGGCCCGCCATCGCGTCCCTAAGCTCCTGACGCGCCCGGTCAATGCGGCTGGTCATGCTGCCCGAAATGTCCAGGATGTAGACAATGTGGCGAAGCCCCTCGCCTCCACCCGCCCCGCCGCTCCCAATGCCAAACGGCCCGCCCCCGCCGCCGCTGCCTGCCCCCGATGACCCGCCTGACCCTTGCCCTGTTTTATCGCCCTGACCCCGTCCCTGTCCGCCCGCGCCGCCGGAGGGAGCCGCGGGCAAAGCAGGCGGCGCAATAATCTTGACCGGCGTCAGCGAAATGGGGGCCGCACCCAATTTTGGTTTCAAGAGGGGAATGCGCGCGATTCGCGCGGGTGTCAATGTCGGCACACTCGCGGGTGCGGCAGCGGCGGGCGGGGCAAGAGCGGGCGGCGCAATGGCTTTGTGCCCCGCTTGCCTGCCCTGTCCCGCCGGGGCAGGCCGCGCGGCTTCCACGGGGTGCGGGCGGGCGGAGGGAGCTTCCGTGGTAGCCCGCCGGGTCACGCGCGGACGTTCCACGGTCGCTCGCTGCACGACACGGACATGATGCCGTGGCGTAGGCGTGTGATGCGGCGGCACGCGCGGCGGGCGAACAACGAGCTTAGGGGGCTGCGGCGGCGTGGGCAGAATGGCGATGCGCAGCACGCGCGGGGCGGGAACAAAGGGCACGGGACGCGATGGGTTCCAAAAGCGCCCCACCAGCATCAGAACAATGATGTTGACGACCAGTGAAGCCAGAGCGCAAGCCCAAAGCCGGGGCGCACGAGGCCGCGCCTTGGGCTGCTGGAGGCTGGGCACGATTGTCGTGCGGCTAATGTCAACGTGTGCTGTTTTCCCCGCCATAGACTATTCAAGACGGACAGGACGGGCGGGAAGTTCCGAACTCTTGGAAGCGACAAGTGGAAACGGAACACAGTGGAAGACTGTGGTAAGTAGCTTGACAAACAATCATTCGACAAATAGCCACAACCGTAGCGCCTTCTGATCTTATCAACGCCAAGGGTGGTACTTATCAATACCAGGGTACCATGTACGCGTCGGGTGTGATGGGCGGGCTGGCCCCGACAAGTCTTGCCAATCACTACACCGGCCAGACAGGCATTCACTCGGACGGCTCCAATTTCCTGCTGGGCGACGGTCATGCGAAATGGATGCGCGGCCCGGCTGTTTCGCCCGGCCACACCGGTACGGCAGGTCAGTACCAGAACCAAACTGCCGGTCAGGCTGCGGCGACCGACAAAATGTACCTAAACAACGGAACATCGGCGGCAGCGGCAACGTTCAGCCCGATCTAGTCAAACACTTGGTGCGAAGGATGGAAAAGCCAAAGGACGGCCCGGTATCTTCCTCTCCACCTGCACTCAAACGAATAAAAGCGCCGGGGCATCTGCCCCGGCGCTTTTGTGCGTCCTGTTACGCTTCACCCCATGCGCAAACAAAACGGAGCCAAACCAATGCAAATATGGATTGAGCCGGCGGGCCAAGGCCCGGAAAAGCGCGCCATGGGGGATTTGGCCCGCAACGCGGCCCTGCGCGTACCTGTCCCGCAGGCAGAAAGGTTTCTGACGCGCACGCCTAACCCTTGCTGCGTGTCAGGACATTGGGCGCGCTGTCTTCGCCGATGGTCAGGGTCAGGGTGTCGCCGTCCAGGTGAAACGTGCCGGACTGGGTCACACTCGCGCGGGTGGGAATCTCCTGCACCTTGCCATCTACGGTGTAGGAGCTAAACGTCTCGGTCAGCGTGCTGCCGCTCACCGAATAAGTCCCGCTTGCGCCGTTGCCCGCCCCCGCCGTCGTGGTGAACGTGCCGTTGTCGCGCAGGGTGATGGACGACGGCACGCTGCCCTGTCCGCCCGGCAGGATATGAGGGCCGACCCATGTCCCGACCAGGCCGGGCTTGTGCGCGCACCCTCCTGCCAAAACCAGAAAAGCCAGGGATGCCGAAACGAAAGTCGTGTGTGTCAAACGCATGGTGGCCCATTCCCCATCGCGGGCCGTGTTTCCTTCCTGGCCTTGATGCGGCGGCGTTGTTTGGGCAAAGCTTCGGCGTTTGCACGGCAGAGCGAGCCATGAGCAACGACGGAACAAATTCGTCCGTCGTCGCTATGCCATGGAAGCGCCGGGGAAACAAATCAGCAACGCCGAGGCAACGAGGGCAAAAGCCCGCATTTTTCCCATGACGCCGCTCGTGCGCGCCTGCCGAGAACAAAGGGGAAAGAAGGGAAATCCCCCGTGCTGCAAAAAGCATTGGCGGCGGCTGTTGTTCTGGCCGCCGTTGTCAACCTGGGAGCAAGCTTTGGGACGGGAAGTGTCTCGTTCGTTCGTACCTTGCCAAGCCGCGAGCCGTCTGCTATAATCACAGCGACACTGCATTTTTTCGCAGGCAAAGGAAGCTTAGATGAACACCACAACCACGCCCCTGTCCGCCGCTTTGCTCGTCGTCGCTGCCCTCGCGGGAGCCGCGCAGGCTGCCACGCCCGCCAAAACAGCAAAGCCCGCCCCCATGGTCACGCTGTACCAGGCAGCCAAGTGCCACATGTATTACACGCCCCGGCAGGCCAAGATTTATCGCTACGTTTGTCCCGACAGCAAGGGCAAGATGACCAAAGTGATGGTGACGCCGAGCGTCGCCAAAACTGAAACCGCCAAAACCAATGCCCTCCTCAAGGCTGGCGACAAGCCTTTCTAGCGCTCCTGTAAACGCAGACAAAAAAAGGGCGCAGGACTTTTGTCCTGCGCCCTTTTGCCGTGTTGTTGGCGTTAATCTTCGTTGGACAAGGCATCCAAACCGACTGCCTGCCGGTGCTCGGCCAAAACAGTCTGGGGCACCTGCTTTAAAAAGAAGTTGATGGCGAACAAAGCAATCCCGATGTCGTCGAGCGGGCCGATGACAGGGATATACTGCGGCACGTTCAGCGGACTGACCGCAAATATGGCCGCGCCGACAAGCACTGCCTTGGCAAAGGCCGGAACGCGGGCATCGCGCAGCAGGCGCTGAAACAAAGCCATTTGTTTGGGGCCTTGCTGGAGCAAAGACTGCCAGCCGCCCGCGCGGCGCGTCATAGAAAGTAAACGCCAAAGTTGTTTCGCGAGGTTCATAATGGGTTCCTTGAATGCAAAGTTAAGAAAGGGTCGTCCCCTGCTCTTATAACCTTTCGCAGCCCTGTTTTGTTCCACGGAATACACAGTCAGTGTCCCGCCGAAAGAACAACAGGCCGGAGTGTTCCATACAAGCTTTCCCAAATTCCGGCAAACACGAACACAACCGCAAATAAAACCTGAAACGCGCGTCCTCCGCGCAGGGCCAGCGCGGGCCAAAACCAGGAAATATACCAGGGAAACGCAAATCCCAGGCCGGTCAGCATGAACACGGCGCTCCACACGCTCCAGGCGGGCAGCCACGGCGTCGGCATACGCCTGCGTGTTCCCAGCCAGACCGACACAGCCACATAAGCCAGCCCGGCCCAAAGCAGGCCGCCATGCCCGTTCTGCGTCCGCCGGTGGAGGGTGTCCCAGATGGCGCTGCCGTGCCAAAAGCAGGCATAGCCCAGTACAAGAGGCAGCAGCATCCCGGCAATCAAATAAAACATGGCCCTGCGCCGGGCGGGTGCATCGGGCAGAGTGCGTTTGATGTCCAAAAGCAGCCACGGCAGCAGCACCAAAGGGAGCAGCTTGATGCCCGCGGCCAAACCCAGCCAAATGCCCGCCCGTCCGTGCTTGCGCTCCAAAAACGACGCAAAGGCCGCAAACAGGCATGCCATCATCAGCAGGTCGTTGTGCCCGCTGCCTGTTCCTTCCATCAAAAGCAGGGGGCACGTGCCGACCAGCAAAGCTGCCAGCCGCCCGCGTCCCGGCTGCACGTGCTCGGCGATGCGTCCCGCGCTCCAGGCCAGGCCGCACAAGGCGAGCGCCTCCACAAGCTTCAAGTATAATACTTGTCCCCACAGCCACGAATGCGGCAAAGCATCGACCAGAGCCACGCTCAGGGCCGTCCACACGGGGCCGTAGACGGTGGGCAAGTCCCACGCCAAAAAATACTGCACGGGGTCATTGGCCCAGTGCAAAAACGAATACGGCAGGGCCACATACGGGTTTTGGTCGTACAGCACCGCCAGTCGTCCCGACGCGGCATACGCATAAACATCCGTAGACAGCACGGGCGGCGCAAACAAAGCCAGGGCAAACGCAAAGCCAGCCGTCAGCAGCAGGGTCGTGCGCAGGGAAGGCGCAGTCCGGCGCGCGCCGCAAACCACAAGTCCATAGCCCAGCCACAGCAGCCCCACGCCCGCACGAAACTGCCGGTTCCACTGCGCGGGCGGCAGAGGGTGCGGCAGGGCAAAATGCAGATGCTGCGCCCAGTGTGACGGCGCCGGCGGATCAATGCCCCACCAATCGGCCTGACACAGCGGCGGCATGGCGTACTGTGTCCGGGTCAGCCAAAGCAAGGCGGCCACCATCAAAGTCAGGCCCGCGCCGAGCAAGCCGCGCGCGCACACAGCTTTTGCGGCAGGG
>JAABUO010006144.1_pt1 | contig 13892 bp, 18 predicted proteins | sample 5559291 | NCBI WGS metagenome assembly JAABUO01 (sample SAMN10711878, study PRJNA513372) | rock metagenome | isolation source: Antarctica rocks | place: Antarctica: Victoria Land, Finger Mt sud | reverse complement strand
GAGCTTCCAATTCACCATTGCTGAGTTCAAGTGCTGGTTCACTGTGCAGCTGCTGCAGCAGCTGCTTACGTAGCTTTGATAGCTGCGCCATGTGAGTAATGTACATGCGTCTGTGCGAGAGAATGGCCCTCTTTTGGTCTTCTGTGAGCTGCAGAATGCGCTGCATAGCAATAACATCCAGATTGAGAGCCTGGACTCAAGATGCCTGGACTCAATGCACGCAACACATGTATAACACAACATGCATAATGCACATGCATAATAAAACATGCACAATCCAACACATGCACAATGCAACACATGCATAATAATATGATAGTGCACCGTGTGACACAGGAATTGCTTCAAGCATATAAAATGTGAAGCATGGACACAATTCAAGACAAGGACAGGTACTGCAGGAGGCAAAGAAGCAAGCAAGCAAGCACTCAGGCGGAGCTCGACTACAAGCCCACAGGCATATGTTTGCTGACAACACAATTTGCACACTGTGTGCTGAACACTGACCTAGCCATACAATCAATCCAAATAAACATATTGACGAGGCAGTACTATCAGTGCTGTCTGATACACAGCACATGATAGACACCTCACAGTCATGCAACTTTTTGAACCAATAACAATAGCAATGTTCATTTCCCAGCTCGTGATCAGCTGCGCAAGTCTTGTCTTTCCTGACAGTTCGTACCAGTACTTTGAAAGTATATCCTTTGAGCTCAAAAATTTATTAGACAATCCAACAAAAAAAAATGTCAGAAAATTTACCAGCAAGGTAAACCAGTCAGGCGTGCGCTGCAACACAGCTTGCTCTTTGTCAGCCTGCCCTGGAGGGGCGCTCCAAGTGAAGATTCTGCCGCATTCCCTGGGGGCAACCCGGGCCCTGAGAGTGTGCAGAGTGCAGAACTCCTGGAGCAGCTGCCCAAGCTGTAGCCCTGCCTCAGGGGCGATGTCATGTCCAGTGGCCAACAGAAGCTTCGCCACTTTGGTGACGTACCCCTGTAAAGCATGTCATTCGTGGGGCACATCTATTCCAGCACCACACAAACATTGTGCGCTCTGAGCAGTCAGCAGAAGTGCTTCTTGTTTGTATGGTTGGCTTTGTGCTTTCTGCAAAGGCACTTGACTGGGCACAGCCAAAATTAGGGGTGTGCAAATTACTCATTTCACTGGACCAATGTATGTAATTACCCAGTAACGTTACCAATTGGTAAGCAACGCAGTAATTTACTATAAAACTATTACTGTCCAACTGCTATACATGGCCGTTTTCAACTTTGAAAGCGGCAAAGCACTGCTCTTGCTCAGGGAGATGCATCTGCCATGTTGAACAAATTCTCGAGCAACATTCCTACCTCAAATCAGGGATTTACCCGTTTCAACAGGTTTTGCAGGTTGTAATTTTGTCAAATTTCCCTATAAACCCTCGAGAAAACCTATTACTGCCGCCATTTCTCCCTAATTTTGGCACATTTGGGCTTATTTTGCCCATTTTCTATGAAATGAAATGAGACGCTAAATGCCTGAATTACCTTGTTTCACGACCCCAACAGTAAAATGTAACAGTAATTGCAGTAACGTTACCATTCAGTCATGATTGATGAAAGGTAATTTGCACACCCCTAGCCAAAATCCCAGGCAGTGCCTGAGCAGCTGTGTGAGCAAGCTGCCAAGCAGCTGTAGTCCATGATACAGCAGTGACGGTGTGATAAGCGCTGCATGATGCCTGCCCAGCAAACTATACTTTTGACTGTCTGTCTTGGTCTGTCTTTGTCAATGAAAGCCACAGGGGGCAAAAGTAAGAGACGTTCACAGACCTTGCCTGAATTGCACAGCAGTCAGACCCACCTGCCGAATGACTGCAAGCTGTGGGTACGTCATTTTGGCTACTACTTGACAAGCCTCCTCTTGTTTTTGCAGCAAGTCACAGGTCAGCAAGGCCCCCCACGCTGTCCAAGGCGTCTGCAACAACGCATGTATGGAGGAATCCAGCTCTTCAGGTGCCTGCAAGTCAGGAACCCCTATACTTGCCCAAGGCTGTAAGGTTGCAAATCGTCAGGCTGCAGAGAGTGCCATGCAAGACAACAGCAGGCTTAATCTGTGACGTAGCAATAGAATGGTGCACAGGCAGCCACTGAAGCAAAATTTTGTATCTTTTGTCCTGAGTGTCATGAATGAACTGCTTGTGACAGTCGTTTCAGTCTGAAAGCCTCAATTTATGAATCAGAGGCTGTATAGAACTTCTGCACTGTCCAGGTGGGAATGCTGAGACAATTTGTGAGAGGAGTGCTTGGTGATGAGTGCTTGACTTACTTTGCCTATTGCACAGACGGCTGGCAGTAGCAGTTTGTCCTCATGCTTTGATGAGAGGATAAGACTTAGGCCCAAGTCTGAGGGGCTATGGCTTTCTGCTTGAACACGCTTCAACGCTGCTTTAGTCCGAGCCAGCTCTGCCTCCAGCTTTTGCTTCTGAGTCTACAACACATGCAAAGTCTCATTGATGTAATGCCATGACGCAGACACTATTTTGACAGCTGTGCAAGCATGCCAATCAGCCCTACTGTTACTTTTTGCTTCTCACGAAAGCGCTTCTGGTGCCGCCTGTTCAACTCTTTTGTTCTCTGCTTAGCATTCTGCAGGAGTGTTTGGGACCTGGGCTGGTCAGCAAGCAACAGTTGCTGAGGAGTATGAGTCAGGTCCGTATCAAAGCTGCTGGCAGGCGTAATGTCCCAGCGTGGGCTGGCAATCCCGCAACTGTCCAAAAGCTGCAGCTCCTCATCGTACGGGTAACCCACAAGCTCGTCCAAAAAATCAAGATCTGTCTCGAACACGAGGGATTGGTCGAAATCGCGAAGTGGGCCTAGCTCTGCGGGTTGTAGCTGAGCCTGCACTGATTGCATCACATCCGACGCTCACCCCTTGCAAGCAGATACCCAACGGAAGAATCGTCGAGGACACTCTTCGCTGCCGCTGCGTCAGTAACGCTAGCGCTGTTGGTGTTGGCGGAGCAGGGAAGACACAGGCACTGTGCTGCTTCTCACGGTCGACAACACCCCTGACTGCCAGCTTCAGCTGGTGATGCAGTGAAGTAATGCTGTGGTCACCCGTCACGCACCCGAAGCGACGTTCGAAGGTGGTGTCGGAGGCTCCGACTCGGAGAAACGTTACATCATGTGATGACTCATTAGGTACTTACTTACAGTAAGATCTGCATGAGTCTTGACCTAATGGGCTGATGGGCAGATCAAAGTGTGTGTGGTAGTGTAATAAAACAGCTGTAGTTATGCACCTCCCGTGACCATTGTCTGCTATGCGCTGCGGCATCGGGGTCTATTGTGAGCTGTAGAAAGGCTGTGCATGACACATCATATATACATACATTTTGTGGTACAACGCCATGTATATTGCTACATTAAATGCAGTACCACAGCTTCAAATCCAATAAAAGCCCAATAAAAGCTTGACATGCCTGCAGCGACTGGCACGCTGACCTGTGTGCTTCTCCTCCTCTTTGTCTATACACTCTTGTCTTGTTGTCTGTTCCTCTTAACAAGCTGAACAAGCATTGACAAAAGCCTGTTGACGTTTCAGTTTGGCGCGTGCGGTGATCCTGATCTACACGGGCCGTGTTTGCCACTGTGAGGCGGCAATATAGACATTTGTTCTACCTCGGTCACCATGTTTGAGGCGACGCGCTTTGAGCCTGTGGCACACATGAAGGTGACGGGACTTTGCCCTGAGGACTACAATGGACGTATTCACAGCACAAACAACACCAGTTGAAGTTCAACTGAGCTGGCTGTGACTTATGCTACGGCCCCCAGAGCAAAAGTTGTGCTTGATTTGCATTTTAAGAGTTCTTGCTTCTTGTTGCAGGCTAACATGGAAGTCCTACAGGGCCCGCTGCTGGACAAGGTCTTGGGCAAATTGGAGTGCTGCCGAGACCTGCTACGCTGTGCAGCCGTCAGCAAGTTGTGGCTGCAAGTGGCTTCAAAAGTACAACCAACATCCCTATATCTCCCAGAGACCTGGCGTCGTCGGCAGTCACTGATCGCACCTCAGGAGGTGCTGCAAATGATGCAGTGGCTGCACCGCAAGCAACATGCAGGATATTTCGGCCGTCTTGAACAGTTCAGTCTGGGGATAGCTGCTGCTGATGAAGAGGTCTTAGCTCCAGCTTGCTATCAAGGAGACCTTCTGAGCGCATTTATGCACTCAAGTTTGGTGTATGTCAGCTTCTGGCAGCTGCAGGTTTTAGATCTTGGTGGGCCTGTGCATCTGGACACCGTTCTGCCAGTACTGCCAACCGCATTGTCAGATCTTTCGCTGCGTCCTTACTGCAAGCACATGCCCAACAAGTACTGCTTAGCAGCTTTTGAAAGGCTTTCCCAATTGACATCATTGGCAGTTGGCCTTTGGGATAAGAGCCCGGCCAAACATGTCAAGGGTTCTTTTGTACTGGATGTTTGCTTGCCCACTTTGGAGATCTTGAGCTTAGATCCATGGCCCATTGAAGCTCATAAGGATCACCCTTTTGCACAAAGTTTGCCAAATGTGCGGATTCTCACGGCACATGTTGCTTGCAACAAGGCTCAGAGGTTGGGGGTGTTGCCGTCAGTTGAGTTGCTTGGACTGATTTTGCATGATATTGTGAAATCCACGAAAGCTTTTGGTACCAAAATTCCTTCAATTACCATCCTGACTGGCTCAAAGTTGAGAAATCTTCATTTGGTGGGACCTCTAGCCACCCCTTTCCGGCTTGACCTTTCCGAGCGCCCAGACCACTTGTATGTTGCCCACTATGACTGCGGCAGAAAGAGCAATTGTCTGATTGTCGGTCAGGAGAACTCGTGTTTCCCATGGGAAAACATAGAGATGCTAGGCCTGCACTATGATGACGTTCGCTCTTGGTACTGAAGAAAGCAATACTCAAGTTTACCTCAGCAGTACAGTAACTGTAATTGTCACTCGTTCACGACTTGTGGTGCAGCACGTTTTGGCTGCGTTGCAGTCTTTTGGTGTATCCAGACTTTATGGACAAACAGTTCACTTGGAGGCCTTTGCATAAATTTGTCAACAAGACTGAGAAGCATTGGTAATGACAGTTTTGCTTGGCAACACATATACAATGCACAAATTCTGGGTGTGCCTATGCTGTATCGGCTGTATTGCATTTCTTTGTTGCTCTCCCCAATCCCCAGCTCGCCCCCAATCAATTTGAAACAGCCTACAATGCTAAATCTGGCGCTCGCTGGCTTGTGTCCGTCTGCTGCCTACGGGGTGACGTCCTACAGTCCAAATACCTGCCCAGAGGTCGAGTCTGCGTGCCCACTGCCTAAATAGATCTGTAGTCTCACGCTGACCCTTTGCACCGTGCGTGGCGAGGCGACAGGACTCCAGCTGTTGTCTTGATCATCAAAAGCTGCCGTCACTGTGTTCGACAGCCGATACTTGCAACTAATAGGCTGGGGGCGTCCTGCACAACAGGTGCATAAATGCCTGCGAGCTTTTGACATACGCTAGGTTTAATGATACTCCCTTCACTATCGTGCACTGTGGGTATGCAGACCAGAATGGAGGCACTACAGGGTGAATTGCTGGAGCGGATCCTCAGCAATTTGCAGGACACCAAGGGCCTGCTTTTGCAGTGCTCGCTTATCAGCAAAGCATGGCGGGAAGCAGTGTCCAGAATATATCCACATGACCTGGAGCTTCCAAACACATCAGAGAGGCGCACTCAAGTGACTCCAGAGAAGGTCCTGCAGCTCATGCAGTGGATACAGCGCAGACATTCCAAAGGATACTTTGGGCAACTTGAGACCTTGACATTGTTGATCGCGCCTGCTTCTGAAAGCCATCATTTCACAGCAGCTTGTCTGAAAGGAGATCTGCTTACTGCATTTCTCCACTCTACGCTCGCTTATCTAAACTTCTGGCATCTACAATCTCTGAAAATCCATGGCCGACTGCAAATGGGGACTATTTTACCCATACTACCAACAAATCTGCGGCATTTGTGCTTGGAACCTGATGGTAGTCTGCTGCGCCAGACTGTTTCTATGGCTGCCTTTGCGCTGTACACTCTGTTGGAGTCCCTTGTCATTGCAGCCAATGATGGAGTCACTTATAACGAGACTTCTCAAGGCTCTTTCATTTTGGACAGCGCTCTGCCTACTCTTCAGAATTTGACCCTAGATCCTTGGCCCTTCCATGTACACAAAGACCAGTCTCTTGTTCAATGCCTGCCTAGGGTACAAAATTTGGCTGTCCATGTGCTTTCTAGCAAGGCTCAGATAATGCTTGCTCTGTCATCCTTGAAGCACTTGACTCTCATTCTGCATGATTCCTTTGAGCCTTTAGGTTTGCATGTACCACAGCTGCAGGTCCCGCATGCCAGTCAACTGCAACAGCTTTTTCTGGCAGGCCCTCCCAGGACGCCATTTTGCCTTGATCTCACTGATCAACCAGCTCATTTGGCGGTTGCCCATGTTGCTGCTGGCAGGATTAGGAATCATCTAAGTGTAGGCCACTCACAGTACTCCCCTCCTGAGAAATTTAATGATCTTGGTTGGTATCTTCAGGACGGTGGGGTATGGTGGGACGATTAGTGTACAGTGTCAGCAGAAGTGTGCAGCGTATACGTATGCTAGTATCACAACTGTCCACATTTTGACATGTCTAGCAATAAAGCAATTAACACTTAACAACAGCAGTCTTAAAAGACGTAAACATGGCAATACAAGACACTGTAGGTATCATTTGCTGGCAAATAGCTCTGCACATGCAAAACATCACGAGTTGCATAACCATTTGTAACATGCGTTGATACTGCTGCCTTCCAGCTAGTTTTATGCCATTCTTGATGTAAAACATGCAGCTGCAGCAGACCATCCAGTGCACTCACTTTGCAGTCACGACACATACACAAGACGTCAACCATGCACAGCACAGGATTTGTGTCGCAGCTTGACGCCATGGCCAAATCTAAATGGCAAGCAGCATCAAATGCTACAAAACACAGCCTTGATCTCACATATACACATAATGCTACTTTTGCAAATGCCTTTGTGATGGCCTCATATCATTACACGCTCACGGGTAAATACTATAAATACTCAGCAGAAACAGTTGGCTGCCAAAAGCATGCATCAAACAAGCAACTGCCCCTGCAAGTCAATTTGTAATAAAAAGGAAAGAAAACAAGTACTCCGCCAACAAGAGTACACTAGTGGCATGGCATCTTGGGAGACCCAAGAAGGCCTACTACCGGCCACAGTTGGAGATGAGTTGTCACATACTAAGAGGCTGCAGTGACTGGCCATCATCCACCATACCCTCTGGCTTTTGCAACCTTGATGACATTTTCTAAAGCATACACAAATGCAGCCGTTCTCAAGGGCAGGTGCTTCTGCTCATGCAGCTTCCAGACTGGGTCCAATGCATCCTGCATGACAACACAACCCTGACACACTGAATTCTTTTAACATGAGCATTTAGCTGAGAGCTACGGTATTAAACACACTGCTGCTGCTTGTGGAAGCTTGTGCTGTAGATTCAGCACATTGCCATGCACATCATTGGCGGCACGGCACGGCACAGCACAGCACAGCACAGCACAGCACAGCACAGCACAGCACAGCACAGCACAGCACAGCACAGCACAGCACAGCACAGCACAGCACAGCACAGCACAGCACAGCACAGCATCTTATGGACCCTGCCTGTTCAAACATCCAGCTTATAAGCAGTTGTGCAGACATCATACTTTGTCTTGTGCAGACATCCCTACCAACACCCAGCAAAAAGAAGCACATCTAGATGTTGATGACATGCCGTGAATAGCCAAGAAATCAAAAGACTGATGCTGCGCATCAAATTGGATCAGAGAGCGCAAGACAGTGCTGACTCCCAGGTGACCTGTCTCACCGTCATGATACGGTCCATTCTGCGATTCACTTCATCTTCTTCCCATCTGAGTGCACGGCAAACCGACGGTCAGAAGCCTGAATGCAACTTTGATTCACTCAATATGCCAGAATGCCAGATTCACAAACATTTGTGGATATGATACAGCTTGCAATTTAGGGTTAGATAATTTAGTGCCTGAAATGCTGCTGTCATGTTTAGGATTGCAGCTTGTATGCTAAGCAGTGTGCAGTGTTGTGTCTTAAAACAGTGCAAAGGTGCAGACATTGTACACAATTGTTGCTGTAGTAGTCCATAGGACTCAAACATTGCACACAGGCATAAGTGGTTGCCAGCGAGCTTTCACAATTAAGGTCTTTGTGATACAATGCAGTACGGAAAGTTGCATAGCCCATGCAGACGCATTTGTCTACATCTGTTCATGGAAACCACCGACACCGTCCTGCCTGTGCATGTAATTGCTAGTACCCAGCAGCCAAAATGTGTTTGTCATGCATACAAATGCTAACACCCAGCATTTACATTGCACTGACCATGCATCTGAATGCTAGATGTTGAAAACTTGCGGCCTTCCGTTGTGTAAGCTCTGCAGAGTCTGAAACGCGTATGCAGTGATCTTCTTCAGAAACCCAGCGGCTGAGCCATACCTGAAGTTTTGAAGGTTCTGAACCCACTCAAGCCAGCTGACAGCAACGCCACCCCCACTGGCATAAATGTCAGGGCACACAATGACGCCCTTCTCCCTCAGGACTGCATCTCCAGCAGGAGTTGTAGGGCTGTTTGCTGCTTCCACCACAAACTTGCAGTTGAGCTGTTTGGCCACCGCCTCATTGATGGTGTTGGAGCTGGCAGCAGGAATGAAGACGTCGCAAGGCACGCTGAACATCTGATCATGTGAGATTCTGGTCCCTTTAAGCAGGTGAAAGACAGTCTAGGGGGTTGCTAGCAATTCTGTTGATGAGCAAGTGGAGAGCCCAAGTTTATGTGCAATTCCCAATGACACACCATTGAGCTGGTGAAATACTGCTGAAGTCGTCAATTTACCATGCATCTGGGTACAAGATCATGAGCAAACACTGTAAAGGTTTGCATAAGGTGAACATCTTTACAGCAATGTATCTGCTGCAGCTTTGTACTGAGCAGCTTAGCACTTCAGCTGACGGGCATTGCTTTTGTTGATGGCCTGCAAGTTTGCTGCTGCACAGGTGGTTTGAGCACAAGGTGTCACACATCATAGCAGGAAAGTTGGAAAGGCAGGACTTGCCTCCAGGAAAGGACAAAAGGCTGCCTCCGAAGGGAGGGGCTGCCCTCAAGTGCCTTCTGAGGGCAGGTATGTCCAGGCCCTTCTCGTTAGTCATGGCTCCATCGCGATCGGAGACACACAGGACTCGGCCGCCTCTCACATGGATCATCTCCGCTGCCCATGCACCCACATTGCCGAATCCCTGCATAGCATGGTGCATCACTTAGAGGCATCTCCTGTACTTGAGCGTCACCCCAGGGCACGCTTGACTGTTCACTCCTTCAAGTAGGCAATTCCCACCAGCTATACACCTTCACTGTTGTATCCCTGCAAAGCATGGTGCATCAGCTACATGTATCTCCTGTGCTTGAGCGTCAAGTGCTACTTTGAGCTCATTTGACAATTCAGCTCTTTGCATGTACTGAACCAACTACCGGCTACTAACCCAGCTAGCCCTGCAGCTAGCTCTTGTGCTTGAGCATTGAAGTAGAGCTCACACTGCGCAGCTCCTCACATGCAGATCTGCCGTTGGCTATCAACCCACGCTACCAAATCCCTGCACAAGACAAGGCATCAACTTTCTGGTATTGAGCAGCAATCAACAGCTTGCATTCAGCAAGGACCTGCTTGAGTCAGCAGCCATCCACATGGATACTTCCAGTCGGCTGTACGCCAACACTGCCAAACCCCTGCACACAACATACACAAAACAAGGCTGTCCTCAAATCCAGCATGCATGTTTGGCTATATCTCACTGACCTTATGTGGCTGACCTGATGGGAAAATACACTTTCATTGAATGCATGAACGAGCATTATCTCACTGATGTGTATGATTTTGCGGGAAGCACAGCTGCCTCTTGCATGGACCATCTCTGCTGCCCATGCACCCACATGGCCCATATGCTGCATGCATGCATGATTGATGCATGTGTTGAGTCTCCTGGTCTGTGCCTGATTTGCTGACAAACTCATGCCAGCGAACACAGTGCTCTGCTGTTTGCTACTTGTGTCCATCAGCTGCTTTTGTGTGAGCATATAATTCACCTTACGGTAACAAATCACTTACATTGATCTGGGTTTGCATGTCAGCCATGACAGCTGATTGGGTTGAAAGCACCATGCGGGTTGACCACTGCATCATGTGGGTTGACTACTGCACCATGTGGGACCCACATTGTGGGTTGACTACTGCACCATATGGGCTGACTACTGTATCATGTGAGTTGACCACTGCATAATGTGAGTTGACTTCTGCATAATGCGGGTTGGCTACTGCACCATGTGGGATGACTACTGCACCATGTGGGTTGGCTACTGCACCATGTGGGATGACTACTGCATCATGTGCTTTGACCTCTGCACTTGCACATGCACTTTGTCTCAAACGCTTGCAGGCCACTCCAAACATGCCAACACATGTCATGTCAGGGGCTGGTCAGGGAGCCTGCAATGTTTCTTGAGCAATTTCTGCCAATATCACCACTGCTGCCAATATCAATTGTATGCATCAGCATGTCCATCCGCATGCAGATGTCAACAGTAGACCAGAAGTACTATCAAAACCTATAAAGCTTTGATCAAAGTGTGGATAAGGCATGTGGTCCTGTATTACAAAGTGTGGATGAGAAATACAAACCTGTATGACAAAGTCCTTGTTGGCAATCTTGCCAGCATGGGCGTGAAGAAGAAGCTCTCGGGTTGCCAGCACCGCACCCCTGCCTGTTGCATACTCCCGCCCATGTGACCCATGCAGATCCACTGGCTGCAAATCACATGCCACATTAGTCATTGCCTACGCACTATTTGCACATCAGCAACATACGCACAGTGAAAATTGTTGTGGATACTTGAAGTTTATGATGTCCTGCCATAGATGTGATCCTTCCCACAAAATGCATGGACACACCTTACAGATGTATTAGTGTCAAAAATGTCTATGTAAAGCAGTTGGCATGCGCAAAACCAGCATGAGAAAACACTTCTTTTGCAGTGCGTGGTTGGCTAATGCAAACATGCATAAAGGCCTGACAAGTCAGGTCGCACAACGTCTGCAAGCGACGCTGGAGGGGCCATGTTGTAGACACAACATCCCTTCAGTGTTGCCTTGCCAGTGACAGGAGAAAGGACCTTTAGTACTTAATGTGTACCTCAAACCATTTCATGACCCCAAAAAAGTTGTTCATGGTCTGCTTTCTCAGAGTCATGACCATGGGTTTGACCAGGTACCATAAATGGTGAACCCATAAACAGGCAGGTGGACTGGTGACACAAACTGATCTGAACTTCTTGTGCTTGCTGCATTCATCACTGAGCCGTAATTTTGAGTCTAATTCATGCAACATTGACCATACATACCAAAAACCCATGCACAGCCATGTTCAAGTCAGCTGGCTGTGAACATACCTTGCCGGTGACACAGGCTGGGGAGAACCTCTTGTACTTGCTGTACTCATCGAAGAACCAGCTCATCATGCGGCTGCCGGCACTGATCTCTGGGCCCGGTATGTCAATATATGGGCCCATCATGGACCTTGTATGCTGCAAGCATACACCCCTCTTCAGCAGTGCACTACTTCTGTTGTTGTTAAGGTCTAGGGACAATGAACCTGCTGTCAATCTGCGTCACATGATGCTGGAAGTTTATGTCTTGTGTTCCCGTGTGGTGTGCATTGATGGCCACAAAGGCTGCCTAAGCCAACACTGCAAGCTGCTGGTAGGCTTCTCAACTGCAGGCGCGCTGTTGTGTGATGGTGGTGCGTGCTTTGGTATTGTCGTTTGAACGTCGACTATTGCTGTAGTTGACCTGTTTACAGCGCTGCTCAGCATTCAGTATGGCAGTGACGCAACATGCAGGACTGTTTGGCAAAGAGGGCACATGCCAGATTGATGACAGTGATACAGGACAGTTTGGCGACAAGTTTTGGCAATAAGGGTGAAGAAGTAAGACTGGGCAGCAGCTACAGACCTGTACAAGCTTTCTGGTGAGGCGCTCAAGCTCTCTTTGGCTCAGGTTCTTGGGCTCACAGCAGATGCCACCCTTGGCCCCACCAAAGGGAATATTCATCACGCTGGTTTTCCAGGTCATCAAGCTTGCTAGCCTGCAACAGACAGAAAGAGAAGGAAAACTTACGCTTTTCAGCAGCATAATGACAGCCTCCTAAAGCGGCAGCCCTGTAGTGCTGCTAGCCTGGGTGTTGGGTCAGTTGCTGCAATCTGTACCCAGGGTGTGATCTGTATACTGATGCATCACTGCATCACTGATTGAGTTTGAGATAGTTGGCTTTTGGGTCACAAAGCTCGCCAATCTGCAGCAGGATTTGTAGGGCATCACACAGGTGTGTAGATGCTGTGAGAGTTGCAGGTGAATGCACACACGCCATGCTCTTTGCTTTTATGCATAAATGAGTTGGGACTACCATGATGAAGGATCAGTATTCATTGCTGTTGATCTTGCCTGCGCATTTCTTGCATGTCCACATCTGGCGCTAGTCTGTATCCACCCTTATATGGACCTCTGAAGTTGTTATGCTGTACGCGATATGCATTGAAGCTCTCCACTTCACCATTGTCCATTGTGATCACCAGCTCCACATGGATCTCACGTTGTGGTCGCAGAAGGAACCTTTGCAGCTCTGCGTCAATTTCCACATGCTGAAGTGCCTGAAAAAGCATATTGGTGTATCAAAAGCTGGTCGACAAGGTGGATCAGAGCTAAGTCATTGAGCTTGTAAGTACAACATGAGGGCCTCTCACTTCTTGCAGATATGTGTTACCCTCTATGCTGTCCGGAACGCCATGCTCGGGAGCGATGTGAGGTTGGGACTTGACTGTTGCGTCACTGTCAAAAACGTCTCCAAAGCAGGTGGCACGACCAGTGGTCTCTCGCCGACAGCTCACCATACACCCAGGTACGCATGGGGTGGAGTGTGAGGTCGCCCGACGCCCAATAGAGGCAAGGACGGATCGCATACCAAGCTGAGTTGAGGATAGGCTCGAAGTCAACACCTGATCTTGTCCCTGGGTATATTTTGGACAGCAGTCAGCTGTCTGCTTGACGGCCTCATGGGTACTGCGCCGCTCGGAATGCGGACGAGGTGCCTTAAGCGACGCTTGCTTGGCACAGGAGTTGTCAGCGTTGCCGTGCTCGCGTCGGTTTCGGAGCAGACGAACAAGCGCCGATTGAAACCTCAGGTGATTTGCACGAGATGCTAGTGATCGAACGCCGCGCGGCACGCCTCAGATCAGATTGACACTTCTGCGAAGGCAGGTACGATTCACAACATGACTAAAGGCGTTGACTAAATGTCCTGTATGTCCGGTCAAACTTGTTTGAGAATCAGATATTGGGGAGAATCAGATTTTGGGGAATCCGAAGTCGATATTATCTGGCGGAGAACACGAACGATGTTGCTCTGTGCTCCGAAACAACCCACCAAATTTTCCTTTTCGGAATCGCATCGTTTAACCAGACCTGTTACTCGCCCACACCCCACACAGTCGGTCTGGTGAAAAGCATGCTCCCAGCTTCTTCCTTGGTCGGGCAGACTGCCACGTTGAGGTGATCGATATTTTGGGAGTCTTGTGTATCCGCAGCGGACGCTGTCGAGTTTTTGTTAATGACGCCAACCTGTGCTCTGCAGGCAGCGTACGTCTTGGGGCTGCGGTCGTGCACACCTCGCTCCGAATGCAAAGCTTCCATACACAGCTTGGCCTGCGCTTCGTAG